>Ga0172369_10007841_pt1 | contig 12287 bp, 10 predicted proteins | sample LakKiv25m_FD_114539 | JGI IMG/M metagenome (GOLD analysis project Ga0172369, IMG submission 114539) | Freshwater microbial communities from Kabuno Bay, South-Kivu, Congo - kab_022012_11.25m | ecosystem: Environmental > Aquatic > Freshwater > Lake | place: Democratic Republic of the Congo... | reverse complement strand
GCTGGTGCGCGGGCGCGGGCGCTTCCTGGGCAGCAACCTCAGCGTGATCGCCGACACGGGCACCTACTTCCGCGCCTGGTGGGGCGAAGGCGAGGTCAAGATCTACCTGGACGGCGACACCGATCACCCCAGCCTGTGCGGCACCGGCACCGAGGATTACATCGGCACCGGCTGGGAGCAGGGCCAGTACACCCACCTTTACCAGGGCTGCACCATCGCCGACCACGCCAAATTCCAGTACAGCTTCTACCGCCTGCACGTCCCCGACCCAGTCTTCTTCCAGCAGGACGCGCGCGTGACCATCCAGCAGATTGGCTGCTGGAGCCCCGACAGCCTGCCGCAGATGCACGGCACGGGCCTGCAGCTTTACCACGGCGACGGTGCGATCGACATGCCCGCGCGCATCCAGGAAAAGGGCTACGGCATCTTTGAGCGCCGCGATGACTGGTCGAGCTGCGCCTGGTTCTACCTGGACCGGCCCGCCAACGACCTGCCCGCCCTGCTCGATGCGCCGCTGCGCTGGGCCGGGTTGGGGTAAAACCATAGAAGCGTGTATTGTGCCGCTTCGCGGCACAATACACGCTTCTATTCTTTCATGCCAAAAGTGACTTCGTGTGTTTTGGGGGTGTACATGTTGGATATTTCAACGAATATATTAAGATATTATGGGTAAACAAAAGTATAATTTGTCAGGCGTGTGATCCCGGTTCAATGAATTTGTCCCGGGAACAGATCGAAAAAATAATGGCTCTTACCGTGTTTTAAGGAGCTACAAGGGTTGTCAATATGCACTCGCTGGATTTTGTCTAGCCGTACCTGCGCGCAATCTTTAATTTTGTTGGGATCACGGACATCCAGTTTGTCAATGCGCAGCCCATGGACATCACCGCCGCTATGCGCAGAGACGCCTCGTTGAAGGCGATTGAGGAAGCCAAGGCGGTCGTCGCCAACCTGCAGTGGGATCACGAACCAGTCCAGGCTTTGCAATTCCTAGAGGGTGCCAAGCCGGCGCCGCTGGAAGCAAGAAACTAACGGGGTATCTTAAAAAACGGGGGGGGCGTGTTCAAAATTTGCGGCAGCGCTGCAAAGTTTGAACACGCAAAATATTTCTGGGCCGATACTCGATGTTATTTTAAAGATGGATCTGTGTATAATGAAATCAGCAGGCCTGGCGTGTGATCCGCGCAGGCATATATTCGATGAGGATGCGCCTGTACGTCTTTTCAGGCAAGGAGTTAGAGATGCCCACGAACGAACAACTGCTGCCCGAACAAAAATCTGCCCTTGCCAAAGCACAGCGCAAGGAAGCCCCGGGGGTCAGGGCCGCCCCGCAGGACGCCCTGCCGCTCGACCCAAGCAGCGCGCCACGCACACCCGGCGAGGTGGTCCGCCTGCAGCGCACGGTTGGCAACCGCGCCGTGGACCAGCTGATCCAGGGCAAGGCGCGCGCCGGTTCGCTCCAGGCCAAATTGACCGTCGGCCCGGCCAAAGATGCTTTTGAGATGGAGGCCGACCGGGTGGCGGCGCAGGTGATGAACAGCCCCGCCCCGGCCGCCCAGGCCCAGCGCCAGGAGGATGAGGACGAACTGCAGATGAAGCGCGTCCAGCGCGAGGCTGCGCCCGAGGAAGACGAGCTGCAAATGAAGCCCGTGGTCCAGCGCCAGGAGGACGAGGACGAACTGCAGATGAAGCCCGTGGTCCAGCGCGAGGCCGCGCCCGAGGAAGAAGAGCTGCAGATGAAATCCCTCGTCCAGCGCTCCGCCGATGGCAGTTTTGAGGCCGGCGCGGACGTCGAGCAGCAGTTGGAAAGCCGCAAGGGCGGCGGGACGCCGCTCCCGGCCGAGACGCGCAGCTTCATGGAACCGCGCTTTGGGGCTGACTTCAGCTCGGTGCGCCTGCACACCGACAGCGGCGCAGCCCAGCTCAGCCAGGATCTGCAGGCCCAGGCCTTCACCCGCGGCGCCGATATCTACATGGGCGCGGGCAAATACAACCCCGGCACCTCATCCGGCAACGAACTGCTCGCCCACGAGCTGACCCACGTCGTCCAGCAGGGCGCCGCCCAGACCAAAAAAGAAGAAGAATAAATTCAACAAAAAAACCTGCGCACCGTGCAGGTTTTTTTGTTGAATGGACATCTAGATCGCGTGGTGGGGGCGGCCGCGGCTCATGTAGATCGCGACGATCCCGGCCAACGACATTAGCGTCCACAAGCCGAAGGGCGCGGAGGGCGCCAGGGCGGCAATGCTGTTGCCCAGCGGCGGCGCGACAATGCTGCCCAGCATCGAAAAGACCATCACAAAGCCGATCGCCGAACCGGAGTACTGCGCGCCGATGCCCTCGGTTTCGATGACCGAGGTCATGAAGACCGCCATGAAGCCGTCGCGCACCAGCCCGGCGATGCCCACCGCCAGCCAGACCAGCCCGCCGCTGACGAAGGTCAGCAGCAGCATGCCGCTGCTGATCAGCACGGCCGAGGCCAGGAAGATCTTTTTGCGCACGCCGGGCCGGTCGGAGAAGATCGCGACTGGGATGACGGTCAGCATGCTGACCAGGTGAAAGGTGGCCAGGGCCGCGTCGGCGCTGATCTCAGGCCAGCCCTGCCCGCGCAGGTAGAGCGGCAAATAGCCCAGCGTGCCCTGCACGCCGCCGCCGATACCCAGGATGGCCAGGCCCAGCAGCCAGATGTTGCTCTGGCGGGCGACATGGGCGAACGCGCCGCGCATCGACGGCCCGCGCCCGGCCTGCGCCGCGGAGGATGGGTGCCTGGGGGAGAGCAGCCAGGGCAGGGCGAAGAGCGTCGCCAGCCCGCCGTACAGGAACATCACGCTGCGCCAGCCGCCCAGCCAGGGCGACAGGACCGTCGCCGCCAGCATCGAGCCGCCCAGAAAGCCGAGCGCCATGCCCATCGAGAGAAAGCCGTTGGCCAGGCCGAGCTGCCTGGAGCCGAACCAGATCCCCGCGGTTTTGACGGCGTTGACGCTGATCAGCGGGACCATGAACCCGGCCAGCAGCACAGTCGTCAGCAGGGTGGTGAAATCATAGGAAAAGCCGCGCAGCGCGGTCAGCAGGCCGTTGATCACGCAGCCCGCGATGATCACGCGGCGCGGGCCAAAGCGGTCGGCGATCGCCCCCGCCAGCAGCGTGCTGATCAAGCCCGGAAGCGAACCAATCCCCCAGATCAACCCGACCTGCACCAGGTTCAGCTTCAGTTCGGCCGAAATCTCGGGGAAGAGCACCGACATGCTCATCGACGGCAAGGCCACCACGCTGGCATTGGTCAGGGCCGCCAGCGTCATCACATACCACTTCTTATCCAGTTGAAACAGGCTCATCAATCAAACACCGTTGGGCAAGGCATTGCGCGTTTCCCCCCAAACGCAGGCGGACCTGCAAACAGCTCAACGCTGGCTGAGCTGTCCGCGGCAAAAGTGAGCCTATTATAACAAACCGGTCAACATAATTGAGGGGATGGGGGAGCAGATGAGAGGGACTTGGAGTGTTTGCGGTCACTTTGTGACCGCAAACACTCCAAACCTTTCTTACTCAGGGCCGGTCGGTCAGTTTCGCGCGCGACAGGTCGCTCACGCCGTCGTCGGGCGCCTGAGCCAGCGGCATCACCAGGTAAGCGCCCTGCTCGATCGAAAGAAACCCCAGCATGCCCAGGCGCGCCAGGCGCACGCGGATCCACTCGCCGTCGTCCAGGCAGTCGAAGGGGGCCAGGTCTTGCAGCGAAGAGAAAAACTCGCCGACCGCCGCTCCGGTCCGTTCGTCGGGCTGCGGGGTGAGCGGGAGCGTTTCACCCTGGCGCAGGGCTGTGAAGAAACGCATCAGCCAGCCCGGCACGCGCTCTTCGTCGTCCAGGCGGCTGTCTTCCAGCAGGGCATGCAGGTCCGCCAGCAGCGCTTCATCGAGGTCGCCGCCCATTTCCACGGCGGCGATTTCGGCTAACAGTTCTTCAAAGGGTGTGCTCATGTGCGTCTCGCCTCCTTAGGCGGTTGCGTTGAATTCTTTGGCGGGGCCGCCGGGGAAGGCCGTGACCATGTAGAGGATGTTGCCCGTGCTCTCTTCCACGGAGAAGATGACGACCGCGGTGTCGACGTCGATCTTGTTGACCTTATCGGCCGTGGCGTCATACAGCCAGGTGTAGCCGCACTTGGCCAGGCTGACGTTGACCGTCCACTTCTTATACCATTTGGTCGCGGATTTTTTGGCGGCTGGCGCGACATGCGTCGCCACGGCCTTCGTGACGGCCGACTTCATCATGGCTTCGGAAGCCCAGCCGCTGGAAGAATAGGTCGGGGCGTTGGTCTTGGCGCGCGCCTCATGCTGCTCGGCGGTCACCGCCGCGCCGTGACGGGCCATGGCATGCCCACCGTCGTCATCATAGGTGCTGGGCGTGTTCGCGTCAAACACGCGCTGCAGCAGGCGCTCCACCAGGGCCGCCTGCGGGTGGATCTGCGTCACCAGGGGCGCGGGTTCCGCGCGCCGGGTTTGGATTTCTTCTTCTTCCTCCGGGGCGCGCTGCGCCAGCGAGGTGATTGTGCTCGCCAGCGGCTTGGTCTGGATCTCGTCCTCTTCTTCCGGGGCGCGCTGCGCCGCGGCTGGCGGGTTGGCTGCCATTACCTGGCTGGCCACCCGGTCGGCCTCCTGTTCATAGGCGTCGTGGGCCGCGCCCACGGTCAGTTTGGCCTGCAATTTGTGCTGCGCCAGCAGGCGCTGCACGGCCTGGTTGCCGGCCTTGCGCTGAAGCGAAAGGATCTGGGAAGCGGGCGCCGCGGCCGGGTTGGCCAGCGTACTGGCGGCAAGCTGCTCTTCCTCAGTTTGCGGGGTCAGAGCCGCCTGGTTAGCGGGCTTGACCGCTTTGTTGGATGAAACATTTTCCTTGGCTGCCGCCGTTTGATTTGCCATACAGACATCTCCTGGAATACAAATAAGGTCGCGAGCGTGCTGCATTAAATTATAGCAGGTGTGTAAAGAGGTCAAACTTACATCTTATTTGCTTTATAATTAGAACATTCTTTCCGTGTATCAGGATACCTCATGCCCGAAATCACCCTCTCGCCGCGCGCGCTGCGCCTGGCCTGCACCGCCGCCCAGGGTCTGCTGCTCTCCCCGCGCCGCCCCGCCGTCAAAGAAGATGTTTACCAGACGATCCGCGAGCTGAGCGCGCTGCAGATCGACACGATCAACATCGTGGCGCGCAGTCCCTACCTGGCCCTGTTCAGCCGCCTGGGGCCTTACCGCCCGGCCTGGCTGGACGAGCTGCTCGCCGAAAAGCGCATCTTTGAGTTTTGGGCCCACGCCGCCTGCTTCCTGCCCAGCGAAGACTACCCGATCCACCGCCGCGTGATGCTGAATGGCGGCGGGACCTGGTTCTCCGAGGAGTGGCGTGCCCAAAACGCCGAGGCGGTCCAGGGCGTGCTCGACCACATCCGAGCCAACGGCGCGGCCCGCTCAGCCGACTTTGAACGCAGCGACGGCAAGAAGGGCACCTGGTGGGACTGGAAGGTGGAAAAAAAGGCCCTGGAATACTGGTTCGGCAAGGGCGAGCTGATGGTGGCGCGGCGGGTCAACTTCCAGCGCGTCTATGACCTGCGCGAGCGCGTCCGCCCGGGCTGGGACGACGCGCAGGCCCTGGCCTGGCCCGAGGCCGAGCGCGAGCTGGTGCTGAGGACGGTCTACGCCCTGGGCGCGGCCAAAGCCGGCTGGATCGCCGATTACTTCCGCCTGAAGAAGCAAGACACCGCCGCCTGCGCGCGCCAGCTGGCCGCCGAAGGCCGCCTGCGCCTGGCCGCGCTGGAGGGCAGCGATGAGCCGCTCTACTACCACCCCGGCCGCCAGACCCTGCTGGAAGAGGCCGCCAATGGCCGCCTGCGGGCCGAGCGCACCACCCTGCTCTCGCCCTTCGATTCGCTGATCTGGCACCGCCAGCGCATGAAAGAGCTGTTCGATTTCGATTTCACGATCGAGTGCTACCTGCCCGCCGCCAAACGCAAGTACGGCTACTTCCTGCTGCCGATCCTGCACCGCGGCGAGCTGATCGGGCGGCTGGACGCCAAGGCGCATCGCAAGCAAGGCTTGTTTGAAGTGATCGCGCTCTACCTCGAGCCGGGCGTGCGCGTGGACGAGGAATTGGGCGCGGCGCTGGGCCAGGCCCTGCGTGAGTGCGCCGCCTGGCACGCCGCGCCGCAGGTGCTGGTGCGCCGCTGCCAGCCACCCGAGCTGCTGCCGCTGCTGCAATTGGAATAAACCCACCCCCGGCCCCCGCCCTTGAGGGTGGGGGAGAAGATGTTTTTTTGCTGGTTTTGGCGGCGTTTACGCCGCCAAAACCAGCCAGTGAGGGGTTTTCCTCTCTCCCTCTGGGAGAGGGGCAGGGGTGAGGGCCTCTTAGGCCTCGTTGAGGGTGGGCACGCGGCGCTCCACCAGCAGCAGCGGGACCAGCGCCCCCGCCAGGCCGGCCAGGCCGCCCAGCCCCAGCCCAGCCAGCTGCCCGGCGATCAGCGGCAGGTCGAGGAACCCGGCCAGCAGCGGCGGCCCGGCGAACAGGGTGAAGCAAAACGGCACATAGGCCATGCCCGCCAGCCCGCCCAGGCAGCTGACCGTGCGTCCGACCTGATTGGGGTTGTCCCAGTCAAACCTGGCCCCGCTGACGCCAAACCCGAGGTACAGGCCGTTCACGCCGGCCAAAATCAGGGCCGTCACCGCCAGGCTGAGCGAGAGGGTCCACAGGTCCGAGCCTTTGAGGATCTGCAGGACCAGGTCATAGATACTGCACACCAACAGCGCGGGAATGTAGGCCGCCAGGTACTTGGCCGCCAGCAGCTGGCGCGGGCGCAGCGGCGAGGCTTTCAACATCCAGAAGTTCTTGCCCTCCAGCGACAGGCCCGACCCGGCCAGGTTGACCGCCAGCAGCCAGCCCACGAAAAGCGAGAGGGCCACGTCGCCGTACAGGTAAATGCCTTTGAGGGTTTCCATAAACCACAGCGGGGCCTCGCCGCGCCCGTCAGGGATCTGCCCGCCCGAACGGATCAGCGAAACGGCATAGACCACGCCCATGATCAGCGGGGTGATCAGCCTGGACATGCTGCGCAGGTCGCGCCGGTAGAGCGTCCAATCCTTGGCGATCAGCGCGCGCACCGGGCGCGAGAGCAGCAGGTCGAGCAGCCCGGACGCGGCGCTGAGACGCTCGGCGCGCGCCTGGGCGGGCGCTTTGGCTTTGCGCCGGTTGTTCTGCAGGCTCGACCAGCCGCTGTGATACAGGCGCTCGGCCGTGGCCAGCGAGAGATAGAAGACCCCGCCCGCCAGCCCCAGCACCGCCGCCAGCAGGCCCAGCCCGCTCAGCCACTGCGCCTGCCCGATCTGCTCCAGCGCGCGCCCGGCCCAGGCCAGCGGCGACCAGGGCTGGTCGAAGCGCGCCGCCAGGCCCAGCAGCGCCCCCATTTGCTGCGCGTTGACGTCAAAATCGATCAACTGTGAAGACTGAGAGAAGAGAAAGATGCTGATGCCGGTGGCAAAGCCGAGCACCTCGGCCAGGCGGCGGGCCGGAAAGATGCGCACCGCGGCCAGCACCAGCAGGCTGGCCGCCCCCGCCGCGGCCAGGGTCAGCGCCGCCAGGGTCAGCAGCACGGCCGGGTAGTACAGCAAGTGGTAACCGCCGCTGATCCCCAGCCCGAACAGGGCCGGCAGGCCAAACAGGCACATCATGCCGAAATTGGGCAGGATCGCTTCGACCAGTTTGGCGATGAAGATCGCGCGCACCGGCAGCGGCTTGCACATCAGAAATTCCATGTCGCCCGAGAGGTACAGGCCCTGCAGCAGCACACTGAAGCTGGTCAGCAGGATTCCAACCGTCGCCGCGCTGAGCACCATCACCGGGAAGATCTCGACCAGGGAGGGCAGGCCAGGGGCCACGGCTGCCAGGCGCGGCGAACGCAGCGCCACCAGCAGGCCAAAACTGCCCGCCAGCAGCATTCCGGCGACGCCTAACACCAGCAGAAGCATGGCGATGTAGCCGATCTTGCGCCGCAGTTTGGCGCGTTTGAACTCGTTGAACGTGATTCTGACGCGCAGCCACAGCAGCCTGACCACGCTGGACCACAAGCCCGGCTCGCGGAAGGCCAGCCCGGCGCCCGCGCGCAGTTCTTCGGGCAGAGCGTTCACCGCAGCACCTCGGCGATTTCGGCGTACTCGGCCCCGCCGGTCAGCCCGAGGAAAATGTCTTCCAGGCTGCTCTCGCCCTGGCCCAGCTGGCGCAGCTCTTCCATCGTTCCCGAGGCGATGATCTTGCCCTGGTTGATGATCGCGATGCGGTCGCACATATTCTGGGCAATCTCCAGGATGTGGGTCGAGAGCATCACTGCCGCGCCGCGCTCGGCCATCTGGCGCAGGATGTCCTTGATCAGGCGCGCCGACTTGGGGTCCAGACCGACGGTTGGCTCGTCCAGGATCAGCACCTTGGGGTCGTGGACCAGGGCGGCGGCCAGCGAGGTCTTTTGCTTCATGCCGTGGCTGTACGAATCGGTCGTCTCGCCGGCGGCCTCGCTCAGCCCAAACAGGCGCAGCAGCTCTTCCGAGCGGCGCGCCACCTGGGCACGGTCCAGGCCGTACAGATCGCCGACGAAGCGCAGCAGCTCGCGCCCGGTCAGCTTGGCGTACAGGTTCGGCTCGTCGGGCACGAAGCCGCAAGCGGCCTTGGCCTGCGACGGCTGGGCGACCACGTCATACCCGCCAACCTTGAGCGTGCCTGCGGTCGGGCGCAGCAGCCCGACGATCATCTTGATCGTGGTGGTTTTGCCCGCCCCGTTGGGGCCGAGGAAGCCAAAAATCTCGCCGGCGTTGACCTGGAAGCTGACGTCGTCAACCGCCAGCTTGTCGCCGTAGCGCTTGACCAGGTGGGATGTTTCGATGAGGGGAAAGGCTGTGTTCATCCTGGGCTCCATGTGTGATCTCAGACGGTCCGTGTGTATGTCCCCCGCAGGTATACTCCGCGAATTGATTATACCAACCCGCAGGGAGGATATCCGGCGGAATCAAAAAGGGCTGGCCCATCGAAGATGAGCCAGCCCTTTTTGAATTCAGTAAATGCTTCTACGTCAAATGTTACGGCTTGAAGACCAGGAAGGAAGCGCCCTTCTCAAAGGCATGCCGCACCTGAGCGTTTTCGAAGATGGCCAGACCAAAGAAGTACTTCGCGGCCATGTCAGTGAATTGAACGTCGGTCTTGGAGCCGGTGTCCAGTTTGCGGCCAAATTCGATCGTCCAGACGCCGTCTTTCCACTGCCACTGGGCGGTGATATCGCCGCGGTCGCCGGTGATCGGGCTCTTGATGATGCTGGGCAGGTAGCTGCCAACCGGCATGGCATCCAGGGCGGCCTGGTCGAGCGCAACCTTCTCGCTGTCCAGAATATAGCCAGGGGCGCCGGTCTTCAGGTCAATATTGGGCGAGGTGTAACCGGGCTTGGTGTTGTCGGCAATTTTCTTGGTGGCGTCTTTGGGATCAGCCTTGGTGGCAAAGTTATCGGCATAGCCGCCTTTTTCCTTGGCGTCGCTCTTGCGGCCAGCTTCTTTGGCTTTGTCCTTGTCAAAGCGCGTCCAATCCAGGTACTGGTCGTCGAGCTGGCCGTCGTTGCGGATGGATTTCCAGTGCCAGATATCGCCCAGCTCGCCTTCGCTGCTGGTGTACTTGTTGCCATAGGACTTTAGATCAGAATTTTCGCCAGCGTGGCAGGCGGTGAAGCAGCCGACTGTTTCAAAATCCTTGATGCTGTTGTTGATCGTCCAGATAAAGGCAAATTTGTCTTCGTAGACGGTGTTGTTATCGCCACCCTTGTCATCCGGGTCCTTGACCTGTTTCCAGGTGCCGTCCTGCTGTTTCTGCCAGGGCGAGCGGAAGAAGGAAAGGGTCGGGTCGGCATAGGTCAGCAGGAAGTAGACCGAATCCTTGGTGTAGACTGCTTTGAGCTTGGCGTCGGTCGCGAAATCCTTGAACCCGCCCGAGACGGAAATCTTCAATTCAGGGGCATCCTTCCATGCCGCATCCGTGGCCGCGCCATCCAGCTTGGGGGCTTCCGTCACGGCAACCGCCACCAGGGCGGAACCAGCGGGGGCAACCCAGGCTGGCGTGCTGGTTGGCGGGATGGCGGTGGCGGTGGGGGGCACTGCGGTCGCGGTAGGCGGAACGGGCGTGGCGGTGGGCGGAACGGGCGTGGCGGTGGCCGGGACGGCAGTCGGCGGCACAGCCGTCGGCAGCGCGGTCGCGGCGGGGCTGCAGGCGCTCAAAAGCAGGGCGGTCAGCAGCACGATGGAAGACAGAACATTCAACTTTTTCATTTTTCTCCTCCGAATTGATGCACGTGCTTGGTGCTATTGGGTTATATAACCCAATAGCACCCATTATACATTGGGTTTATTATAACGATAGTGACATTTATCATATAAAAGAGATTGGGTTATTGGACCGGGCTGAGTGAAAACCTTCACAAGGTTTTCACTCAGCCCGCCTGCATTAATTGGGTACAATACACATGAGAGGTTGCTGTGCAAGAACTGCAGTTGGCGCTGCTGATTTATGGCATCTATGGCCTGACGTTTTTCGTCATGGGCCTGGTGATACTGCTTGAATCGTGGCGCCTGCCTCCTTCGGCCCCACAGAAGGCCATTTTCCGGACTTTGGCCATTTTTGGCTTTTTGCATGGGCTGCATGAGTGGTTGGAGATCTATTTCTTGATCCTGGCGCGGGCGGGCGAGGGGGTTGTCTGGCCGGTGATTTGGGTCCGTCTGGCGCTGCTGGGCGGGTCATTCCTGGCTTTGCTGATGTATGGCGGCATGAGCTACCGCTTTGCGCGCTTTCACGTTTCGAAATTGTCCGTTTTTGGCGCGGTGACCCTGCCGCTGTTCGCCATCCTGGCGACGGTCGATGTGCTGCAGGCCTATTCCAGCGCCGCCATCCCGCTGACAAAGGTTGTTGAAAGTTTGTTTCGCTATTTATTGGGTGTGCCGGGCGCGGCCCTGGCGGCGATTGCGCTGCACGCCAGTGCGTTTAAAGCGCGCGCTGACGCGCGCCAGCCCGTGGATCGCTACCTGAACATCACCTCGTTGGGATTTGCTGTGTACAGCTTTTCGCAGCTGTTTGTCGCGCCCATGTCCACCAACCTGGCCGGGTTGGTTAACAGCGACATATTTCAGGGCTATACGCTCATCCCGATCCCGCTGTTTCGCACTGCCGCCGCGGTCGTGATCACCATTGGCATTTTTTACGGCACGCGTTTTCTGGAGCATGAACACCAGAAAATTGCGGTGGCCGCCCAAAAAATGCGCCTGGAGGCGCTTGAGCAGCAGGAGGCCCTGCAGCGTGACCTGCTGCGCCACATCGTGGCGGCGCAGGAAGAAGAGCGCGCGCGCATCGCGCGCGCTCTGCACGACGAAATGGCCCAAATCCTGACCGCTTTTTCATTGGACCTGGCGGCGTTGCAGCAAGTGTTAGGAAAACGCTCTAAGTTTCAGGCGAACTTGGAGCGGCTGCAGAACCTGGGCATGCAGATGTCCCAGGGGATGCAGCGCATGGGGTACGATTTGCGCCCCGCGCATTTGGATGACCTGGGCCTGATTGCCGCGTTAAAATTTATGAGCGAGCAGACCTACCGCCAATCCAGTTTAAGGGTTAAATTTGAACTCTCCGGCGCGCCGCGCCGCCTGGAACCCTATCTTGAAACCGTGCTGTACCGGATTGCCCAGGAAGCTTTGACCAACATCGTGCGCCATGCTCATACAACCCAGGCCTGGGTTGAGCTGGCATTTGTGGATGCGCAAGTGCGCCTGTCCATTCGCGACCAGGGGACTGGCTTTGACCCCCAGCAGTCATTCACCAGTCCGCGCGGTTGGGGGCTGGCTGGCATGAAAGAACGGGTAGAATCGGTCAGCGGTCAGATGCGGATTGAGAGCGGCCCAGACGCGGGGACGACGGTCAGCGTTGTGGTCCCCACCGTGGCGGCGCAGGAGTAGGGCGAGTGGAAAACATCCGGTTGATGTTGGTGGACGACCACGAGGTGGTCAGAACGGGCTTGAAATCCTTTCTGGAAACCCAGACAGGTTTTCAAATTATCGCGGAGGCCAGCAATGGCCAGGAGGCGATCGCCCGCGCCCTGGAAACGCGCCCCGACGTGATCTTAATGGACATCAGCATGCCGGAAATGGACGGCTTGCAGGCCACGCGCGAAATTAAAGCCGCCTGGCCGGAGGCCTTGATCCTGGCGCTGACCGTTCACGAAGATAAATATTATTTTATG
>Ga0172369_10007840_pt1 | contig 12287 bp, 9 predicted proteins | sample LakKiv25m_FD_114539 | JGI IMG/M metagenome (GOLD analysis project Ga0172369, IMG submission 114539) | Freshwater microbial communities from Kabuno Bay, South-Kivu, Congo - kab_022012_11.25m | ecosystem: Environmental > Aquatic > Freshwater > Lake | place: Democratic Republic of the Congo... | reverse complement strand
CGGGCCAGCCCGGCGCGCAGCGCGCGGCTCTCGGGGTCGGGGTAGATGTGCGGGTAGGCCATTTCGGCCAGGGCGGCGCGGGCGCGCGGTGAAGGGCCATAGGGGTTTTCGTTGGCGTCGAGCTTGACGATCTGGTCGGGAGGCAGGCCCAGGCGCGCCGAGAGCACTTCGAAGGGCTCGATCGGTGTGTAGGGCGGAAAACGCTCGAAGCGCGCCGCGGTTTTCACAGGCGCACCGTCGCGGAGTAGGCGTGCGCGTCCAGGCCTTCGGAGAGGGCCATCTCGGCAGCAGCCGGGGCGATTTTGCGCGTGGTAGCCGGGTTGAGCGCGACCAGCGAGACGATGTGGACGAAATCGAGCACGTTGACCGGCGAGGCAAAGCGCGCCGAGCCGCCGGTGGGCATGACGTGGCTTGGCCCGGCGATATAGTCCCCCAGAACCTCGAAGGAGTGCTCGCCGACGAAGATGCCGCCCGCGGCATAGACCTGCTCGGCCAGCTGCCAGGGCGCATGCACGGCCAGGCAGAGGTGCTCGGGGGCGTAGCGGTTGGCCAGTTCGACCGCTTCATCCAGGTCGCGGGTGATCACGGCGCCGGAGCGGTTGGCCAGGGCGGCCTGGATGATCTCGGCGCGCCCGCGCTGGGCGAGCTGGCGGGCTACCGCGGCCTGGACCTTTTCGGCCAGCGGGCGCGAGGGGGTGAGCAGGATCGCCGAGGCCAGCACGTCGTGTTCGGCCTGGGCCAGCAGGTCGGCGGCGACCCATTCCGGGTCGGCGGCGTCATCGGCGATGACGACCGTCTCGGTCGGCCCGGCCAGACCGTCGATGCCGACCACGCCGAAGACCTGGCGCTTGGCGAGGGTGACGAACAGGTTGCCCGGGCCGAAGATCTTATCGACGGCGGGGATGCTCTCGGTGCCATAAGCCAGGGCGGCGATGGCCTGCGCGCCGCCCATCGTGTAGACCTCTTGCACACCGCACAGCGCGGCGGCGGCCAGGATGACCGGGGCGATCTTACCGCTGCCTTTGAAGGGCGGGGCGACCAGGGCGATCTCCTGCACCCCGGCGGCCTGGGCGGGCAGGACCGACATCAGGACGGAGGAGGGCAGCGGGGCGGTGCCGGCGGGGACGTAGATGCCGACACGGCGGATGGGCCGCACGTATTGACCGAGCGTGCCGCCCAGCTGGTTGGTCATCCACGAGGTGACCGGCTGGGCCTGGTGGAATTTGCGCACGCGCTCGGCGGCCAGCTCAAAAGCGGCGCGCTGGGCCGGGGTCAGGGTTGCGAGGGCGGCCTGCAGCTCTTCGGCGGGGACGCGCACGGCTGCCGGGGCAGAGCCGTCCAGGCGGGTGGTCCATTCGCGCAGGGCGGCATCGCCGCGCTGGCGCACATCCTTGAGGATGCGCTCGACGGCCTGGGTGGGGCTGAGACGCTCGCCGAACAGGCGCGCGGTGCGCTCGAGGACGGCCTCGGGAATTTCCATGTCATCCATGGGCGCGCGTTTGAGGATCGTCTGGCTGGCCTGGGCGGTGGTATAGATTTGCAGCATGGTGGATCTCCTTAGGAATTGAGCGCCTTGAGCATGGCGGCGTAACGCGGGGGTTCTTCTTCAAAGATGTAGCTGACCGGCATGACAACCACCCCGCTGCCGCCGATGGCTCGGATTTCGCTGACGGCCTGGAAAAGGCGGCTGCGCGGGACGATTACGTTGATCGCGTACCAGTTGGGATCTTGCTCGCGCACGACCACGCGCGAGATAGTCGGACCCTGCAGGCCGGCGATGGTGGGCTGCTGGAAGATGCGCCCGGCGATCTCCTCGGGCGAGCTGCCGCGCAGGTTGGCGAAGATGGCAATTTCGGTGCGCGCGCGCAGGTAAGCCTCAAAGTATTCGAGCAGCTGGTGGATCATTTGCAGCGCGACCGGGTTGGTTTGCAGCGACTTTTTGTTGGCGATCAGGGCGGCCTGCGAGTCCTGGATCAGTCCGTCGGCGAGGGGCTTGAGATGGTTGTCGCGCAGGGTCTGGCCGGAGGAGACCAGGTCGGAGATCATGTCGGCGTAGCCGATGGCGGGGGCGGTTTCGAGGGTGCCTTCGGCCGAAATCAGTGTGTGGGGGATGCCGGCGTTGGAGAGGAATTTCTCGGTCAGGAAGGGGTACTTGGTGACCACGCGCACAGGCCGGCCGAGTTGAGCGACTTTCTGGGACAGGGAGGCCAGGTCGTTGACCTCGTTCCAAGATTCGGGCACGGCCAGGCGCAGCGAGCAGGCGCCAAAACCCAGCGCCTCGTGCAGGATCATCAGGCTGCCGTCCTCGCCTTTGCGCTCTTCGATGACATCGATGCCGGTGATGCCAAAGTCGACTGTGCCGTCGCGCACGCTGACGACAATGTCCGAGGGGCGCTGGAACAGGACCAGCAGGCCAGGCATGGCGGGAATGGTGGCCTCATACTGGCGCGGGTTGGGCTTATAGATCTTCAAGCCGCAGGCGGCCAGCAGTTCGAGACAATCTTCCATCAAGCGGCCTTTGGAAGGCAGCGACAGGCGCACGGGGTCGGACTGTTCAATCTCAGATAACATGCTCTCTCCTCTTAGATAACAAAAACCCCCGGGTGACCGGGGGTTGATTTCTGGGTTGGGCTACGCTGCAGGCAAACGCAACCGACCTCCGGTCAGGCAAGCGGGAGGTTGGTATGATGGTGGTGCAAGCAGACGGGTTTCATAAAGCGCATTTATATCAAAAAGGTTTGGGTTTGTCAAACCTTTTTGAAAAGTGTTTATCAAATTCAGGTGTTTTCGCGGTCGTGAAACGACCGCGAAAACACCTTGTTTTTATTCCCAGGGCGGGCGGTGAGTGCTGGCGCCGCGGGCCAGGCCGTCCAGGATGGGCTGGCGCAGGTCGGGGAGCAGGTCGGCGGCGGCGGCCAACAGGCCGAAGCAGCCGGCGATCATCATGTCGCCAAAGGGCGCGGCCTGGTAAGGGCTCAGGGTGGAGCCAGACAGCATGGCGCGGCGCGGGCCGGTCAGCACCAGGCGCAGGCCGGGGCCATCCAGGTCGAATGGCTCTGAATCGTAGACCAGCGCGCCGTGGCCGTTTGCGCCGAAGACTTCGGCATGGGTCAACGTGCCAGCGGCCAGTTTGCGCAGCAGGGTTTCGAGAGCGGGCTGGTCGAGCAGGCCGGTGTGGTGCTCGAAGAGGCCCTCGATGCCGCGCGGGCCAAGGCGGAAAGCGATGGTGTGAAAGTTGCCGATGTTGACATACACGGCGCGCTCCAGTCCGGCAGCAGTTGGGTCGAGGGACGCGCCCAGCACGGCGGCGGGGGCGGTGTCCATCACGAACAGCGGGGCAGGGATTTCGCCCGCGCTGAGCGCCACCGATTGCAAGCGGGTCATGCTGGCGGGGATGCGCTCCGCGGGATAGGCGAAGGCGCTCAGGCGGTTTTCGGCGCGCACGCGCTGGTCGAGGTAGTCGAAGCGGAACTGGCGGTCGGAGATGGCGGGCGGGGCCGCGCCGTGATCGAAGACGGCCGCGGCAACGCAGACCAGCCCGATGTCCAGATCGAGGCCGAACTCAAGCAGGGCGCGCCGGATGGCGTGGAAATCGAAATCGCGCATTTCAATGCGCTGCACATCCGCGGGCAGGCGCGCGGCCTCGTCCTCGCTGACCAGCTGCACGCCGAGCTGCGCGACGGCCTGCAAGTCGTCATTGAAGGTCAGCGCGGCGCGCGGGGTGGCGAAGAGCGCCAGCCCGGCGCGCAGGTGGTCTTCGGCGGCCCAGGCGCACGGCCCGCCGCCCATCATCACCCCGTCGAGCAGGATGGCCTGGCGGGCGCGGGTGGCGCGGCGGATGCGCTCGCGCACGATCATGGTGGGGGAAGGTAAGACCAGTTTGAAAGAATTTTCGATGGCGAAGCGCGGGTCATATAATAAAATGTCCTGCGTTCCGGTGCCGATGTCTACTGCTAAAAGTTTCATAAGGAAGTCTGACAGGTAAGATCGGGATATCTATCCGAAGTTTACCATGATTAAGGCATCTGTCCCCGCCGGGGGGATTTGGTTATACTCGTTATGCTATGGCGAGGTTTGCATGAGCATACACGAAGATCAACAGCATTGGGAACAGAAGATTCTCAAACCGCTCTTAAGCAAGTACCCTGAGCGCAAAGCCGAATTTAAAACGACCTCGGGCATCCCGGTGCCGCGCCTGGTCACCCAGACCGATCTCGATTACGCCAGGGACCTGGGCTTTCCCGGCCTGTACCCGTTCACGCGCGGGGTGCAGCCGACGATGTACCGCGGGCGCTTCTGGACCATGCGCCAGTACGCCGGGTTCGCCAGCGCCGAGGAATCGAACGAGCGCTACCGCTACCTGCTGAAGCAGGGCCAGACCGGGCTTTCGGTGGCCTTCGACCTGCCAACCCAGATCGGTTACGATGCCGACGACCCGATGGCGCTGGGCGAAGTGGGCAAGGTAGGCGTGTCCATCTCGTCAATGGCCGATATGGAAATTCTCTTCCGCGAGATCCCGCTGGACCGGGTTTCGACCAGCATGACGATCAACGCCCCGGCGGCGGTGCTGCTGGCGATGTACATCGCCGTGGCGCGGCGGCAGGGGGTGGAGGCGTCCAAGCTGCGCGGGACGATCCAAAATGATATTCTCAAGGAATATGTCGCGCGCGGAACTTACATTTTCCCGCCGGCGCCTTCGATGCGCCTGATCACGGATATCTTTGCATACTGCGCCAGCCAGGTTCCGTTTTGGAACACGATCAGCATTTCGGGCTACCACATCCGCGAGGCGGGCGCGACGGCTGTACAGGAAGTGGCTTTCACGCTCAGCAACGCGATCGCCTACGTCCAGGCGGCGCTGGAAGCCGGGCTAAAGGTCGACGACTTTGCTTCGCAGCTGTCGTTCTTCTTCAACGCGCACAACAACTTCATGGAGGAGATCGCCAAGTTCCGCGCCGCGCGGCGGCTGTGGGCGGCGATCATGCGCGAGCGCTTCCAGGCGGCCGACCCGCGCTCGTGGATGCTGCGCTTCCACACCCAGACGGCCGGCTCAGCGCTGACCGCGCAGCAGCCGGAGAACAACGTGGTGCGCGTGACGCTGCAGGCGCTGGCGGCGGTGCTGGGGGGCACGCAGTCGCTGCACACCAACAGCATGGACGAGGCGCTCTGGCTGCCGACTGAGAAATCGGTGCGGGTGGCGCTGCGCACCCAGCAGATCATCGCCTATGAATCGGGTGCGGCCGACTCGATCGACCCGCTGGCCGGTTCCTACCTGATCGAGTACCTGACCGGTGAGATCGAAAAGCGCGCGCGTGAATACATCACGCGCATCGATGAGATGGGCGGGGCGCGTGCGGCGATCGAGCGCGGTTATATGCAAGCCGAAATTCAAGACGCGGCCTACCGCTACCAGAAATCGGTGGAGAGCAAAGACCAGCTGGTGGTGGGGGTGAACGCTTTCCAGACCGAAGAAACGATCACGCTCGACCGCTTAAAAGTCGACCCAACGATTGAGCAGGGTCAGCGCGCCCGGCTGGCGCAGGTGCGCGCGGCGCGCGACGCGGTCAAGGCGGCCGAGCTGCTTGGACGGCTGGACACAGCCGCGCGCGGCAGCGAAGCCCTGATGCCGCTGCTGGTCGAGTGCGTCGAACAGCAGCTGACCCTGGGTGAAATTTGCGGCGTGCTGCGCAAGACCTGGGGCGAATACCAACCTCCGGCGTGGATATGAGGATCGGGGTCCGCTGTCCGCTATCCGGTGTCCGGCAAAAATGAAAGTGTAGCGGATCATTGTGCGGAGTTATACTTTTCCCGGCCCCCGGCCCCCGGCCCCCGGACCCTGTTTTAGGAGCTAAATGAGCAAAATCACCAAAATCAACCATGTCGCGATTGTGGTCGCGGATATTGAGCAGGCCTTGAGCTTCTGGCGCGACGCGCTGGGCCTGGAGCTGGACCACGTCGAGGACGTGCCCAGCCAGAAGGCGCAGGTGGCCTTTATGCCGGTGGGCGAGGGCGAGGTGGAGCTGGTGCGTCCGACCGATTCGGCCTCAGGCGCGGGCAAATTCCTGGCCGAGCGCGGCGGCGGCATGCACCACCTGTGCTTGGAGGTGGATGACCTGGCGGCCAAGCTGGAAGAACTGAAGGCCAAGGGCGTGCGCCTGATCAACGATGCGCCGGTGGAGCTGCCCGGACGGCGGATGGCTTTCATCCACCCCAAGAGCGCCGGGGGTGTGCTGGTGGAACTGTACGAATTGATATAAAAGTTTTCACAAAAACATACACGGCGCTTTCGCGCCGTGTATGTTTTTGTGAAAATACGGACCTATGGCTAAATCTGGACGTTCGCATCCAGGGGTAAGGAGATGGGGCGGCCGCCTTGCTGGGCCGAGAGGCGCAGGGTCAGGATCAGCTCCTGGTCGAGACGGGCCTGGAGCGGGCCGTAGCTCGGTTCGCCGCCAGAGCGCACGGCGTTGACCAGGCTGAGCAGGCAGCCCGCCACCCCAACTTCGTCATCGTGCCACTGCGGGCCGCGGCCCTGCAGCGCCGGGCGGAAGGGGTTTTGCCACGCGATAACCGGCAGCTCGGGCAGGCCGGTGTGGGCGACGATTGAATCGAGCGCGCCGCCATCGACGCGCTCCCAGCGCCGCTCGATAGTGATGAAGTGGGGCGCCTGGCCGCCGGGGCCGAGCAGGGAGAGCTGTTCGGTCACGTCCAGCCCGACGCCGGTGGTGATGCCCATGCCCTTTTCGGCCAGGAAACGGCTGCTGCGCCACCAGCGCATGGGCGAATCGTAGGCAATGCTGGTCCAGTGGAAGACGCCAACCTGAGCGCCCTCAAATTCAACGATGGCGTGCTCCTGGGTTTCTTTTGTATTGCTGTTTGGCCCGCCAGAACGCGACCAGTGCGGATCGAGCGGGTAGGTGTGGAGCGAGCCGCTGACCTGCACGGGCTGGCTGTTGAAACCGAGATAGGAGCGCATGACGCTCATACCGTGGTAGCCGTGCCCGGCGAAGTCGCTGAAGGAGGAGTGGACGCGCCCAAAGACGCCCGCTTCAATCAGCTTGAGCTTGATCTGCTCGAGCGGGCGGCGGTGGAACTGCTCGGCGACTTCGATCTTGAGCCCGCGCTGGCGCGCGGCGGCGATGATCGCGTCGGCCTCGCTCAGGTTATGGGCGATGGGGGTTTCCAGCAGGGTGTGCAGCCCGGCCTCGACCGCCATGCGCCCGACTTCGCCATTGGCGCCATAGCTGACGCTGACCACGCCGATCTGCGCGCCGCTCTCGCGGACCAGGCGCTCCAGGCTGGTGTAGGCGGGCACGTCCAGGCTGCCGCCCAGGGCGCCGGCCTTCTCGGCAGTGCGACCCCACACGCCGACCAGTTCAACTTCGCCTTTGAGAGCCTGGATCAGGGGGCCGTAGAGGTAACTGGAGCGGCTGCCGGTGCCGATAATCGCGACGCGCAGGGGTTCGTGTGGCATAGTAACGGTCCTTTCACAAGTGAGAGAATACAGATGGCAGAATTATAACAGCCGGGCGGGTGCGCTCTTCGCGGCGCGGCAAGATATAGTATAATTTTGCCCACGCTCCAGTAGCTCAATAGGATAGAGCAAAGCACTCCTAACGCTTAGGTTGAGAGTTCGAGTCCCTCCTGGGGCACAGATTAAACATAGATCAGATGGTGGTGGGTTTTCTTGCGGTTATTCGGTTGCCAGCTTCCTGGAAGGCCCCAGGAATGGCATTTCCGAAACGCAGCTACTGAAGGCCGCGCCAGACCGTGTCTAAGGCGTTCAGAGCGCCCAGGCGGTGGACCGCAACGCCTTCATCGGTCAGGTATTTTGCATCTTCAACCTTTACCCCGTGGTTCGGCAGGTGCTGGACCGAGGCCCAGAAGTTCCACAGCGGCAGATTGTATTCTGCTGCCAGTTGAGCGATCATGCGATTGATGCGCTTGTCGCGCTCAAGGTTATCCGCTTTGGTAACCATCACCGGGATAGCCTTGGCCTGCAGGATTTTGTTGAGTATGGTTACCAGATATTGCCGGTTGCGGTCCTCGTAGTGGGTGCCTACATGGATGAAAACAATACTGGGCCGATGCACCCGCAGCTCGCAGTCGAGCGGGGTTTCGCTGCTGCTGCATTTTTTCTCTTTGTTGTCATTCCATTGAATCCACAGCAAAGCGCCTTCTGTCGTGCCGTCTTTCACCGTGGGGCTGTAGCGGTCAAATGAGCCGGAGAACTGTGCGCCAGTCTCCTGCAGCTCTTCCGGTAGACTGGATACGACCACCTCGTCATGGTCAAAAACGCCCATAAATACGTCTGGCTGACTCTGGCAGTCACCCAAAACTGAAAACGCTTGCGGGTTGTTTCCCTGTTGCAGCCCGGCCAGGTAGATAGAGCGAAGTTCACTGGAAACGGATGGGAGGACCGGCCAGGTTTCCCACTCAGCCGGGTTTAACACGGCAGCAGCTGTAGGCGCGGATGTAGACGTCGGCGTCGGCGTCGAAGTAGGAAGAGATGAGGTTAACTTGTTGGAGGTTGGAGTTGTCTCAACCTGGATAGTGGCGACACCTGCCAGGGTGGCAATGTGTTGGAGCGGTGTCGGCAGGGCGGTCGCCAGGCCACTTTGAACCTGCGCCTGAGACTGAACGGCTCCAGGCTGATTCCAGAATGCCTGACCGATGATCCACACGGCCAAAACCCATACCCCTCCTAACAAAATGGCTGCTGTTCGAGCGTAAGGGTTTGTTCTCAACAATCGCTTGTCTTTTCGATGGGTTGGGTATAGCCGCAAACTTGCCAATCTGCGCCAGATTTTTGCAGACGGTAAACACGCTGGCAAAGGTTGAACTCCTGGGCTTCATTTTGGTAGCTCGCCAGGATCTTGCCCTGGCAGGAAACCAAGACAGCATCGTTTTCGCTGCCTGAAACCTCACAGGATAGCCCTTCCAATTGCGTTTTTACCCCTTGAAAGGCATCGTATTCAAGAAACGCTTCTTCGCTCCAGTTCTGACAGACCAGGCTGGATATTCGCGGCTCGTTTTTGTCTGCAAACGCCTGTAAATAATTCGCCAGAACATCTGCCGCGGCAGATTGATTTGAGTTAGCTGCCGTGCTGCAGCCTGTTGTCAATAACAATACGCAGGCAACAATAATAGCTATAAATTTGATCATAATAAACTTTATTATAGCGATTATTTTGTCGCGATCAACGGGTTAGCCAGCGCTACACTTAAGAGTTTGAATAGATTTACCCCGATGATGAGATGAATTTGGTAAATATGGGCGCTTTCGGAGCTGGCTAAGATCAGCGTGTTCGTGAAATTGTGTATGCCGGCTGTGCTGGTATTTCCGCCATGTCAATTTCCTTGCCCGTCCTTTACAGCCGGGGGAGAATCATTCCAGCTTGCTCTTTGATTTCGTGGGTGCGCACGCCGACGCATACGGGCAGGCGCTGCGGCGAGCCGTCGCGAATGTCAAAGCGGCCGTTGTGCTTGGCGCATTCGATGACGCTGCCCTGCAGCAGCCCGTTGGCCAGGTGGGAATTGCCGTGGGTGCAGCTGCCGTCCGTAGCGTATAGTTTCCCGTCAGTGGTGCGGTAGATCGCATAAGTGGCAGTTTCGTGATCGAACCGCACGGCGCTCGCGGCAGGCAGGTCCCCGGCCGCGCAGACTTCGATCCAGCCATCCTGGATGGTTTTGCCGGCCGAAGTGAAAACGGCGGCTTCGCGGGCAGGCTCGCCGCGCCTGGGCTGGGCGCGCTGCGGCAGGGGGCGCTCGACGTAATAGCCGGGATCGCGGCTCTGGCGCAGCACGGCCGGGATGATTTCGCGGTAAGCGGCCAGCAGCCCGTTGTAAGCCGGGGGCATGTCAAATTTGACCAACTCGTGCAGCCTGGGCAGGGCATGGTAGGGAACCAGCGGGAACATGTGATGCTCGACATGATAGTTCATGTTCCAGTACAGGTAGCGGTTGAGCCAGTTCATGTAGACGGTGCGGCAATTGAGACGATGGTCCAGCACGTTTTCCGCCAGGCCGGCGTGTTGGGTCAGACCATAGACGACCATCAGCCAGGCGCCATAGAAGGTCGGCAGGCCAACATACATCAGGGGCAGGATGGAGCGGGTGAGGACTGCCAGGGCGATGACCGCGCAAAAAATGAGAAAATAGATCCAGGCGCGCAGGACGATGCCGCGCCGAGCGCTTTCGGGCACGTAGGTGCGCTCTTCGGCGGAAAGGCGGCCGGTCATGTGCAGGAGGATGCCTGTAAAGAATTTTTTGGCCCCGAAAATGTTAAAGAAACCAAGTAACAGCTTGAGAAGGTCGACAGGACGCTGGACCGCGATTTCCGGATCCAAGCCGACGATGATCGTATCGGAATGGTGGCGGGTGTGACTCCAGCGCCAGAGGGTGGATTCGCGCAAGACCATAAACGAGGCGATCTCATACAGGGCGTTGTTCATCCAGTCGGTTTTGAAGGCTGTGCCGTGGCTGGTTTCGTGCCAGCGCGAATCGGAAGAGGAGGCGAAAATCACGCCGTAGAGGGCGAAGGGGATCACCGCCCACGGACTGCCCCACAATGCAAATCCACCCCAGCCAAACAGAATGAGCAGGGCAAACCAGATCAGGGTGTCGCGGATGGCCGGGCCATCGCGGCGTTCCAGAAGTTCGCGCATTTTGGCCTTGGCGACCGGGGTGGCGTACCATTTTGCGTCGCCCAGCCCGCGGGTTATGGCAGCGGCCGAATTTTTGCCGGTCAGGCTGTAATCGCCTGGAACAAAATGCTTCACATTTACACGATCCATCTGTCAGCCTCCGCTGTAAAAAGTATGAATTTCACCAACAAAGGGGTAGCAGCTTGTGAATTGCGGGCTCAGCCCGCAATTCACAAAAATCCACCTCGTAACCGGACATTCGAAGATCGAGCGTCAGAATGCCAGAGATCCACGCATCACTAACCGGCGGACGCAGGCGGGTTGAGGCGCGCTTTAACAAGGGTGACAAAGGTGCTCATCCAGTAAAACCACCAGATGGCGATGCCAAACCATTTGGGGGCTTCCTCAAACACGTGGTCCCAAGAATCTTCCACTTCGCGCAGCGCGTCAACCGCCACCGATAAACCTAGAAAACCGACTGCGACGGCCAGGATCAGGTATTCGGATTTTAAAACCTGCTTGTAAAACAAGGTCACGCCGAACAAGCCGAACAGGATATAAAAGGTGTAAATCTGGCGTTCGCCGATGTGGTAATTTTCCCAGAGCACTTCTTCGTGCAGGAGAAACATATCATCCAGGTAAAGCATGGCGCTGAACACGGCAGCCCACAGGAAGTACAAAGCAGTTTCGTGGTGATTGGTGACTTTTCTGAAAAGCCACCAACCCAAAAAGCACACCACCGCCGACGAGCCCCACAACCCGCCCCCAAGCAGGGTGAACATGCCCGTAAAAGAAGATACGTGGGCCACGGATGCCATGTCGCGCATCAGGTCGGCCACGTCAAAGCCGGTGCGAACGGACAAGTAGAGCGCGGCCGCCAGAACCAGAACCGGCGCGGCCATGGCCGCCGACACCTTCAGGGCAACCACGCCAATTCTACGCCAGGTTAAAGGGTTGTCTTGCAGGTCTTGGCGCACGGTTGCCAGGATTTTTTTTGCAATGTTGGTGACCATGAGGATTTTCCTGAAGCCGGATAAATGTGAATAAATCAAGCACCGTAGCGGGCAATACCAAGCGTGTGTCAGGCAGACAGGCTGGTTTTGTTTTGCTCAAGATCCAGTGCAATTGTTGATGAATATTAGCACGAAAATGGTTGCCGGGCGAGAGCGATGGTCGATGACCGGATTCGGTAAGGCCGCTTATGTTGTTCTTACGATCTGCCATAACCGGCCGCGGATTAACGTGCAGCGACAGGCGCACCGTGCAGTGCGACCTTCATTAATGCAATTGGGCTGGTTCACTATGCACGATAGGCGCATTGTGAACCAGCCCACTGATTTTTAGAAGTCGCTCGTTTTAGTTAAATTCAAGTCCTGATTCTTACCTGCCAATGATCGGCAGGTAATAGTAGATGATCGAGGCGCGGGTCACCGTAAAGGTGTAAACGCGCATGGTAACTCCATCCGAAGCGGTGATACGGATATGGATGACGTTGAGACCAGTCCCGAGCGATACAGAGATTTTGCCATCCTGGGGTACGGGCAGGTACCCAGAGCCATTGACTTCATAATCAACGGTTGAACCACCAGAAGTGTCGCCGATGGTGAATTCCATCGCGGTCGAGGTATTCGGAACATTGAT
>Ga0172369_10007838_pt1 | contig 12293 bp, 10 predicted proteins | sample LakKiv25m_FD_114539 | JGI IMG/M metagenome (GOLD analysis project Ga0172369, IMG submission 114539) | Freshwater microbial communities from Kabuno Bay, South-Kivu, Congo - kab_022012_11.25m | ecosystem: Environmental > Aquatic > Freshwater > Lake | place: Democratic Republic of the Congo... | reverse complement strand
GAGCAATTTCCTCCTGGTGCTCTGGGTCGAAATAGAAACCATCCCGCCAAGGACTCAGGCCATTCCCCAGTTTTTATATCGCGGCGACTTCTTTAAGCCACGCCACGGTCATTTGGTATTTCTCTATTGGGCTCGGATATTTTGTTAATTGCACCTTCCCTTTTTGAACAAGCGATCTGTAAAGACATTGATCCCCGGCAATCTCTTCAATTGCTGCGGCAGCGCCGTGCGCAGAAAACGGTTCATAATAAATAGCTGCATCGCCACAGATATCATGGGCAAAGTCAAGGTTCGTCGTCACGATGGGTTTGCCCATGACCATTGCTTCGAGGTATGTAGCGGAGAATACTTCCAACAATGTAGGCAGGATAACGATATCCGATGTTCCATACCATTGCGGACAATCCTGTAATTTCAAGATGCCCGCATTTTCGATCATGTCAACAACATTCAATTCCTTCGCCTTCATCCAGAAACTGCGGACTTCCGGCCCATCAAGGGGCAAGGTGACGATAAATCGAAAGTACTTTGCATTGGCTTTTTTATTTAATGCTGAGGCAATTGCGGGAATAATTTTCAGATTCTTATGGGGATAAGGTGCAGCAAGACAAAAAATACGGACATTATTATTGTCACTTCGAGCATATACTTTTTGTGAAGCCTCCTCGAAAATATCTGAATAAACATTAGGAATCACTCGCACGCATGTGGCGGGAATATTCAGCAATCTCAAGAGCCCCTGCTTGGCCAATTCCGTCTCGACCCAGTAATAGTCATTTGCATATAGGTTGTTCTTTTTGTAGATGCATTCTGCTAAGACCCGAAGACGTTCGATCGGATTTAGAATTGACATTGCAATGTCAGATCGTTGCAATACCCACGGGTTGGCAAAACCACATACATGCGGTGAATCGAATCGAAGATACGCTGGACCGAACACGGTGAATACGACATCAGGCCGAAACTCCGCTTCTAAAGATCGGAGTGTCTTCCTTGCCGCAGTGCCATCACAAGGTCTTGCTGGTGAAGGAGCAGCCATGATTATACGTTTATTATGTTGTATGGCCGAATTCAAGTTCTGCATGACCCGTTCGGAAACAGCAAACCTGAAATCACACCCCTGTGTATCTCTTATCGCTTGAGATATAAAAGCTGAAGCTACTTGGACCCCTCCGCCGATCACACAGGTCGTCGCGTTGACAAGAACCTTCATTGCCATTTTTTGTTTATACAAATGCTCATTACACTCTCGTAAAAATTGCTTTTTCTATACAATCTGTGCAGATCATTTATTAAATATGTTTGTATCATGTTTTATGAATTCCTGTTTATTGACTTTTATTGTTTCATCAATCCTTGATTGCCATAAGCATGTTTAGCAATTGCGTCAAGATAAACCTTCTCAAGATTTGCGCCAATATTTTCTAAGTTATATTTTTTACGAACATAGTGGGCTCCTGCTTGACCGATTTGCCTCCGCAGTTTTACATCATCGATCAGCCGCAGAATTGCTCGCTTCATGGAGGCATTATCATCGCATTCAAAGGCATGTATGTCGCCCTTTACTCCCATCGACTGAAGTATATGAGAGCGAGTCACAACTGGAATGCCCAATGCCATTGCCTGTTGGACCTTGACTTGTATACCCGAGCCGGATCTTTGTGGGAAAACATAGATGGTAGCGGATTTGAGAAACTTTACGTAATCTTCTACATAATCCACATAACGAACCTCAGGAAAATGCAACAGAGACCGGCGGAGACGCGGGGCAGGGTTCCTGCCCCACATGGAAACACGAACATGAGGGAACTTTTCGCGTATGTAAGGGTATACATCGGTCACAAACTCGATCGCACCCTCTGCAACGGCGTCCTGTGACAAAAAACCACAACATACAATGTGAAGCGACTGGTGTTCTAGAGGTAGTTCATCAAAATCACAAGAGAATTCCGCCCCGATAGGAATCCCGACCGTTTGGGCATCGATGGCAGGGTCTAATGCGGTCAACCAGGCCGTGTCAACGTTGGAAACGGGAACCACTTTTGTGAAGTGCCGGTACCCTCGCCGCTCATACCTAGAATAAGCTAGCCACTTCCAAAGATAACTCAGTTTAGCAACAGGCGTTTTAACAGCCCGAAACGCTCTTATCGCTCCCATGGAGTAAGCATCGTGAGGTACCATTACTGTCGGAAACTGCGCACACTCTGATTGGTACATGCTAACATTAAACGTATCAAAGTGGACTAGGTCGTATTGCTCCCTCTGAAGGGTTTCTCGTAACCAAGACTGCAGGGGGAGACTTTCATAGGCAGCAAACGAAACAGGGAGTCCACAAAGGAAACGACGTATACGGGATAACATACATATAGGGCCATTACTACACGGACCCGTCCAGATGATCTTTGTGTTCGGTAAGACATGCTCAAGCAAGGACCAACGCTCTCGTTCTTCCTGAGTTTCCCAGAAACCGATCACATCACAGTGGGCCTTTCGTGCCATATAACTTAGGAGTCCAAATGTGTGATGCTTAGGCCCCGAATCCGGTGGATAGGCTGGTCTCGGTAAGATGAACAAGATTCGCTTCAACTCAGTTACAATACCTTTATACTATTGCAGGCCAGATGTAAAAACTCACTGTACTACTTCGATTAGAAATATTAAACCTGATGTAACGCACTAACTGCTTTCTGATAGATCCAACATAATACCAGCACCATTGCCACCATCTTCAACACCGCAGGCAAAAAAATAAACAGATTATGCTCAATATTTATGCACCTCCAAACTACATAGGCAAACAACCCAATAGCTATGGGTCGTTCGGCAAAACGCACTGAAAACCGATCAACATACCAGTAAAATAGACCGAACAAGAACATAACCAACCACACACCAATGATCCCAAAGTTGACATACGCTTCGACAATTGCGGGCATAGGAATGACGGTAGGATTTGTCCGCGATAGACCCACATAATTCACCGCCCAGTTGATATAGTAAGGATCACTCGACCAGAGACGCAAAAAGCGCGGTACCACAAGCCTGAGCAGATTTAGATACGTCCCTCCCCATTCATATCCATACTCTGGGACATATTTCTCTGCCACAGCTAATGCTTCAGCACCATTCAGTCTTTCAATAAAAGGATCTATATAGTCGCGTATATTAAGCTTAGATTCAAAATCGAAAGCATTATTTATAGATTCTCTCATAACACCTACCCACGTAGATGTTGGGCGCATAATTGTTGTATAGTAGTCAACCGCATTAATCCGTGCTGAGTTTATGATTGGCAATATCGCAAAAATGAAGATAAAAGCAAAAATAACCCCTTTTTTCGACCATATTTTACCGTGAATTGAAGAGACGAGCCAAAGAATCAAAAGTATTCCAAGCAGGCCATATTTGTATAAACCGAAAGAAAAGTATGCAACCTCGATTATCAGCATTGTAATCAATGAAAACTTATACCAAAAGGATTTCGCTAATCGTGAATTTTGATACCAGTATGCTAATGAGCTTGCAAAAGCCAATGGGCACAGATCTGGCAGCAAAGACCACAGGCCACTAAACTCCGTAATTTGGCGGTCCGCAAAGGTATCGAAGGATGGCGAATTATATAACCAAATCGCTGAACCTACGTACATCGCATACATCCGGCCTATAATCCCTATCCCATATAAAGAAAAAATGAAAATTGGGCTGGAGCATACCCTGAGAAGTTCGTCGAACGTACGAACTTTCCGCGCTAAAGAAAAAACTTCAGGGTGGGCATGTATTCTGAAAAAAAAGAAAAAACCAAGTGTCATCGCCCATATGCCACTCGTTGCCCAGAGCAACCCTTTGTGTAAGTAAAGAAGGTCATTTGGGGGATCAAATTTAGGATATAGCACCAAATCTTGAAAGAAAAGAAAATAATAAGCACGAATGCCAATGATCAGAAGATAGATCAAACAAACTGATATAAAGGCAAGTGAAGAACGTTGTTGCTTTAGTCTTCGTAATTGCAGCAACGGTACCAGGCAAGATGAAATGTAAAGTGGTCCACTCAGAAAGAAGATGAGATTCCTGCCATCTTGTGCCTCCCAAATTGGTAACCATCCAATTCCCCAGATAGGGACACTTAATGCTGTAATGAATATGATAAAAGGAGGGATTCCGTGCGTAGAGATCCTATCGGCGGACATATAAATAGATGTGTCACAAAGCTTTGAGATCGGACCAAGTCTATTCATGAAATTCTTTGCCTTAAGAAAGGTGGTTATGACGACTTTTTACGACTGTACTAACAACCAGACTATCTTTACATATTCTCTTGTACTCTTTCGAAACTATGTTACCATAGTTATCCCAAGCACATTCAGCGACGCGTTTACGTGCACACCTTCCCATCTCCACACAAATATCAGGATTCTTATAGAGAAGAAGAAGTTTTTCTGCCGTTGCCTCAAGATCTCTTATAGGGACGATAAAACCATCGACGCCATCTGTAATAATATCAGCAGCCCCTGTATTAATCGAAGCAACCACTGGGATGCCACAGGCCATGGCTTCAAGCACAGTCATACTCATCCCCTCCTGAACTGATAATAGGCAATACACAGAGGCTGAGTTGTACAAGGAGGCGAGATTTTGTTGATGAATATGCCCTGCGAAGGTCCAAGGTTGCCGGAATGTACGTAATTTATTTTTTATATAGGTATCCAAACTGCCTGCCATCTTAAGTTTTATGTCTCGTCGACCGAGCAAAGTAATACTGTCCAGCAAATAACCAGTACCCTTCTCAATACCGAGATTCCCTACAGTTAGGACAGTGAATCTCTCCTGGTGTCCGTTAGGGTCCGGTTGAAATCGCTCTAGATCGACTCCGTATGGCGTACGAATGATCTTCTCTCGTGGCACACCCATATCCACAAACGAATCTGTAGCGAAACCGGAGGGTACCGAGATGTAATCAGCCTTTTCATATTCCAACAGTTCGCGCTCGACGACCTTAATATCTAATTGATTTCTTTGATCTGTTGCTCCGAGACGGGCGTACTCTTCGTTTAAGATACGTTCTCGTACCACCGTATGGGCAGAGCCACGTTCAACTACCGTTGTTATTCCCCTGTCCTTACACACACAAAAACTGTTAAGTCCATACCTTGAAAATGCGACGAATATATCTGGATGCAATGATTGCATCCTCCAGGCGACATATTTGTCGAAGGCCACAGCATGTAGATACTGTGATCCTTGATAAACAATTGGAGGAATCCGAAAAATGTAAGGCAGACGGAAACCAAACAATTCCGGGAAAATCACTGAATGAATACGATCTTTGTCAATATTCGCCCTACTCCGAAACCTTCGTGTGGGCATGGTAGTGAAGACCGTATCGAGCATGCCGTGCCGCTGCAACTGGTAGCATAAGTGGGGAGCATGCCATGTACCCCCAACCGAAACCACAGTCCGCATTCGCTATTCCTCTCCTAACACGCCTTACCTCATCCAGTAATCGTCGGGACCAAGCATTGCTTTGACGTGTTGGGCAACGTTCTGTTGATACGAAAAGCGTCGCTGATGGTGCGCCTGTAACCGAACACGCGAGGTTTGCCCGGAGCGTATCCGTCGAACCATCTCTACAATCCCCGCACGAATTCCATCTCTAGACACCGGCACCATAATCGCATCAGGATTGTCCTGCGTGAACTCCTCAGCTGCTCCACAGTCTGTCATGATAAACGGTAGGCCACAGGCCATGTATTCCCAAGTCGCCAGACCATAGCCCTCCTCGATGGAAAGCATTAAACCGAGGTCCGCATCCGCCAAGATAATGGGCAAGTTGGCTCGTGAAAATCTGCCGTGAAAATGAACTTTTTCATTGTTTGTGTAACGTTGGATCATCGACGCACCAAACTTACTATCGATAGGGCCATGGAAATGTAATTCAGCGTCACCGATGTCCAATGTGCCCCAGACATCAAGCAACGCCCCAACCCCTTTGCCAAAGCCGATTCGGGTAATCATTACGATCCTGAGTTTGGAGTTTGCACCATATGGCCGATCTATTGCTGGTTGAGGCTTCTCGATATGGGTCAACGGAGGGATGATGCGAATTGGCATTGAAACCTGTTGGACCTGTTCCAGATTTCTCCTCGCCCGTTCGCAGCCAGTAACAATCGCATCTAGTTGTTTAACCATCTGTTGCATCTTCCAGGGGAAAATAACCGGCGGCGGCACTTGGTATTCTATGTAATTATCTCCATGTGTCGGTACACCGCACCAATATTCATGCCACAGAAACAATCCGCTTGGCCGGACAAAGCGTTTCATCCAGGAAAATGCACCACCATGTCCCTGCCCAACCACGCGGTCGAAAGATTTGGCTTGCAAGCGCACGGAAAGAACGGCTCGCGATAATAGCAAGCCAACGGGTCCAGGCAATCGTCGAGCTTTCGCTGGTGGAGCCACAATATGAACCCCCGCACGCAATAGATCATGAGTCCACTCGGCGTTGAGATCGAATTTTCTTTGTGATGTTAAAGTCACATCGGCTCCGTTCGCTGCCAAAGCCAAACTAAGATAGTAAACATGCGTCTCAACCCCGCCATAGGGACTGGCCGTGAGATGAATGAGTACCCGTTTCGGGTTAGTCATGTGTATACCTTTCGGATTATTGTTACGAACCAATTAGCTGCAGTGTCTTACACACAGGAAACATCGCAAATGCCCGGTACTTTTTAGTAATATTGATTTGCGACCGGCGGGAACTGATTAGAAAATCACCTGTGTTTAATATAGAAAAATTCCACTGATGGAGTCCATAATATGACTCATTCTCTGCTTCGTTTGGAGTATTTTCCAATAAAACATAACATCCATTCTTTACCATCATCACCATTTGATGTATTGCCAATTCAGGATTGTATGAGTGATCGATGCTGTTTCGTGCAAACCCAAGATCAAATGAATCTGGAGAGAATCGAATATTTAGTTCTTCCGCGGCAAGATATTTTGTTCGTACATATGGTTCAATATGGTATTATTGAAGAATCTTATCATATTCGATAGCAAGTGGATCTACAGCCGTGATGCTTATTCTCCTGCTATCATAGGTTTTGCCAAGGTAAATGAGAGGGCCGGCCCCCACATCAAGTATATGAACTTCCTGCTGAATCGGGAGTAAAGAAGCAGGAGTGGGTTGTAGTTGTAGATTTGAATTAAGTCTTTTACTGTATTCGTCGGGCCATTGCAACCCTTGGGTACGGAAGTATTCATCCCAGAATCTCAGTTCTGATTTAATGCCACGCTTCCACATAGACTCTGATGTCAAAAGAATTGGTACACCATATTTGTTTCCAAGCATGAATATAAGACATAGTGGACCTCCTCCTCTTAGAATCTCCCTTACTATTTTCAACCTATGAGTAATCTTTGTTAGCATTTCTGTGTATAAATCTCTATATGTGCAGTAAGAACTCTGGAAAGTATTATTCAGAAACAATTTATCGAACTATGTAATCGAGGCCGTACTTAGTTATGTTCTACATTGCCCCTTTTTGGACATGCCAATATTGCGTAGTTGATGTACTTTGTTTCTCCAATGAAACGAGGCAGAAGCAATTCAAGAATAGGAATTTGCCATATATTATAGGCATAAATGCCATTGATTCGTGAGACTTTATAGCCAGCCTCATTGAACATCTCCAGCATTGACTTCTTGGTGAAAAACCGTAGATGTGTTCTATCTAAGACGCCAGTTTGTGTGTATGTCCACTCTCCGCGGACGATTAACCGATAAAGGGTTGGCAGATAACGGATGTTAGGCACAGAGGCAACAACGTGACCACTTGACGTTAGGTAATCCTTCGCTATTCTCAAGGCACTCCATGGGTCGATCATGTGCTCGAGAACATCGTTAAATACAACACAATCAAAGTACTTCTCAGGCAACTCGACGCCATCAGGAAACAAGCCAATCTTAACCCGGTCGAGGCAAATTGACGCACGTTCCGCCGCTACTGGATCAACTTCAACTCCCCAAAATTCTACGTTCTGTCTTTGTTTGACAAGTCGTCCGAAACTTCCAACTCCACATCCAATTTCAAGGACGGTACGTGCATCTTCCGGCACATAGTTTACCATTTCTTCTCTTGAACATTCAAAGTAAGCCTCATGTTTATTGTCTTTAAAATATTTAACAGCAGGTGAATTAATCATTGTATCACTTTATTAAGTGAAGTTTTTAAATATAACATTGCGAGCTGGCTCAATAATAACATTATTCGTGCATGCGAAATTCATTTCATTGCCAACTAACGACTAGAAACGTGACCACAATTTGCATATTCTGCAATGACAAAAGTTATGCCCTGAAAAGCCAGCGGGATTTTTTGTGCGCTGAATATAGAAGAAACCACGTTTGAGTCATCGCCATAGATATCAGCAAGGAAAGCACAACACCAATTACACCGAAGTGGCTTGTTAACACTACAGATAATAATATATTTATGAATCCGAACGCTATCACACTTAGTGTGCGTTCACGAATAAGCCCCAATCCGGTTAATAAAACGACGAACACAAAGTTCCATGTCCATTGAATGAATAGCAGAACCAGAAAAATTAATAATCCAATAGAAGGAGTATAATCTGGCCCGACCCAAATGCTAATAAACCACTTACTGATGAAGCCCAAAGCAATAAATCCAACACTACCCAACAGCAATGAATCTCTCATAATTCGCCAATGCGTTCTACGAATCCACTTCCAGTCACTTATTGCATTGGCTTCTACGTACGCAGGCCACAGGGGGATTGCAATAAAATTCAGCGTAGCATAAGCACTATAGAATAATTGAAATGGAATAGCAAATAATGGAACATACGCTGCTCCTAGTAACTGTGCAACTACAATAATAGGCGTTTGTATAACGAGTAGCTCCCCTAATGAACCAGCAAAAAACATTAAGCTCGGAGAACCAATTTGTCTCACTATTGATATTGACCAGTATCGAATACGCGGAACGAAATCAACTCCAAAACGAAAACATACGAAAACCCACAACAAAAAGCGACCAACTGCCATCGGCATAGACATGACTAACGCAAAACTCACCAGATTACCACCCGTGAATCTTAGCATTACAAGCCCTGCTAAAATGATCAACTCAGTTAGAGTATCAAAAATTGCAACCAAATAGCCTTTCTGCATTGCAGACGGGATCACGGTAGATATACGCAACTGTAAAAAGGAAATGTTGAAAACAACCACGATCACAAAGGCCCATCGTACTTCGTTGTTAAATGCGGTAAGGCTCATCCCCAAGATGCGTTCAATAGGTAATAATAACACTAATCCAACTCCAATGATTCCCATTAGTAATCCCAATGCCGTTAGCAAGAAAGCTGACGTCGAAATAAGCTCGCTAACGGTCTTAGATTCATGCTTCCCTAGCGCCACCGCTAATGGATTCATTAGCGCGGAAGGCAAGCCCAGATCAGACATTGCAAACCACGTAATCAAGGACAGCATTGTCAGCCAAACGCCGTATTCCTCACGACCTAAAATCGCGATGGCCAATGGGATCGACGCTAGGCGCACTCCGACTGTAATTATCCGATTTGCAATCTGCGCTTGTGAAGTGATCCGGGCTTGACGAAGCCGTATTGTGCCAGCACCAGTATCCCTGCCGTGAATTAAACCAAACATGCTTACAATAGAATTTATCATACGGAAACTCTCAATGACGGATTCATTTCTAAATGCCAATTCACTTTATTTCCCAATTTGATGGCAAGATTATCACGCCCAAATCTCTTATACTCGTTCTTCATAACGTACATTCGGTCGACCATAATAGAAGAAATGCCCAACAATCGAGAGGGGTGGAAGATCAACAGTATGAAGGAGACCGCTGAATCAGGAGTGGGCGATAACCAAGGGGAACTTCAGGTTAACCACGTCCATTTTGGGAGGAACAGGAAAATTTCTCATGCAAATTTTCTAATTCGAAACTTGGAAAGCACCCCCAATATCACGTCGATCCGGTCCGCGTGTGACAAAACCTCAAACCCTAAAATTCTCGAAGCGCGCAGATAACCACTAGATCGCACGGTCCAACGCGCGCGCCACACCTCTTTAACAATGCGCCTAAGTTCACACGGGACGGTACGATGCGCCAGAAGTGTCATGACTGACGATGCAGCGTTGGGAGACAAATCCAGTAACCATTGCCGAATCCCAGTTGGAGAGATGATTCCGCGTGCCAGTGCTTCACTCACAATTAGACGCCGACTAGCGCGCGCTTGAGCACCTGCGCGGCGCGAAGCAACTTCGCCAACGCTCACATTATTACCATGATAGGTATATATAGCATCATAATTGGATCCATAAATGCAGGGGGAAACCATGGCTATTCGTGTCCACATAAGGGTATCCATCCCCATTAAATAACGATGATCAAAGGGAGGGATTTTTTCTATAATCTCTCTATGTACAACAACAGTACTTGAGTTTATCGAACCGCAAAGTAACGCATCTAGCACAATATCTTCACGTGGCACTGAACCGCCGCCATTTAACGACAGGCGTTCATGCCATGGTGGAAAATATTTCCTATAGATTTCGAGATGTCCCCCCCTATCCCACGCCTCTTGATGTCCTGCATGATAGATACCCGCTTCTGGGAACCGTAAAAACAGTTGCTTGGCACGCGATAGGTGATCCGGCAGCCAGATATTATCATCCTCCAAAAGAGCAACTAGTCCTTGCCTTGCCCATCGCATCACAAAATTCCAGTTCTCAGTCATACGTTTACGAGAACGCCGAGGAACATAAACAATTCTATCGTCTTTATAGGACAGACAAATGTCTCGGACTTCCTCGTCTTCTCCATCATCACCGACAATGATTTGATCAGGTTGTAATGTTTGCTCCAATACGGAATCCAAGGCTCGGTGGAATTGCCTTGGACGTTTGTATGTGGGGATGGCGGCCGTAATGGATAAATTTTGCATTTATAAGGCTGCTATAAGGAAATAATCACTCATTAATCTTCGGCACTTTCGCACTGTGCAAGCAGAATCGTGTGATTCATCCAGGTTGAGACTTGAAGTGCCCGTGACTTTGGGTGATCTATTAACCTACATTGTCCCTCATAGAGATAGTGGATCATGGATTGACTCCAATTGGATTTTTGATAAAGCCGTCAACTCGTAATCCACCATCATTTTCACCAATGCCACAAAGGACATTTCCGGTGCCCAACCAAGCATTTCCTTCGCCCTCGACGAATTGCCGACAAGCAGCCCTACGTCCACCGCCCGGATAAGCGTCGAATCTACTTCCACCCAATCCCTCCAGTCCAATCCGACGCAACGGAAGGCAACTTCCAGAAAATCGCGAATCGAATGAAGTTCGCCGGTGGCAAGGATATAATCTTCTGGTTTATCCGCTTGCAACATCAGCCATATGCCCTTCACGAAATCCCCGGCAAATCCCCAGTCGCGGAGGGCATCAATGTTACCCAATCTCAACTTCTCTTGGTTACCACGAGAGATTCCGGCGGCAGCACACGCGATTTTTTTCGTAACAAACCGTGCGGGGCGCCTTGGGGACTCATGATTGTAGAGAATTCCCGATACCGTAAAAATCCCGTACATCCTCCGGTACAGCCCGACCAGTTGATGGGCCGCCAGCTTGCTGACCCCGTAGGGAGTTACGGGATTATGAGGAGTAAGCTCGGTTTGCGGGGATTCCGGGGGGTCGCCAAATATTTCCGACGTGGAGGCTTGATAGAAGCGGCTGGAAGGGCAGTGATCCTTGATCACCTCGAGGAAGGCAGCGGCAAGCAACGTGTTCACCTGGAGGGCCCGATACGGGTCAATCCATGAGTCGGGAATAAAAGATACGGCGGCAAAATTGTAGATCTCATCGGGAAGGAAGAGCCGAGTCCAGCGGATGATATCTTCTTTGTACACCAGTTCAGTTTCTTCGAGCATAATGTCTTTCATCAGGTGCGAAAGCGCCGAGGTGTCATCGTCCTTCCTTAAAAAACCAAGAACACGATACCCTTTTTCAATCAGAAGCTCAGCGAGATAAGATCCATCCTGCCCTGCGATTCCTGCGATGATGGCACTTTTCTTCTTGCTCATACTGACCCCTGAAGCTTCTTCCACCATGATTTCTTCTGGTGTTGATCTTTCTGGTCGTCGGCCCCGTAGTAGGCGTAGCCGTAGTAGCGGCGGCCGTAATACCCTTTGCCGTAGTAGCCGTAGGTGTCGGAGAAGAGCGCGGTGCGGTCGTT
>Ga0172369_10007836_pt1 | contig 12294 bp, 10 predicted proteins | sample LakKiv25m_FD_114539 | JGI IMG/M metagenome (GOLD analysis project Ga0172369, IMG submission 114539) | Freshwater microbial communities from Kabuno Bay, South-Kivu, Congo - kab_022012_11.25m | ecosystem: Environmental > Aquatic > Freshwater > Lake | place: Democratic Republic of the Congo... | reverse complement strand
GCGTAGACGCTTCCACCCTTGGCGACGAACTGCCTCAGGTTGGAAGCAATCGTCTCCGCCTCGCCCGCCGTGCCCAGATCGACGGAGCCCGAACGCAGCGCCGCCGCGCAGTCGACGAACAGCACGTCGTGCTCGAGCAGCCGCGCGCCGTCCAGCAGGAAGGGCTTTGCACTGGATGCCCAGCCGTCCGGGGTCCCGTCCAGGAGGGTTTCTACGCGCAGCCCGAGGCCTTCAATCAACTGCTCGATTCTGTCGCCTCTGCCGGTGACGACCGCGATGCGCGCGGCGTCCTCCGAAAAGCAGAGGCGTTCGTCGGGAAGCACCGTCTCGACGCCGGCGGCCACGTCGACGACATAATCGCGGCGGAAATTGCCGGCGACGACGACGAGTTTGTGCGTTCCGATCGGCACGTCCAGCACCGTGAAGCGCCCGTCGGGCGCGGTCGTCTCGTGCGCCTCGTAGGCGAATCCGTTGCAGTCGGAATCGCCGACGGCCACGTCGGCGCCCGAGACCCCGGTCCGCGTGTCGGGCGCACATGCACGGCCGCTCACGGACCCGACGGCGCAGGTCGGAATCGCCTGCAGCTTGCCGCCGCAGTCGCACCCCGGCGACGCCAGGAGCGCGACGGACAATGCGGGAAGCGCAAGGCCCGCTTTCCCGGCTTTCGAGGCGACACGCTTGCGATCCGAATGCCGCATCGCTTCTCCGACCCAGCGCTGCCCCGCACCGCCGATGGTCGCGCCAAGCAATGCGCATGCCACTCTCCCGCGACCGGCCGTGTGGCGACGGCACGCGAAATGCTCGCAGAAGGCTCGAATCGAGGGAGGCAGGCGCCCCGAGGCCGCGACCTCCTCGACGAGGCACCCGATGAGGACACCGCCGCGACGCCGGTCGCATCGAAGCCTTCTGTTCGCGGGCGCTCTGCTTGCGGCCGCGCCCGCGCAGGCGTCCGCCGCCGTACCGGAGCTGCCCGGTCTGGACTTCTCGCAACAGGAGCGCGCCCGCCTCGGGCGCGGGGAGGCCCTGATTCGCTCCGAAGTCGAGCGGGATGCGTCGGGACGGGGCGGCGGGACGGTCGTGGCGTTCTTCGTCGCCGACATCGGGTGGCGGCAGGCATTCGATGCGCTCGCGAGGCACGAAGAGGAACCCCGCTACAGCGATTGCATGAAGGAAGCCTTGGTGCTCGTCCGGGTCGGCGGCGAGGTCGAGCGCATCAAGGTGCGGGAAACACACGGTTTTCTGTTCATGCGCCAGACGTACACGCTCGACTACGAGCACGACGCACTGCGCCGTGAAATCCGCTGGTCGCTCGACCCGAGCGCGGAGAACGACATGCGCCGATTCGACGGTGCGTGGGTGTTCTCCGCGCTGGACGACAGACGGACTTTGGTCACCTACCGCGTCAGGGGCGAGACGTCGGGCTGGGTTCCGGGCTTCATCCGGGACTATTTCGTGAAGAGCGGCATTCCGTCGATGATGGAGCAGTTCCGGCGCCGGGTTTCCGGATCGACCTCCGGCAGTTGAGCCCGATGGCGCGGATGCCTGTGGAATAGTCTCCAGCCCGCAGAAGAGAAGTCGGCAGCCCCCGCAGACGGATCATCGGGGGACGCACACCTTGGCCGAGCCGTGGCCGGGCCGCACTGGAACGGCTCGCACGGCCGCATCCTGCGCGGCGAATCTGCGAGCGCGCCATTGGACTCCTGCATCCAGACGCGGGCTGCCGACGCCTTGGCGCGGGGATTGCTAAGGCACACCCGCCGTGATTCCGGAGGACCCATGACATCGCCGCGTTCCATCTGGTTTCTGGCCGTCGTGCTGCTGCCCGCGCTGTCGAGTGCCGCCACGGGCGATGTCGTGACGAGCTTCCCGTCCTCGTTCCCCTCGCCCGACGGATTGACCTGGGACGGCGAATACCTCTGGGCCACGGATTGCGGAACGTCGCGCATCGACAGGGTCGATCCCGCGGACGGCCGGGTAGTCGGAAGCGTGGACGTGACGGGAATCAACTCCGACGAGCTGTCGTGGGACGGCACCGCGATGTGGATGAGCGATCACACCGCCACCGAGATGCCCGGCATGGGCGCTCCGCCGCCGGCCCTGTACCGCGTCGATCTGAGGACGAAACAGGTGCTCGCGAAGATGGATCCACCGGGGCCGTCCCTGTATCCCATGGGACTTGGATGGACCGGGACGACGCTCTGGAACGTCGATCCCTGGGACCGCAAGATCTTCGAAATCGACCCTGCGACCGGCGAGGCGAAACGATCCATTCCGTCGCCGGCCAACGGCTCGTGCGGATTGACCTTCGACGGAGCCTGCCTGTGGCTCACCGATGCCGCCACCAACGGGCTCGTGTACCACATCGACCCGGCGACCGGCGAGGTGCTGCGGTCGTTTGCGGGACCGGGCGGTGCCGGTCATCAATCCACGGGGGTCGCGTGGGACGGAACCAATCTGTGGGTTCACGACGAGGCAACCGGCCGCGCGAAAATCCACAAGCTCGCGGTGGAGGACATCACCGAGGGCGGCCGGTGCGCGGGCGCGCGGCGCCCCGCCGCGAGCACCCCGGGCGCAGGGGCGGAACAGGCCGGATCTGATTCCATCGAAAAAGCTTCTACTGGTGGATGTAACTCCGCTGCGGCGCCCGCGGGAGGCTTCGTTGCAGGCTTGTTCGGCGCACTCGCGCGTCGTCGCGCGCGCAAGTGACGGTGGCCGGATGAGGACGGGCGCGGCTATCCGCTGTCTGCTCCCGGCAATCGCCGCAGGTGCCTGTTCCGTCGAGGCCGCTCCGGAGACCGACCCGCCTGCCCCTGCAGACGGCGGCGTCGTCGAGGCTTCCGCCCTTCGGACTGGAAGCATCGTGCGGGTTCTGCACGTCGTCGACGGCGACACGCTCGACGTGGAGCTCGTGGCCGCGGCGGCGTCAGTCCCGATGCGCGTCCGGGTCGCGGGACTCGCCGCTCCCGAGTGCCACAAGCAGCCCGACGGCATGGGTTCGAGTGCCTGCTCTCACGACGACGAATACTACGGGCTCGGTGCCTACCAGGAGGCCAAGGCACTGCTCGCAGGCTCCTCGTTCCGAGTCGCGTGCGATGTGCCTGCGGACACCGAATGCGAGCGCGAATACTACGGCCGCTACCTCGGCTTCATTGAAGACGGACAGAACGACTTCTCGACCAGTATGGCGCGGGCGGGAGCGGGCCTGAGCTACACGCGGTATCCGTCGAGCCGACGCGCGCAGGTCTGCCGCGCCGAAGACGACGCGCGAGCGGCCAGGCGGGGCATGTGGGCGCTCGGAACGGCTGAAGAGGTGCTGGCCCGGATGAGCCAAGGCACGCGGGACTGGTACAGGGAGCGCGACCGGCGCTGTGCCGAGGCCGAACGCTGATTCCCTGCACCTTCACGCCGCCGCCGCCTCGCCGGCAGGGGCGGCAGGCACGGGGGCGCTCGGGAGCAGGAGCGTGAACCGTGCCCCGCCCTCGGGCCGCGACGAAGCGTTCAGATCGCCGCCGAGTTGCCTCAGGTATTCGCGCGAGAGGGCGAGTCCGAGGCCGGTTCCGCGTCCTTCGGGCTTGGTGGTGAAGAAGTGTTCGAAGAGCCGCTCCATTGCAGCCGGGGGAATCCCGGGACCGTTGTCCTCGACCATCACGGCGAGCCCGTCGGCGGCTGCTCTTGCGCGCACCCAGATGCAGCCTCCCGGGATCGAGGCTTCCTCGATTGCGTCTGCCGCATTGACGAACAGGTTCACCAGCACCTGCACCATGCGGTTGCTGCTCGCGAGCGCGGCGGGCAGATCCGGCGGAATCTCGCGCACGACCTTCGCCACGTGCTTGAGGCGGACCGATGCGATTCTCGCCGCCTTCCCGACCGCTTCGTCGACGGCGAACGGCTCCGGAGGCGCGTCGTCCCTGCCCGCGAGAGCGCGCAGATCCAGCACGATCTGGCGGATGCGCGCGACCCCGTCGCTCGCCTCCGCGAGCGCGTCGGCGATGTCCCCGGTCCGTCCGCTCCCGTCCGCTTCGCCGCCGCCGACCCGGAGCTGCTGGCGAAGGAAGTAGAGGTTCGTCTCGACCCAGGTCAGCGGATTGTTGATCTCGTGTGCGACCCCAGCCGCGAGCCGTCCCATGCCTGCAAGCTTCTCCGTCCGGACAAGCGATTCCTGGCGCTCCGCAAGCTGCCTTGCCATGTCGTTGAACGCATCCCCGAGAGCGACGAATTCGCTGTCGCCGCCGACGGCGACGCGCACCGTCTTCAGGTCTCCTAAGGCCAGCTTGCGCGTCGCGGACTCCAGGTCGCGCAGCGGGCGCCCGATCGATCTGTCCAGGTAGACCCCGGTCGCTCCCGCGATGGCGACGGCGACCACGAGCAGCAGCAGGCCCAGGATGGCAGCGGCGGTAGCTGCCTTGTCGGCCGCACGCCTTTCCTGCTCCGCTCGGTCCGCGAAGTTGATCTCGAGACGGCGTGCGGCCTGTGCAATCCTCTCCACCACCGCGAGCGAGCGATCGTGCGATTCGGCTCGTGTGGCCGCACCGCCGGGAACGAAGGGGAGTATCTCCTCGCGGAAGCTCCGGTCGAGCACCCCGACGTCGCTTCCGATTTCGTCGACGAGGCGCCGCTCCTCTTCGGTCGCAACGTGACGCGCCGCGTTGGAAAGCGCGGTTCCGGCCGCCCAATGGGCTTCTTCGTATTGGGCGAGGTGCTCGCGGTTGTTCATGATGACCATGTGCGCCTGGTGGGCGTACTGGTCCCGCACCGCCGCTGCGAGCGAAAGCGCGGCCAGAATGGCTCGTTCGTGGTCGGCAGCGCCCACGAGCATGCCGTGGACCGCGCGCTGTCTCAGCAGCGAGACGCCCGACAGAACCGCAACCAAGGCGGCGCAGGCGGCGCAGGCCATTGTGAGACGGAATCGCACGCTTCGATGCCGGCCGCGCAAGGGGGCGGCAAGGCGCCAGATTGCGGCGGGAATCGACATCGATTCGGCAATGCCTGCCATTGGCGGCCCCCTGTGCGTCCGGGCGTCGATTCGTGCTCTGCAAGCGACAGACCGTCGCGGCGCACGGTTTCCCTTGCGGCTCCGGCCCACGCCGTGCAGAAGGAATCCTCGCGTGCAGAATGCACGCAGGGAGAAAACCTGATGTCCAAGCCGTTCCTTCTTGCCCTTTTCGTCGCATTCGCTCTCGCCGCCCGCCCCTCGATCGCCCGGGCTCACGGTGACGGCAAGCCCGGCCCGCACGGAGGCATCATCCGGATGCCGGGCGCATTTCACACCGAGGTCGTGCCTGGCAAGGCAGGCGGATTCGACGTGTATGTGCTCGACGTTTCGTTCGCAAACCCGACCACGAAGGACGTTTCGCTGGGCGTCCACTTCCAGCCGGGGAAGGGAGCAGCCGTCGGCGTGGAATGTTCGCCGTCAGGGGATCATTTCGCGTGCAAGCTGCCGAAGGGCGCGGTGCACGGCGAGCTCGTCGTCCACGCGAAGCGCGGCGGTGCCGAGGGCGCGCCTGCGTCCTACCCCGTGCCCCTTGTCGTGCCCAAGGAGACGGACAAGCCCCGGACAGTGCCGAAAGGGGCGGACGGCCACCATCACGACCATTGAGGAAGCGGGCGGACTGCTATCGCCCGATGTCGGCGCACCGCGTGGGGACCAGCACCGGCACGACCGGCGCCGGATCCTGCGCGGTGCCGCCGTAGAAGTCCTGGTAGCGATCCCAGACGCCCGTAATGCCCCCTGTCAGGTCCAGCGCGCCGATGCCGCCGTCCAGCTTCTTCATGCAGTCGTACCAGACGAGGTTGTCGTTGACGACCATGCCGCCGGTGACCTCGAATCCCTTCGGCTTGGTGCCTCCGTCCATGTCGGTCTCGACGATGGCATTGGCGTTGGTCACGCTCAGCGGTCCGTCGAACCGCAGCACGTTGCCCACCTGGTCGCGATGATTGTCGACCGCTGCTGAAGAATAGTCTGCAGTGCTGCCCGCGCGGATCGGCTGCCCGGCCGGCGGATACGCCCCGCCGGCCGTCGCGCCGGCGCTCCCCGTCTTGGCGATGGCCAACGGATGAGAGTATTTCGTCGAGGTCGAGACCTGCAGGCTGCCGCTGTACCGTCCCAGGTGCCCGCTCACGCTCACGACGTCGCCGACGGCGGGGAATGGAGTGGTGTCGCGCGACGAGTGGTAGACGGCGAGGCCCGGACCGCCGGGGTTGTCTTTGTCCTGAACATAGAATGTCCCGGCGGTGCCGCCTCCCGAGACGTAGCTGTTCGCGGCCACGACGACTGCGTTGTGGATGGACACGTAGCGCACGCCGCTCGACGCCGCGGCCGCGTCGCGCACGGACAGCGCCGTGGAGCCTTCGGGATCGGAAGAGCGCGTACCGCCGTCGCGCGGGTAGCGCACGGTGTCGTTGCTTCCGTCGGGTTCCTCGCTGGTGACGCAGGCGGCCCACGAGGCGAGCATGAGGACGATTGCTGCGGCGTGCCATCGACGTGCGTGCATGGGTTTCCTCCGGGTGAAACCGACCGCCTCCGCCGCAAAGCAATACCCATGCCTCATCGCGCGGCCGCAGAGCCGCGCGCATCGGAAGCGCGTGGCACGGTGCGTGCTTCCGCTTCGTTCCCGGAGGTGCCGGATGTCCCGAGGAATCCGAGTTGCGCTGATCGTCGTGTTCGTCCTTGCCGTCGGAGTGCTCGTCGCACATGCCGGAGGCCACGCGCACGGGCATCACTCGACGGCCGTGGCGCCGGCACCGACGCCCGAGACCGACGTCACAGTCACCGAGGCGGGCTTCGTGCCGTCCGAAATACCTGCGAAGAAGGGCGAACCCGTGCGCCTCGTCGTGACCCGCAAGACGGACCGGACGTGCGCCAAGGAGATCGTCGTCAAGGACTACGACATCCGCAAGGAGTTGCCGCTCGACAAGGCTGTCGTCGTGGCGTTCACTCCGACAAAGGCAGGACGGGTCCGATTCGCGTGCGGCATGGACATGGTTTCGGGCGTCGTCGTCGTGCAGTAGCGGACTCCGGTCATCATGAGAATCACTGCGGATCCGGGGCGATTCGTGATTTGCGCGCTGGCGGCCGCGGCAGCCGCCTGCGGCGCGACGGTATCCGGCGCGACGGGGGACGGCTCGCCCGGAGCGTCCGGCGACGGCGACGGAGGCATCCCGGACCGCGTCCGCGAAGGACCCTTCCGCGTGCTGTTCGACAACACCAAGGGCGAACAGGCCGGCAACGCCGACTGGGTCGTGTTCGGCGGAGGGAGGTTGCCGAATCCCCTGCACCCCCGGAGCGAAACCGACTGGAAGGGAGGGCTCTCCGCCTGGGGATTCGCGCTGCACGAAACCGGCCGATACGAGCTGCAGGAGCTTCCGCCCCGGTCGTCGATCACGTTCGGAGATGCTTCGAATCAGCAGGATCTGTCGGCCTTCGACGTGTTCGTCGTGCCCGAGCCCAACAGCCGATTCGCACCGGGGGAAGCCCGCGCGATGGAAGCCTTCGTCCGGGCCGGAGGCGGCTTGTTCGCCATCGCCGACCACGCGGGCGCCGATCGCAACAACGACGGCGTGGATCCGGTCGAAGCGTGGAACGGATTCTTCGACGAGCTCGGCAATGCCGCCGGCGTGCGATTCGACTCCAACAATGTCACCGACAGCCCCGATTCGAATGTCGTCGACGACCCTTCGGCCCCGGTCCTGCACGGTCCCTTCGGCCACGTGAAGGCAACCACGTACTACAATGGCGCGACCATGAGCGTCGATTCGCAGGCGAATCCCGCCGCTCGCGGCCTCATCTGGCGCACGGGCGCCGAGCGCGGCGACCGGTCGGTCACGTTCGCGATATCAAGGCTCGGAACCGGTCGAATCGCGGCCATCGGCGACTCGTCGCCCGCGGACGACGGCACCGGGAAGCGCGGACTCCAGAACGGCTGGGACGACGCGAAAGGCACCAATTCCGCGTTGTTTCTCAACGCCACCGCATGGCTTGCGGGGGACGTCGCGCGCTGAGGATCGCCGGCGCCAGGCTCTCCCCCCCGCCCCCCTCTCGTTTCGCTGCGAATCCCGACAAGAACAAGAACGTCGGGATTCTCCGCGAAACGCGAGGGGGGAGATCGCATTGCCGAGAACGGTCGGATCAGCATTGCCAATCACCCCCCTCGCGTTTCGGACGGTCTTGTTCTTGTCCGAAACGAGAGGGGGGCCGGGGGGGAGAGCCTTTCCGGGGAGCCTCTATCCCGCCCTGCGGAAGTCGTCTGCCCGCACGTGGAAATGACGCAGCAAGCGGTGCAGCGTCTCGCGTTCGACCTCCGCGCGCCCCGCCGCCCGGGTGACATTTCCGCTGAAATCCCGCATCAGCGCGACCAGGTAGTCGCGGGTCGCCCGCTCGCGCGCGAGCTCGAGCATCTCGCGATACGTCATTTTCGCGAGCGTGCCGGATACCGGTGCGGGACGAAGGGTCGAGACATTCCGCAACTCGCGCCGAAGACGCCTGTGCTCCGCCGCCCGCGCCACGCACAGCAGCACCACCTCCGGATCGAGGGGCTTCTCGAGGCAGGCATACGCGCCCGCTTTGAGGGCATCGGCTTCGTCCTGGACCGCCGCATGCCCGCCCAGCAGAATCACCTCCGTGTCGGGGCTTGCTCGCTTCAGCCTGACAACCAGGTCCAGCCCGTTGCCGCCGGGTGAATGCGGATCGACCACCGCGACGTCGAAGACCGCATTCGCAAGCTTCGAGACGGCTTCGTCCGGACCGGTGGCGAGGGCGACGTCGCAGCTCTCGCGCAGCAGGCGTCCGAGCAGACCCGCCGTGCTTCCGATTTCACCGATCACGAGAACCGATGGCCGCTCCATGCCCGGAACCTCCGTGCCGCACGTCGGTGCAAACCGAGGCAAGAATCGCGCCAACCGCGCGGCAGGGCGAAGTGACGGGAGCGGTCACAGTGTGATGCACTCTCGATCGGCGGCGCCGGCACGACAAATGCTGCGGCGCTGCCGAGGCGGTCCGCTCGACCGCGCAGAGAGAGACTCCATGCACCGCTCCTTGGCGTCGAGTTGGCATGCGCTCTTTTCCGTTGCAGCAGCGGCCGCGGCCTGCGGCGGGCCCGAATCCGGGTCGCTGAAAGAGGGCACGGAACCGGCTGCGACCGATGTCCCAAGGCCCTGCCGCGTGACTTCCGGGGGGTCCGGCCTGGCCATCCGCGGCAGGCTTCTTCTGCCGGACGGCGCGACCGACGGCATGGTCGTCGTGGACTCCGGCGGAATCATCCGCTGCGCCGGCGCCGATTGCAGCATTGCCGGAGAGGCCGCGGGGGCGACGCTGCTCGACTGCACCGGTGCGGTCGTCTCGCCGGGGCTGATCAACGCGCACGATCACCTGACATTCGCGCAGAATCCTCCCTATCGGCGCAGCGCCGAACGCTACGAGCACCGCCACGAGTGGCGCAAGGGACTGCGCGGGCACACGAAGATTCCCGCTCCGGGCGGCGCGACTCCGCTGCAGATTGCCCGGGGGGAACTGCGATTCGTGCTCGGCGGAGCGACGTCGACGAACGGCTCCGGCGGAGCGCCCGGCCTGCTGCGCAATCTCGACGGAAACGGCCGCGAAGGCCTCTCGATTCCGCCGGTGCGATACGACACGTTCCCGCTCGGCGATTCGAGCGGGACCATGCTCGCGAGCGGCTGCGACTACCCGAAGATCGTCACGGCCGCCTCCATCGCTGGCGAAAACGCCTTCACGCCGCACGTGTCCGAGGGAATCGACACGGAGGCCCGCAACGAGTTCCTCTGCATCCGATCAGGCAGGAACGACCTCGTCGCGCGGCAGACGGCGATCATCCACGGCACCGGGCTGCTCGCGGAGGACATCGCGGAAATGGCCGCCACGGGAGCGTCGCTCATATGGTCGCCGCGTTCGAACATCACGCTGTACGGCGACACGGCGCGCGTCACGGAATACGCGCGGCTCGGCGTCCGAATCGCTCTGGGCACCGACTGGATGCCCACCGGCTCCATGAACCTGCTGCGCGAGCTGCATTGCGCCGACGTGTTCAACGCCGCACGCCTGGGAGGCTTCTTCGACGCCCGGCGGCTTTGGCGCATGACGACCCTTGCGGCGGCGGAGGCAACGGGCACGGCCGCGGCGCTGGGCTCGCTGGAAGCGGGAAAGACGGCCGACATCGCGGTTTTCGACACGCGGGGACGCTCCGACTACCGCGCCGTCCTCGACGCCGGCCCGGAGGACGTGGTTGCGGTCTTCGGCGGCGGGCGAATCCTTTACGGCGACGCGACCGTCGTGCCGGCGCTTTCGGGCGGCGATTCGTGCGACGGAATCGAAGTGTGCGGCGTCGCAAAGCAGGCTTGCACGCGCCGTGAAACGGGAAAGAGCCTGGCCGAGCTCGCCGGAACGAACGCCGGCGCGTATCCGCTGTTCTTCTGCGGCGTCCCGGACGACGAGCCGTCATGCGAGCCCGAACGCGACGCGGATTCGCCCTCGCCGGAGGTCGATCACTCGCTCGCGTATTCGGGCCGCGCCGCCCCGCCTGACCTCGACGGCGACGGCGTTCCCGACGCGCTGGACAATTGCCCGCGGGTCTTCAACCCCGTGCGTCCTCTCGACCACGGAAAGCAGGCGGATTCCGATGGCGACGGCGTCGGCGATGCGTGCGACCCGTGCCCGCTGGACACGAGCCGGAGCTGCGAACTGCCGGTGCCGTGAGCGTCGCGCACGACCCAGCGGCGGCGACACTCGTCGTGCTGCACATCGCGGCACGGGAATACCCAGGCACTCCCGTGCCCGGCTCCTTGCGGCAGTGCTTGCCCGCCCCGGAACTTGTCCTCCCCGCAATGAAGTGTCGACTTGCCCGCATCGGCTGCGGAATATTCTACAGTCGGCGGTCCACGAGGGCGCGATCCGGCCGCTGCGAGCGGCCTGCCGTTTGCATGTTGGCGCGCGGCGGGCGTCTGCGCGTTCGTCCGGGAAAGGGTCACTCATGAAGCTGCTTCAGACGAGCAAGTGCAAGAACATCGTGGTTTCTCCCCGTTCGACCGTTCGCGCGGCACACTGCAAGGTCCACTCGCGCGTGCAGCACTGCAAGGTCAGCGAAGTCCGCCACTGCAAGTAGGGGCGCCGCGCAGACGCCCGCCTCATGCCGGCTGCACGCTGGGACGCGATCGTGGTGGGTGCCGGACCGTCCGGCACTCTTGCGGCGGATCGGCTTGCGTCCCACGGCCACCGCGTGCTCCTGCTCGACGCCGGGCCGCACCTGCCCCCGAGCGCACGCACGCCCGATGTCGATCGGCGTGCATGGCCCTTCACTGCCGTCGGCTCGTCGTTCGACTGGTATCGCGTCCGCGCCGTCGGGGGGCGTTCGCATCTGTGGGGCGGCTGGGCGTATCGATTCCCGGCCGCCGTCCTGGAACGGGCCGGCTGGCCCTGCCGCCGGGCGGAGCTGGATCCCTACTACGACGAGGTGGAAACGCGGTTGAACGTCGTCGAGGGAACCGTCGACCGCAGGTATTCCGACGCGGCGCAGCGCCTGGGAATCAGCGTCGTGCCCAAACGTGCGGCGATTGGACGTTCCGGCCGCGTGTGGAAGCCTCCCGAGGAGCGCGTCGGCCGGCGCGCCCGCGCGTCGCGTGTTGCTCTTCGCCTGGAATATACCCGGGGTCGCGCGGAAGCCCTCCCGGTCGTGAGCCTCGACAGCGGCCGGCGGCTGACTCTGCGCGCACGATGCTTCGTCCTTGCCGCCTCGCCGATCGAGACGACGCGCATTCTGCTGTCGAGCGAACTCGGGCACGGCGCGCGCGGCATCGGGAGGAACCTCGTCGACCACATGGTCGCGAGCTACGTCCTGCTGGAACCTGCGCCCGTTCCGCCCCCGGACGGACGCGGTCCCTTTCCCGGCGCCGCGATGGTCGAAAGCTTCGTGAACCTCGACCGGAAGACCGCACGACCGTATCGCGGAGGCTTCTGCCTCGAATCGACCGGCCCCGGCCCGCTCGAGGAACTGAACATCGAACGGATGGTGCCCGGCGACGAGGTCGACAGGCATCGCGCGACGCTGATCCACGGGCTCGGGGAGATGTTCCCTCACGAGGCGCGATTCGTCGACCTAGACCCGGCGAAGACCGATCTGGTCGGAATGCCCGCCCCCCGCATCCATGTTGCCTGGTCCCGGGCCGAGCAGAAGATGGCGAAGGACATCAGGACCGCATGCACTCAGCTCGCGGACGCCATCGCCATTCCCGGCAGCCGGCTGATTCCGTTCGTCGACCCGCTCCAGCCCGGCGCCGGACACGAGGCGG
>Ga0172369_10007834_pt1 | contig 12295 bp, 13 predicted proteins | sample LakKiv25m_FD_114539 | JGI IMG/M metagenome (GOLD analysis project Ga0172369, IMG submission 114539) | Freshwater microbial communities from Kabuno Bay, South-Kivu, Congo - kab_022012_11.25m | ecosystem: Environmental > Aquatic > Freshwater > Lake | place: Democratic Republic of the Congo... | reverse complement strand
TTCGGCAAGCTCTTCCCGTGCCTGCGCCGCGTCAGCTGGCGCCGTAGGCTGGGCGAACCGTGCCTTCGCACGCCTGATGAGCGCTTCCTGCGCTTCCTGTGTCACGCGCAGGAAAGTGTCAAGCGCACGGGTGTCTGTACGTCTTTGGGTAGCCATGCGGCCTCCTTAGCCCGCCCTGCCCTGCCCCCCCATCCTGAAATCAATGGGGACCCCTAGGTGCTGACTATCCCTTCCGTCCAGGAGGAGAGGGAAGACTGTCGTTTCCATCTCCTTCGTCCCTGCGTCGAGGGAAGAGTATGATCTCCGTGGTCCGTGGTATTCGTGGTCGTCGTATTGTCGTCGCGTCTTGCTTCTCTCATGGCGTCGTTGGTGGTGGAATACGGGTCTAAGCTTTGCTTGTCGTCTTTCAGAGGGAGTCTTTACGTATGCTTACATCAGGGGTATGTCCGGAGAGAGCCACGTAGGTGGGTGGAGGTAAGAGTCTTTACGTATTGTCTAAGGCAAGGGCAACGACAAAGACTAGACTCCAGAGATTTACCGCGGGCGGATTTGCTTAGCATAGCTAAGTATTACCGCCGGCGGAAGAAATTAGCATAGCTAAGGAATGTCATTGGGGTTGACACATTGGGAGTGATAGGCGTACTCTGTACGTGACGTACTGTACGCTGTGTGTGAGGAGGCACGAAGGTACAGAATGGGAGACGAGAACCGTCGTTTGGTAGTGGAGTATCTTGATCCTCGCGATCTTCGGAAGCATCCGATGAACTGGAGAACGCATCCGGAGCGTCAGCGCGAGGCGATTGCCGGGAGCCTTCGTCGTCACGGGTGGGTTGCTCCTGTGGTTGTGAACAAGGCGACTGGCAACATCATAGATGGTCATGCGCGCATTGAGGCGGCGATACTATCCGACGAGCAGTCCGTCCCATGTGTCGTTCTTGACGTTACCGAGATAGAGGAGAAGCAGATACTCGCGTCTCTCGACAAGATAGGCGAACTGCGTGCGACGGACGACGCGATGATACTGAAGCTCGTGGCGGAACTCAAGTCCGAGACTGGAGACCTTCCGATAGGATGGAATGCGGACGATCTTGTAGAAGCGCGTGCGCGACTAGACAAGTCGCTCGGAGTGAACAAGCCTGGCCGGTGGTTCGGCGACTACGACCTTCCGGACAAACTCGAAGACGTGCCGTCCGTCTGCAAGCGTGGAGAAGTCTGGCGCCTTGGAGACCACCGTGTCATGTGCGGAGATGCATACTCAGAACTCGATGTAGAGAAGCTGTTCGATGGCATGACTCCCGACATTCTCCACCTCGATCCTCCGTACGGCATCAACCTCGTCTCGTCTGAGAGCGGAAGATACAGACAGCTCGGGTACAGACCCGTCGAAGGGGACGACAAGCCGTTCGATCCAACATCGTTCATGGACCTCGCGGAGACGCTAATCTTCTGGGGAGCCAATCACTACTCGACGGCGCTGCCTGCGTCTCCATGCTGGTTCGTCTGGGACAAGCAGGGCGGGAGCAAGCACGTTGATAAGGGCGACTTCGAAATGGTATGGACCAACCTTTGCAAGCCGGCAAGACTGCTCACGCACATCTGGGATGGAGCACGCAAGGACAGCGAGCGCGGAGAGCCAAGGTATCATCCCACCCAGAAGCCTGTCGCAGTCATCAGGTACCTGCTTGAGTGGATACCGGGCCAGATCGTCGCCGACCTCTTCCTCGGAAGCGGCACGACGCTGATGGCGTGCGACGTGGCAGGCAGACGCTGCCTTGGCATGGAGATTGACCCGAGGTACGTAGATGCGACAATCTGCAGATGGAGCGCTCGATCCGGAAGTCCTGCAACGCGTGTTGCCTGACACACGAGACGCAGTTATGGCTGCGGCGACGCGTAACCAGACGCTTCCTGAGCGCGCCAAGAACATCGGATACGGAACGAACGTCAGAGCGTTCAAGTTCACAGACCCGATCAAGCGCATAATCTACGCCTCCCTCTATACTGGGCTGACCCTTCCACTCGCAGCGAAACGAGCCGGCATCGCGCCCGCCACACTCAATAAGTGGCTCAACATAGGGATAGAAGAGGTCGAGGCCTCCGACGAGCTTGGGATAGACCCGCCGCCAGGCTCATATGGCGAGTTCGTGATCGAATGCGACCGGTACATCGCCATGCAAGTGCAGGAAGCGCTTGAGGCTATCAAGAGCATCGGCGACGGAGGGCATGTCATCCGCAAGACTACGCGAGAACGGCAGAACAAAGACGGCACCGTGACGCGGACGACAGACGAGATGATGTCGAACCCACAATGGCAAGCGCACGCATTCTTGGTCGAGAGACGCCATCAGGAGTACAGCCAGCGACCACAGAACTCGCAGGAAGCGCCCCAGGTCACTATCAAGTTCGTGAACGTCGAGAACTGGCGGGCGCCGTACCGCGACGACGTGAAAACCATCGAGGCCGAGGTGGTCAATGCCGACGCAGGTGCGTGAGCGCACAGCCGAGGTCTACTACCCAACGCCACATAAAGGCCAGATAGCCGTCGCGAGCGCCGCAGAAGGAAAGAGAACGCTCGTCCTTAACGCAGGCAGACGCTGGCGTAAGACCACGCTGATAGTGCCAAGGTGCATACGCAAGGCGCTGCGAGGCCGAGAATGCCTTATAGCAGCGCCTGTATACGCGCCACACCTCCTTATCCTGTGGAGAGAGATGCTGAAGTGCCTCGATTCACTTCGACGCCACCGCCTTGCGACCTTCAACAAGACGGAAATGACAGTCACCTTCGAAGGTCTTGGCCTCGACAATATCATCTGGTTCCGAAGCCTCGAAGACCCGGACAACGCACGAGGACCAAGCGCGTCCGAGATATTCGTTGACGAAGCGGGCCTGATTCAGCGCGGAGAAGAGGCGTACAACGAGACGCTGCGTCCGATGCTCCTCGATCACCCCGATGGGCACATAACGCTGTCAGGCACGCCAAAGGGCCATAACTGGTTTCGGGACGCCTACATGCGAGCGCGCCAGGACATGGAAGCCAACGGCGACTCGGCACGAAGCATCGCCTTTCAGATACCAAGCCTTGGAGCAGAGATCGTCGAAGGCGAGCTTGTCCGTAAGCCGCACCCATATGAGAACCCGAACCTCCAGTGGGAAGATCTCCTGTGGGAGTTCCAGAGCTCTCCAGAGCGCGCCTTCAGACAGGAGTACCTCGCTGAGTTCATCGCCGACGCTGGAGCTGTGTTCAATAACGTCAGCGAGGCGATCATGCGAGGCGTCAGAGAGATGACAGAGGACCCACTGCCAGGACATCAGTACCAGATCGGAGTTGATATCGGACGCATCCACGACTTCACAGTTATCACCGCCGTTCGCGTCAGAGACATGAAGCAGGTCTACTGGAAGCGAATCAATCAGGTATCGTGGGAGCGCATCTACAATGAGGTGGTCTACGCCTCGCGCCAGTACCACGGCCTCGTCGTCCTCGACGCGACAGGCGCCGCCGGAGACAGCCAGACACATGAACTCACTGCCAGAGGAGTGGCTGTTCAACCAGTGAAGTTCAACCAGTACACCAAGCGCGCTCTTATTGACAATCTGGCTGTGAACATCGAACAATGCGCAGACGCATGGCTGCTTGACATTCCGCAGCAAACACGCGAACTGATCGAGTTCGAGTACCAGGAGACGCAGACCGGCGCCTCGTCCAAGATGTCGGCTCCAAAGGGCGAAGGGCACTTCGACGACTGCGTGACAGCACTTGCGCTGGCCTGCCACGAACTGAGCGTGCCGCGCAGACACGCGACAAGGAACGAAACAGGGCTGATGCCCGCGACGGATGAACCAAGTCAGTTCGCAGGTACATTTCTCTGGTAGTGGTACGGAGGACACCATATGGCACGCGATTCTGCACGTGATGTGACGACCATGCTCAACAGCATGATCGCGTCATGGGAAGGCTCGTTTGCACGCAACTTCAAGTTCGCTCCGTACCACCCGGACGCCCTCGTTCAGAGCGTCGGCCACGATACCATCGAACGCATGAAGGAAATGGCGGCCTATCGCGGCCCGCTGGCCGTGAAACGCGCAGCCATGTTTCACAGAGGATGGTCCGTCGAGCCGGCTACGAACAGCGATGCCAGGGCGACTGAGATAGCTCAAGCGCTTACGTGGCACCTGAAGAACATAGTGGACGGACTCGGCAACCACCAGGACTTCAGGACTGTACTCTATTACATCACCGAAGCCATACATATCGGATTCAGTGTCGTTGAGAAACAGTACCGGTACGTTGACGAAGGCCCATATGCAGGACAGTGGGGACTCGCCGGCTTCTACCCGAAACGCGCCAAGCAGATCGGGTTCGACCTCGACGCTACAAGCCTTCGTGTCCAATGGCTCACCAATAGAACGCTCTCTACCGGTATTCAAGAGGGCATAGACCCGAGACGGGTGATCCTCTACACCTACTCGCCCGAGCACGGCCTGCCGTATGGACGCGGCGACTGGAGGGCGGCGTACAAGCACTGGTGGATACTCGACACGCTCGAAAAGCTCCACGCTATCGCGCTCGAATGCTTCGGCTCTCCATTCATCGTCCTCAAGGGCAACATGGGCGACAGCACCACCACAGCCGCGATGCTTGCGATGCTGAAGAAGATCAGACAGGGCGCCCCAGCCATCTTCCCTGCCGGCATGGAGTATGAAGTGCATGAGATGTCCGCAGGCTCGCTGTCTGCATTCGACTCCGCCAAACGCTGGCATTCGGATCAGATCAAGCAGGCGCTCCTCGGCTCCTCGCTGATGATGGAGCAGGGAACCGGCACCGGAAGCTACGCGCTTGGCGCAGTCCATGCCGACACGAGCCAGTACTTCATGGGACAGGCTCGGCGCGACATAGAGTCCGCCGTGACGCAACAGCTGTTCGTAGAGTGGACTCGCTTCAACTACGGCAACGACGCTGTTGATCTTGCGCCGATGCTCAACCTTGGCAAGTGGGACGAGAAGGACATGATGCTCGTCACCCAGTCGCTGTCTCAACTTCTCTCCTCCGGCGTCGTCTACCGCAAGGAGCCGTTCATACGCCAGATACTCGGTCTTCCACCCATAGACCCGGACAGCGAAGCAGACATGGAGGAGGAGCGGACAATGGTATCCCAACAGAAGGAGAAGCAAGCCAATGCTCGTGAAGATAACGTGTCAGGTTCTGACTGATGGAGGTGACGGAGAGGTCGTATCGTGTGCCTCCTGCGCAGGACGATATCTGACCATTCCGGACGGAGTACCGACGGACCGCGCCACTACACCGGTGTTGTGCAGGGACTGCGGAGCCTCGTATTCGGCCTGTTCCACATGCGGAAGGGCAGACTTCATGCACTCGCCAGGCAATAGAGAAGCGTCCGGCGCCTGCGCATTGATCTACACCGGACGGGAATCGGTTCTGGCCGAGGCGCTGCCTCCGGGTGATAACCCACACGACGACACGGCAGCAGATACTCTCCCTGTGCTGGACCCGGAGTCCGCCCCCGATCCTATGGTCACCACCAGACGCGGCAGGCGCAGGCCGCGCCGATAACGTGACCCATCGGTATACTCTGACAGGAACAGGATATGGACACAGAACTGACAGACATGCAGGGGGCACTCGCCGTTCGGTCGCCGGTCCTGACAGGGCCTGCCGAACTTGACGACACATTCGCGGCGAGCAATCCGCTGACCATGCCGAAGTCGGCGGTTCTCTCGCGCATCAGGGCAATGCAGCCTGATGGGGCCGAACCACTCGCGCCGGAAGACCTGTACGTCGTCTTCGCTGAGGCTGCGTCCGATGCGTTCATTCCTGACCGATTCGCGTTTCTCCATGAGACGACGCTCAAGAACATCGCAAGGGACATGAACGCCGGAGTCGCCTGTATGTTGCGTCACGACACCGGCGGGTGCTTTACAAGCGGAAGCAACCCCATCGGCAAGACGTTCGCCGCACGGTACGAGATGGACGGCACGCGCCAGCGAGTGATCTACGGAGCCTACATGGTCCGAGGATTGAAGCCTAACGGAGACGCCGGTCCAAGCACCGACGACCTCAAGCGCATGATTGACAGCGCTACTCTGAGCGACAACAGCGTCGGACTGTACGGCGGGAGGGCGATGTGCGATGTCTGCGGACACGGACTGTTCGAATACACCGACGACGGAGGATACCTCTGCCCGCACGTTCCGGGAACGACCATCTCTATGTCCACCGCGGAGATTAAGGCGCAGAAGGTCCGAGGAGTACCTAATGGTGAGGCGTCTTACTCACTTCGTGACGCCATATGCGGAGAAGTCTCAGCCGTCTACGACGGCGCAGTTCCGGGAGCCGGCTATCTGAAGTCGCTGGCGCTCGGTATCACGGTCGGCGAGAAGCTGACCCGAGGAGGAGCATCAGGAATGGGAAACCTGCTTGATAAGATTCTCGGCAGGGACACGCTCCACACGGAGCCGGACACTACCTCGCCGGATACGGCGCCGGATGAGCCGGAAGAGACCGCTGCGGAGCTGACCACACTCAAGGAGCAGTACACGTCCAGAGAGAAGGAACTGCTCAGTAAGATCGAGGCGCTGGAACAGGAGGCAGCAACGTCGGATGCCAGAAGCGCGGTTGACGTGCTCATTCGCATGGGCTCCATACCGCCATCGGCACGCGACGCTGCCGTCAAGCTCGCTCTTGCAGACGTTGAGTCGTTTGCGGCGTTTGCAGGATGCCTCAGCCCGGCAGTCGTCATGGACAAGTCACGACCATCCACGACAGAGACTGTTGACGGTGATAGGGAGTTGTCCTCGGACATTCAGCCGGATGCCGAGGCCACGATCACCAGGGCGCGAGAGTATGCCGCCAAGCATGGCGTGTCCTACGGGGCAGCGGTCAAGGCCGTGTCGCAGCCGCTGGCGTAGCCAATCACAACGAAAGGACTGAACGAACATGGCATACAGTGTGACCGGACAGGTCGTAACCGCCGTGAGCACCGGCGCCCTCGCGGCCAACAAGTTGTGCAAGATTGACAGCAACGGGCAGTTCGTAGCCGCGTCTGCGGCGACGGACGAACCTATAGGAGTGTCGTTCGAGGCGGCGAATGCGGACTACGTATTCCCGCTTCAGATCAACGGCATCGCACGCGTCAAGCTCGGAGGAACGGTAGACGAAGGAAACTGGCTGGTATCTGATGCCTCCGGCTATGCTGTGGCAAGGGCTACGATGGACGCTACGCCGGACGCCGTATACGGCGTGATCGGGCGTGCGCTTGAAGCCGGCGTGTCGGACGACATCATCGCCGTCCTGCTTATGCCGCAGCCCCATCTGGTCAACGCAATCCCGTAACGAGAACTGGAGGAACACTCACATGGCAACGATTTCAGAAGTCCACGTAGACCGAGTGCTCACCAGCATCTCGGTGCAGTGGCGCAACCCGGAGTACTTTGCCGACCTCTTCTATCCGCAGATTCCTGCCGAACTGCGATCGGACAAGTATTTCGTCTACAAGCAAGAGGACACGATAGGCCGTGGCACGCTAGGCTACGACGGGAGACCGGCGTCGCTCAGGGCGCCAGGAGCGCTGGCCCGCGAGGACACGATGAGCATGTCGACCACCAGCTATCTAGCGGAAGAGTACTCTCGTCGCGAGTTCATCGCGGACTCCACGCAACAGCACGCAGACATTCCGCTGGATATGGCAGTGGATGTCACGGAGCAGTTGACGGACAGACTGCTCCTGGACAAAGAGGTCTATGCGGCCTCGAAGCTTACCGATACGCATCTCTACCCGGCCACCTACTCGAAGACGCTGGTGACCGGCGGTTCAGCCGTCGGCGACGGATTCTGGTCGGAGTACAGCAACCCGTACAGCAGCCCGATCTACAACTTCGAGCAGGCTGCGCTGAAAGTCGCCAAGGGCGTGTTCCGCTATCCAAACAAGATGCTCGTGACGCTGGAAGCCGCGCACATCCTGGCCAACCATCCGCTGATCGTCGAGCGCTACAAGTACGTCAGCAGAGAAGGTGTGTCGAACATCAACCTGCCGCCGCTGCTTGCCGGTATGCAGACTTTCGTCGGGATCACTCAGAAGAACTCGGCCAAGGAAGGTCAGACCTTCGCTGCAACCAGCGTCTGGCAGACCGCGGCGTCCAAGACTGTCTGCATCTGCTGGTGGGACAACCCGGCCACCGCCGGAGTGAGAAGCCTGCACTTCGGCAAGACGTTCTCAGTACCGGACCAGACTACCGGAATACGTGGACCACACGTGCGAAAGTATCGTGACGATCCGCGCAAGGGATGGTGGATTGAAGTCGCCGACACCTACGATCTCAGGTTCGTGGCGGTGGACAGTACCGGAGACACCCTGGCCGGCTACCTGCTTGTGGACCTAGTCGCCTGATGGCGCGGCTGTACTGCGTCATAGGGCTGTACCTGAACGGTAAGGAACGCCCGTCGCTGGCTTCGGACGGCGACGGGCGTCCGATTGTGTTCGACACGAAAGAGAACGCGCAGGACATTCTGCCGGTCATCGGCGAACACAGGCCATGCGTGTGGAACGACGCCGGAGACAGGGTGACGTGGACGATCATCGAGCCGGGGAAGCCGTCCCGAGCGGTTATCATTGAGGACTACGATCCTTACGACGCGCCGAGTGGTATCAACGTGCTGAGCGAGACGCATGGCATGGACTGGAGGCACCACTCTCATTGGACCACGGTCTTCGTTCCGCCAACCAGAAAGGGTAGACCGCACTTCGCGGTAGCGTGACATCATGGCCGCAACCTACACCGACACTCTGCTCACAGATCGCGACAAGATCAGATTCTGGATTCGTGACACCGACACGACAGACGCCAGATACACAGACAATGAGATTGCAGCCCTGCTGACAATGAACGTGGACTGGGAATCGGCAGCGATAGACCTGCTCCACCGCGACGAGACAGACGCGGCTCTGGAAGCTGGCATGTTGAAGCTCGGGCAGTTTGGGACGGACCAGAAGTCTGTCCGCGCAGCCATCTCCGAAGTCATACAAGACCTGATGCGCCACCGAGCTAACAAGTACAGCGCGGTCACCGATACGGACCCTGTCTTCGTAATGCCTGACGAGAACGACACATCCATCGCGACGATGGACCCCTGGTAAATGAGCGCTGGTACACGAACCGCCACCGCTGCGCGAAGGCGCGTTCGACGCGCTCTTGCCAAGTATGGACGGACGATCAGCCTGTGGCGCCCGACCACCCAGTCAACTGTCAGCGTCACTGCGTTCGCCTGCGCCCTAAGCCGCAATCAGTTCGCACCCCCAGTATTCGAAGGCTACGTGATGCGCGATGAGGACGATCCGTATCTCCTCATGGCAAAGGATGACGTTGAAGTCAAGGAGGGCGACATAGCCACCATAGACGGCTACAAGCGCGTCGTGGCGCGGGTTGACAAGGACGTACTGGCGAACACCTCGATAGTCCAGCAGGCCCTTCTCATACGGTACGGAGTGTGAGATGGCGTACAACTGGCGTGACGTGCTCGACGACTCCGAGGGCGGTGTCACCGAAGTCCTCGGCATGATCGCGAGAGACAGGGTCAGGCGCCCGAAGCTCTCAATAGGGGACATGACCTTCCAGGCTCTCCAGCGAGTCGCACGCCAGGCGTCCTCACAAGGCATAGACGCGGAGGACGTAGAGACAATCACGGACAGTCTGGTGACCGGCCTCTGCGCCTCAGTCGCCAGCATGTCTGTCAGAAGCATGGGTTCGGAGGGCATCACAGAAGCGATCTCCACCCTTGACCAGATGTTCCCTCCAGGCTCGTCATATCGAGATGCGTTGGAGGCCGTCGGCCCGACAGTCATAGATGCGTACAGGCAGGCCGCGCAGGAGCGCGAGATGTACGGCACCTCGCTCGACACCGGCGCCCTTGCCTCTCACAGCTCTGGAGACGACGACGCCGGAGCGACCATGCACATCACCGGTGGGCGGGAGGCTGACCCTGTCACTGGCGAGATGAAGAGGGAAATGGCCGAGTTGAAGCAACAGCTACAGCGCGAGGGCATCAACCCGGATGTCCTCGACGGCGACGGCATGCCCAGCGACTTCAATCAGGCCCAGACCGAGTGGCTACAGGCAACATATCGCCATCTCTCGAACGCGATCGAGGAGTCCGGAGGAACCGGGCGCACGGAAGCAGGCGAACTCTACACCGACTGGATGGAAGCGTTCAAACAAGGCCGATCATTCTCAGAGAAGGCCGACCTGCCCGGCGGAGGCATGACGTGGTTCCACGATACACAGGCACCGCGATACGACACCAAGGATTGGACTGACGCAGCTTCGTTCATCGGGGGTCTTGGCGACACACCGACATCGTTCGAGCGCACGTTCCAGTCCACTGGACGGACGCATACGTATCTCCAGAACTCTAAAGGGCGGTTCTCCGGCACCAAGCGTAGCGTCGAAGCCAGGACGGACCTCCTGCGCATCGCCGCCCAGAAAGCGAGTGACCTGCTGCGGCGGTTCATGATCGAGAACTACGATCGTAACGCGCCCAGACTCGTTCAACCGACAGGTGCTACACGCAAGATGCTTGCCAGTGCCCAGATCACTTCCAAGGGCGACCCAAAGAGCGGGTACTCTGTCGTCTTTCACGTACCAACTGAAGAACGTCCCCAGCGATATGACTGGGACCGCCCGATATCATTTGCCAAGCAGTTCCAGATGACCTTCTTCGTCGGGCGCAGTCGTATAGCCAAGCGGCACCTGATGGTATTTCCGGCCAACCAGCGAATAGATACCAGGCGTAAGGGAAGATGGCACGGGGCCTACGAGGTCGCCGGACACGATCCGTCCGCCAAGGGGATTGACATGGCACTCACAGACGAACAGCGTGCGGCTATACTGACCGAGGTGAGACGCAACTACGTCTCTGAGCTGAAACGTTCGCTTCAGGAGGCATTGGGAGGTGTATAGCGACGACCTGCTCGGCCCAGGCGAAGCGCGCCTCGACGCACTTGTGACGTGGGCGAGAGAGAACTGCTATCTGTTTCGCGACGCCTTCAAGCGCGACACCATAGGCGCCAGCCTCTTCACAACCCCGTTTCCGTCCGATCTTGACAGTGACATTGCTGTCGCTATCGGGGACGTTGAGCAGATATGGCCGACTTCGGAGGGAGCCTTGCGTGTGCGCATCTGTGCGGGCGGCGCTCGTGAGGGCCTGGACTATTCCTCCTTCTCGGAGTTCATTCCGGAGCCTAACAGGGCCGGCTTCAGGCATGTGTTCTCCACCAACATCTATGTCTACCTGCACCCGGAACTCGACCTTATGAGCGACCACGAGGATCAGGCGACCAAGCGCGAGCTGGTGCGCGAACGTCTCAGCGACATCGTCATCTTCGGGATGTTCAACCGCCCTCCTGTAGCGCCGGGCGCGGGAGACTACCGACCAAGATCGTTCATGCTGACCAGCACCGTCTGTACCGGAGGCGCGCCACCGTACGACAGCTACGACACTCTCTCGGATTGCCGCATCGTCGCAGGATACAAGGGTATGTTCTACAAGGCTCTCGGAGCCAACATGGGCGTGTTCGGTATGCACTTCACGCATACTGGTCACGTTATCTGAGCACGAAGGAGAAACCGATGCCGAAGCCACAAACCGCCGAGCTTGGAGCGCCGATGGCCGTCGTCTCAGTCAAGAGCGCCATCACATTCGAGGAGCGCAGGACGCTGACAGTCGAGCGCATGAGCGGCCTTCTCAAGGCATTCGACGAGGCCGTAGCCGGATTGCCGGAGGTGCCGTGCCCGGCACTTGGGATTCTCAGGAACAACGTTGCGACGATGAAGAATATCATCGCGACGAATATCGCTGTGGTCCCAACCATGACGGAGGACTAGCGACATGGCTGTCACCAAGGAATTTCTGGGACTCGCAGCCCTCAAACCTGCGAGCGGGACCACAATGGTGATCCCGGTGATGAGAGCCATGCCCAGAAACCCTCTGAACATGGCATATCCAGCGCTTGTCAACAAGAGCGCGTACCCATCACAGGTCGTCATGGGCAAGCGCACGCCAGGACTGAGCATTGTCTCGCTTGGTAAGAACTCATGGCTGACGGCAGACTTCGTGAACGATCTGCTGTTCACTCGTGACAGCAATGGGGACACGAAGCTGTGGGACATAGGCGTGTGGGAGCCGACGACAGGTCTCCTTCGCGTCTGGCACAACGCCCGAGCGGCGAGCCTGGCTCTTCAGCAGGGTCCGACAGGCGAGCTTGGCGTGGAGATCATGTTCCTC
>Ga0172369_10007832_pt1 | contig 12299 bp, 14 predicted proteins | sample LakKiv25m_FD_114539 | JGI IMG/M metagenome (GOLD analysis project Ga0172369, IMG submission 114539) | Freshwater microbial communities from Kabuno Bay, South-Kivu, Congo - kab_022012_11.25m | ecosystem: Environmental > Aquatic > Freshwater > Lake | place: Democratic Republic of the Congo... | reverse complement strand
TTAACGAAACAAGAAAAAAATATTTTGATGCAACACATCACTGCTATGCATATAAAATTAAATCCGGTGAGCAAAAATATTCTGATGATGGCGAACCAAATGGTACTGCAGGAATTCGCATTCTAAATGCAATTGAGCATTTTGATTTAACTGATTTATTATTGATTGTAGTGCGATATTTTGGCGGAACCAAGCTTGGGGTTGGACCGCTGGGAAAAGCCTATTATAACGCTTCTATTAAAGTTTTAGAACATTCTGAGATTATCGCTAAAATAATGTTTCAAGAAGTGGAAATTGAAATTGATTTTAATTTTATCAGCCAGGTTCATCGAATAATTAATCAATTTTCTGCAATTATCAGCGATTCACACTTCACAAATAAAGCTAACTTTAAATGTTTGGTAAAACCTAACGATTTTGGAAAGATAAATATTGAATTAACAAATCTTACTAACGGTCAAATCTTAATTTCCCCCAAAAATAATTTTCATTTTTTACCCCAAAAAATTTAAATATGCTCTTGATTAAATAATTAAACTTAGCGATTTTTGTTATAGACAATAATTCATCTTTAACTAATTGGAACTATTATGGAATTAACTCAAAATGCAGAAAGGTTAGCAAACCTTACCTTTAGTTTGCTTGCTAACTGCCAGGAAAAAGAAGTACGCTTAGCCGAAGTACACAGCCTAACACAAGCAGAGTTTAGATGTTTACGATTGTTCGGCTCTGACGAAAGTATTAACAATAAAGCTATTGCTGAAAGAATGAACTTAAGCCCAAGTCGTTTAACAAGAATTATAGATGGACTTGTGCAAAAGGAATATATTCAAAGAGAAATTGATCCTAATGACAGAAGAAATATGAGAGTATCTCTTTCTAAAAAAGGACAATTACTTGTGCAGCAATTAAACAAAGCTTACATCGAGATTCATAAAGAAATTTTGCAGGATATTGAAGAAGCACAGCATCAGCCATTGATAACAGCAATGACGCACTTGCTTTCTGCTTTAGAAAAATGGATTGCTAAAACCTGATTAAACTATTTTCGCTTAAGGTAGTTTAAATATTTTTTGATATGATCAAGATCTTCAACTAATTGTTGAATGTTTTTAAATGCTTCTTTTGAAAGTTCTAAATAGTTTTTTTCAATTTGGATCTTGCACTCTTCATTCGATGAAAAAGTAATTTCTCTTAATCGGGAAGTTACTTTTTCTATATTATCGCCTAAATCTTTTTTAACCTGCTCAAGATTATTAAACTCTTTAATTTTTCCGCCCGATTGAATTACACGGAATAAACCATTTACATATTTTCCTAGAAATGCAAAATCATCAAACTCTATTAAATCCTTTTCTTTAAAGTAATTTAAGATTAAGATTTCAATATCATCTTTTCGATTAAGTTTTTTATTTACAAATTTTTCAACAGCATCAAGAAAGTTGTTTGTTAAAATTGAACTGTTCATTTTTTTATCCCAAATCCTAAACCATCACCAATTGGTATTATCATCGAATCAAGATTTTTTTGCAGGATAAATATTTTATTAAAATCTCTTATGTGTTTTGTAGAATTTTTATACTTTGCCGGCACATTTGCAGAAGCAGCATAACCATGCCACAATAAATTATCAACTACAATTATTCCGCCTTTTTTTAATAGCAGCATAGAAAGATCAAAAAGTTTTTTATAATCCTGCTTATCTGCATCAAGAAAAATAAAATCATACTTCTTTTTCATTTGCGGCATTACAATTAATGCATCACCTTGAATCAATTTTATTTTTTCACCCAAGCCCGATTTATCAATATTATTAAGTGCAAGTTTAATGTTATCTGCACTTTTTTCGATAGAGTGTATTCTGGATTTTTTTTCAAGACAACCTGCAATTCGTATTGTTGTGTAAGCAATTGCGGTTCCAATTTCCAAAACACGATCCGGTTTTGCTGTAATGATTAATTTTTCAATAAACTCAGCCGAGTGCCAATCAAGTATTGGTATATTATGTTTTTCGGCATAATCTTCCATTTCAATTATAAGTTTATCTTCTTTTCTTCGGTAAGACTGCAGGTATTTAACTTGTGCGGGATATAAAATTTTATTCATTTTATTTATCCAATATTTTTTAAGGATAAAGTTTAATCTATACTTTGCATTAATCTGCTAAAGCGAATTGAACTATAATAGTTTGAAAAACCTGATGACTGCACAGGAATTTGAGACCAGTAAATAAACATCGCCTTTCCAATAATCCAATCTGCTGGTACGTAACCAAAATATCTGCTATCAATACTATTTTTACGATTATCACCCAAAACAAAATAATAATCTTTTGTAAAAACATATTCCCTAACAGCAGTTCCGTTAAGAGTAATTACTGTTCCTTCAACACTGATAACTTTTTTACCAAACTCATTGTTAATTACATTTTGCCATTGCAAAATATTTTTTGGATTTAGTTCAACCTTCATTCCTTTTTTCGGAATTACAATTGGTCCATAGTTTTCTAAGTTCCAGTGATGATTATAAGGAAAGAGTTCCTGATTAACAGTCTCACGCGGAGTTTCAACAAGATTTAATTTAATGTAAGCTGGTGTTCTATACTTTTCACTATTAATAAATAATGTTTGATCATTAATTTCTAAAGTATCACCAGGCAGCCCAATTATTCTTTTTATCAAAACTGAATGATCTTCGGACGCAGGATCATATATGTTATCGGGAATTTCAAATGCAACAACATCATTAAACTCCGGTTTACCCGTAGATATTAACTCGGATCGTGAAAGTCTTTTATTCCAGAAAGGAATGTAAAGCGGAGTTGTAATTGAGTATGCAGTTTTATTTACAACAATAAAATCACCTTCAAGCAAAGTATCCTTCATCGAAGCTGTTGGAATCCTGAAAAAATCAACAATAAATAATTTGAGAACTAAAACTAAAATTAAAAGTGAGATTAATATTTTAACTAATCTTCTTAAACCTTTATGTTTTTTTTCTACATTAGTCTTCAATTTGCAGCACCGCTAAAAATGCTTCTTGTGGAATTTCCACATTTCCAACTTGTTTCATTCGCTTTTTACCTTCTTTTTGTTTCTCAAGAAGTTTTCTTTTTCTTGATATATCACCACCGTAACATTTTGCAAGCACATTTTTTCTTAAAGCTTTTACAACTGATTTTGAAATAACTTTTGTTCCAATTGCAGCCTGGATGTTTATTTCAAACATCTGTCTTGGAATTAAATCTTTAAGTTTAGAACTAACTTTTCTTCCCCAATCAAATGATTTACTTCTATGTACAATCATAGATAAAGCATCAACTGGTTCACTGTTCAACAAAATATCAAGCTTAACAAGATCAGATTCACGGTAACCAATATATTCATAATCAAAAGATGCATAACCACGTGTTGAAGATTTTAGCTTATCATAAAAATCAAAAATTATTTCCGAAAGTGGAAATTCAAATTGCAGATCAGCACGAGTAGGATCTAGATAAGTTGTATTGATATAAGTGCCGCGTTTATCCATAGCAAGCTTCATAATGTTGCCAACATATTCACTCGGCGTTACAATCTGAGCTTTCATATAAGGTTCTTCAACTTTATCAATATTTCCAATTGGCGGCATTTCGGCAGGATTATCAACTGTTATCTTCTCGCCTTTTTTTGTGTAAACATAATACTCTACGTTTGGTAAAGTTGTTATAATGGATTGATTATGTTCGCGCAATAATCTTTCCTGAACAATTTCCATATGAAGTAGTCCAAGAAATCCACAGCGAAAACCAAAACCCAATGCTGCAGATGTTTCTGGTTGATAAATTAAGGCAGAATCATTTAATCTAAATTTATCAAGTGCATCACGTAAATCTTCAAAATCGTCGGCATCAGTTGGATACAAACCGCTGTAAACCATCGGCTTAACATCTTTATAACCTGGCAGTGGTTCAGCTGCTCCGTTTCTTAAGTGAGTAATTGTGTCACCAACTTTAGTATCGTGAACATCTTTAATACCTGCAATTAGATATCCTACATTGCCTGCACTTAATTCATCTGATTTTATTTTCTTTAAACCAAGTATTCCAATTTCTTCTGCTTCAGATTCTTTATGAACTTTAAAGAATTTTAATTTATCATTTGTCTTTAATGTTCCTTGAAAAATTCTGATATAAGCAATTGCACCGCGATAGGCATCAAAGACAGAATCAAAAATCAAAGCTTGTAATGGCGCATTTGGATCACCAGTTGGCGGCGGAACTTTTTTTACAACAACTTCAAGCAAATCTTCGATTCCAATTTTGGATTTAGCACTTACAAGAATTATATCTTCTTTATTACAGCCAATTAAATCTATTATCTGATTAGAAACTTTATCAATTTCTGCACTTGGAAGATCAATCTTATTAATTACAGGAATTATTTCTAATCCTGCATCAATTGCAAGATAAAGATTACTAATAGTTTGTGCTTCAACACCTTGTGCTGCATCTACAACAAGTACTGCTCCTTCACAAGCAGCAAGTGATCGTGAAACCTCGTAAGTAAAATCAACGTGTCCCGGAGTATCAATTAAATTTAAAATATAATCTACTTTATCTTTAGCACGATAGTGCATTTGAATTGCGTGAGATTTTATTGTAATTCCACGTTCACGCTCAAGTTCAAGATCATCTAAAATCTGGTCTTTTGCCTCGCGGGCAGAAACAACACCAGTAGTTTCGAGTAAACAATCTGCAATTGTAGATTTACCGTGATCAATGTGCGCAATTATGCAAAAATTTCGGATGTTATTCATAGTTTCTTATAAAATTGTGTGCAAATATACTTAGGTAAGCAGTATTAAAAAAGATTGGATATTTGATTAGAAAATTGAGTTAATAAATTAAGATTTGCGAATCATATCATAAATTACTCCTTCACGAAGAGCGAATTCAGAAAGAATCATTTTTTTGATATTAAATATTTTAAATGCTTGTTTTAAGATTATTAATCCGGCAGGAATTACATCTGCACGTTTTACTTCAATTCCTGGAATCTTCATTCGTTCTTTGGATGTTTTAAGAGCCATTATTTGATGATAAATTTTTTCAAATTCATCAATTGAAAACTCGTACCCATTTAATTTGTGAGTTACAGAGCTTTTAAGCTCATATTCTTTTATCAAACAAATCGTATCAACTGTGCCCGATGAACCAATTGCAAAATCAAGATTAAGATTTTTATCATTTTTTATTGTAGTATTTATCTGATCAACAACAAAGTTCTCGCACTCTTCAACAGCTTTATCTGTAATAATAAAATCGGGGAAAAACATTTTAGCTAATCTTACAGCACCAACATTCACACTTTCTGCAAATTGGATATTCTCATTGCAAGCATAAATAAATTCTGTGCTTCCGCCGCCAATATCAATTCCAAGAACAGATTTATCTTTTACAGGAATTGCATTTTTCATTCCCATAAAAATTAAATTCGCTTCAGTTTTGCCATCAATAATTTCAACATTTATTCCTGTCTCTAATTGTACTCTTTTTACAAACTCATCGTTGTTGGAGGCTTCTCTAACAGCACTTGTGGCAACTGCTCTTACTTTTGCATTATACTTAGTTATAATATTTGCAAAACTCTTTAGTGCTAAAATTGCTTTATCAAAATCATCTTCAGTTATATATGGTTTATTTCCGTTCTTGCCTGAGGCTAATCTTATAAATACTCTTTTATTGGTAAGCAGATTTACTTTACCACTGCTTAATTGTTCAACTACAATTAAGTGAAAAGAATTTGTGCCGATATCAACTGCAGCTAAGTTTTTGCTCATACGGTTTTATCTGGATTACTTAAAAGGATTTTGCAAACTTCATAAACATCATCAACAGAAATATCATCAATCAAATCTGATTTTTTTAAAAATATTTTATTCTTTCCACAAGGCGCAAAGTTAAATGGATTTGTGTTCCCAAATATTGAAACCTGCGGAGTTGTTGTTGTGCCGGCAATATGCATTAATGTGGAATCAACTGTAATAAAAATATCTGAAAGCGAAATTGTTGCCGCAGTTTCCAAAATATTTTTATCATTAAAAATCAAAAATGGGATTGTACTTTTTTGTTTAATGAATTTTATAGAATCGTTATTATTATCTCCAAACAAATAAAATGCACTTTTAAATCCTGAGTTTAATCTATCCATTAATGCTGTAAAATTATTTATATACCAATTGTTTGCAGCATCTTCAGAAACAACATTTAAACCGATCAAAACTGTGCTTTGCTCTTTTTTTACTTGTGATAGTTTTGCTTTTGCCCTTTCATAATAGTAATCTGTTATAATTAGTTTTGTACTCAAATCAATTGTATCAAATCCTAATGGTCGAACGATCTCTAGAACTTTTTCAGATATATTTGCATCAGGATACTTCGAAAAGTTTAAGTCAATTTGCACATTAAAACAATAATTGGTTTTATTTTCTACTCCATCTAATGATTTTGTTCCAACTTTAATTTTACTGTTTGATAATCTTGCAATGTAATCTGATAAGATTGAGTTTTTACCAATACTTGGGACAATAACTAAATCAAATTGTGTTTTTACTTTTCTAAAACTTGAATAGAAATAAAATGGGTTAAATAGTTTGTGTTTTTTTACAACAATAAATTCATCTATAAGATGATTATTTATTTGAGTAAACAAATCATCGCCAACAACAACAATCAAATCGGATTGTGGAAATTTTTCTTTAATGGCACGGTACAACGAAGTTGATGCGATCAGTTCTCCTATATTGAAGTGAGTGCAAACAAGTAATGTTTTTTTTATATCTTTTATTTGATATGCAGACTTAACTTGAAGAGTAAAAAATATTTTTAGAATGGAATTAACAATTTTTAGCGGCAAAGATGAAAATTGCATTTTACATCAATTCTTTTTTTCATCTTCCTGTTTCACTTCAATGTACTTTGCTTCTTCAATATCTTCGTAGCGCGATCTTTTTGTTTTTGGTTTACTCTTTATTTCGTTATCAGTTTTTTTAGAAAAATTTCTGATCATTGTTGTTACCAAACGAAACAAAATATAAAATAGAATTGTATATAAAATAAATCTTAGGAACATTTGCTCAACTCAGAGTTTTGCTTTCAGGTTTAAAGTACTCAATAAATCCGCGGTCTTCTCTAAATATTTGTCTGAATAATTCTTCAAAATCATCATCATTGTTTACAAAATCTATTTCAGATGAGTTTACAATAAGCAATGGTGTTGAATTATATCTAAAAAAGAAATGATTGTAAGCATCGGTTAATCCTTCAATATAATTTCTTGTTAAATTTCGTTCAATTGATCTGCCGCGCTTTTTAATATTAAACATTAATCTATCAAGGCTTGATTGAAGATAAACAACAAGATCTGGTTTGCGAAGATTTCTTGAAAGTAATGGAAAAACATTTTCGTAAAGTTTTAATTCTTCTGCCGAAAGATTTAAGTATGCAAATATTTTATCTTTATCAAAAATGTAATCACAAACAATAAAATCAGTAAAAAGATCTTCCTGATTTAGTTCTTCCTGCTGTTTAAATCTATTTATCAAAAAAAACATTTGCGTTTGGAAGGCAAATCTTTTTCTATCATTATAAAAATTTTCCAAAAATGGATTTGCTTCAAACTGCTCAAGAATAAGTTTGGATTCCAATTTTGTTTTTAATTTTTTAGCAAGCGCAGTTTTACCTGCACCAATAACTCCCTCAACAGCAATGTATTTTATTTCGTTACTCAAATTCAGTTTCTTTCAACAATTGTGATTCGGAAAATTTTTTAACGATGTTTTGAGTTTTTAATTCCGATATAAATTCAGACATTTTTCTTTTATAAACAGGATGAACCAGTTCAGGTTCAATTTCAGTTAACGGAACAAGCACAAAATCACGATAAATTATTCCTTTATGCGGTAAAGTAATAATTTCATCGGAAAAAATTAAGTCGTTATACAATAAAATATCCAGGTCAATTTCTCTCGGTCCCCATTTTTCTCGTTCAATTCTTCCTAATTTTTTTTCAATACCTTTAAGCAGAACAAATAATTCTGAATAATGAAGTTTAGTCTTAAGCTTTAAAGCAGCATTTAGAAAATTTTGCTGATCTGGATTTCCAAAAGGAAGTGTTTCATAAACTGAAGAAATTTTTTCGATTTTACATCGTTCAAGTTCATCAATTTCTTTTACTGCATTTTTCAGATTTGAGACTTTGTTTCCCTCATTTGTACCAACACCAATAAAAACTATATTTGATAAATCTGAAATCAAAATTATAAATCTTTTCTTTCCTTAATCACTTCAACTTCAACGCAATCTACAACACCGCCGAGTGGTGGATTATTTTTTCTAACTCTTACAGCAATTTTTTCTATTGCCGTAAACTTGATTAATAATTCATCAGCTATTTTTGCTGCAACAGATTCGATAAGATAATATTTCTGCTCAAGTGCAAGATGATAAAGTACTTTGTAAACTTTATGATAATTTATTGTTTGATTTAATGAATCATCACTTGCAGCTTTAGAAAAATCCGTATAGATATCAACATCTGCTTCAAACTTGCCGCCAACACTTTGTTCTTCACTCATTACACCATGATAGCCGTAAAATGTTGCTTTCTTAATTCTTATAATGTTTTGCATAATATTCCTAAATCTTTAATCAAAATTAACTATTAAATTTTTTAGTTACTCATTTTGATTTGATTTTATTATAAATTATTGAATCAAAGTTTGCAGTCAGCAAACCAATTAATACAAGTACACTTCCAACCAAATGCTGCGTTGTTAAAACTTCATTATAAATAATCCAACCAAGAATTAAAGCAATAATCGGCGTAATGAATGCTGTAAATGAAAGCATAATTACATTTATTTTTTTCATCAACCAGTAAAAAACAGTAAACGTAACCAGGCTTCCGAAGAATGCTAAATACAAAACTGAAACAATTGCGGTTTGATTGATTTTGATGTAAGATAAATTTTCTGTCAGCAATCCAAAAATCAAACCAACAATTCCAGCAATAAACATTGGAATAAAATTCATAGAAAGTGGGTTTAAATGTTTACCGGATTTTTTTAATGTTACTGCAATCCATGCTTGCATTATTCCGCTTAAAGCAACTGCAATCATGCCTAAAAACAAATTTGAAAAATCTGTCGTGAATGAATCAGAAAAAATTGCAACGATTCCAATAAAACCTAAAGTCATTCCAATAATTTTAAGTTTGCCAATTGCTTCATCAGGCATTCTGAAGTAGGAAAATATCGCAACAAAAAATGGATAAACTCCAAACAACACCGAAGCTAATCCTGACGGTACAAATTGTTCTGCCCAATAAACTAATCCAAATGGTATCACGAAAGATAAAAATCCCATCAACAAATAAAGTCTTATGGATTCTTTATCTTTTTGTAATGAAACCCCTCGAACTTTCATCAATATTAAAATAAATAATGAGGCAAGTAAAAACCTTGAGCCTCCACTTATAAATGGAGTTAATGATTCCAGGCTTGCTCTTATTGCCAGCCATGTTGAACCCCAAATAAGGCATATTAACGCGTAACCTAAAATTATTTTTATTGGTGATGTTTTCATTTATTCTTTTATTGCAATTACGCCAAGTGATCTGCCGGATAAATTTCCATCTCTTCTATATGAGTGAAGAAGATTATTAAACTCATAAGTACAAAGTTGAGATTTTTGAATTTGATTTTTAGGAATTCCAAAATCCAAAAGCATTTTATAATTAATTCCTGCTACATCTAACAAAAATTTATCATCTTTTTCTTTAGCAAAAGCTTTATCAAATTTTTCAGCTACTTCACTTCCAACTACATAATTGTTTTGCGAAATTGATGGACCGATGTATGCAAATAAATTTTCCGGCTTTGAATTAAAATCATTCATCATTTTAACTAATGTTTTTTCAACTATTTTATTTTCTGTTCCTCTCCAACCGGAATGAATTGCAGCAATTATTCTATTCTTAAAATCATAAACAAAAACTGGAGTGCAATCAGCTATGCTAACAGCTAAACCAAGATTTTTATTATTAGTGATCAAAGCATCGCTTTCGCCGTTATCTCCGCCGCAATCAATTGTTTTAATTATATCAGAATGGATTTGTCTCTGATAACCAACATTATTTATTGATAATCCTAAAGTCTCAAAAAAATCACTCCTGTTTTTATCAACAATATTTTTATCATCACCAACAGAATATGAAAGATTGAAAAAATAAGGCGGTTTTGCTTTCTCAGAAATCTTTGTGCTAAATCCAAACACTATTTCTGGAAATTTATTGAATATGTATGGTTTAAGTATATACATTTTTTGTAATTAACAATTACGGAATTACATAACTAAAATATACAAACGTTTACTCAATCTATTAATATGATTTTCTAGCTCAGACTTTAGGGCATGTTGCTAAACTCAATAAAATAAATTTATGAATCCTCTACAAGGATTGAATTTTTATTTCTATTATTTATTTTACAATAATTTGACCTCTACGAGGTCAAAATCATAAAGGAACATCGTAGATGTTCAATATTTGTAATAAAATTATAAGCATATTCAAACTGATCCTCGTAGAGGATCAATAAAATAGTTATGCAACATGCCACTTAGTCCGAGAGTGATAAATTATTAGAAAAAAAAACAGAATGAATTCTGCTTAACGGGTAATCCTAAATTGAGTAAAACTCTGTATAGTGCTATATTGCCAATACAAAAAAAATATTTAAGGATAACTTTGAAAATATTAGTTTCAAATGATGATGGAATTGACTCAGCCGGAATTTATTCACTTGTTGAATCATTAAAACAAATTGCGGAAGTAACTGTGGTTGCACCGCATAAAGAACAAAGTGCAGTTGGGCACGCGATTACAATGCAAACTCCGTTAAGAGTTTTTGAGTACCAGAAAAATGGAAAGTTTTTTGGATACGCAATTGATGGTACACCAGCCGACTGCGTAAAAATTGGAATGAGAAATTTAATGACCTCACCGCCTGATCTTGTTGTGTCAGGAATTAATCATGGTTCAAATACAGCAATTAACATTATTTATTCAGGCACAGTTTCAGCCGCACGCGAAGCCGCTATTATGGAAGTTCCTTCAATTGCGATTTCCGTAGCAAGTCATCAAGTATTAGATTTTTCTTTTGCATCTAATGTTGCAAAGTTACTTGCACAAGAAGTTTATAAACGCGGTTTACCACTCGGAACAATGTTAAATGTTAATGTACCAAACTTACCTGCAAATCAAATAAAAGGGATGGTTGTAACCAAGCAAGGCAAAAGTAAGTGGGATGATATTTATGAAAAACGCGTTGATCCGTACGGAAGAAATTATTATTGGCTAACTGGCAATTTAAAAGATGTTGATAAAACTTTAGATCTTGATCAGGCTGCGATAACACAAAATTATGTTTCTGTATCTCCTATTCATTTTGATCTTTCAGATTACCAAACATTTGATAAAATGAAAGAATGGAAACTGGAAAATCTGTTAAATGGCAAAGACAATTGAAATTTTTCAGATAGATGCCTTTACTGAAAAACCATTTCAGGGAAATCCTGCTGGAGTTACTTTATCCAACGATTTGAATGAAGAAGAAAAGCAGTTGATTGCCAGAGAAATGAATCTTTCTGAAACTGCTTTTCTTAGTAAATCAGACAAAGCGGATTTTAAACTACAGTGGTTTACTCCTACTAATGAAGTTAAGCTTTGTGGACATGCTACAATTGCATCATTGCACTTTCTTTATGAAAATAAATTCATAAGCGATAATCAAGTTATTACTTTTGAAACATTATCGGGTATTCTAAATTGCTCAATTGAAAATGGTAAATATTTAATGCAGATTCCGGCGCAAACTTTAGAGGAATTTAATGGATGCAAAGAAGAAATTTTATCTGCTCTTTGTATAGATAGAAATGATGTTTCCGAATTACCTTTTATTATAAGTAAAGATGGCTATCTTTTCATTGCTGTTAAATCATTAAAAACACTCTGGAATATTAAACCAGATTTTAAATCATTAAAGGAATTAAGTATTACAAAAAAAGATTTTTTTGATCTCGCTGTTTTCACAACAGAAACTGTTGAGGATAATTCTTCTGCTCACATTAGATTTTTCGCACCTTATCATGGTATTGATGAAGATCCGGTTACAGGCTCTGCTTGTGGACCAATGTTGCCTGTTTTACAAAAACTAAATTTATTGAAAGATTATATTGACGATTCTTTTATAACTATTGA
>Ga0172369_10007831_pt1 | contig 12299 bp, 16 predicted proteins | sample LakKiv25m_FD_114539 | JGI IMG/M metagenome (GOLD analysis project Ga0172369, IMG submission 114539) | Freshwater microbial communities from Kabuno Bay, South-Kivu, Congo - kab_022012_11.25m | ecosystem: Environmental > Aquatic > Freshwater > Lake | place: Democratic Republic of the Congo... | reverse complement strand
CATTCGGATTAAATGAAAATTTTGTCGTCGTGCCACCAGTCGAAGTTAAAAAAGAGGAGAAGATTTGGAAAATATCAAAAGATGTTTCTACAAAACAGAAAGGCGACATCGCCGAAGCGAGAATCGCCGAACTTATCACGCTTTATGGCGATACAACTTTATCCTGCTATAAACCAATTTCCGATGATGAAGGGATTGACTTGATTGTGAAAGAAAAAGGAAGTTTGCGAACGATGTATATTCAAGTCAAAAGTCGCTTCGGCGATAATCCTGACGAGATTTTTACCGCTACCACAAAAGCATCTGGCGTAGTTGATAATTACTCAATGGCAGTTATTTTTTGCTATTTTGACACCGAGGAAGGCGACATTTGGGATTATCTTTGGTTTGTACCGGCTCCTGATTTAATTAAACACGCAAACAAGCTGGACGGCGGGAAAATGTTTGGCTTTGTCGCCGGACGAAAGAAAAAAGAATCCAACAAATGGGACAATTATTTGATTGATAAAAGAGATTTAGCGAATCAAATAATTGCTCAAATGAAAAGAATTTAAGGTGGCGCGCCAGCTTTCAACTGGCACGACCCGCCTACGCTGAAGCTACGGCAGGGCAAGAATTCGGAAGCGAAAAAGGAACATGTAAAATATATTTATGACCGACGAAAACAAAACAATCCACGATTTTGATTTTAAGCTCATCTGTGAGTATTTTTGTGGTATGGAGCGACAGAGGCCAAGGAGTCCGGAGGCGACATTGAAGACGCTTGGGTTTTTTTATATCGGAAAGAAGATTTAATTTATCTTATGGAATCAATTATTAAAAAAATCCGCCAAGAGTTAAAGCAAAATAGCGACCCGCACACCAAAGCTACGGGGCAGGATTTTTTTAAGGAAAAAATCAAAATATATGGCGTTAAAACCGCGCTGGTAACAAAAATTGCCAAAGCTTTTAACAAAGAAGTTTTAGCTATGGATAAAAAAGAAGTTTTTGCCTTGTGCGAGGAATTGTGGCAATCGAGCTATCTGGAAGAATCTTTTGTTGCCTGCCATTTTTCTTTTTCTCTCCGCAAAAACTATGCGCCGGCAGATTTTAAGGTTTTTGAACGATGGGTAGGTAAGTATGTTACCAACTGGGCGTCTTGCGACACTTTTTGCAATCACACCATTGGCAGTTTTGTAGAAATGTATCCCAAGTATTTAGAAAATTTTAAAAAATGGGCAAGATCAGAAAATCGCTGGGTAAAAAGAGCATCGGCGGTATCTTTGATAATTCCGGCTCGTCGTGGAAAATTTTTGAAAGATATTTTTGAAATCACCAATATTTTACTTGTAGATAAAGATGATCTGGTGCAAAAAGGTTATGGCTGGCTGCTTAAAGCCGCCAGCGAAGCGCACCAAAAAGAAGTGTTTGAATATGTGATTAAAAATAAAGATAAAATGCCTCGCACGGCCTTGCGTTACGCTATTGAAAAAATGCCAAAAAATTTAAAGGCACACGCGATGATAAAATAATATGAGTAAAATTTGGTATAGTCTAATTCCATGGAAATTCTAACAGGACTTATTAGTTTTATTCTCCATATAGACACCCACTTAGGGCAAATTATAACGACTTATGGGACACTGTCTTACGCGATTTTATTTGTGATCCTATTTGCCGAAACCGGTTTTGTTTTTACACCTTTTTTACCGGGCGACTCGTTATTATTTGCCTCCGGCGCGTTTGCGGCCATTGGCTCTTTTAACATCTTCCTCTTACTAATTTTACTTTGGACCGCCACCTTTCTAGGCGACACTGTCAATTATTGGATCGGACACTTTTTCGGTCAAAAAATTATTGATAACCCTAAACTTCCAATTAACCAGGGACATATAGATAAAACCCAAAAATTCTACGATAAACACGGTGGCAAAACTATTTTTCTAGCCAGATTTATCCCTATTATTCGAACTTTCGCTCCGTTTGTGGCCGGCGTGGGGAAGATGGAGTATAAAAAATTTGTTTACTACAACGCCCTTGGCGGACTGGCTTGGGTATCGGGGTTTACGCTTTTAGGGTATTTTTTCGGCAATATCCCGATTATTAAAGAAAACTTCTCTATAACTGTGTTTGTCATAATAGGAATATCTGTGCTCCCGATGCTTTATGAATTTGTAAAATCACGACTTAAAAAAATGGTATAGTTAATAACTGATGGTTACTTTTTATTTCATTCGCCACGGAAACGCTTACGACGAAGCAGGTCTTCAAACCCCCGAAAGCTCTCTAAACGCAGAAGGTGTTGCCCAAGCTACCGTCCTTAAAAAATTCGTAGCCTCAAAAAAATTTACCGATGTTCTGGTAAGCCCTTACACTAGAGCTTTGGAAACCTGCCAAATTGCCACGAGCGATAAAAATTTTAATGCGAAAATTATGGAAGACCTACGAGAAGTAGGTGGGAAAAATTGGCCAAGTCCGTTAAATCAGGTAATTCTAACTTCGAAGGAACTTAGCGAATTGGAAATTGCTAGAGATCAAGTTAGAAAAGTCTGGCAAGAACTACGGAGTACCTACAAAGAGGGAAGGGTACTGGTGTTTACTCACGGAAATTTAATTAGAATTTTAATGTCATTGATTTTAGAGACCGAAGCTAGTCGTTTTCAGAGTTTTAAAATTGATTTTGTTTCCGTTTCTACAATTGAAATTAGCGACGATGGAGTAGAAATAATTCTTAATGTCGGTTGCCCAATTTACCGTCTTGCGGAAGCTCTAGCTTAAGTGTAGTATCTTGACACTATGATAAATCTCACTGATCAAAACTTTAAAGCCGAGGTGAACGACTACCAAGGACTAGTATTAGTTGATTTTTGGGCCGAGTGGTGCGGACCTTGTCGCCTGGTTAAACCGATAATCGAGGGGCTGGACCAAGAGTTTGAAGGTAAAGTTAAGTTTGGAAGTCTGGAAGTTGATCCTAACCCCGCTACTTCTCAACAATTTAGTATTCAAAGTATCCCGACAATTTTAGTTTTTAAAAATGGGGAAGTGGTGGAAACAGTAATCGGCGCCGAGCCCAGAGAAACCTACATTAGTCTCCTAAACAAACACTTAACCTAGTTTAGGGAGTGTTCTTGTCTAAACTTTCCTACAAAATTCTGTAAACCGCCTAGAAACTCTAGTGTTAAATTAGTATCGTCAACAACTTCTTCTTCTCCTCTGTATAAATCCCGCACTTGATCCATATAACGGTCGGGACCGCCTTCGGCATTCGCTCTTTCTTCTAACGCCGTGACAATTCCAGCGTGGCTCGCTTTTTCGGCCAACGAAAAAGCCGCTTCATTAGCGGCTGATGGATCCTTGGCCAACTCCTCGGCGGAGAAGATGACAGCACTTAAACACATTGGGTTAAGTTCTGCACGACCTTCGGTAAGACTTGGTTCTTCAAAAGAGCCCATTAAACTACATTCTAACACTTTCCACAAAAATGCAAATAATTAAATTTTTTAGGGACTCGGTCACGAATAAATTTCTGGTGCGCCCGGAGGGACTCGAACCCACAATCCCCGGCTCCGGAAGCCGATGCCCTATCCATTGGGCCACGGGCGCCAATTCACCTGACGCCCATTATAACTTAATTTGTTACAATGAAAGCACCTCGGGGATTGGCGCAGTTGGTAGCGCGCCACGTTTGGGACGTGGAGGCCGGCAGTTCGAGTCTGCCATCCCCGACCAATAAAAATTTATTATGAACATCCCACTTTACTACCCGGGCCCCTGGAACGAATATGAATTAATTGACACCGGAGACGGGCAGAAACTCGAACGTTTTGGGAAGTACCAAATTGTCCGTCCGGATCCTAGCATTATGTGGCCGGTAGGGGACAGCCCATTGTGGGAAGACGTTGACGCCAGGTTTGACGTTGCCACCAAAAAATGGAATGTCAAAACAAGTATGCCGCAAAACTGGGAGATGGCCTATCAGGACCTAAAATTTACGGCCAAGCTGACACCTTTTAAACACTTAGGAGTTTTTCCGGAGCAAGCCGTCAATTGGGATTTTATAACTCGTCAAATTACAAACGCTAACCGACCGACTTCTGTCCTAAATTTATTTGGCTATACGGGTCTAGCAAGTCTAATAACAGTCAAAACCGACGCTAATGTTTGCCACGTAGATGCTAGTCAACCGGCAATTAACTGGGCTAAAGAAAATCAAAAGCTAAGTGGTTTAGAAACAAAACCAATTCGCTGGATTTTAGACGACTGCGCCAAGTTTGTTAAAAGAGAAATTAAACGTGGCAATAAATATGATGGCATTATTATGGATCCGCCAAGCTTCGGTCACGATCCTAGCGGCAAACCCTGGAAGTTTAATGCCGATTTTCCGGAGCTTTTGAAGGATTGCGTCAAGTTACTTAGCGACAAACCGTTATTTTTGATCGTCAACGCCTACGCTGTCAGCACTTCGTCAATAACACTTCATAACGTTTTGCAGTCAGAAACCTCTAAACTCGGCGGACAGATTGAATTTGGCGAGTTGGCGCTTAAAGAGTCCAAACGAGGATTAACACTCTCAACAGGCATTTTTGCCCGCTGGTCTGCTAAAATATGAGCACGTGGGTCCGTAGCTCAGTTGGTTAGAGCAGTTTGTTATTAGAAATTTGTGGGCGCATAGCTCAGTCGGTAGAGCGTTGCACTTACATTGCAAAGGTCCTTGGTCCGAATCCAAGTGCGCCCACCAACAAATTTTGCTCGTGAGCGAAGCGAGCGAGACATCGAAGGGGTCGGGGGTTCGAGTCCCTCACCACCCACCAAAAGTAAAAGATCAGTCTGGTTTAGGATTTCAACCAAACTGATCTTTAGATCAAGGATGTTGTCCAAAAGAACGTCCCCTGGTCTTCTCGGACAACATGGTGACAGCTTCAATACGTTGCGGGTTTATACCACCACCTGTGTAAGGAAAACTTGCCATCAACAGTGTAGAGAGACCTTTTTCACGAGCTATCTGCTGATCGTAAAAACTGACACTATAGCCCAACAAAGCGAGAAACCGCATGTACAGAGACCACTCCTCAAACAAAGCGTCAACAAGCTGACTCGTCGTTTTATATGAAGTTGAGCAATGAATTGTCAGCCAAGCAATAAAACCATCAGTAACGTCAAACGAGGGTTGCACTTTAGAGGTCTCCTCTCTAATCAGATTTGGTACTAACTTAAATCTAACCTTATAAAAATAAATTGCAAGATCTAGCTTGACAAGCGAAAAAAGTGTATAATCGTCTCGTTTCTCGTGAACTGATACCGCTTTGACCTTAGAAGCTTTGCTCTCTATGATTCCAAAGCCCGTTATCAGAGAGCGGAATTTTTACATTAAGGAGGTGAAGTTCTAAGGTTATGGCAAAAAAGTTATACGTAGGAAATCTTTCTTACAGCACGACAAGCGAGTCTTTACGAGCGGCTTTCTCTCAAGCCGGAAACGTAGTTTCCGCGACAGTGATCACCGATAAAATGACTGGTCGTTCTAAAGGATTTGGATTCGTGGAATTCGCAACCGACGAAGAAGCTGCAAACGCTATTTCAATGCTTAATGGCAAAGAAGTAGACGGTCGCGCTTTAAACGTTTCTGAAGCTCGTCCAATGACAGAAAGATAATTTCAAACTGAAATTAGAAACTCGGAGACCCTCTTTACGAGGGTCTTCTTGTTTGATAGAGTTAAGTTGATGTTTAAAAAGTTTGCCTTGACTTTTGTTTTTTTACTATTTTTGACCCTCGCCGGAATGGTCGGTTATTTTTATAAAAGCTATCAATACGAAAAATCCGCCAATAAAAAACTCTGCGACCAATTAACGCAACAAGTGGCAACTGTAAGCGCCACTCCAACGAAAAAAGTTGACGTAGCCTCTCCGTCGGCGGTGATTGTAGCCGCGCCGACTGCGCACGCGATTACCGACTCTTGGAAAATTTATTCCGATGCCAATAATTACTACACAATTAAATACCCAAGCGACGTTAAACTCCAAGCGCCGGACAATTCCACCATTAATTTTGTTAAATGGGGTCCTAGCCAAAAACCGCAAACCGAATTTTATGATGGGGTAAGTATTACCATTACCACCGGCCAATTAAAAACCGGCGAAACTTTGGAAATGCTTGTAAATAATGACATTGCCGAACAGCAGGCTAGTTTAGGAGCGGATTTTAAAATTAATAAACCATTAACCACCATTGTAATAAATGGAGTGAGCGGTTTGACGTATGACGGCGAGGCCGCTTTCGGCAATACTAATCACGCATATTTCACGGTTGGTAAAACCAATTTTATCTCGATCGCTAATAACACCAACGATCCTAAAAACCAAGGTTACGAAGATTTAGCCGCAGACATAATCGGCACTTTACAAATTACCCAGTAAGCCTGTATCATCCGTTTAGAGGCTGTTTGAGGGATGACTTTAGGGTTTTTTGAACCTTAAAGCCATTCCTCATTTGAGAAAGGAGTTGATGCAAGATTTGAAAATTGTAAGTGCGACGTTTTCAAGTTGTCACATCCACATTAAGAACAGTAGAGGGGGGGGCTAAGCAGTGGGTAGGAAGGTTAGAGGCAGAAAGGGTTTTTTGAAAGCGTCAGCGGTGAAAAATCACCCGAATGATAACGCCCGGAGAAAGTCTGACGACTACAGAAAGATCAACCTGCCGAATAAGGCTTCCGCACACAAAATTACGGGATAACCTAGTCGCAAAAGCCGGAGGCGCTGATATCTAACGCCCCCGGCTCTTTCTTTTTAAGTGTCATCCTCGCGAAAGCGAGGATCCAGCTAAGTCTTCCCAATTCGGGTTTGTTTTCTCGATTAACTTTAACTTCCAAGACCTATTCCACCTTTTTAGACACTTTTCTCTAAAAATAGCTTTTTTAATGTCCTCGAACACCTCAATATGAAAGAGTAGGTTAACCTGAATATGTTTTGTGATCTATAAAATTAGTTTACTAGATTCCCGCATTCGCGGGAATGACAAGAGTGGTGCCGAGGAGAGGACTCGGCCACCGGTCAAAATCTGCTGATTTTGCCGTCAGCCCCGGCTCGGCGCCGTCGCGCCTCCGCCTTTCGAGTCTTAATACCAAAAACTTGCCAAGCGAAGATGCTTGTCAATTTTTTGGTGCCGAGGAGAGGACTCGAACCTCCAAATCCTTGCGGACACAAGGTCCTAAACCTTGCGCGTCTACCATTTCGCCACCTCGGCCTAAAATTACCCCATCATTCTAACAAAGCGTGCCATAAATGTCGCCACTACAAATAAAATGCTAAAATAGCGGTTAATTCATATGACGGGTATTTCTACTTCATGAACGGGGACGAGGTGTTTCACCTGGCATCTTGGGGAAAAGAAGGCGACAGAATTCGCTTTGGTATGGACACACTTTGGGCAATTTCCCACCCAAACTGGATGAGCGAACGATGGTTTTACACATACGACAACTGTGATATGGAGAGGGGGTACTGATCTCGCAAGGCCAGATTAAAGGACAACTGTCCTGCGATCTGGCTTCTTTTTCTCGAGTTCAGCTTTTATTTCCTAAAAGCTTGGTAGGTGATGGAAGCGGCGGGATTAACCCTTTTTAACAGCTCTAGAACCTTGGCGTGAATGGTGTTAGAAGCCAACACGTCTTGCTCATTAGCCACTGTTAAAATCCAAGAGTCAATAATACCGGTGACTTCTTCTGCCTGCTCCTCTGTAGCTCCCGATTTTAAAACTCCGGCAATAATTTTAGCGCGATCAAAATCCTGCAGAGAACCGTCTCGTTTTTCAACTTTAAGCATAAAAAATCACCCTCTTTCGTTATTACGAGTCTAACACATTTTAATTGACAATTTATTAAATATAGACTAATATCTATGTATGTCTAAAACCAAAAACACCGGAGTGAGAACAAGTTGCGTTGGTTGTTTAAAAGAACTCGGGGCCGAAGCTAAAGTTAAAATACTGACTACGTTAATTAGCAATAAAAATAAACCGAAAACGGTCGGGGAATTTGTAACAATTTTAAAACTTCGCCAACCGACTGTTTCCTTTCATCTAAAGGCTTTAAAGGATGCCGGTCTCTTAGTTTCCGAAAAACAAGGTCGACAGGTCTTCTACTCTTTAAGCGCGGAATGTGGCAAAAACCATCAACCCTGCTTTCTAACTAAGTAATGACTCTTCATATTTCAAAAATAACAGTGATCAAAGACGGTCATCAAATAATCACAAACGCCACTTTCGCCATCAAAAGTGGTCAAATTGTTGTTTTAGAAGGTCAAAACGGCAGTGGCAAAACCACTCTCATCCGCGCTCTAGCCGGCGATCCGGGTTTGATTGTCACCGGTAGCGTCAAGTTAGGAAATATTCAAATTGACGATTTAACGCCGGAGAAACGCTTTAAAGCCGGACTATTTGTGTCTTTTCAAAACCCTCCGGAACTCCCTAACATTAAAGTTGCCGATTTTCTGAAAGATATATATTTCGAAAACAACGCTAATTCAAGTCTCGATGATTTTGCCACGAATTTAAGTCAGGCGCTCCTGATATTAAATTTGGACGAAAAAATTCTAGAAAAAACTATGAACCAAGATTTTAGTGGCGGGGAGAAAAAGCGCCTAGAGGCGCTTCAAATGCTGTTACTACGACCTAAATTTGCCCTACTGGACGAAATTGATTCCGGGGTTGACCAAGCGTCACTTAAACTGATTGCTAAAGCCATAAAGTATCTTATCGAAAAAAATAACACCGGTTTTCTAATTGTCACCCATTATCAAAAATTTAAAGATTTATTAACGGTTGACCACACTTTAAAACTTGAAGCTGGCAGAGTTAACGCCCCTGTGTCAAGCACGGGATGACACCTATGCCATACTCTTACACCGCCAAGCCGGGGCTAACAACTGACGTTTTAGCCAAAATTTCTAAATTTAAAAACGAGCCGGCGTGGCTCGTCAACTTCCGTCAAGAAGCTTTAAAAACTTTTGAAGCCTTACCGATGCCGAACTTTGGACCATCTTTGAAGAAATTAAAATTTGACGATTTATCTTATTACATCCGCCCTGTCGACAGTGAAGCTAAAACTTGGGACAAAGTTGACTCCCGAATGCGTTATTTATTTGAAACACTGGGCCTCCCAACTGGTGAACAAGACCTCTTGGCCGGTGTTAAAACTCAACTTGAAAGTGACGTAATTTATGGATCACTAAAAGAAGAATTGGTAAAACAAGGCGTGATATTTTGCTCGATGGAAGAAGCCATTCAAAAACATAGTGACCTTGTCAAAAAGTATCTGGGCACGGTCATACCGGTTAGTGACAATAAATTCTCGGCTTTAAACAGCGCTTTTTTAAGCGGGGGCAGTTTTATCTACGTGCCAAAAAACGTTAAAGTGGACAAACCACTGCAAACTTATTTTCGAATCAACACCGCCAATTCCGGCCAGTTTGAAAGGACGCTCATTATCGCCGAAGCCGGTTCGTTTGTTCATTATATTGAAGGCTGCAGCGCCCCTAATTTTAGTAGCGCTAATCTTCACGCCGCGATCGTTGAAGTTATCGTCAAAAAAGGCGCCACTGTTAAATACACGACTCTTCAAAACTGGAGTCGCAATGTTTATAACCTAGTTACAAAAAGAGCCGCCGTTTACCAAAATGCCAAAATGATTTGGACAGATATTAATTTGGGTTCGGAAGTAACGATGAAATACCCAGCTTGTTTATTATTGGAAGAAGGGGCTCGGGCTAGTTTAGTCTCGATTGCTCTAGCTGAAAATGGTCAAGCTATCGATAGTGGGGGCAAAATGATCCATCTCGCTCCAAACACAGAGTCGAGTATTATTAGCAAATCAGTGAGTCTTAAGGGTGGCCTCAATAATTTTCGAGGACTCATCAAATTTTCTAAAAACGCTAACAACTCAAAATCAAAAATAGATTGTCGCGGTCTAATTCTTGATGATAAATCAAAAAATAATGGTTACCCGGCCATTATCAAAGAGGGCACTGACAACCAAATTGAGTATGAATCGACGATTAGTCAATTGTCTTCTGACCAACTATTCTATCTGCAAAGTAGGGGACTAAATAAAACCCTAGCCACCAGCACTTTGGTCCTCGGACAACTGTCACCCCTTCTTAAAGACGTGCCGCTTGAATATACAATTGAAATGCAAAGGCTGGTGGAGGCAATCATTAACGAAAACTATGTTTAAAAAATTAGAAAAAACTGGACAAAAGTTTGAATTAAAAAAAATCGTCAAAAGTGACGAGAGTTTTACTATCTCCCATATTGCCCCTATTACCAGTAGTCAATTAAGTTTGCTTATTCTTGCTGACGCCAATGTAAACATTGATGTCACTATTGACCGCCAGGCTGTTTCCTCAAATTGCCACCTTGATATTAAAATGGTTGGTGACAAATCAAAAGTGACAATTAAGCCTAACTTTACCGTCCAAAACAGCTCTTCAACGGCCTCTCACGCCATTTCAACTCTCACTTTCGCCGACGAAAGTATTTTCTACGCTAATTGCCGAGGACTATCAGAAAAACATCTTAAAGCCACCACAATTAGTGGTTTAATTAAAGCTTATGAATCCTAAAGCCGATTTTCCAATTTTAAGTCGTCAAATCAACGATCAACCGCTAGTCTATCTGGATAATGCCGCTACTACCCAAAAGCCACAGGTGGTTATTGACGCTTTAACAGAATTTTACAAAAATCACAATGCTAACGTCCATCGTGGCAACCACACTTTGTCCGATGAAGCAACCACAATGTACGAAGAGACCCGACAAACAGTGGCTAAATTTATAAATGCTAATGTTGACGAAGTCATTTTTACCAAAAACGCTACCGAATCCATAAATTTGGTAGCTTATTCTTGGGGCCGTCAAAGTTTACACGAGGGTGACACTGTCATTTTGTCTGAACTAGAGCACCACAGCAATCTAATTCCATGGTATGTTCTTGCCAAAGAAAAAAATTTGAAACTCGAATTCATAAAAATTGACGATAGGGGACACTTGAATCTTAACCACTATCAAAACCTTTTGGATACCTGTAAAAATATTAAATTAGTGGCGGTAACCGCGGTTTCCAACGTTTTAGGTTCGGTTGTTCCCATTACCCAAGTGACCCAAATGGCCAAAATAAAGAACGCTAGTATTAAAGTCCTAATTGACGGCTCGCAATGGGTACCAAGTCTTAAAACCGACATTAGAAGGTTCGATTGTGATTTTTTCGTCTTTAGCGCCCATAAGATGCTTGGCCCTACGGGGGTAGGGATTCTTTGGGGAAGAAAAGAAATACTTGACGAGATGTCACCATTTTTGACGGGGGGCAGTATGATTGACGAAGTCGGGCGACTTGAGGCAACGTATGCTAAAACTCCCCAAAAATTTGAAGCCGGGACGCCAAACATTGCCGACGTGGTCGCTTTTAAATCCGCAGTTGACTATCTAAATAAATTTGGTTTGAAGAATGTCGAAAAAATTGAAACAGAGTTGTTAAAATATGCGACAACAGAGTTACAAAGAATCGACGGGGTAACGGTTTACGGTGGGGAGGATTTGACACAAAAACTAGGTATTGTCTCTTTTAACATTAAGGACGTGCACCCGCACGATGTGTCAACGATTCTAGATAGCGTTGGGGTGGCCGTGCGATCCGGCCAGCATTGCGCCGAACCATTGATGAAGTGTCTTGGCGTCAGCGCAACGGTGCGGGTCAGTTTTTATCTTTATAATGACAAAAGGGACGTTGACCGTCTCGTCGCAGGTGTCAAAAAAGTTAAAGAGATTTTCTCCGATGGAATTAAAAAATAGCCTTATCGACATTTACAAACACCCCACTAACCGCGGTGTCATTAAGGACGCTGATTTGACAATCACCGGCAGTAACGAATCCTGTGGTGACAAAGTCACAATCTATTTGAAAATTGAAAACGATATCGTGGCCGACGCCAAATTCGAAGGTGAGGGCTGTGTTTTATCGATGGCTGGAACCGATCTTCTGTTGAAATATCTAAAACACAAAAAAACTGACGAGATCACGAAAATGACAACGACAAAAATGCTAGAGTTGTTAAGATTAGAAGGTGTTAGTCCCGGTCGGGTAAAATGTGTTCTTTTACCTTTAAATACAATGTCTGGGGCATCTGGACAAAAATCTAAAACGACGTAGAACGGGTTCTCATGTCTAAAATAAAAACTATATTCAAATTAAAAAGAATCATTATCGGACTAGTCTTTTTAGGACTTGGCTTCGCGGTCTTTAACGTTGTAAAAGCCCGGTTAACACCACTAGCTG
>Ga0172369_10007829_pt1 | contig 12301 bp, 9 predicted proteins | sample LakKiv25m_FD_114539 | JGI IMG/M metagenome (GOLD analysis project Ga0172369, IMG submission 114539) | Freshwater microbial communities from Kabuno Bay, South-Kivu, Congo - kab_022012_11.25m | ecosystem: Environmental > Aquatic > Freshwater > Lake | place: Democratic Republic of the Congo... | reverse complement strand
TGGCCGGGTCCACGAAGGTGGGGTCCGACACTCCCAGGAGCGTGCGCAACGACACCACCGGCACCAGCGCGTCGCGCACCGCCTGGATGTTGGCCTGCACATCCCCGCCCGAAGGCTTGGTGATGAAATCGAACGCGCCGCGTTCCAGCGCCTTGATGGTCAGCTCGCTGCCCCGCGAGGTGAACGAACTGACCACCACCACGCCGCAGCCGCGCCCCTGCCGGCGCAGTTCCTCCAGTACCTCCAAGCCGCCCATCTCCGGCATCTCAAGATCCAGCGTGACCAGGTCAGGGGCAAAGGCGGCCACCCGTTCCAGTGCAATCTTGCCGTTGGGCGCGCTGCCAATCACCTCAACATCTGGCAGCAGCGCCAACGCTTCGCTGATCGCGCGCCGAAACAGGGCCGAGTCATCGACCACCAGCACCTTAAGTTTCATGGGGTTCCTCGGTCAGCAGCTTATCCAGGTCGAGCAGCGCTACCAGCCATCCGCCCGCTTTGCAAACGCCTTTGAAATACTGCTGCTGCTCCGCGCTGACATTGGCCGGAGGCGGCTGCAAATCTTCCAGGTCAGCCTCCAGCACATCCAGCACTTTGTCCACCAGCAGCCCGATGTTTTCGTCCTGCCAGCGCACAATCAGGATGTGCTGTTTCCCCTCCCCCTGCATGCCAACCCGTTTGGCCAGGTCGAACACGGTCACGATCTGCCCGCGCAGGTTAAGGATTCCACTGATGGTTTCATGAGCATGGTGGACCAGGGTCAGCCCCTCCAGTTGTACGACCTCCTGAACTTCCAGGGCGGGGATGCCAAACAACGCATCTCCCAATGCGAACACCGACACCAGCGCCGCGTCCTGTTCATTCTGTAACATGCTCATTCTCCTCACCGGGCTAGAGCTGGAACCTGGACATCTTTTGATCCAGGTCATTCGCCAGCGTGGCCAGTTCCATGGCGTTGGTCTGCACCTGTTTTCCGCCCTCGATCAGATCCCGTTCGGCCATGCTCACCATCGAAATGTCCCCGGCCACCGACACCGTCACCGACGAAATCTGGCCAACCCGCTCGCTTGATTCGCGCACCCCGCCGGTGGCCTGGGCGATGTTGCCCGCGATATCGCGCGTCACCACCGACTGTTCTTCGATCGCGGTGGCAATCGTGGTCACAATCTCGCTGACATCCTGGATTACCAGCGAGATTTTCTCGATATCGCCGACCGCCGCCACCGTAGAAGACTGCACCCCGGCGACCTTGGCCTTGATATCTTCAGTGGCTGCGGCGGTCTGCTGGGCCAGCTCTTTGATCTCGGTCGCCACCACGGCGAAGCCCTTGCCAGCCGCCCCAGCGCGCGCCGCTTCGATCGTCGCGTTCAGGGCCAACAGGTGGGTCTGGTTCGAAATGCTCGTAATCGTCTCGGTCACCTTGCCAATCTCCTGCGCCGAGCGCCCCAACTCGCGCACAGCCTGCGAGATGCGCTCGGTCTGCGTGACAGCCTGATCCGTGATGCGGCGGGCTTTTTCCGAATTCCCGGCGATCTCGCCGATCGTCGCGGTCATTTCCTCAGTGGCGATGCCAACCGAATGCAGGTTGGCAGACGCCGTTTCGATGCCTGAGGCGACCGACATGGCATTGGCGCTCAATTCTTCCGCGGCCGCTGCCACCATATTGATCTTCGCCGAGGTGTCAGCCACATTGTCGCTGACCATCCGGGCCACACTGTTCAGCTGAGAGGCGGTTTCCGTGATGGAATCGACGCTGCTGTGCACATCTCCCAGCAGCGGGCGCACGTTATCCAGCACCAGCTGGATGGCGCGCGCGGTCATACCCATTTCATCTTTGCGCCCGGCCAGGTCTCGATCCAGATCCACCCGAAAATCGCCCCGCGCCATCTGCTGCAAATACTCCACCAGGCGGCGGATCGGCTTGGTCAGCGAGCGGGTGAGCAAGACGGTATAAAAAATCCCTCCCGCCATCGCGATCACGCCAAATACAACCTGCCAGATCATCGCGTTCTGCGTCATCCCGAGAGCCTGACCATCAATCACAGACAAGCGTTCCGTCTGCCACACGAGCATCTCGTCCACAACAAGCTCCAGCGCATCCCGTTTGGGCAGGTGCTCGCTGCTGTATACCTGCAGCGCCTCGCGCACGTTATTGGTCTGGACCAGTTCCATGATCCGCTCATTGCTCTTGGTCAGGTCAGCCATGGCTGACTCGAGCTGAGACAGCAGCGCTTTCCCGTCCGCGGCGTTGACGTTTTCGCGCAGCCAGTTTAAGTCGCTTAAATATTCACTGCGTGCGGCCGAAATATCGTTCAGGGCCTGGCGGATATTTGCTTCATCGTTGACCAGCAGCATCGAGGCGATGTGCAGGTTAATATGGTCCTGGTGCTGGATCGCAGACCGGATGTGGTCCACATTTTTCGCTTCAAGCAGCAGCGCATCCAGCTCGCTGTTGATTGACCAGGCGCTCCACACCGCCAGGCTGTTGCAGGCAACAAACAAAACCGCGATCACGACCGCCTGCACCAGCATCCGCGTGCCAATCTGCATATTGTTTAGGAATTTCATCAGTTCTCCTCCAGGATTTCATACATTCGGAATGATTTCAAGTGTATTTTCAACGACTCCCGCCGGGCTGGCACTCATCCGTCTGGCCCAGTCCGGACGCTGTGCGTGATCCGCCGGACCGTCTCCAGCAGTTTTTCGCGATCCAGTTTGATGTGGTAATCGCTGACCCCGGCGGCGCGCGCGCGCAGTTCGTCCTCCTCGCCGGCCAGCGAAGACATGGCCACCACCGGCAGCGCGCTGAAACGCGCATCGGCGCGCAGCTGGCGGGTCAAATCCAACCCGTCCATGCGCGGCATCTCGATATCGGTGATCAGCATCTTGATCTGCGCGGCTTTTTCGGGCTGCTGGTCCAGCAGCTCCCAGGCCGCCTGGCCGTCGTCAACCGCCAGCACGCGATAGCCCTCGGACTGCAAAAAGCGCCGGACCTGCTCGCGGAAGAAATCCGAGTCTTCCGCCAGCAGAATCTGCGGGCCATGCAGCTCCACCTCGCCTGAGGCGGCCAGCGGCGCTTGACCGTGATCCATCTCAGCTGCGCTGCTCCCGCCCAAGCCCGGGATCACCGCACCGGCCAACTCGTTGATATCCAAAATCAGGGTGGTGTGCTGGTTGACGATCGCCGAGCCCAACACGCCGCGCTGGCGCAGGGTGTGCTGGTCAATGGCCGCGCTCGTTTCAAGCACGTCCACCGGCATGCCCACCAGCAGCCCGATCTCGCGTTCAAACAAGTTAAAAATCACCACTGCCAGGTCTTGGTCTACCCCAATTTCCTTGACATTGGCGGTGTCCTTCAACGTGACCAACGGCAGCGAACGTCCGCGGTACTGCATGGTGCGCCGCCCGCCCAGCCACTCGATTTGTCCGTGCTGGATCTGGATCACGCGCTCCACCAAATCCATCGGCAGCGCGCAGTATTCGTCCTGCGCGTTGCGGAAAGTGATCATCGCGTGGCTGGCGGCGCTCTCCTCGCGCCTGGCCGCCTCTTCCAACTCGGCCGCGCGCTTGCTACCCGCCATCGAAACCAGCTGCTGCTTGGCCGCGATCCCGCCCGCGTCCAAAATCAAGGCCAGGCGGCCATCCCCCAGGATCGTCGCCCCTGCATACTCGCGCAGGCCTTTCAGGTGCCGGCCCAGCGGCTTGACCACAATTTCAGCGGTATCGTGCAGTTCGTCCACAATCAGGCCGTAGCGCAGTACACCCGCGGTCATGATCACGATCTCCAGATCGCTGTCTTTGCTGAAGCGACGGCCCTCGCCCTGGCGCTGCTCCAGCCCTGCCTGATGTTCGCCGGCCGCGCCGACCCGGTTGCCTTGCGTATCATAGCGCGCCGAACGGCGGTCGGCGATGCGCTCACGCCGTTCGAGGGCCAGCTCGCCCGAGGATGGGTCGCGCCGCACACGCTCCAGACCAAGTACGTCGCTCAGCCTGACCATCGGGATCAGGCTGCCGCGCAACACCAGCACGTCCGCATCGCCCACCACCTCAATCCGCTTCTTGACCTGCTCGGCAGCGATGTGGATCAGTTCGTTGATGTGCACCTGCGGGATCGCGTAGCGCTCCCCGCTGACCGAAACCAGCAGCGAAGGGATGATGGCCAAGGTCAGCGGCAGCTTGATCAGGAAGGTCGTGCCCTTGCCCAGGCTGGTTTCGATCTCGATCTTTCCGCCCAGCCTGTCCAGGTTGGTTTTCACCACGTCCATCCCGACCCCGCGCCCCGACACATCGCTGACTTTGGCCGCCGTCGAAAGCCCCGGCAAAAAGATCAGGTTGGTCATCTCCTTCGGGCTCATCGCCTTGACCTGCTCCGGCGAGATCAGGCCTTTCTTGATCGCCGAAGCAGCCACTTTATTCGCGTCGATTCCGAAGCCATCGTCGCCCACCTCAACGATCACCTGCCCGGCTTCGTAATAGGCCTTCAAGCGCAGGGTGCCGGCAGGCTGTTTGCCCGCCTGGCTGCGCGCTTCCGGCGTCTCGATGCCGTGGTCGATGGCGTTGCGCACCATGTGGGTCAGCGGCTCGCTCAGCCCCTCGATGATCGTCTTGTCCATCTCAACCTCGCGGCCGCTGATATCGAGATTGACCTCTTTGCCCAGGTCGCGCGATAGGTCGCGCACCACGCGCGGGAATTTATTAAAGATATTGCTGACCGGCTGCATGCGCGTCTGCATGATCGCCTCTTGCAGCTCCGAGGTGACCAGATTGATGCGCTGCGCGCCTTTCTGCATGGTGTGCTGGTCGCTGCTGGTGATCGCTTCCAGCAGCTGGTTGCGGCTGAGCACCAATTCCCCGGCCAGGTTCATCAAGGCCTCGATTAAACTCACCTCGACCCGCAAGGTCGTTTCGCCGCCCGCGGGCGGCGCGGCTGGCGCAGGCTTGGGTGCGACAGGCGGCGCAGGTTCAACCGGGATGGGGACTGTCTCGCGGCCCGGCGCGGGAATTTCCGGCAGCGGCGCAAGCGGCGCGGCGGGCGCGCGCCGCACCGGCTTTTCAACCACCGGCATCGCTGCCGCTGCCGGCGAGTAGATCACATGCACCTGGCTCGTCGGCACGTCAAACAGCACATCGGAGGACTCTGGCCCCAGCGCGGACGCGAAGAGGATATAAAACGGCAGGCGGCTGGATGGCTCGTCGTCCAGCGTCCCGGCCGCCTCAATCTCAAAAATCGCCTCCAAAATCTCGCCGGTGTTGGTCAGGATAAACAGCACGTCCGTTGGGCGTTTGCCGCGCTTTTGCACATCGTCAATCAGGTCATACTCGACCAGGTAGATGTAGCGGCCGCCTTCTTTGGCCCGGTTCAGGTCAAACTCGGGGATGGAAAAAACTGTTTTGACCCCCGGCGCCGTGATTTTCAAAATCCTGTTTAGGGATTGCTTCTGCGCAGCTGGCAAGTGGGCTGAAACCAGCCCGGAAAGCGCGACCACCAGCTCAGCGCTGTCCATCTCCTGGCTGTCTTTATGGTTGTTAATCATCTCGCGCAGCCGGTCAAAGGCCATCAGCAGGATGTTGATCACATCGGCCGAAGGCTGCATTTCGCGCGAGCGGATCAGGTCGAGCACGTTTTCGGTCTTATGCCCCAGCTCCTGGATTTTGCTCAGGTTAAAAAAACCAGCCCCGCCCTTGATCGAGTGGGCCGCCCGGAAAACCTTGTTGACCAGCTGCTCGTCGATATTTTCCCCGCCCGATTCGATCGACAGCAGGTCCGTCTCAATATCCGCCAGATGCTCGCGCGCTTCTGCCAGATAGTCGTTGATAAATGAATCGTCGCTTTCAAACATCTGCTGCCTGCCTTCTGCAACCTGCGCGGATCATTCTTTCCTGGCGATGCTGAAATGCTTGTCGAGACGGAAAGCCTTGAACAGCTCGATCAGGTCGTTGGAGGCGTTGATCACGCTGACCTGCCCGCCCAGCCGCGAGAGGGAATTGTGAGCTGCCACCAGCAGCCCAATTCCCGAAGAATCCACCACGCGCACGTTGCTCAGGTCAACCACCAGTTCGCGCACGCCGTCGCCGACCAGGTTCTTCAAAGCCGCGCGCAGTTCAGTCGATGTGGAGGCAGTGATATCTCCGGCGAGCAGCATTTCGGCCTTTTCAGCGCTCCGTGTAATTTTTGGGTTCTGATCCATCGCTGTGATGTCCTTTCTTGATCTGAAGGATGTTTTCTATGTTATGCTGCGCGTGCCAGCGGATTGAGCAGCCTGGTCAGCACAACCCGGCTGCCGCTGGAATTGAACTCGACCCGGTCGGCGTAGAAACGGTAAATTTGCAGGCCGCGCCCGCATTCCTGTGTTTGTCCAGCCAGTGGATTGGCAAGAATAGAACGCCAGTCGAAACCCGGCCCTTCATCTTCCACCGCCAGGCACAGCGCATCCGCGCTGATGTGCAAATCCAGCCGGACCTGTTTGGCTGGATCCTGAGCTGAGCCGTGCAGCACAGCGTTATTGAGCGCCTCGCGCAGCAGCAGCTGCACCGCGAAATTGTGTTTTTGCAGTTCCAGCTCCTGCAGGCAGCTGGAAACCTCGGCGCTGATCCGGTCCACTTCGCCCAAATCGGCGCGAAACATCCAGGTCTTCTGCAATGAATTGTCCATCATTACACCTCGACCGCCAGCATCAGAATGTCATCATGGACCACTTCGCCAGGCGGGCTGATCGCCGCGACGATCGCTTCGACCATCTCGCCCAAAGGCAGCCCGCGCAGCTCCACGGCCCGCTCGATCAGGTTGCGCAGCCCTTCGCCGCGCTGAACCGTCTGGCCATGGATTTCCTCAATCAGCCCATCCGTGTAAAACAGCAGCCTGTCCCCAGGCGCGACCGCGATCTCACAGCTCTCAAAATAGGGATTGTCAAACGCGCCCAACAGGTCGCCTTCCTGATTGATCAATTCCGTCGCCCCGTTGGCCTTGAGGTGGATCAGCGGCGGGTGGCCGGCCAGCACGCACACCATGCGCCGCGTGCGCCGGTTCAGGCGCACGCAGGCAGCGCTGAGCAGCACGCCCTCGCTCAAAATCGGGCACAGCACACCGTTCAACAGGTTCATCACATCCAGCGGCGTGAACAGCGCGCTGAAATTCTGGCGCAGCAGCGCTTTGAGCGCGCTGGTGATAAAGGCCGCGCCAATCCCGTGCCCGCCGATATCGGCGTTAAAGTAACCGCTGATGCCCTCGCCCAGTTCGACCACATCATAAAAATCGCCGCCAGCCTGGTGCAGCGGCCGGTAATGCACGGCGAATTTTGCCGCGGGCATCTCTTCCGGCCGCACCAGGATCGACTGCTGGGCCTCCTGCAGCTCGCGCAGGCTGTCGCGCTCTTTTTCGATCAGCGCCTCAAAGGCGCGCCGGATGCGCAGGTGGATGCGGATGCGCGCCAGGACTTCCTCGCGCTCAAATGGCTTGATGATGTAATCGACCCCGCCGCCGTTCAGGCCGGAGATGCGGCTTTGCAGATCGTTGGCGCTTGAGAGAAAAATGACCGGGATGGCGCTGGTGCGGTTGTCGCGTTTCAAGCGGTCGCAGGTTTCAAATCCGCTCAAATCGGGCATGACCACATCCAGCAAAATGATGTCTGGCCGTTCCGCGGCCGCCGTCTGGATGCCTTCCAGCCCATCGCTGGCTGTGATAACCTGAAACCCCTCTTTTTGCAGGACGGACGACATCATCAAACGGTCCACGGTCGAGTCGTCGATCACCAACACGCACGGCGCGCTGCGCGGCCTTGCCTGGGTATTTGAAACAAAATTGTTTGCCCGAGCTGTCAATGATGCCATGAAGATCACCGTGGATGGGAAATGGAATGGGCAAACCTCCCCAACGGGCCGTCATTCCTTCCCTTCTACTCTAAAGATTTCTGAGAACGATTCCATAAAGAAGGGATAAATATTGGTTTCTTCCATCATAAATTCCACGTATACACGCGCTGGCATTCCATCTGCAGAAAAGGTACAATAATGGACGATCCGAGTCCGATTTATTGGTAACCCTTGGAGGTCCGCATGAAAAACAAACCCAAACCTATTCCGTCCTCCGAAATCACCCCGGAGCACGTCTACATGAACCGCCGCGCGTTTATGCGCGCCGCCGGGCTGGGCGGGGCTGCGGCCCTGCTGGCCGCCTGCGCTCCGAGCGCGCCTGCTCCTTCCCCCAGCCCCAGCGCGACCCTGCCCGCCGCGGCCGACCAGTCCCCGCCCACCACCGACCGCGGCTATGAGGTCGAGGAAGAACCGCCCGTCCCCACCCGCCCCGCCGCGCAGGCTGAGCAAACGGGCAGCAAGCAGGATGAGCTGGGCGATTCCGCCAACACCTACGATGAGATCAGCAGCTACAACAACTTCTACGAATTCACCACCAGCAAAGACGGCGTGGCCGTCCTCGCCAGAGACTTCAAGGCTTCGCCCTGGAAGGTCGAAGTGGGCGGACTGGTCCATAAGCCTGTTACATTGGACATGGACGATCTGCTCAAAAAATTCCCAACCGAAGAGCGCATCTACCGCCTGCGCTGCGTCGAGGGCTGGTCCATGGTCATTCCCTGGCTGGGTTTTCCCCTGGCTAAACTGCTCAAGGAAGTCGAACCAACTGCCAGCGCCAAATATGTCGCCTTCCAGACCGTGATGGATGAAACACAGATGGTCGGCCTGCGCAACACGTCGTACCCCTGGCCGTATTCGGAAGGCCTGCGCATGGACGAGGCGCTTAACGACCTGTCGCTCCTGGTGACCGGGCTGTACGGCAAGAGCCTGCCCAACCAGAACGGCGCGCCGCTGCGCCTGGCGGTGCCCTGGAAGTATGGCTTCAAGAGCATCAAGTCGATCGTCAAGATCGACCTGGTAGAAAGCATGCCGCCCACCCTGTGGTCCACCATCGCGCCCGAAGAGTACGGCTTCTACGCCAACGTCAATCCGCAGGTGCCGCACCCGCGCTGGTCGCAGGCCACCGAGCGGCGCATCGGCGAACTGAGCCGCCGCAAGACCCTCATGTTCAATGGCTACGCCGACCAGGTCGCCGGGCTGTATTCCGGCATGGACCTGCGCGTCGATTATTAGGCGATGAAAGTCTGGAACGCCGCGCTGCACATCGGCGCACTGCTTCCGCTGGGCGCGCTGGCGTTTGACTACTTCACTGGCCGCCTGACGGTCAACCCGATTCAGGATGCCACACTGCGCACCGGCGGCGCCGCGATTGTGCTCTTGATCCTCTCACTGGCCTGCACGCCCCTGCACATGCTGACGCGCGTCGCCGGCTTTGCCCGCTCGGCGCGCGCCTTGGGCCTGTACGCTTACCTGTACGCTGCGCTCCACCTGCTGATCTTCGCCGGCCTGGATTACGGTTTCGACCTCGAGCTGATCCTGATTACCGTCGCTGAGAAGCCGTACATCCTGGCTGGCTTAACCGCCTTTCTGATCCTAAGCGCCCTGGCCCTGACCTCCTTCAAACGCTGGATGGTCCGCCTGGGCAAGAACTGGAAACGCCTGCACCGCCTGGTTTACCTGGCCAACCTGGCCGTCGTGCTGCACTTTGCCTGGTCGGTCAAGGGCGACCTGCTGCGCCTGCAGGGCGACATCCTGCGCCCTCTGCTGGCCGGGCTGGCGGTGCTGCTCCTGCTGGCCCTGCGCCTGCCAGCCGTGCGCCGCGCCCTGGCGGGCAGGCTGCGTCTGAGCAAGGCTAAGGGCGGCGCAAAAGCGAGCTGAGCAGCTTTGCGATCAGTCCGCGCGTGGTGTAAGCCCCATCCGGGGCCACCCGTCCATATTCGACCAGCCCATAGACCAGCGCCAGCAGACCCAGCATAAACAGCAGGGTGTGCCCATCCAGAGGCAGCCAGCCCAGGCTCAGGCGCAGCCCACCAGCCGCGCTGAGGATCAAGCCGGCCAGCAAGGGCGCCGCCCCGCCGGTCAGCCCCATCCAGGCGTAGTAAATCGCGGTATAAGCCGTGCTCTTTTCCTGCGGGATGACCTTGTTAAACAGCAGCCGCCCCGCCCCAATCGCCGAGCCGTTGGCCGCCACGCCGTAGACGAAGTACAGCAGGCCGCACCAGATCACCGCGTTGGGCATATTGCGCGGCAGCAGCAGCCAGGCCAGCGGCAGCAGCAGCCCCAGCGCCAGCGAAGACATCAGCACCGGCCGGCTGCCGGCCCGGTCGGCGGCCCAGCCCCACAGGATGCTCGACAGCGCCCCGCCCACCATCACCACCGTGTCCAGCACGACCACCGTCCCGGCGGACAGCCCCAGCTGCTCGTTCAGATACAGCGGCAGAAAACTGGTGATCAAAACGCTGCCCAGCATCACCCCGCCCATCCCGCGCAGGTAAGCGCTCAGGTCGCGGTTGCGCAGGGCCTCGGCCATGTTGGCAAAGTGCGCCGAGGCGGTGCCCTCGGCCCGGTCGGGCGCGCCGCCCGGCACCCAGTACATCACCGCGATCCCCAGCACCCCAATCCCCGTCCCCACCCCGATCAGCCACAGGTAGCGCGCCATGTCTGTGCCGTCCCCCAGCATCCAGCCCGCCGCCATCAAGGCCAGCGCCGAAACAAACGTGCCCAGCGCGGTGAAAATGGCCGTGTACAGACCGCGCACGCTGTTGGGGATAAACTCCTGCGACCAGGGGTAATAGGCGGTTTCACCCATCGCGCGCAGGATCGCCACCAGCAGCATGATCGCGAACACAAAGGCGATTCCGGCCGGCTTGCCCAGGTTGGCGATAATCCAGGGCAGAAACAGCAGGTTGATGATCACCACATAGCGCCCGCCGTAACAGGCCAAAAAGACCCGCTTGCGCCCGATCCGCGTGGCGTAAGGCGCGAACACCAGCGCCAACAGGCCGCTGAAAGGGAAGAACGAGAGCATGATCCCGATCTGCCCTTTCGGCAGCCCCAGCTGGTTCAAGAAAAGCACAAAGACCGAACCGCCAAAGGTCCACAGGAAAAAGATGCTGGTCAGCGACCCGTGGGCAAGATGCCAGGGCAGCGCCCGAATCTTCGCCCGGTCAGCTTCGGTGTGAGCGGCGGAATACATGCGTCATTGGACTCATTGGGAGATAATCAGCTGGACATCGTCGACATAAATGCCGCTCCTGCCCGCTGTCCCATTATTGTAAACCTCAAAGTGCAAAATCAGGCCTTTGCCAGCATATTCTGACAGGTCAAATTCAAACTTCTCCCAGACCTGGCTGCCTGACAGGCGCGGCGCCACCAGCTGCGCGATCACCGTGCCGCCCGGGCTGAGCAGCAGCACGTAATACGAATCGCTCGATGCGCCCGCCGCGGCGGGGCTGGGCAGCCCGGCCATCAACGGCGGCGGGGCAACCGCCTGCAGCGCGCCCGTGCTCAGTTCCTCGCTCTTCGGATAAAGCCAGAAGATCAGCTGCGCGCCGCTGGCATCAGCCGGGATGCTGATGGACTGCTCAAACGCCGACCAGCCCATGCTATTAGGCGCACTGTCCAGCCCGGCCAGCATCGCGCGGCTGCCCGTGCGCCGCAGCTCGCTGGAATAGGACGCCATGATGCTGGTCGCCACCCGCCGCCAGGCCAGGTCACCCTCAAACCCGCCGTTGACGATCAGGTCGGTCTGCGACGGCGTCGCGGTAAATAGATAACCGGAACTGGTCGGCGGCACGCTCACGCTCAGGCTGGAAGGCGTAATTAGATACCCGGCCAGGCTCGCGCTGAGCGTGTAGGTTCCCGCGGCCAGGTTGGCAAAGCTGAAATTGCCGTGCAGATCCGTCGTCGCGCTCGCCCCGCTGCTCAGCTTGACCAATGCCCCAATCAGGCCCGCGCCGCTGTTCGAGCGCACGCTGCCGCTGATGCTGTAGCCCAGGTCGGGCCGTTCCAGCGCCGGCATGAACATGCGCGAGGGGCCGGCGGCCTGGAACGGCTGGCCTTGTTCCAGAAGCAGCGCGACATTGCCCGCCCCGTCGACAGCCTGGACGATGAACTCGGCCGACCCGGGCAGAACCGCGCTCTGCCCGCTGGCCAGCTGCGTCTGCGCATCATAGCTCAGGTCCACCGCCGTCCAGCTTTTTTGATTGAGCAGGCGCACCAGTACGACGACGCGCAGCACCTGCTGGCTCTCGTCGTTGACCCGCGCCGTGAAGGTCAGCACATCCCCGGCCGACCTGGTGACGCTCACCTGGTCGATCACCGGCGAGGTGAAATCGACCGCGCTGAAGGGCGCGTGGTACAGCTCAAATTGCAGCGACGAATACAGCCGCTCGGTCCCGCTGGCGCTGGCCCCGTTCGACTGGAACTGCCCAGGCGT
>Ga0172369_10007827_pt1 | contig 12302 bp, 4 predicted proteins | sample LakKiv25m_FD_114539 | JGI IMG/M metagenome (GOLD analysis project Ga0172369, IMG submission 114539) | Freshwater microbial communities from Kabuno Bay, South-Kivu, Congo - kab_022012_11.25m | ecosystem: Environmental > Aquatic > Freshwater > Lake | place: Democratic Republic of the Congo... | reverse complement strand
GGTGAACGGCTTCACGTACAACCCGCTTCCGAGCGTGACGAGCCTCAATCCGAACTCCGGACCGGGCGTCGGAGGGACGCTGGTGACAATCAGCGGCGCGAATTTCCAATCGGGTGCAACCGTGACGGTGGGCGGCGCCGCGTGTCCCGTGTCGGGGTCTTTCGCGACGGATGCGCTGCAATGCACCGTCGCCGCGGGCACGGTCGGCGCCGCGCTCGTCGTCGTGACCAATCCGGACACCGGCGTCGGGCAGAACACCGGAGGCTACACTTACACGCCGCCGACGGTTACGGGAGTAACGCCGTCGAGCGGCTCGCCATGGGGAGGCGGCACCGTGACCGTCGCGGGCGTCGGCTTCAGTGCCGGTACGAGCGTCAAATGGAACGGCACGACGGTGCCGAGCACGTTCGTCAGCTCGACTTCGATGACGGCCGTGGTTCCCTTTTCGGGCAATCCGGGGAGCGCGACGGTCGGGGCCGCGTATTCCGACGGAACGGCGGGTACGACGTCAAACTACTCGTATGTGAAATACGGCGGCGGCGGGGACGGCGCCGTCAATCTGACCGCCGTCGCGAACATGAATACACAGAGCCTCGGCGCTGCCGCGGACCTGAACGGGAGCGGCAATGCGGACGGAATCGCGCTCAAGGTTGCGTCGGCACCGTCCGGTACGTCCATCGCCGTTTCGGGGACGGCCGCGGGGGAATTCCTTCCCGGCGACCTCGTGCTGCTCGTCGATCTCCAGGGAGCCTCGGGCGACACCGCGAGCGTGGGCAACTGGGAGATTCTCGGTGTGGCGTCGGCGTCCGGCTCGACCATCACCACCACGTCGACGATTCAGAAGAGCTACGCGGGGGGCAGTTTCGGAAACCAGAAGGTCGTCGTGCAGCGGGTTCCCCAGTATTCGAGCGTGACCGTCGGCGGCAGCGGCCAGCTCACCGCGGGTGCCTGGGACGGGCTCGCGGCGGCGAACGGCGCGCAGAACACGGGCATCGTCGCGTTCTACGCGAACGGGACTTTCACGCTCGGAGGCAACGGCATCGACGTCTCGCAGAAGGGCTTCCGCGGCGGCTCCGCGGGTACAAGCGGCGCCGAGGACGCGCAGAACCAGTACGGCACCGGGGTCACGAGCGGAGGAGCCAACGGCGGCGCCGGCGGGACGAACACCTCCGGCGGTGCCGGTGGAGGCACGGGCAGTGCCGGGGCGGGAGGGATCGCGGCCTACAGCGGCGGAACGGGCGGGCGCGGCGGCGGCGGCGGAAGCTCCTCCAGCGACGCCAACGGTTGCGGAAACCACGGCTCCGGTGGCGGCGGTGCGGCGCCGTACAACAGCGGCGCGAAATACTCCAACGGTACGATACTCACGCTCGGCGGCGGCGGTGCGGCGGGAGGCGGCGGCGGCGCCGGAGGGCTCGCCGCCAACTACGGTCCGAGCTACGGCGCCGCGAACAGGAACGGCACGGGCGGACTGAGCGGACAGAACTATTCCAAGGGCGGCAGCGGGAGCGCCGGCCAGGCCGGCGGCGGAATGGTTCTCGTCTATGCCAATGCCTTTGCGGGCGGCGGTGCAGTCAACGCAACCGGCGGTGTGGGCGGCTCGGGCGGCGGAGGCGGCGGCGCGTGCGGATACGACGGCGCGGCCGGAGGTGGAGGAGGCGGCGGGGCGGACGGAGCGGCGGGCGGCACCGTGGTGCTGCGCTACGGCTCCTCATCGTATTCAGGCGCCGTCATCGTGAACGGAGGCAACGGCGGAGGCGGCGGCGGGGGCGGTGGCGGCGACGGAGGCGCATCGCCGGGCGGCGGCGGCGGCGGCGCGGGCGGCGGCGGCGGGGCCGGCGGAACGCGCACCGCGTGCGTGACACCCAGCGCGGGGGCCGGCAACGGAGGCAACGGCGGCGCGGCCGGAAACACCGGCGACCAGGCGCGCGAGTGCTGGGGCGCCGGCGGGGGCGTGGGCGGAGGAGGAGGATCGGTCTGCAACAACAGCACCACGCCCAGTGCGGCCAACACCGCCGGGTCGGGAGGCAATCAACCGGCCTACAACGGCAGCGCCACCGTCAACGGCGGTGCGGGCGGAGCCGGCGGACCGGCAGGGAACACGTACCACGGCGGCGGAGGGGGCGGCGGGCAGGCCGGGTTCCAGGGCGCGGCGGGCTACGGCAGTACTGCGATCTACTGAGTATCGCGGCCAAGGAAGGAACGCGGATGCACATCATTTCGTGCGGAATCCGACCGCTTCTCGCAACGATGATTCTGTCGTCGCTTGCCCCGACGATCGGACGCGGCGAGATTCCGCGGACGATCGGCTACCAGGGACGCCTGCTGCGCGCCGACGGAACCGCGGCCACCGGGACGGCGACCGTGGGGTTCGCGATGTGCGCCGCGGAAACCGGCGGAACGCCCTTGTGGCAGGAAAGCCAGACCCTCGGTCTTTCGGACGGATACTACTCGACGTTTCCCGGTCTCGTGGCGCCGCCTTCGGACGGCGTCTTCGAGGCCGAGCGCCGGATCGAGGTGAGGGTCGGCTCGGAGACGCTGAGCCCACGATGCCTACGCGGACAACGTCAACACGGACAAGTCGTGCTCGACGGCCTACAGCGCGTCGGCGAACTACACGAGCGCCAGCGGGACGGGGTCGTGGAGCACGGGCATGGGAAGCTGGTACATGGCCGGCTCCGTGATTCTGCAGCTCAACTACGGCGACAGCGGCTGGGTTCCCATATCGTGTACGGGGGATCGACCTCGGATTCCGGGTGCTCTTCGGGCGGCGGGTGCCATGCGCAGGTGTGGATCCGATGACGGCAACGGGACGCGTCCGCGCGAATCCTGCCGCGCCCCTCGCTGCGCTCGGGGTTCTGTCCCATCGCTGCGCTCAGGGTTCCGAAACGGCGTGCGCGACACGGACGGATCGACGCACCCCCGTCGGAACCCCGACCGAAGGGACGGGACGGAACCCCAAGCGCACCGCGGGGAACTGCCCGGTGCGCGGGAATATCGGGGCTGGTCGTTTGCTCCGGAGGTGCTGGCAATGACTGCTCGCCGCTTTGTCGGTATTGGGCTCGTGATGCTGATCGCACCCGCCGCCGAGGCCCAGGTGCCCCATCTCTTCGGATACCAGGGCAGGCTGCTGCGGGCCGACGGCACCGCCGCCACCGGCACGGCCTCGGTGACGTTCGCCGTCTTCGACTCCGAAACCGGGGGGACGCCTGTTTGGCAGGAAACGCAGACGCTCGGCCTCTCCGAGGGATACTACTCGACGTTCCTGGGACTGGTCGCCCCGCCGCCGGAATCGCTCCTCCCGGGCGGTCCGCGATGGCTGGAGGTCAGGGTCGGGTCCGAGACGCTGTCGCCGCGACAGCAGCTCGGGACGGTGCCCTACGCCATGACCGCGCAGTCGGTCCGCGGCGGTGCGGCGGACGTCGCGTTGCTCAAGATCGACGGGCAGACGATCATCGACACGCAGGGAAGACTCTCCGGAAGCGCGCGGTATTCAGCCGGGCAGGGACTCTTCATGGACGATGCGGGCCAGGTCGTGTCGCTGCAGGCATGCGCGGCCGGGCAGGTGCTCGTCCACGATGCCTCCTCCTGGCTTTGCGCGCCGGCGGGGACCGTGACGGGAATCGACGCCGACGCGCCGCTGAGCGCGACGGAATCGGCCGTGCGCCCGCGGATTGCGATGTCGCAGGCGGCGTCGAACTCCGCCGGGTTCCTTTCGTCGCTCGACTGGAGCGCGTTCAATTCGAAGTACGGGGCATTGACGCAATGCGGCGGCGACCTTTCGGGCACGCTCGGGGCGCCGGTCGTCGCGCGGCTGCAGACCCGCCCGGTATCGGGAGGGCAGCCTGGCAGCGGGCAGGTGCTCAAGTGGATGGGGACCCAATGGGAGCCTGCTGCGGACGCGAATTCCGGAGGCACGGTCAGAGACGTCACGGCGGTCGCGCCCTTGTCGGTCTGGAACGGAACCTCCATTCCGCAGATATCGATTCTGCAGGCGGGGGCGGGAAGCGACGGGTTCCTTTCGGCGGCGGACTGGGCGCGCTTCGAGGCGAAATACGGAGCGACCACGCAGTGCGGCGGCGATCTCGAGGGGGCGCTGGCCAATCCGCTCGTCGCACGCATCCAAGGTGTGAGGGTTTCCACAAGCGCGCCCGCGGCGGCGCAGGTGCTCCGCTACAACGGGACGCTGTGGGTGCCGGCGTCGCTGTCGATATCGGACGTGGGCGGGCTCTCGTCGGGATACCTCGACCTGAGCGGGGACCAGACGATTGGCGGCACAAAGATATTCGACCAGGCACCCGCATTCGGCACGCCGCTGGGCGTCGCGAGCGGAGGCATCGGAACCGCTTCCGCCGCCGCGAATGCGTTCTTCGCGGGGCCGGCGGGCGGGTCGGCGGGGATACCGGGGTTCCGAGCCCTCGTCGCGGCGGACGTACCGGGCGTCGACGCGTCGAAGATCGTCTCCGGCACGCTGGGAGTCGCCAACGGAGGCATCGGCACCGCGACGGCGTCGGTGAACACGTTGTTTGCAGGCCCGTCGGGAGGTGCTTCGGGTACGCCGGGATTCCGAAGCCTCATGGGCGCCGACATTCCGAACCTCGACGCGTCGAAGCTGACGACGGGGACGCTTGGCATTGCGCGGGGAGGCACCGGAACCTCGACGCCGTTCGCGCAGGGAAGCATCGTGTTCGCGGGTCCGGGCGGCGCGTACGGCGAGACCCCGGCGCTCCACTGGAACGATACTCTGGGACGGCTGGGGATCGGCACGGCCTCTCCGGGCTACCGTCTGGACGTGCAGGGAGGGGACGCCAGCATATCGGGAACGATATACGCCGGCGGGATGTCGACGCCAGGCAACATATCGGTGACGGGGTCCGGAAGGTTCACCGGCGACGGGTCGGGATTGAGCGGCGTCGTGGCCAGCGCGACGGTACAGGTGGCCGACGCTTCGACGACCTGCACGAGTGGCCAGACCGGCCAGGTGCGTTATGCGAGCGGGCACTTCCAGGGCTGCAACGGGACGAACTGGACGCAGCTCGACAACGCGCCGGCGCCGGCGATCACGAGCGTGACGCCGTCGGAAGGCACGACGGTCGGAGGCACGGTCATCACGATCGCGGGCGCGAATTTCCAGCCGCTCGCCACGGTGACCATCGGCGGCACGAGCTGCCCGGTCGTGTCGGGAAGCATCACGTCCGGCGCGGTGCAGTGTACGACGCCGGCATCGTCCGCGGGCCCGAAGACGGTCGTGGTCGTCAATCCCGACAGCCAGAGCGGGTTGAAGGTGGACGGATTCACATATCGGGGCCCGACGATCACGGGCGTGACTCCGACGGGCGGAGGCGTCGTCGGCGGGACCACGATCACCATCGCAGGAAGCTATTTTGCGGGCTCGACCGTGAAGGTCGGAAGCAACAACGCGTCGATCACGAGCGTCACGTCCACGAGCATCGTCGCGACGACCCCCGCGGGGGCAGCCGCCGGAGCAGCATCGGTCGCCGTGACGAACAGCGACAGCCTCCAGGCGAGCGGATCGTTCACCTACTATTGGGTGCCCGGATGGTATGCGCGACGCCCGGTGACATTCACCAACGCGACCGGAGGCACGCTGTCTTCGTATACGGCGCAGTTGCGACTCGACACGGCGGCCGCGATTTCCGGCGGCGTCATGCGCACCGACTGCGGGGATCTGCGCATGACCGATTCCGACGGGACCACCGTGATTCCGCACTTCCTGGACGCGGGGTGCAACACCTCGTCGACGCTGGTCTGGGTGAAGGTCCCTTCGCTGCCGTCGGGAGGCAAGGCAATCTACGCCAACTATTCGAGTCCGTCGTCGACATCGACGTCGTCGGCCTCGTCGGCCTTCGCCTCGGTCATGACCGGCGTGCTCGTCGCGTGGAAGATGGACGAAGGCTCGGGGACCAGCATCGCGGACTCCTCCGGCAATGGATACACCGCGGGGACCGGCAGCGCGCCGTGGACCACCGGCAAGTTCGGCGGCGGGCTCGCCGTCAACGGACACACCGCGCAGGCCAATGTCTCCGCGCTGCCCGTGACGACGGGGTTCACAGTGGACGCATGGGCATACCCGACGTCGTACGACACGAGCCACAACACGATCATGGGCCAGGGCAATGGATTCCTCCTCGCGTTCCAGCCGTCCGGCAACATCGCCAACTACGTGAACACCAGTCCGGGCGGGTGGACCGGCGATTTCCCCGGCACGTCGATTCCGCTCAACGCGTGGTGCCACGCGGGACTCACGTACGACGGATCGACGCTGCGGTCGTACGTGAACGGAGCCGCACAGAGCTCCGGAACGTCGAAGACCGGCAACATGTCCTCGCTCACGCAGATCGGCATCGGGCAGCGCCCCATCGAGGGCGGACCGCAGTATTTCCACGGGACCATCGACGAGGTGCGCATCTTCAACCGCGCGCTCTCCTCGACCGAAATGAGCGCGCTGCACACGAACTGCCGCTGGTCCACGACCAGCGTGCCGGGGACCGAACTGCTGCGCCCGTGCGCCAGCCCCGAGCCGGCGGCCACCGTCGGGGCGGAGACGAGGTACTGAGCGCGCCAGCCTTTACGGCCAGGCTCGTGCTATCGGACCCTGACCGGGAGAATCATCATCGGAAGGCCGCGCCATTGGAGACGCTTCTGGACCGCATAGGCCGTGCCGTTGTGGAGAAGGCGATCATACCAGCGCTCCCGCTGGAATATCACCTGCCCGGCGAAACAGACGATTCGCGGATAGTCCCTCGCCGCCCGGAGAAGAAGCTTCTCGCCCTCGTCCACAGGGTCCGTGCCGATGGAGCCGTAGGTCGCCGACGGAACGCCGAGGCGGCGCGCCAGTTCCGCATAGCGTCGAAGCTGCTCGTCGGTGCGCCGGCGCAGGGAATCCAGCTCCGCCTCGCCTTTGAATTCGCCCGAATCCACGAGGCCCACGGAAACGAACACCAGGCCGGCGAAATAGCCGGGGAAGGACCGCAGCAGGTTCAGCACGGTGTGAATGCCCAGACCACTGTATGCCGCGACCATGATCGCCGCGGTCGGCCGTCGCGGGTCGGGCATTCCGGGGTCCGCGTGCGAGCTCACCGGCAGGTCGAGAAGGGCCGCGTCGAGGCTGGCGAGCCGCGCGCTCACGCCGCGGTAATGGCGGCGAACCGCCGTACACAGAGCCACGACCGCGCCGGTCGTGGCCAGGGTCAGCCAGGCGCCCTCGCGGAGTTTTTCGACCGTCATCACCGCGAGAATCGTGGCGCACAGAGTGAAAGCGCCCGCGAAGAGAACCGCCGCGCCGCGATGGAACGGGCGAATCCGCAAGTGGTGGCGAAGCATTCCGAACATCGACAATGAGAACGTCAGGAAGACGTTGATGCTGTACATGGTCACGAGGCGACGCAGGTCACCCCCCGCCCACACGAGCGCCGCGAGCGCTGCGCCTCCCATCAGGGCAATGCCGTTCTGGGTCGTCAGACGCTCCGACAGGGAGGCGAGGCGGCGCGGCATCCAGGAGTCCACGGCCATGTTCGCCATGACCCGCGGGCCGTCCGCGAAGCCGGCCTGCGCCGCGACGACGAGCAGCGCCCCTTCGGAGACGATGGTCGCAAGCGCGAACGCGCGTGCGCCCGGCCAGGACGCCGACAGAGTGTCGGCCAGGACGGCATTCAAGGTCCGGCCCTCTGCGGGAGCGACGTCGAATAGCAGGTAACAGAGCAGCAGACCGGCAGCCGTGAGCGCCAGCGACCAGGACATATAGGACATCGTGCGTCGCGCGGTATGCACCCGCGGCTCACGCATGATCGGAAGCCCGTTGCTGACGGCCTCGATGCCCGTATACGTGCCGCCGCCCAGCGAATACGCATAGACCAGCAGGCTCCCGAGTCCGAGAATCCCTACGGTCTGCGTGCCCGAACGCATGCCCGCGCGGAACGAGTCGGCCACTTCGGGCAGCCGGTCCGCATGCGCCGCGATGCCTGCTCCGATCAGGACCACATGGGTCGCGACGAATGCGACGAAGATGGGACTCAACGCGAGGACGGACTCACGCACGCCGCGGATGTTGAGGGCGGTCAAAGCGAGGACGAGAAAGGCCTCCACCGGAAGCTTGGCGAAATGGAGCGGCGACGGCACGAAACTGAAGAGCGCGTCGCCCGCGGCGGCGATGGAGACGGTAATCGTAAGGACGTAATCGACGAGAAGCGCCGCTCCCGAGACGAGTCCCGCACGCTCGCCGAGGAGCTTCGTCGCGACGACGTAGCCGCCGCCGCCGTGCGGAAAGAGGTCGATGATCCGCCGGTATCCGGCCGAAATCAGGAATATGGTGCCCGCCACCATTGCCGCGAGGACGATGGCCAGCCAGGTGTGCCCTCCGAGCGCCCGGTAGGCTTCCTCGGGTCCGTAGGAACTGGACGACAGGCCGTCCGCTCCCAGGCCGATCCACGCCAGGAGAGGCACCAGGGAAACGGAGTGGAAGAGCCCTCGCTCGGCAAGGCTCCTCGGGCGTCCGAAGAGAAGACGTCGGAGGCGATGCGGACGCTCGCCTTCGGGCTCCGGCGGCGACGGGACCGGTCGGGAAGCAGGCGGTTCCACCGTCGGCCGCTCGGGCGGCTGCTCGGGCATGTCTGCCGCGGCCTCCGTCGGTCCCCGCCGATGCATGCCGCTCCCGGGAGGGTAGGCATCCGGACCGCCGGATGGCGGGCGGCGGTGCAGGCGCATTCATGGCCGCAATGCCTCAATGCCGGGAGGCAAGCCAGCGGTCGCATGCCCGGGCGGCGCCGCGCCCTTCGCGGATGGCCCAGACGACGAGCGATTGACCGCGCCGGCAATCGCCCGCCGCGAAGATGCCGTCCACCGACGTGGAGTAGGTTGAATCGTCGGCAAGCATATTGGAGCGGGACTCCAAGGCGATTCCGAGGTGCCGGGCGAACCCCGGTTCGGGGCCGAGGAAGCCGAGTGCCAGGAGAACGAGGTCCGCCTCGACGATTCGAGACGAGCCGTCGACTGCTTTGGGCAGGCTTCTGTCGCCGTCGCGCACCCATTCGACAGCGGCGACGCGCGCGGCCCGGACGCGGTCCCCCTCGCCGACGAAGGCGTCGGTGCGCCACGCGAATTCGCGCGGATCGCAGCCGAACACGGCTTCCGCCTCCTCGTGCCCGTACTCCGTGCGGAACACCCTGGGCCAGGCCGGCCACGGATTGCCGTCGCCGCGGATCTCCGGCGGGCGCGGGAGAAGCTCCAGATTGACGACCGAGCGGCAGCCCTGTCGGATTGCCGTCGCAATGCAGTCCGTTCCCGTGTCGCCGCCGCCGAGGACCAGCACGCGCCGATCGCGCGCGGAGAGCGGACCGGAGGCAGGGTCGGATTCCGAAAGGAGCCGACGGGTTGCGTCGACGAGGAAATCGAGCGCGAAATGAATGCCTGCGAGATCCCTACCGGCCACCGGAAGATCGCGCGGCACGGTCGAGCCCGTGCACAGAATCGTCGCGTCGAAATCCGATCGCAGGCGCTGGGACTCGAGGTCGATCCCCACGCGGATGCCGGACCTGAATTCGACACCCTCGGCCGACATGAGGTCGACTCGACGCTGGACGACGGTCTTGTCGAGCTTCATTGAGGGAATCCCGTACATGAGAAGGCCGCCGAATCGGTCGGCCCGCTCGAAGACGACGACGGAATGACCGCAGCGATTCAGGAACTCGGCAGCGGCGAGGCCGGCCGGACCGGAGCCCACGACCGCGACGCGCCGCCCCGTTCGCCTGGCCGGAGGTTTGGGACGCACCCAGCCTTCGGCGAATGCGCGGTCCGATATCTCCTTCTCGATTGCGCGGATGGAAACCGGCGGCGCATGAATGCCCAGCACGCATGCGCCCTCGCACGGCGCGGGGCATATCCGGCCGGTGAATTCGGGAAACGTGTCCGTGGAAACCAGGCGCTCCCACGCGTCGCGCCAGCGGCCGCGGTAGACGAGGTCGTTCCATTCGGGCACGAGGTTGTGCAGCGGACAGCCGGAGGCGGCGCCGTCGACCACGCGGCCCGTGTGGCAGAAGGGAATGCCGCAGTCCATGCAGCGTGCGCCCTGATCGCGCAGGCGGGCGACCGGGAGACTCAGGCGGAATTCGTGCCAGTCCCGGACGCGATCGGCCGGCGGACGCTCGGGGTGCGTCTCGCGCGGGTATTCAAGGAATCCGGTGGGTTTGCCCATGCAACCTCAGGAACCGAACGGGGCCGGCAGGGATGCGTGTCATGTGCCCGTGTCCGCCTTTGCCTGTCGTTCGCGTGCGCGCACGGCCGCGAAATCCAGCGGGATGACGCAGCGGAATTCGGCAATCGCATCGAGCCACCGTTCGAGAAGCCCTGCCGCGAGGTCGCTGCCCGTCAGCGCGAGGTGCCGCTCGACGAGCGAGCGAAGTTCGCCGAGGTCCTCGGCGTCGGTCATCGGTTCGACGCGCACCATCGTCGTGTTGCAGCGGTCCGCCAGCGTTTCGGCGGGGTCCCACACCCACGCGAGGCCCCCCGACATGCCTGCCGCGAAGTTGCGTCCGACCGGGCCCAGAATCGCGACGCGGCCTCCGGTCATGTATTCGCAGCCGTGATCGCCCACCCCCTCGACGACGGCGACGACGCCGGAGTTGCGCACGGCGAAACGCTCGGCCGCCATTCCGCGCAGGAATGCGTTTCCGCGAATCGCGCCGTAGAGCGCCACGTTGCTGACGATGACGTTCTCCGACGCGGGAAACAGCGCGTCGCGCGGAGGGTAGACGACGACGGTCCCCCCGGAGAGTCCTTTGCCGACGCCGTCGTTCGCGTCGCCCTCGAGCTCGAGAGTGATTCCGGGTGCAAGCCAGGCTCCGAAGCTCTGACCCGCCGTTCCGCGGAGCTTCACGCGCAGGGTGCCATCCGGCAGCCCATCGGGGCCATGTCGGCGCAGCAGGGTGTGGGAGAGCAGCGTTCCCGTGGTGCGGTCCGTGTTCCCGATGGTGCCCTCCAGCACGCAGGGCCGGCCGGTGTCGAGCGTGTCGCGAGCCCGCTCGGCGAGGCGCACGTCGAGCGAGGCGGTGAGATCGACCGCCCTCCTTCCAGCGCAACGCACGGCGGTATCCGGAGTCGACGCGCGAGCCGGGGCGAGAATCTGCCCGAAGTCGACGCGCGACGCCTTGCCATCGGCGGGAAGGTCGGATTCCAGAAGGTCGGCCCGTCCGACGACTTCGTCGAGGCTCCGCGCTCCGAGCGCGGCGAGGTGTCGGCGCACGTCTTCGGCGAGGAGCATGAAATAGTTGACCAGGTGCTCCGGCTTTCCCGCAAAGAGCCTGCGCAGGGCCGGATCCTGCGTCGCGATGCCCGTCGGGCAGGTATTGAGATGGCACTTGCGCATCATGACGCAGCCGAGTGCGACGAGCGGCGCAGTGGCGAATCCGAATTCCTCCGCGCCGAGCAGCGCCGCGACGACGACGTCGCGCCCGGTCTTGAGCTGTCCGTCGGTCTGTAGGACGACGCGTCCGCGCAGGCCGTTCTCGACGAGAATCCTCTGCGTTTCGGAGATTCCAAGTTCCCAGGGCAGCCCGGCATGCTTGATGCCGGTGAGCGGCGCCGCTCCCGTCCCACCGTCGTGTCCGGAGATCAGGACGACGTCCGCGCCGGCCTTCGCCACGCCCGCGGCGATGGTGCCGACGCCGACCTCGCTCACGAGCTTGACGCTCACGCGCGCTTCCGGGTTGGCGCAGCGCAGATCGCGGATGAGCTGCGCAAGGTCCTCGATGGAGTAGATGTCGTGGTGGGGCGGAGGGCTGATGAGGCCCACGCCGGGGGTCGAATTGCGGGTGCGCGCGATTTCACGCGTGACCTTGTGGCCGGGCAGCTCGCCGCCTTCGCCGGGTTTGGCGCCCTGGGCAAGCTTGATCTGGACCTCGTCGGCGTTCATCAGATACCAGAGAGACACGCCGAATCGTCCCGAGGCAATCTGCTTGACGGAGGAGCGGCGGGAGTCGCCGTTCGGAAGAGGCCGGAATCGGGCCGGTTCCTCGCCGCCCTCGCCGGTGTTGCTCCGGCCGCCCAGGCGATTCATTGCGATCGCAAGGGTTTCGTGGGCTTCCGCGGAGATGGACCCGAAGCTCATGGCGCCCGTCGCGAAGCGTCGCACGAGGGCGGAGGCGGGTTCCACGTCGTCGAGCGGGACCGGGTCGGCGCGACGCAGCCGCAGGAGACCGCGGGGAAAGCCGGCGGCGCGGGTCTGGGCGTCGGATTCGTCTGCAAAGCGGCGCCATGCCTCGGGAGCGCCGCTGCGAACCGCGTGCTGGAGT
>Ga0172369_10007807_pt1 | contig 12332 bp, 10 predicted proteins | sample LakKiv25m_FD_114539 | JGI IMG/M metagenome (GOLD analysis project Ga0172369, IMG submission 114539) | Freshwater microbial communities from Kabuno Bay, South-Kivu, Congo - kab_022012_11.25m | ecosystem: Environmental > Aquatic > Freshwater > Lake | place: Democratic Republic of the Congo... | reverse complement strand
TTTTCAGGAGCAGTATCCTCCGGTTAAGACCGTGCATTCAGGCGACCGGGAAGAAGGCAGGGTGGGTTTAGTGCTTGATTCTATAGTTTCTGAAGGCTGCGTGGTTTCCGGCGGCCGCGTACAGCGTTCTATATTATCGCCTAATGTAAGGATAAATAGTTTTTCCGAAGTTTATGATTCCATCCTAATGGAAGGCGTGAATGTAGGCAGGTATGCTAAAATCAAGCGGGCGATTATTGATAAAGACATCAGTATCCCGCAGGGGATGATCATTGGGTTTAACTTAGAAGAGGACAAAAAGCGATTTTTTGTCAGTGAATCGGGTATTGTGGTGGTGGCAAAAGGCACGGAAATTAAGTAGGGACGGTTCTCAAAATGAAGGAAAACTGTCCCCTAATTTAGCACGGGAAGGGGACAGTTCTGCTTTGAGTTGAGAACCGTCCCTAAAAATATGATTAGAAAAGCCAAGATTAAAGATATAAAGCAGATTCAGGAGTTGATTGCTTGTTTTGCCAGGCGGGATGAGATGCTGCCCCGTTCGCTGAATGAGCTTTATGAGAATATACGGGATTTCTGGGTATATGAAGATAAAGGCAAGGTAGCTGGTTGCGCGGCCCTGCATGTTTCATGGGATGATTTAGCTGAGGTGAAGGCTTTAGCGGTGGCTAAAAATAAACAAGGCAAAGGCATCGGCCGGGATCTGGTTACGGCTTGCTTAGCGGAGGCTGAAATCATGGGGGCCAAGAAGATTTTTGTGCTTACTTATAAGCCAGATTTCTTTAAAAAGTTAGGTTTTAGAAAGATTAAGCATGAGGCTCTGCCGCATAAGATCTGGGCGGAGTGTATTAACTGCTGCAAATTCCCCAACTGCCAGGAAATTGCCCTGTTAAAAATCTTGTAAAATTTAAATAATATGATACAATTCTTAAACTTGGCCCCAAAAGGGGCAGCTTTAGTTTTAGGGTGGGGCTAAGGTTTAGTTTTGAAGCAGGGGCTAAAACCTGATTAATATAGGAGGAAGAAATGGATTATTTGTTGACTGATGAACAAAAGATGATTAAGGAATTAGCGCATAAGATTGCCGAAGAAAAGATCCGTCCGGCTGCGGCTAAATATGATATCAGCGAAGAGTATCCCTGGGATGTTTTAAAGGTCATGGCCGAATCTGATATGTTCGGTTTATTTATCCCTGAAGAGTACGGTGGATTCGCCACCAGTGTATTTAACTTATGCCTGGCTACCGAAGAGTTTTCCCGCGCCTGCGGCGGTATCGCGGTTTGCTATGCTGCCAGCGCATTAGGGACATTTCCGATTGTTTTATTCGGTGATGATGAACAGAAGAAAAAATACCTTCCGGATTTGGCAAAGGGCAAGAAGGTGGCGGCATTCGCGATTACTGAACCAGAGGCCGGATCAGACGCCTCGGGGATTAAGACTACCGCTAAAAAAGAAGGTGACCACTATATTTTAAATGGTTTAAAACATTTTATTACCAACGGCGGAGACGCGGAGACTTATGTCGTGATTGCCATGACTAATAAGTCAAAAGGCGCCCGTGGGGCTTCGGCTTTTATTGTAGAGAAAGGGACTCCGGGTTTTACTTTTGGTAAAAAAGAGGACAAGTTTGGGATTAGGGCATCAAGCACACGCGAGTTAATTTTTACGGATTGCAAGATTCCCGCTAAAAACCTTCTTTCTAAAGAAGGTATGGGGTTTATTGTAACCATGAAGACTTTTGATATGTCGCGGCCGGGAGTTGCCGCTCAGGCATTAGGTATTGCCCAGGGGGCGCTGGAGCTGGCGGTAAAATATGTGCGCGAGAGGGTGCAGTTTGGCAAGCCTATCTCAAGCTTCCAGGGGATTCAGTGGATGCTGGCGGATATGGCAACAGAGGTTGAGGCAGCGCGCGGTTTAGTATATTCTACCGCCAGAATGGTTGATGCCGGAATTAAGGATGTGGCGAAAGAATCCGCGATGGCTAAGATGTATGCCTCGGATGTCGCGATGAAGGTTACGGTGGATGCTCTGCAGTTATTCGGCGGTTATGGATATATGAAAGATTATCCGATTGAGAAATATGTGCGTGATGCCAAAATTACCCAGATCTATGAAGGCACAAATCAGGTGCAGCGTAATATCATAGCTTTGGCGTTGATTAAAGAGATGGCTAAAATATAGGTAATTCTAGTTAATAATAAGTAAGAATAAGTAAGTTCGAGTAAGTAGGATAATTAGACAGGGATAGAGAGATGAACATAGTAGTTTGCATAAAACAGGTTCCTGAAACAACCGAGGTAAGGATTAATCCTGAGACAAACACACTCATGCGTGAAGGGGTAAAATCAATTATAAACCCTTTTGATATGTACGCGATTGAGGAGGCGGTGCGGCTTAAGGAGAGATTCGGAGGCAAGGTGTCTGTTGTTACGATGGGCCCGCCGCAGGCAGATGCAGCTTTACGCGAGGCAATCTCTATGGGGGCTGATGAGGGTTTTCTGGTTTGCGACCGGGCTTTTGCCGGAAGCGATACCTGGGCGACAAGCTATACGTTGGCCGGCGCGATTAAGAAACTGGGCGGCTTTGATTTGATCATCTGCGGCAAGCAGGCTTCGGACGGAGATACGGCTCAGGTTGGGCCGGGGATATCCACGCATTTAAATATTCCGCAGGTAACTTATGTTAAAAAAATAGAAGAGGCAACTGATAAATCCATGAAGGTTGAGAGGATGCTGGAGGAAGGCTTTGAAATTATTGAGACCCCGCTCCCGGCGCTTTTGACCGTAGTTAAAGAGATTAATGAGCCGAGAATCCCTTCTTTAAGAGGGTTGATGAAGGCAAAGTCAGCCAAGTTTATTACCTTTACCCAGAAGGAGCTGCAGCTTGATCCGCAGCAGATTGGCTTGTGTGGTTCGCCTACCCAGGTGGTAAAAATCTTTACTCCTCCTCATAGAGTCGGAGGACAGATACTTACGGGAGAGATTCCTGATATAGCTAAGCAGTTGGTGGATTTAGTGAAGGCTGAGGTTAATTAAAATGTCAATTGCGATTATTATTGAAAAATGCACGGGTTGCACTCTTTGCGTAAAGGCCTGTCCGTTTGATGCTATTCGTATAATGGATAAGAAAGCTTCAATTGATTTGCATAAGTGCACTATTTGCGGCGCCTGCAAAGATGTATGTAAATTTAAGGCAGTGTTGATAGAGAAGGTTCCCGCAAAATGCGAATTGCCGGATATAAAAGATTATAAAGGAATTTGGGTTTTTATTGAGCAAAAGAATGGCAGGGTGCAGTCGGTTTCATATGAATTATTAGGTAAGGCGCAGGAGTTGGCGAAGAAGTTAAATTGCCAGGTGAGCGGGGTTTTGATCGGTAATAAATTAGAGGACCAACTGGATGAGCTGACCTTTTGCGGTGCGGATAATATATATTTAATAGAGGATCCGACGCTAGCGAATTTCCAGGATGAACCGTATACGAATATTTTGGTTGAACTGGTAAAAAAATATAAACCTGAAATTCTTTTGTGCGGGGCGACAAATATAGGCAGGTCTCTGATTTCTCGCGTGGCGATAAACATTAAAGCCGGTTTAACAGCGGATTGCACGGGCCTAGATATTGAACCTGACAAAAAGATACTGTTACAGACCCGGCCGGCTTTTGGCGGTAATATTATGGCGACAATTATCTCTCCGAATTACCGGCCGCAGATGGCAACGGTACGGCATAAGGTATTTGCGCCTATGCCTGCGGATAAAAAACGCAAGGGGAAGATCATAAGGGAGAGTTTTGACAGCTCGCTTTATGCTTCACGCACAAAGCTTTTAGATATTATTGAAGAGATTGAATCTACGGTAAATTTATCAGAAGCGGATATTATTGTCTCCGGAGGCAGGGGCCTGGGAGGCGCGGAAAATTTTAAATTATTGGAAGAATTAGCGCATGCATTGGGCGCGGCAGTCGGCTCAAGCCGCGCAGCAGTAGACAGCGGTTGGATACCTTATTCCCATCAGGTGGGGCAAACCGGCAGGACCGTGGCTCCGAAGATTTATATCGCCTGTGGAATAAGCGGCCAGATCCAGCACCTTGTAGGAATGCAATCCTCAAAGATTATTATCGCCATCAACAAAGATCCCGAAGCCCCGATTTTTAAGATAGCTACCTATGGAATAGTGGGAGATTTGTTTCAGGTTGTTCCTGCCTTAACTCAAGCTTTCAAAACAGCCCTTCGAAAATAAATTTATCTAATAAACATAAGGCTGGGTTTACTTCTTAAGAAAGTAGATCCAGCCTTATTTATTCATAGTATCTATTGTGTAACTCTTTGTTATGCAAGCGCTTATGTATATAGTCTATTCTGCAGTGTTTTGCAGTAGTTTAACCTATATCATGCCTAATCTCATCTATATGTCAAAGAATGTAAAGATTCTCCTTGACAAGTTTGTGGAAATTATTTATAATACGCACATAGTATCTAATGGGAAGAAAATAGAAACGTCCCCTAATTTTAAATAGGAGCGTCCCCGGATTATGAATGGAAATTTGATGACTATAGAAGACCTGGCGGATTATTTAAAGGTAACCCGCAGGACTATTTATGATTGGCTAAAACATAACAAGATTCCGGCGCTAAAGCTCGTCGGGCAATGGCGCTTTAAAAAAGATAAAATTGATGACTGGCTTGAAGGCCAGCAATCGCAACCACATTAAGGAGAAAAATATGTATTTTAAAAGGCTTGAGCTTTTAGGTTTTAAATCATTCTGTGATAAAACCGTACTTAACTTTGAACCCGGCATTACCGCGGTAGTCGGGCCGAATGGCTGCGGGAAATCCAATATCTTTGATTCTATCCGCTGGGTATTGGGGGAGCAGTCGGCAAAGAGCCTGCGCGGCTCAGAGATGCTGGATGTCATTTTTAACGGAGCGGATAATAAAGAGCCGTTAAGCATGGCAGAGGTGAGCCTGGCTTTTGATAATTCTACCCGTTTCTTTAATCTTGACCACCCGGAGGTGTTGATTACGCGCAGGCTTTTCAGGAGCGGTGAAAGCGAGTATCTGCTGAATAAAGCCACTGTGCGGCTAAAGGACATCCTGGATTTATTATTAGGCACAGGTATTGGCGCGGAAAGTTATTCTATCATCGCGCAGGGGAAGATTGACCTGGTTTTAAGTTCTCGTCCTGAAGACCGGCGTATGGTTTTTGATGAGGCAAGCGGGATAAGTAAATATAAAGCCCAGAAAAGAGAGACTACGCGTAAGCTGGAAGAGACAGAGCAAAACTTACTGCGCGTAAATGATATTGTCACGGAGGTAAAGCGGCAGATTGGCTCCCTGGAGCGGCAGGCAAATAAGGCGCGCAGGTATAAGGAGGTTTTTGAGGAGTTAAAATTAAAAGAGACTGACCTGGCAATCATGGAGAAAAATAATTTTCTGAAGCAGAAGGATGAGCTTGCCAAGCAGTTGGAAGATTTAAAGAAAGAGGATTTGATATTAAGCGAGGCGATTGCGGAGCTTGAGGCCAAGATTGCCAACCGACAGTCGGAATTAAAGGCGCTGGAAGAAACCCTGATGGATAGCCGCAGCGAAATACTTAATCTGGAAAATAGCTTAGTGCGTAATAACGAGCACATTGCTTTTAACCAGCAGCGTATTACAGAGTTAATTGAGAATAGCCAGGTTTTAGAAGGCCAGATTGAGCAGTCTAAAGCCAAGCTCATTCAGGATGAGGAAAAGCTGGAGAAGGTGCGCTTCGAGTACACTAACCTTAAACAGAATATAGAAGAGAAGCAATCTGTTCTGGCTCAGAAAGAAGATGAGATCAATAAGCTCAGTTTTTCTATTAAAAGCTCACTGGAGATGATTTCTGAAAGTAAGAAAGCTATTTTAGATTTAGAAACCAGAATTTCAAATACCCATAATGAGGTAAGCGAATTAAATTCTAAACACCAGGTATTCCTGGCGCGCAAAAAGAGGCTGGAGATTGAAAAGGCCAAGGTTTATGAGGAGAAGGTAATCTCCGAGGAGGCCTTAAACAAGGTTGCCCAGGAGTTGGCGAGTACCCGGGAATTAGTGGATAGTTTCAAGCAGAAGATTGCCAGTGTTAAGGCCAGCCTTGAGCAGGAAGGGGTAAATTTAAACGGGATCAACCAGGAGATTACGAACTTAGAAAATGAAAAACTCACTTTGGTTTCGCATAAAGAATTCCTGGAGAAATTAAAAAATAAGTATGATGATATCGGCGAGTCGCTTAACGCGGTGATTTATTTAGATAAGCTGCCTAAGGAGAATATTACAGGCCTGGTGGTAAAAGTCCAGAATCAGCCGGCATTAAGCGATGAAAATCCTGCGGCGCAGGCAGCATTCAAGATCAGCGGAGAGGCCAAGCCCATTGAATTAGACACGCAGAATATCAGCGATAAAATCGCCAGGCTTGAAGAAACCTTAGGCGAATTAAGAAGCAGGAAGGTGCTGCGCCAAAGCTGCATTTCAGAATTAAACAAGATGTCTGAAGGGTTGGAGCTTGAGCTGCGTAACCATGAGATTACTTTAGCGAATAAAGAATCAAACCACGCTACGATTTTAGAGCAGTTTAATAAAATAAAAGAGGAAGAAGATATTATTGTTATGGAGTTGACTGATGTATGCCGTGAGATTTCCGCGATTGAGCAGAATTTAAGCGATGCACAAAGCCGGCTCGTAAGCTTAAATAATGAAGAGAGATCTAGGCAGGATTCAATCGTGCAGGAGGAGGACAGCATCGCCTTAAACAGTAAAGCGCGCGAAGAGGTTTTGGTTTTAATCACCCAGACCAAGACGGAGATTGAGGCTTTAAATAAGCGTTTTAGCTCTGATGCGGCTACTTTAAAGATCCTTGATGAGACTTATACCCAAGATAAGGCGAGCCTTGAGAATATCGAACGCCAGATTGCCGAGGCCAAAGAACGCCAGCAGGGACTGCGCCTTGAGATTATAGACTGCCAGGGTAAGATTAATAAGGCCGAGGCGCAAATTAAAGAAAAGAAGGGCGGGTTGCTTGAGGTTGAGCTTAAATATAATGAGGTATCCAGCGGTACGGTTGGGGTAGTCAAAAGCATTGAGGCCGACCGTAAACAGTCGGAGCAGATAAAGAACCGGCTGCATAATTTAGAGATGCAGGATAAAGAGCTGGATTACCATTACTCGACGATAAAAGAAAGGATGAGCTCGGCGTATAAGATTGATTTAGGCCTTTTGGAGGAGCTGAATAAAGAGCTGGATCGGGATATCCTGTCAGCTGAAATCAGCGAATTAAAAAGAAAGCTGGATTCCTATGGCACGGTTAACCTGGTAGCGATTGAAGAGTATGATGAGTTAAAACAGCGCTATGATTTTCTTATCCAGCAGCAGACAGACCTTGTGACTGCCAAGGAGTCTTTGCACCAGGCTATTTTAAAGATCAACCGCACGACAAAGCAGATGTTCATTGAAACCTTTGAAAAGGTGAAGGTGGAGTTTAAGAATTATTTCCGCCTGCTTTTTAACGGCGGGGACGCGCAGTTGTTCCTGGTTGATGAGAATGACCCGCTTGAGTCGGGGATTGAGATTATCTGCCGGCCTCCGGGAAAGAAGCTGCAGAATGTGCTTCTTTTAAGCGGCGGGGAGAAGAGTATGTCGGCGATTGCGCTGATCTTCGCTATTTTCAAGGTCAAGCCTTCGCCGTTCTGCATCCTGGATGAGATTGATGCCGCGCTTGATGAAGCCAATGTGGACAGGTTCTCAAGGGTCCTGCAGGAGTTTTCCAAGAGCTCGCAGTTTATTGTAATTACCCATAACAAGAAGACGATTGTGAATGCCAGCGTCATGTATGGTATTACCATGCAGCAGTCGGGAGTTTCAAAGATAGTTTCAGTAAAGTTATCGCAGAATAAGGAAAAGCAGGAACAAATAGAGCAGGCAGCGGTAGTTCAAGGGTAAATTTAACTGCAGCAGGTGGTATTCTTGCCCTGGTTTTTGGCTTTGTAGAGGGATTTATCGGAAGAGGTAATCAGCTCTGCGGGAAGCAGGCCATTCTCGGGGAATGTGGCGATCCCCACACTTACGGTTAGAGTTTTATTGGGAAAGATTTCTTCGTTTAAGAAAGGATAATTTTGAATATCCACTCTCAGGCGCTCGGCAATCATGTAAGCTTCTTTCTGCTCGGTTTGGGGCAGGATTATAGTGAATTCTTCGCCTCCGTAACGGCAGACATGATCCATCTTGCGCGATTGGTTACGCAGAAGCTGGGCTAAATCTCTTAGTATTTTATCTCCTGTCTGATGCCCCAGGGTGTCGTTATAAACCTTAAAATTATCTATATCTACCGTAACTAAACTAAGTTTAGTTTTGGTCGCTTTAGCTTTTTCCAGCTCTGCCTGCAGAAGATACTGGAAATACCCGTGGTTCCAGAGGTTGGTCAGATAATCCGAGTGCGCGCGTTCGGCGGTTAATTCAAAAAGCTGGGAGTTTTCAATTGCCAGGCCTGCCTGGTTTGCCAGCATAGTGAGCATGCGGATATCGTCTTTGGTGATTGGGTCTTTAGTGATAAAATTGTCCGTGATAATAATTCCGTTTACCCGGTCTTTTGCTTTTAACGGGATAAGCAGCAGTTCATTGCTTTCCAGTATTTTGATTACGGGAGAATGCTGGTATTTTTTGATAGCCTGGCTGGTTAAATGAAGGGGCATGCCTTCCAGGACTGCTAAAGAAAGGGGGTTCTCGTCCTTGTCCTGCATCGATACCTTTAGGTTCCTGACCTGGCGGTTAAAACCGGATTCTAATACAGATCTGGAGTTCTTAAAGGCATTGATTAGGTCATCTAAGTCCATTTTTTCTTCTTCAATCTTGGTCCAGGCGATATTAGCCTCTTCGCCGTTTTCCGGGCCGATACCCATTTTACCTTCAATGATTTTATCCTTTTCATTGACCAAGAAAAGCATTGCCCGGTTAAACCCCAGTCCGGTATGCGCGGTTACGCCGGTCAGGATTATATAGAGGATCTCATCCAATTTTAAGGTGGTACGCATGGCATTGGAGATCTCATAGAGTATCCCCAGCTCGATTTTTGTGCGCTCAAGCTCGACTTTTAATTTATTCAGCTCTTCCATAATGTTTTAAGTTTAACACATTTCCCGCTAATGTCAAGAAAGGGGAAAAATCAGGGGACGCTCCTATTTTTCTTTCTCCAGATTACTAAAAAATAGGAGCGTCCCCTGATTTTAGTAGAGGGCGATATTGGTTGACATTTTTTGAGCGTTCATATATAATTAAACAAATATTAACTGGAGGGGAAGATGGCAAGATTATCAAGGACCATTTTATTAATTTACCTTGTTTTATTACTTTGCGCGTCGGTTGTTTTTGCCGAAGAGGTAACCATTACCACTTATTATCCTTCGCCGTATGGGAGTTATAACTCTCTTTTTACGGATAAGCTTGGCGTGGGAGATAATAATGGCGACACCCAGTATACCTCCGCTGATGTGCCTACTACTACCGGTGAAGTTTGGATTAAAGGGAAGGTTGGTATGGGGACGATGGCTCCAGGGGCGCATCAGCTTAGTGTTGTGGGTACAGCTGGATTGAGCACGGGAACCGCCTGGACTAATACATCTGACAGGCGTTGGAAAGACGTCAAGAGTGAGTTGAAAGGTATTTCTCTTAGCAAGGTCTTGGCTTTACGACCTGTATCTTATACATGGAATAATCTTCATGATCAACAGTTTGGAAAAAATTCAGGTTTAAAGTACGGATTCATCGCTCAAGAGGTTGAAGGTATTTTTCCAACGATGATTTCACAGGATGAAAAAGGCTACTATTGGTATAATCCGAGCGGTATAGAGGCTATTCTGGCGGCTGCTATTCAGGAGCAGCAGGATATTATCAAGGCTCAGCAAGTTGAGATCGATGGGCTGAAGGCCAGGTTGGATAAGCTGGAAGGAAAGTCAACTCAAGTCGAGAAATAATTTTAAATAAGAATGGGTCAGTTTTAACCTTGAGATAGTACCTGATCCTGTTTGAATGTTAGAATTCCCTCCTTTATGCGTCTATTGAGGCAGAAAGGAGGGAATTTTGTTGCAGGAATGTGGTTGACACTTAGGTGCGGGCGGGTTATAATATTGACTCAAATTTATATACTGGAGGTTAAAAATGGCGGTTGAGAAGAAGAAGGAAGAGATAAAAGAGGTATCTGACAGGCACAAGGCGCTGGAGTTGGCGCTGGCGCAGATAGAGAAACAGTTTGGCAAGGGCTCAATTATGAAATTGGGGGCGCATACAAAGGCCAATGTTGAGATTATATCAACAGGCGCGCTTACATTAGACCTTGCTTTGGGTGTGGGCGGCCTGCCGCGTGGAAGGGTAGTCGAGATATTCGGCCCGGAGGCTTCTGGAAAAACTACATTGACATTAACGGCAATAAGAGAGATTCAGAAAAAAGGCGGGGTGGCGGCGTTTATCGACGCAGAGCATGCGTTTGATCCTACCTATGCCAAGATAATTGGTTTGAATTTAGATGACCTTTTGATTTCTCAGCCTGATACCGGTGAGCAGGCGCTGGAGATTGCGGAAACTTTAGTGCGTTCCAATGCCGTGGATTTAGTGGTAATTGATTCAGTGGCGGCGTTGACCCCGCGCGCGGAGATTGAAGGCGAGATGGGTGATTCTCATATGGGTTTGCAGGCGCGGTTAATGTCCCAGGCCCTGCGTAAGTTAACCGGCTCAATCAGCAAATCGCGTACCACGGTAATCTTTATTAACCAGCTAAGGGAAAAAATCGGGGTAATGTTTGGTTCTCCTGAGACTACTCCCGGGGGCCGCGCGCTTAAGTTTTACTCCTCGGTAAGGCTGGATGTGCGCAGGATCGCTTACTTAAAAGAAGGGGATAAGGTTATTGGTAACCATGTCAGGGTAAGGGTGGTTAAGAATAAAGTCGCTCCGCCGTTCCGTGAGGCAGAGTTTGATATTATGCATAACGAGGGGATTGCCAAGACCGCAGCGGTGATTGACGCTTCAGTAAGCTTAGGGGTAATTGTTAAATCCGGGACCTGGCTTTCTTTTGAAGATAAAAAGTTAGGCCAGGGAAGGGATGCGGCGATAAAATTCTTAAAAGAAAATCCCAAAATACAGGAAGATATTGAGAAAGAATCGCGCAAGAAGTTTGACCTCGCCAGGTAGGCCGCAGGGCCATAGCCTGGAAAAAGCCAGAGAATATGCTTTTTTGTTGCTTAAGTTTCGGCTGCGTAGCGAGAAGGAGTTGGTGCAGCGGTTAAAGCAAAAGGGATTTTCCGAAGAGCTATCCCAGGAAACAGTAAATTTCTTAAAAGATAGGGATTTTATTGATGACCGCGTTTTTGCCAGGGGTTGGGTATCCAGCCGGCTTAAGCGGCCATTTGGTTTAAGAAGGATAAAACAAGAGTTGATACAGAAGGGTTTAGATAAAGAGACCATTGCAGAAACGCTTGCTCAGGCAAAAGAGGGTTACGACGAGGCTGGCATAGTCAGGCAGTTGGCTGAGCAAAGATTTTCTAAGTTAAAAGGTGTAGAGCCGCTTAAGGCAAAGCAGCGGGTATACGCGTATTTGATGCGCAGAGGGTTTTCGCCGGATTTGATTAGTAATCTGGTAAATAATTTACCGGACAAAAATAGAAACGTCCCCTAATTTTAAATAGAAACGTCCCCTAATTTTATGACAGCGGATAATTTGAGAGAAAAATTCCTGGAATTCTTTAAGGCCAGGAAACATAAAATTGCAGAGAGCGATTCTTTGGTTCCCAAAGATGACCCTACGGTGTTGTTTACTCCTGCCGGAATGAACCAATTCAAAAAAGAGTTTATGGGGTATGATTCGGGGTTCAAGCGCGCAGCAACTAGCCAACGCTGCCTGCGCACGGATGATTTGGATAAAGTCGGAAAGACGAACAGTCACCATACATTCTTTGAGATGCTGGGTAACTTTTCATTTGGAGATTATTTTAAGCAGGAGGCGATTGCCTGGGCCTGGGAGTTTTTGACTAAAGAGTTAAAGATTGATCAAGATAAGCTCTGGGTTTCGGTTTACCAGGAGGATGATGAGGCTTATAATATCTGGAAGGATAAAATTGGCATACCTGAGAAAAAAATCGTGAGGCTGGGGGATAAAGATAATTTCTGGCCGGCAGAGGCTAAAACAAAAGGGCCCAACGGGCCATGCGGCCCCTGCTCAGAGATATTTTATGATTTCGGGCCTGGCGTAGGCTGCGGTGAAAAGATTTGTGATCCGTCATGCAGCTGTGGAAGGTTTGTGGAAATATGGAATTTGGTATTTACCCAGTTTAACCG
>Ga0172369_10007805_pt1 | contig 12333 bp, 6 predicted proteins | sample LakKiv25m_FD_114539 | JGI IMG/M metagenome (GOLD analysis project Ga0172369, IMG submission 114539) | Freshwater microbial communities from Kabuno Bay, South-Kivu, Congo - kab_022012_11.25m | ecosystem: Environmental > Aquatic > Freshwater > Lake | place: Democratic Republic of the Congo... | reverse complement strand
TTTCTGCTATTAAGTGCTCGAATTCCTTTCCGAAATATCGACGGTTTTCCTGGAGATACCCCTTGATGCTCCGCCAGTAGTCCTCCAGCTCATCCCTGTCGTGGATGTTTTCAAGAAACCCTTCAATCTCCGTGAGTTTTTCCCTCTTCAAGGCATCCTTCCTCATTTCATACAGATCGTTCAGCCGGTGCTTCTGCTCAGGGGAAAAACCGATATCCCATGACCGGTCCAGAAGATCGTCCACCAGGTTGTGGAGGTCTTCAAAATCCCTGACCAGACCCATCTGGTTTTCTGTACGATTCAGGATCATATCGGCTATTTCGGTCATCCTTTTTTCAAACGCATCCTCCAGACGTCGTTCATAGTCATCCGTATAGAAGGGATAGGTTCGAAGGGACCGCAAGCTGTAATGGAAATAATTTTTCAATTGCTCCAGGTCCTGGATGGATGACAGATAAGAAATCTTTTGTGAGATGGAAATCTGATCCTGAAAGCCCACGGAAAGGAGGTTGGGAAAGCGATCCTTTCTGAGCAGGATGCCGGTCCGGGCGCTCAAGAGATGGGTCACCGGATATCTCTCTTCCCAGGTCTGCCATATAGAAAGCCTGTTCAGGCAATCGTTGACTGCCTCATAGCGTTTGTCGATATCTTGCATCATTCCCAGAAAGCTGAGCGAGACCGGCCGGCCGCTGGACTCCATCCCTTGCATGCCCAACAGCCCTATCAGGAGGAGTTTAATCTGGTTATCGTAACTCAGAAAACCGCTCACCTTCTCATAGCCGAAGATGCGCACCCTGTCGCCGATGAGCTGTTCGAGGATGAAGTGCCTCACCGGTTCGGCAAGGGCTTGAAGGGTCTTGTAGATGCGAAGGGCCTCGTAGGCCTCCTTTTCGAATGTGGCATACCCCACATTGTGAAATCTTCTTTTCTTATGAATATACTTCATAGGCACTTTCAGCATCATGTTCACGAGGTCTTGAAATTCGACATATCGAATGCCTCGAAGCCTGAGGAGCCTCTCTGTAGCGAAGATCATCCTTCCAGCCGTGAGGATCCCTGATCCTTCGGTCTCTTTCCACTCGCTCGACCCCAGACAGTCATCCAATGAAATCCCATCAGGGAGTCCCTGGGTCTGGTATCTCTCCAGGATATGGTAGAGGGCGCCTCTTTCCCCAAAAATCCTGTTCAACTCTCCATCAAGCGTTGTGGTTCCATCGATGATCTGACGGCACATGGCCCTTATCTGAAAGAGGCGGATGGCCAGATCCTCAAGGATCAGATCTTCCCTGATCGCAGAGAGCATGATGAATGAAGAGATCAGAAAGGCGTCGAAGAGTTCTTTATCCCGGGGGTTGAGGACCGATTGCAGGGCGGCAAAAGATATCTCTCCGCGGACCATATGGTAGAGCAGCCCGTGATGTTTGACTAAAAAAATGAGGTAGAATTTCCCCTGTTCGGTGAGATTGTATCTCTCGGCAATCTTTTCCCTTTCCGCCAGAAAGGCGCCGGTGTCGGCAAGATCTGCAGGATTGATTTCACCTCTGTACTTCTTCCTGAGAGCCGGAACTCTCCCAAGATCCTGAAATATGAATGATTTGGCAAGTGCATCAAACAGATCCGGATTGCCTTTGAGAGTCTCGAGGATGTTCCAAAGGGTCTCCAGTTGCAATTCGCTGACCCCGATGATCCCTGTGGCCATCGGGCCAAACTCCTTCTGGGCCAGGCGGCGCAGAAATTCTGTGTCGTAGAAGCTCTGTCTGTCATGTGTGAGCAAGGCCTGAAACTTCCGGGTTGCCGTAATAATGTAATCTGTGACAGGGGACGTCAGAAAAACATGGCCGGAGGTGTCGAGGTCCTTAAGGGCAGTAAACTCTGGGATCAGGGAATTTAACAGGGACGGTGCATGGCGATTGAGCGAGTCAATATCCGTATAAAGGGATTCAGGACGAAACATCACACTCAGGAAGTTGGATCTCACGTTGGCCATTAATTGTTCAACTTCCTGAAACCATTTCTTCTGTCTGGCAGGGATTCTCAGCGTATCGTCTCCCTCATGAATGATCTTGAGGTGGCCTTGAAGAAATGCCTCAAGATTGGAAAACAGGGTCTCCATTGTCTTCAGGGAAGTCACCGGGATATCGGAAATGAGGTGACCCCTGATCCTCTGGGACAGGCGCCTCAGGCGTTCAATGTCTCTTGCCACATCCGTGTAGGAAATCTCCAACGCCTGGGTGTTTGAGGATACTTTCAGTTGAAAACCGGTGCCCATGATAAACGACATCTTCTCCCGGTTCAGTTGATCGCTGAAGTCCTTGAGCACAACAAGGTCCAGGCGCTTGATATTGATGGACTGAGCCTCCTGCTCGACCTTTTTCAGCCGGTCTTCCAGTTCGAGGGTCTCCACATCGGCTAACACGGGATTGAAATTGACGATCTCTCCCTGGGCCACATTGACGGCGATCCAGAGAAGCACAAACACATTTTCACTGTCCATTCTCTCAAAGAGATGCCATGTCCCGTAAAACGCCAGTTCGAGAAATTTCCTGTAAAACGCCGGCAGTTGCAAGGGGTCGAATTTGAGATACATCTCCTCAAATTGTTCGATCTTATGGACAAGCTTGATAACATTCTCTATCCTTCCCAATCGCTGCTCATCATAATCAGCTAAGGATTCTTTCTCCATCCGACCCTTTTGGCTCAGTTCAGCCCAGTTGCCGAGAAACTCGAAATAATTCATCATCATGAGTGTTTTCTGGACGACCTTGTTATGGATGCCGCCCATGGCGATGATCTTTTCCTCAAGGATTTGTTCCCAATCCAGTTCCCGGTTAACGACGACCTTGACCGCGGATTCATAGAGTTCAAAGAGCTGTTGAAGCTGTTCATGGGTCAGTTCGGCATCACGGGCCGCCTCTGTTTCGGCCAATGTCATCAATCGGCAGTAACGGAGCAGGTTAATGGCCTGTTGCGGATCATAGGTGCGTGCCAGGTCAGAAACCGGTTTCAATGCCTTCTCGTTGACCTTGCCCGAGATGATCCGACCTAAGGCGGTGTGTCCCAAGACAATGAGCACAATTTCCTTCAGTTCATTTTGGGTAAACCCAAAGAGGGCCAGGGCCTCCAGATTCTCGAACAGCCTGGTTTTTGGACCTTCAATCCCGCCAGGGTTCAAGTAACCTTGTATCCTCTCGATGGAATGGATTTTTTTTGTGAGTTTAATGATGTCGTTGAGCGCATTGAATCTCCTGCTCTTGCTCTCGAGCGGCAGTTTCAGGCGGTCAATAAAGACCTGGGGGAGGGCCTGATACGTCCCTCTCTGGAGTCTCCCCAGGACAACTTTCAGGGTCCGGATCAGATACTCAAAGGAGTCCCTGTAGTCAGCGACAAGTTCAAAGGGACATCCCATCAGATTGGATTTGGCCACGTCATTTTTGACATCCCCTACCGTGGTCTTCGCCGGCTTTTTCTGGCCCAGGTAAATCAGCATGTACTTCGGGGAATAATCCCTGCAGGAGAATCGCTTTTTCCACTCTTTTTTCACGGGATCGGGCGCCACAGGCTTGAGCAATACCTTGTCAAAAAATGGAGACAGCAGCCTGGGCCATGCCTTTTCCTGATCAATAAAAAAGGACCAGTCCTCAAATGGGGTATTGAGGTAGGGGAGATCATGGATCGCCTCGAGAGATAATTCTTCAAAAGACTTCCCGCCAAGCAACTGGTTGATGCCTTCCTGTTCCACGTAGGAGGCGCTCAGATATTTCTGAAGATCAAAGATATTCACCCTGACCTTATGGTCCTTGATCTGATACCGCTTTCGAGTGCCGAAGAGATGGGTGAACAATAAAAAGTTCTTTTCCTCATGCTCGGACTTGAACCTCAGCTCGACGCTCTGGTGGGTCCTGGCCGTAAGGTGGTCGGCAAGGATAAGGATCTCGCCCTCCTCCGACTTCAATATGCTGCGGATTTTCCAAAGGAGATAGCTGCAATACTGGTCGAGGCGTCTTTTTGAGAGGGCCTCTCGGGCAAGCGGACTAAATTTTTCCATCAGGACGATCTCATACATATCGCTGGGCAATATGACGAGATCCAGTGTCTGGTTCAGGTTTAAGAGCTTTTCGGAGGAATCCAGGACGATGAAGTGATGTTCCTTGAGGCGAAAGGTCAACTCCTGGAGAATCAGGTCGTCCGGCCGACAAAACACGCCGATGTTGTGATACTCTTTCAGGAATTTCTTCCGGTGGAACCTGACGGTTTTACTGATTTCGTCCACCTTGGCCATGACATGGATAAGGGAGTTCGACGTCAGATGGATGGGGATCAGATAATGCCGTTTGCCATGGCTGGAAAAGCGGATGAGCAGGCCCATTTTCCGGTAGATTTCATTGAGTTCTCTGTAATGCGCCCGTATGTCGTCGGCGTTGTCAAGACTGATGGCCTGGAGCTGTTTGATTTCACTTGGCTTGAGTCGGTCATAGTCCTCAAAGAGGCCGAACCCGTAGGCATTGCCGCCGAATCTGCTGCGAAGCTGGGAGGGGTGTTTGAATGAGGCAAAGGTCCCTAACGGGACAGATGATGGATCAATTCCCAAGGATGGAAAATCATCGGGGTTGATGAATTGAAAAGGACCTTCTTGCCAGAGGGTCTGTTCCGGAAGGGGATTGCTGGAATCCATGAAGCCTCGATCTCCAGTGGCGGGTTGATGCAGGGACTGCCTTCGGGCCGTATGGGACTCAGGAGGGGACAGCTCTCACTGTCTCGGCCGGGCTATGGGAGCGCAACAGGCATGAAGATATCTGGTGAAACGGCTCGATCGATGGATCACGTCCGGGATTCTCTCCAACAAGGGAGTTTAAAGCCACCGTTTGCGACGTTTGTAGGCCTTCACATTTTTATAGGATTTGAGCGCTCCTGAGGCGGCCGTTCCTAAATAAAACTCCTTTACGTCGGGATTCTCCCTGAGATCTTCCGCACCGCTTTCCATGACGATCTTTCCGTTTTCCATCACATAGCCATAGTGGGCGATCTGAAGGGCCATGTTGGCGTTCTGCTCCACCACCATGAGGGTGGTCCCCTGCTCCTGGTTGATCCGCCGGATAATCTGGAAGATCTCCTTGACCAGGATCGGGGCAAGGCCCAACGAGGGCTCGTCTAAGAGCAACAGCTTGGGGTGGGCCATCAGGGCCCTTCCGATAACCAGCATCTGGAGTTCGCCGCCGCTGGAGTAGCCTGCCATGGCCTTTTTCCTTGCAAGGAGGGCGGGAAAATAGCCATAGACCAATTCCAGGTCTTTCTGGTAGGGTTTGCCCCATCGGGTGGCCGTGCCGACCCTCAGGTTTTCTTCCACGGTCAGGTATTTGAATTCCTGCCGTCCCTCCAGTACCTGGATGATCCCTTTGCGCGTGATCTCTTCCGGAGACGAATTCTGGACCGGCTTGCCGTCATATTCGATCGACCCCTCGGTCACCTTGCCGTTTTCAGGCTTGAGCAGACCGGAAATGGCCTTGAGTGTCGTCGATTTTCCGGCCCCGTTGCTTCCCAAAAGAGAAACCACCTGACCTTCCCGGATGGTAAGGGAAACCCCCTTGAGGACCTGTATGACGTCGGAATAGACAACGCTGATGTTATTGATCAGGAGTCTGATATTATCCTGCATGGCGTAAACAGCCTTTCAGTAGGAAAACGGCCACAATCTGAAGTTTGACCGGACAATGCGCCAGACCTCGGCCAGCCCTTTCGGTTCAAAGATGATAAACAGGACAATGGCCAGACCATAGACAAACTCACGCAGCGGGGCGATGGTGATGGCGACCCCGGTAGAGACGCCGACATTCATCAGGTATTCTGTAGCGTGACTCAGCACCTCATTGAGGGTCACAATGAAGATGACCCCGAAAACGGAGCCTGGTATGCTTCCTAAGCCTCCGATGATAATCATGGCAATGTATTGGATGGACAGCCACAAATTAAAGGGCTCCGGCGTGATGCTCATGGTATAGAAGGCGAACAGTGCCCCCGCGAAACCCGCATAAAAGGAGCTGATGGCGAAGGAAAGGAGCTTATAGGGAAAGACCGGGATCCCCATTCCCTCGGCGGCCCGGTCATTGTCCCGAATGGCGATAAAGGCCCGGCCGATCCGGGTGCGGATCAGGTTGACGGCGATCCATGTCATCAGGACAAAACAGCCAAATATCACATAAAAAAAGGCGCGGTCGTTCCCTAAATTGATCCCGAAAAGGGTAGCGCTTGGAACAAAAATCCCCTGCGCACCCCCTGTCAGACCCTCCCACTGGACCAGCACATATTCAATAATGAACTGCCCTGCCAGGGTGGCGATACAGAGGTAGAGGTGTTTCAGGCGGGCGGAGGGGAGACCAAAGACCATGCCTACGGCTGCAGATACGACCCCTGCAATGGGCACTGCCAGGAAAAAAGGAAGGCCACCTTTTGTGGCCAGGATGGCAGCGGCATAGGCCCCGACGCCGAAGAAGGCCCCATGGCCCAGTGAAATCTGACCGGTAAACCCAATGAGAAGGTTCAGGCCGACGGCAGCAATGGCATAAATCCCGATGTTGTTGAGGACATACAAGATATAGGCACTGCTGATGAACGGCATGACGCCAAAGAGGAGCACGATGCTGATACCCATCCAGAGTCGGCCGAAATCGGTGCTGAAGATATTCAGATCTTGCTGGTAACTTGTCTTGAAGCTGCCGCAGGGGTGAAACTGGAGTTTACGCATGCTTAAGTCTTTCCCTCGAATAAAACTTCAGGTTCAGAGGTTCTTTTTACTCGTTACGGGTTGCTCCTTGCGGGTTGCTCGTTCATTCGACGTTGGACGACGTTCGCCCTTTGATCAGGGGGTCGACATGTTATACCCGTTCGATTTCCACCAGGCCGAAAAGCCCGTACGGTTTTACCATGAGAATAAAAATCAGTACGATATAGGGGATGATTTCCCGAAGGGACGTGGAGATGTACCCGCCGGTAAAGGTCTCCAGCAGGCCGATAATGACGCCCCCCAGAATGGCCCCCCCGATACTGTCCAGCCCGCCTAAGATCACCACAGGAAAAACCTTGAGACCGATGGAACTCAACTCGTGGACATTGATCCCGTTGATGATGCCTAAGACAATGCCGCTCATGGCGCAGACCAGGGCTGCAATGGCCCAGGAGAGGGCAAACACCCTTCTCACGTGAACGCCGAGGGAGAGGGCCGCGGGCTGGTTGTCGGCCACAGACCGCATATAGATCCCCTGGGATGAATACTTGAAGAAGAGCCCGAACAGGATCAGAAAAAGGATGCCGATAATAAATGCCGCCACATAAACGGCCGGGATCTGGATGGCCCCCCATTGCATGGAGAGGGCCTCAGGCAGAAACTTGGGGTAATCGTGGATGTCTCCGCCGAAGATGAAGAGCAACAACCCCCTGAACATCAGGGCCAACCCCAGGGTCAGCATGATGACCTGGATAAGGGCCTCTCCGATCAGTGGGCGAAGGAAAAATTTTTCCAGGATAAAACCAAGGGTAAAACTTCCTACCAGGGTCAATGCAAACGCCAGGACAATCGGCAGGTCCGCCCAGGCGGAGAGGGCAAGGAAAAGGAATGCCCCGATGGCCATCAGTTCGCCGTGGGCAAAATTGAGGACACTGCTCGATTTGAAGATCATGACAAAACCGAGCGCCGAAAGGGCATACAGAAACCCCAATGAGATCCCATTAACCAGAAGCTGAAGAAAAAAATCCATCCCAGCAAATGCCCCCTTACACCGTCAATATCCTTACGGTTGTTTCGATGGTCCCTATGGTTCCATCCCTGTATCGCACCTGGCCCTTTATCGGCAGTTCCGTCTTGTCCGAATACATAGCGTCGATGAGGGCCTTGTATTGCTCAAAGACAAACATTCGCCTTACCTTGCCCGTTCGCGTCAATTCTTCGTCGTCCGCGTCCAAGAGTTTATACAGCAGAATGATCCGGACCAGCTTCATCGGATCCGGCAACTGGGTATTGACCTCGGCTACCTCCCCTCGGATCAATTCCTCCACCGCCTGCTGCTGGGAAAGATCGGTGTACGTGGTATAGGGAATCTTTCTGTCTTCGGCCCAATTTCCCACGTTGCCGAAGTCGATATTGATGAAGGCCGTGAGATATTCCTGTCCTTCTCCCCAGATCACGGCCTCTTTGATGTACGGGCTGAACTTAAGCCGGGTTTCGATAAAGTCGGGCGAGAAGGCCTCGCCTTCGCGGGTCCGCATGATATCCTGTTTTCGACCGATGATGAGAAGGTGTCCGTCATCGTCGTAATAGCCGGCATCGCCGGTATGGAACCACCCGTCTTTCAGGGCCTCGGCAGTGGCTTCGGGGTTCTGATAGTACCCGACAAAATTCGACTTGCTGAGAACCAGGACCTCCTGGTCTTCGGTGATCTTGACCTCTGTCCCGGGAAGCGGTTTGCCCACGGTCTCAGGTTTGACCTCCTCGTCAGGCTGCACCTGAAAAATCCCGCACGTTTCCGTCAGTCCGTAACATTGTTTCAGGTTGAGACCATTGGCCCTGAAAAACCGGATCACATCCGGGCTGATGGGATGACCCCCTGTGTAGGCCGCGCGGAAGTTGAGACAGCCGACGCGATCCAGGAGGGGCCGCGACACGATCCGGGTCCCCAGCCACCTCAACACCTTCAGGCGGCCAGGGATCTCTTTTTTCTCTGATTCAAGATCCCCGATCTGCCGGCCGAACCGCTGCGACATATGATAGAGGCGACGTTTGATAAATCCGGCATCATTGATCTTGACCCGAATCTTGGATGCGAGGTCCTCCCAAAACCTGGAGGAGGAGACGATAACCGTCGGTCCAATCTCTCGGAAGTTTTCCACTGCCGTCTCAAAGGTCTCTGGAAAGTTCATGACCATCCCCCCGCAGAGGGTGACGCCCACGCCCCACATCTGGTCTACGATCCAGGCCGTCGGGGTGATGGAGATCCAGTTGTCCTCGATGCCGATGGGGGCCGTTTGGAGCCACTTGGAGGCCATATCCGTAAAATTGACATGGCTCAACATGACTAACTTGGGGACCCCGGTGGTCCCCGATGTCATGAGCATCAGGGCCACATCCTCCGGCTTTCCTTCCCACAGCTCTTTATTATACAATTCAGGTTGTTCCCTGTCCAGTTCCTCGCCCAGATCCAGAAGCTGACTGAAGCTGATCAGCCAGGGATTGTCCTCGTAGGTCCGCATGCCTGTGGGATCGGTATAGATGACGCGTCTCGTGTGGGGGAGATCCCCCTTGCAGGCAAGGAGTTTATCCACCTGCTCCTGGTCCTGGGCAAAGACATATGCCGCTTCGGCCCGGTTGAGGCCCCCAACCAATTCTTTGGCCACGGCCGATGTAAACAGGGGAAGCGCCACCCCGCCCACAGACTGTGCCCCTAACTCTGCAAAAAGCCATTCCGGGTCGTTATCGAGGATCAGACCGACATTTTCACCCCGTTTGAGACCCAGGGAGATCAGACCCATTCCAATGAGCTTTGTATACCGGAAATAATCTTTCCAGTGATAGGTCTGCCATATGCCGTAGGCCTTGTCCCGCATGGCGATCCGTTCGGATCCCAGCCGCTCCGACTGTCTCAGCAGGATCTGGGGCAAGGTGAATTGCCCTAAGGAGGATAACGTCTCCGCGTCAATCCGCTCTATCTTATTTGTGCCGTTCACAGACATCCTTTTCCCGTTGCCATTCCTCAATCCCTGAATTCTTCAATCCCCAAATTCGCAATTCCTAAATCCGGTTTATCCGGGTTAAGGCGTTTATGTGACTCCCTATTCAATCTTAGAGGTATCCCCGAGATAGGCCTTGATGACCTGAGGATGATTCTGAACAAAATCCGGAGATCCCTCGGCTATTTTGACCCCGAAGTCAAATACCGCCACTCGCTTCGAGATGCTCATGACAATGGACATGTCATGTTCCACCAGGATCATGGTCTGGTTCCACGCCTCGTTCAATTCGACCAAAAACCGGACCATATCCTCCTTTTCCTCAAGGGTCATCCCTGCAAACGGCTCATCAAGTACCAGAAGCCTGGGTTGCAGGGCCAAGGCACGGCCCAGTTCAACGCGTTTTCTCATTCCGTAAGGGAGCGAGCCTACAAGCTGTTTTCGGATCGACTGCATCTCCAGAAAATCGATGAGCTCCTCCAGGATTTTGCGGTGGCGAACCTCCTCCTCTCGCACGCTTTTCAGAAAGAGAGAGGCCTTCCCCACATGGTACCCGCAATGGACATGCCGGGCCAGGAGCATATTGGAGAGCACGGTCATGCCGGGAAAAAGTTCGATGTTCTGATAGGTTCGACCGATGCCGATTCGGGTAAGATGATGCGTCGAGAGGCCGATGACATCTTGTCCGTTAAAAGATATCTGGCCTTCCTGTGGTTTGTAGTAGCCGGTAATAGAGTTTAAAAGGCTGGTTTTACCTGCGCCGTTAGGCCCGATAATGGAGACCAGTTCTCCGTCACGGACATTCAGGTCAATCTTGCTAAGCGCTGTAATCCCGCCAAACTTGAGGGTCAGATTCTTCACCTCCAGCTCGGCCCGTCGGTCTTCGGGCCGGGCCGAGGTGAAGATACTGGGTTCACCGCGAAAGGCTTTCATTTTAAGATCGTCACCTTTTCTTTTCCCGGGTTCCAGAACTTCGTCAGCGGTTTAAGTGTTTGATCTTCATTGATCTTTACTATTCTGGCAGTAAAAGAACCACTGTGGTCGGCAGTTGTGTAGGTGACGTTGGGAATCAGCCCCCCGAAATCCTCGTTTTGAAAGGTCTCAAGACCTACGTTGATGGACTCGCTGTCTATTTTACCCAATTTGTCATGCGCTTTCTGGAAGGCCCGTGCCATGATCGCGCCGATCACGATTCCCTCCCAGTAGGAGCAGTCAAATTTTTCTACGGTCTTGTATCTCGCCATCAGGTCTTCAATCAGCTTGATGCCCGGAGTGCCGTCGCCCGGCAGGCATCCTGGGAATTGCATGTGCATCCGGTCTCGAATAAGCCCTGCCCCCCGTTTAAAGAAATCGGGATCCGTCGATGTCCAGGTCCCAAAAAAGGGAACGTTGTAGCTCACGCGGTCGGCAGCCTGGAGGGCCATGATGATGGCAGAGGGGAGGCACTGCATGAAGATATATTCGGCCCCCTTTTCTTTTAGCCTCAAAACCTCGGTATTGAGATCCAGGGTCTTGGGGGGGAATTCCTCTATTGCAACGAGCTCTATATTGTTTTTTTTGGCATATTCCTGGCTGGGTTCGTGAATCGATTTTCCGTAGGCGTTGTTGTAGGTCAAGAGTCCCACCTTGGGCGGCGAGTTCCCTTTGTGGATGGCCTTGATGTATCCGAGGACCGCATAGGAGTCCATCACATAACTTCCAAAGGGGAGATAGGCGTAGTCGACCGGGGGCTTGAGGATCCCCTGGTATGTGGAGTAGTTGATATTGGGAACCTTATATTTCTGGATAATCGGCTTGGTCATGATCCCGGACCCTGCATCCCAGGTGGCAATCATGTCCATCTTGTTGGACGTGCAAAACTTCATGACCTCGTTCTTGGCTTTTTCGATATCGTACGCATGGTCAACCACCGTCAGGTCAATCTTGTTGCCGGCGATGCCCCCCTTTACTTCATTAATATACCGGGTATAGTCCTGTTGTCCCTTGGCGTGGAATTGACCCCACGTCGATGCCGGACCTGTGAGGTTAATGACGGCCCCTGCCTTGATGTCTTTGGCGAAAGCGTCCATTGGAATGCCGATAGCGATCAATCCTGCCGTAACCAAACAAACAGTTGCCAACACCACTAATTTGCGCATGATTCCCTCCTTTGTAAACTAATATAAACTAAAGAGTTAATTCGCTACATCCCTAAAAACCTCACGCCTGAATCGAATCACCCCCCTTTCTTTCTGGAATTATCAAATATGGGTAGGTCTCTGTCCCGTCGCCGGATTACCATGATAATCTTCATGATATTCTTGTCAATTTACTGAATTTGCTCTACAGAAGGTGGTTGAGAGTCACTCTAATCCAACCCACAATTTCTTGTCAAGAAGTTATTGCCGCCGAATTTCCTTTTATTCTCCGGTGTCCACGAGAATTCGTCCACCGGTCCGGGCTCACTCTGCCATTGAAGTGAGACCCCGGACCCGACCTGAAAGCCCCCGGAAAGGCCAGGTCCCGTCCTTTGAACGACAGGTTGGGACCGACCTTTCTGATCGTTCATCAAAAAAGATGGAGAAAAAGTCTTGACACGGACGGCGCGCAATGGTATCTGATTCCTGAATGAATAGTCAT
>Ga0172369_10007804_pt1 | contig 12334 bp, 8 predicted proteins | sample LakKiv25m_FD_114539 | JGI IMG/M metagenome (GOLD analysis project Ga0172369, IMG submission 114539) | Freshwater microbial communities from Kabuno Bay, South-Kivu, Congo - kab_022012_11.25m | ecosystem: Environmental > Aquatic > Freshwater > Lake | place: Democratic Republic of the Congo... | reverse complement strand
TAAAAGGAATACCCCGTTCCATTGTTATCTTTTTCATCTCTTTCAGGGCTTCCAAGCTTGCCTCCTGATCGCTTTTGTCCGGAGCAAACATAATGAGATCCATTTTATAAGAAACAAACCTGAAAAAAGCCGAATTCTCAAGCAAAAAAGCGCTTAGATTCCGATTAAGATACGGGAAAACCGGCGCCAGACGGTCGCCGAAAACCAGCAAATCGGTCTTCAGATTTAGCCGCACGTTGTCGTTTTGAATAAAATCCAATCGATTTCTAACGGACAAAATATCGTTATTACAATACTGTAGAATAACAAGATCCGGTTGGTAAGCAAGAGCGGTTTCACGCAACAGGGCTAATTCCTGAACGGTGTTCAGACCGTCAAAGGCAAAAGCTAAAAATTCAAATTGGTCAATATTTTTTATGCTTATTGCCGATTTATCATTCATTAAATTAGCTAATTTGCTTACGTATCGCTGAGTCTCCTCCTTCTCCAATCCCCGCCCCACGGTAAATGAGTCGCCCAGAATTATCACTCGAAAAGTCCCAGCTTTCTTTTTTTCTTTTATTAGCCCATCGGACTGGTAGGCGACGTAAAAAGATCCATCCAGTAAACCGTTTTTTAAATTATACGCTAACCCGTTTTGAGCGTTAATAAAAAATTTATTTTCTGCCTTCCCCTCACCGTTAAGCTGGCTCAGGGTCAGTCCGTGCCTGATCCATTTTTTATAGAAATCGTTCTCCTTAAAAAATAGGCGGCACGAAATCTCGCCGATTACAAAAATAACGGCTAATACAAACAACAGCAAAAATATATTTTTAAGAAAAATTTTAAATTTAGACATAAAACAATCCGCTAGGGATTCAAAAAATCTTTTAAATTTTCTTTAATTTTTTCCTTTGTTTTATATTTTTCGTAAAGATAAAAAATATTATAATTATAGTCTTGGCTTGATAATAAAATATCGTTTTTCGATTGACGGAATAGGCTGGTGACCGCTTGATGTCTCTGCCGCATTTGCGTCAATTTATCTTCCCACTTTAAACCGTTAATTTCATCAAAAACGAAACTGGCGAATCCCCCCTGGTTGTCCCCCCTCAGTCTAATCCCATATTTTACCGGATTGGCAAAAATATCCGAATTAGCCAAGAAAAATTCGTGGACCATGAGGTCGTCGATAAAATCAATATTATTTTTTATAAAATCTTTCGTGTTCTGAAACTGCTTTTCCGTTTCACCGGGATAGCCGACAATTACATTCACTCGATTCCAGATACCCGCCTCGTGAGCCCCCCGCAGTGTTTCTGCCGCCTCGGATACGGTGTGCCCTTTATTCATGCTCTTCGAAATAGCCTCATCTCCTGATTCCAGCCCCCAGCTCAAACAGATACAACCGGATTTTTTCATTTTAAAAAGTGTCTGCTTGCCAATTTTTTTGGGCTTGGCCGAATCGCTCCAGAAAATATCTAATTTCTTTTTTATTATCAAGTCGCACAGATTATTTAAAAGAACATCGTTTAAATTAACCGCATGATTTAAAAAGAAAAAACAATTCGAGTGGTATTTCTTTGATAAGCCGGTCAAGTCCGCCACGATTTTCTCGGCTGAATTAAAACTAACGCATTTATCTTGCCTGGCCGAGTTGCTGCAAAAGCTGCAGCTATAAGAGCACCCTTGGCTGAAAGAATACGGCAGCGGTAATTTTTTTCCTCGATTCCACAGCCAAAAACTGCCCGCTGATTTTGGCACTGCCCGGTAGCTCTTCAGAGGCAATCCCAAAAAAGTCGGGGCCGGAAGAGCAGAAATTGGATCAAGAACTTCCCGAGGAGTATTTAAATGCTTGGCATCACAGATCCCTTTTATATTGCGTTCGCTACCGTCACCAAAAGATTCTATCAGCTCTAAAAAGGGGTAGTAAGACTTTTCTATACTGACGCAATCGACAAAGGGAAATTGATAAAAAAAATGGTGATCTACGCCGCCCAAAAAAGGCCAGCCGCCTAAAACTATTTTTGACCGCCCCTTTTCTCTTATTTTTTTAGCCAGCAAAAGCGCCAGCGGCACGCACTTAAAATTAGGGACCGACAAACCAATTACCTGAAACCCATTAGGGTCAATCATCTTAGTAATTTTTGCCAGTGTTTTTTCTATCTGGCCGTCTTTTTCGCCTCGCAAGTACCGCGCTACCCACTCCTGATCTTTATTTTGCAAACCAAGCGCCAGCAGCTCGTCGTAAAGGCCCTTATCATGAATTAATTCTATTCCCAAATCGCCTATCGCAACCTTGTGTTTTTCGCCTAGAAGCGACTTAAATATAGCCAGCGGCAACGGCGGTAAATGCAAAAATTCAAGATTGGCTCCTTCGGGATATTCTGGCAATCTAATAAATTTTATTTTCATAGAATTAAATCCGTCTTTACGTTAACAATGGGAATTTTGCTGCCTGTTATTTTTTAAGCATTATCTCTTCCACTGCTTTAGCCAAAACACCGGCGGCTATTCGGTAGCCCTCCTCATTATAGTGCATACTATAAATCTCCGGCTCTATTCTCGATTTTATCCGCTGGATATTTTCAACGTAGTCACACATATTATAAAAAGGGACCCCTAATTCTTGCGCCAATTGACGCAAGGCCTCATGCAGCTTCTTACCGCCAAAACCTTTTACGTACTCACAATAATTCTGATCCAGCTCCGCCGGCACGAAATTCATAATTAAAAATTTGGCGCCGTTTTCTTTTGCTATTTTGTTCATCTCGGTAACAGCATCAAAACTCGGCTTAGTGCTGGCGTAAAGAATTCCGTTTTTACTGTTCACCAAAATAATGTTTAACTTATAAGAAACAAACCTGAAAAAAGCTGAATTTTTAAGTAAAAACCAGTTAATATTTTTACTTAAATAAGGCAGAGAAGGAACGATTCGGTTCCCTAATAATAAAAATTTTGTTTTGGAGCTGATATAAAATTGCTCTTTATTATAATCAAGCGGGCTAAGCATCGGTCCGACGTCATTATCACAATATTGCAAAATGATTAGGTCCGGATTATAGTTGATGGCCATTTCCTTCAAAACAACCAATTCTTGGACGCTATTTATTCCCGCTCCGCCGAAAGGGAGAATTTCAATTTCACTATATCCTAATTTTTTGAAAAAATCGCCTTCTTTCAATATTTTGGCCAGCTGATTTACGTACTTGTCCTCTTCCTTCTCAACACCATTACCGGCGGTAAAGGAGTCTCCCAGAACCACAACCCGATACTTATTTCTATCCTTTTCTTTGGTTATTTTAGCTCGATCAAAAGAGCCGAATTCATTTTCTTCAAAACGATCATCCGCCAGCCGATAAATCAAACCGTTTTTTTCATTGATATAGTGCTTGCTGGAATCGGCAATTTTTATCTCTTGGTCGGCCGCCGAACGCAAATCGTCCCAAATACCTTGGCGATAATTCTGGCCCTCGTCATAAAAAAGACGAACGATAAGCTCAGCCAAAAGAAAAACAATAATAACGGTCAATAAAAAAATCGCTATGTTTTTTAAAAAAATCTCGACCATTTCTTTAGATAATTTATTTTTTTCTTCCATAAAAATTCTACTTAGAAAAATACCTGGCCCGACCGAGACAAAAATAGTCCTTTCCTCGGCCCTAATTAATATATTTCTTATCCTCTAATAGTTTTATCAATTCTTTCGCATACCACTCATAAACGTAAGAAGGCGGATGAGTCTCGTAATATTCCGGCGGTAATCCAAGCTTTGAATTAAATAAATTTAAATAAAAAGTGTTTTTAAAGCGCCCCTCGGCTTCAGCCAACAGAGGCGTCCCCGCGCTATCACCGGAAAAAATAACTTTTTTTAATTCAGGATTGCTCTTAAAAAAATCCACAAAAAGCCTATCGCTGACCGAGTTGCCATATTCCCGATATTTTTCGTCCAGATATTTCGATTTTGTCATGTGATCCCGATTCCCATCGGCGCGAACCGGCAGTTTAAGCGCCGCCATTACTTGACCGATTATTATATTATTCAAATTGGCGACAATAAGTCGGTACCCCCGACAATGCCTTACTAGAAAATAGTGAATATTTCTCATTCCTTGATTCGAGGAGTTCAAAATAAGCAAGGGAAGATTTTCTTCAAAAAACTCTTTCCCCTTCTTGAATATAGCTTCAAAATGCTTATCTTCCAGCAGAAATTTACGGCGACCTTGATTACCGAGTTCAAAAATTAAAATATCCGGATTGTACTCTTTCAAAATCTTTTCCGCATAAACTATTTTTTGCGAAGTCACATAAGCACTCAACCCGGCATTCCAAACCTCAAATTTTCCTGGGTATTTTTCGTTTAAAATTCTTTCCATGATTGCCGGGTAACTGTCTTCGTCTCCAACCATTGCGCCGTAAGTATTCGAGCCGCCCAGAACCACTATCCTAGTGACGCCCGGCAATTTTATGGAGTTTCGATTTTTTTTGTCCCGGAAACCTAAATTATTTACGGTATATTCCCTTTTCTTGTCTTTGTACTTAATTTCCTTTGGATGGTTAATAGATTCGCTGGCCGTTTTTCCCGGGATAAGCTCATAGACCCTTTCGATGTCGCTCGAATATCTAAAAATTTTTTCATTTGAAGAGTGATAGTACAAGGACGGCTCCAAACTCTTTATGTCTAAATTCGTAAAATATAAAAAAAGTTCCAGGCTGGCAAAAAATAAAAAAAACGACAAAAACAGTAAAAAAGCCTTTTGCAAACCGTGAATAAAAAAACTTTGTTTAAGCCTAGCCATAGAATAATCGCGTCATTTTTCTGATAAAATTCTGCGGGCAAATGTTTCGATTTTTTCTTTATATTTGGTGCCCATACCGGGATACTCAAAGAACTTCTGCGGTCTTTTTGCTTCCAATGACTCATCAAATATCACCTCATAAAGAAAGTGGCTGTCGACAACTGACCGAAAATCTTGGCTGCTAAGAACCGACGAGTCCGGCCTGAAGGACCCCATCGTTCCCTGAATTGTATAGACGTTTTTATACTCTTTTCGCAACCCGTTAATTTGCGAGACTAAATCGTTTTCGGCGTCGAAGATGTCAATTCGCCTCTTTAAGATATCTCTTTTTTTATCTAGCATCCCCGCGATCAAGCTCAATTTATCATTTAGAATTAACGCCGAATCGTTTTTTATGGCGCCAGCATGCTGGCTTAAAATAGCGTATTCTTTATTCCAGGCCATAGTTTCAAAATCAGTAAAAAGCCAGGCCGGTTTATAATACAAAAAATTAAAACCGCCCAAAACTATCAACAATAAACCGGCGAAGATGTAGCCAAATTTTCTAGCCCCCAGGAGACTGTCCAGGGCCAATCCCCATAAAATTATCAAGGGAGTAATCACGTAAGACAAATAGTTGAAAGAATCTATGTACTCGGTGTAGTGCAGGGTCGTAATAACCAAAAAGAAAAAAAGAGCATAAAAAAAATAATTTTGCACTTCTCTTTTTCTACCAAAATAAATCGCCGGGAAAATAATCCAAACCAAGGGGACAAAAGAAAACAGATAATTAATGTTATAAGAAAAATGCTTCAAAAAAACATCCAAATAATACGGAATTATCTTGTGAAGCAGAACCGAACCATTAATAATTTCCGTGAAATCAAGATCCTTAACGGCAAGCGATCCTATCGGCTTGGCAAAAAAACCCAAGATAGTCGAGAAAACTAAGGGCAAACTCAATAATAAAAAAATATTGACCAGCCATTTGTTCCGGGCTATTTCTTCTTTGTCTAACAAGCGCCAAGCCAAGAAAAAATAAACCGGCAGCCAGAAGATCATTTCAATCCGCAAAAGGAGAGAAAAGAACAAAAGACATAGACTTAAAATAAAAATGCTCTTCTTTTTATATTTTACAAAAAGCAATAACATAAGGTGACTGAAAACACCGAAAACTTGCCCGGCAAAAACGTAGTCCGGAGCCGACCCCAGCAAGAGATTATTGGGGTAGAGCAGAAACAGCAAACCAATAAAAAAAACTATCCAATTATTTCTGATTATTAGCTTTGAGATAAAATAGAAAAACAGCGACTGGATAAAAAACAGTCCCGCGCTTATAAAAAAGATGCCTTTAATGGTAATCGGGAAAAGGTAAGAGAAAAAATTTAAGAGTAAAAAATATCCCCTGGCCTTAGCAATCCCGAACGGAGAACCCAGAGAGCCAAGATTCGGACGCCAGATGCTATCGGAGTAAGAAGAAAAAGAATTTATCGAAGCGACAGTCCCCAGTTCTTTGTCGACTCTGACCAGAGTTGGTCCGTGCCAGAGTATAAAAGCCAGAGTCAGTAACGCCAAGACCAGAAATAAAATAAAAAATTTGTCGCCGGAAACGAGCGTTTTTAGATATTTAAAATTTTTAAAACACAACCCGATAATAAGAATAAAAAGCAATATTATGGACCAGAGAAAATATTGCGTGAAAAAATAATAAAAATTAGAAAAATATTGATGATAAAGCTGTTTATTGAAAAAAACTATCAATAAAAATTGGACCGCTACAAACGCAACAAAGCTATAAGGCAGCAAAAAAAATCGACTGCCTATTTTTTTTATCGTATTAATCATTTTCTTTTTTAGGGGTTACTTGCCGCTTATCACTTTTTTTATCGCCTCCCTCAGAATTTCTGCTACCAGACCATAGCCCGACCTTCCGTAGTGAGAGCCCTCCGCGGGTTCAAGTTCAGATTTTAAGCTATGGATGTCTTTAACATAATCGCAAAGATTATAAAAATTAGCCCCGATCTCCATCGAGAGGCTTTTTAATTGTTCATGCAGAGCCTTTCCGCCATAACCGCTCTTATAAGCGCAATAATCTTCCGTCCAGGCCGCTGGCGGCAGTTCAATAATAATAAAAGGAACCCCGGCTTCTCTGGCTATCAAATTAATTTTTCTAAGAGAAGCGAAACTAGCCGAGATGCTGTCCGTATTAATGTTGACAAAAGAAATATTAATTTTATAAGACAAAAATCTCATAAAAGCCGAGTATCTAAGCAAAAATTGGTTCCATTCATTACTAAGATAAGGAATAGCCGGTATGGGCCGGCCGCCGACATTTAATAAGTTGGCTTTCGGAATAATGTGCATGCCGGTATCGGTAAACCCCAACTCTACCCTTTTTGGCCCAATATCGTTGTCCGTATACTGCAGGATTATGATGTCTGGCTGATACTTTATTCCTAAATCCCGTAAAAGCGTAAACTCTTGCTCCGTGTTCAGTCCGCCGTCCGTTAACGGCAAGACTTCGATTTTTTTATTGCCGATGAGAGCTTTAAAGTCGCCGTCGCTTAAAAGCAGATTATATAACTGAGTTGTGTAAGTGTCTTCGTAAACATTATAAGTTGCATCCGGCCGAAATAAGCCCCCGCCGGAAGTGAAAGAATCGCCTAAAACCAAGACTCGATATTCATCCTCCGTTTTATAGAAACCGATGCCCTGATCGGTAAAGAAAAAATTATACCGGCTCTCATTTATCTGTTTGTCTTTAATCTTTTTTTCTAATGCGTCTTCTTTATCAATATAAAAAATGCTCTTGTCGAGACGAGAGGGACTGCTTGAGCTGTTGTCGCTTGAAGACATTTTTTTAACCCGCTCCCAGAGATCTTTTTGATAGTTTTGGCTTTCGTCATAAAAAAGACGAGTCGTAATTTCGGCCAGAGCAAAAAAAATACACAAGGAGACAAGGAGTGATAAAATTCCAATAAAAATAGTCCGGGAGTTTTTCATAAAAATTTTCTGTTGCCTACCTAACTGATTAAACGGCTGTTTAATCTTAATAATTAAAAATCTCTGTCCAAAATTTATTTCGCGTAATTATTTTTATAAATAGCGAATAATCTTTTTGAGTGCTCCGCCTATCCTATAAATATTATCATCCCTTATTCTTCGAGACCATAGGCGAACCTCATAGTTACCCGATCAATCGTTCCCCTTTCTTGGCTTTAGCAGAAAAGCCGTGACATGCCCTTCACGAAAAAGAAATTCCTGTTCAAAATATTTATTTAAAATAGCCAACTTTTCGCCAATAATCGGATCGGGATAATCCGGCCCCCAGTCAAAATAAATTGCACAATCGCCACGAGAAGCCTCCTGTATAACGATGTCGCCGTCCTTAACGAGAGCAATGTCCGCCGTCATTCTCTTATTATTTTTTATAAGATCGCTCCTTACCAATTCCGGACCCAATCCGATAATAACACAGCCTTCCGGCGTCCGATTCGTCGCCACAATCACATCGCTCCGCCCCACCGGCCGCGAGTCGAAAAAGAAGGTGCCCGGAATGTCTATCTTGGCCGTCCAAAAAATCAAGAGAAAAACAATCAGCAAAAAGGCGTTTTTCAAAATTCCTATTCTTAAAATCGCCTGCGCCTTAAAAAAAGCATACCCGGCAATAATTGCATAGGCTGGAACAAGCATGACTGCGTAGCGTACGGGACCGTCGCACTCAAGCAGATCGGGGTCGCAATTTACGTAAAGAGCGTTCAGTCCGAAGAAAACAAAGAACCAGCCGAAAACAAAAAATTTTTCCCGCCTGTATTTTTTCTCAAAAACAAAAAACAACCCCAGAAAAAAGACCGCAGAAACCAGCGCGCTAAAACGCAGGGCGAAGAGCCCGTCATGATACCAGTGGCCGCCGTATGGCAAATAATTAAATAAAATTTTAAAGTATAAACTTATTTGAGGAACAAAATAAGAGAGAGAAAACATGGACTTGTACCAGACCGAGACATGGTTGAACGGCTTGACCACTAGCAACCATAAAAGCACATGGGATTGCAGCAAAATGAATAGAGAGACCGGTGCAATCAATCTTTTTAAACGCGTCGAATCTATCCGGTAACCGAAAAGAAAAAAACCCAGCAGAAATAAAAGAAGTATCACATAATTTTCCTGTCGGATATAGATAGAATAAGAGGTGACAAGAGAGACCAAAAACCACAGTTTAAGGCTATCCTCTTTCAGCGCCACCAGATAAACAATGAGGGCCCAACAAACAAAAAAAATAGAAACTGATCGAGGTTCGGAAACCTGCGAAAAATAAAGACTGAGAGGCGTCAAGGCAAAAATCATCGAGGAGAAAAGCCCGACCTCTTCTTTTTTGAACAGAAGATAAGAGGCTAAAAAAACTAAAACAACGGATAAGCTGCTAAGAATACCCGAAATATAGGCAGCCGAGAGCGAGTTAAAACCCAGCAAGACATTGTAGATAACCGCCAGAAATGGATAACCGGGAGGATGAAGAGCCCCTTGGGTAATTAAGCAAGTTTCATAATTGCCAAAAAAACACTGATTGGTCATAATCCCCATTTTCTGCAAAAAAATCGCGTATTCATGAACCGGAAACCAACCGTAAAAATCAAACCGGCTGACTCGCAAAAAAAATCCGGCAATGAAGATTAAGGCCAAAATGGCCCAGGTTTTTTTACTGATACCAGAAAAATATTTAATAATAGCTTTAAAATTCAAAACCGAGAAAAGACATAGCAAAAAAACGTGAATCGTTAAAAGCAGAAGGAGGTGGGAATTTAAGAAATCGAATAATTGCTTGAGCATTAACTTTAAAAGATAGGGCCTTGGCGCTTTTTCGAGCAGCCGAATCCGTTAAATGAAATTTTTATTATTTTCTCAAAAATCGTGCGAAACATGTTATCTTCATTTTTTATCAAGTAAATTAAAGACCGCATCTTTTAAGATTTCGGCAGCCAAGCGATGGCCCTCTTTGCCGTAATGCTGAACGTGAGGACCGCTTTCGCATTCAGCCTTTATTGAATTTATGTCTTTTACGTAGTCGCACATATTATAGAAAGAAGCACCGGCCAAAGTCAGTTCTTTTTTTAAACGGTCATGCAGCCCCTTCCCCCAACCATTCGAGACATAGCCGCAATAATTTTCATTCGAAGAGGCTGGCGTAAAATTTATCACCCAGAAAGGAACATTTTTATTTTGCGCAAAATTATTAATTTCTAAAACTGATTTTATGCTCAAGTTCTCGTCGTCTTGCAAGCGGCTAGAAGCTACATATAATTTGTAAGATATGAATCTCAAGAAAGACGAGTGCCCCAAAAAGAGACGGTTAAGATCCCTACTAAGATACGGCAAAAGTGGCACAATCCTATTTCCGGTAAAAATCAGATCCCTCTTTTCGGCGACTGGAAGCGTTCCGTAAGGATTTCTCATCGGCTGGATATCATTATCCGTATACTGCAAAATTAATAAATCCGGCTGATACGACATCGCCAAGTCCTTGGCCAGGAAGGCCTCCTGAAAGCTGTTAATTCCCTGATAAGAGAAAGAAAAAACCTCAAAGCTGTTTATTTTAGTTGAAGCCGGATCATTTTTTATCTTATCGTTAAGAAGCTGCTGAAACTGATAAGGGTATTCGCAATTTTTATTTTTTAGATTGTCCTTACAGCAATAACCGACCGTGAAAGAATCCCCCACTATGGCAATCCTAAACACGCCCTCATTTTTCGTTTTCGTAATTTTTGTCGGGCTGTAAAGCCCGTAGATCTTTTCGACCAGCGAGTTATCGTTAAAGTTATAATACAGCTGATTATCCTTGTTAATATAAACTTTCTTTTGCTCCTCTTTGTCTATTCCGATGAACCAAGGGGCAAAAACGCCGACTTGCGCATTAGCCCACTCCGACTGGCCGTAATTTTGTTTTTCATCGTAAAAAAGACGAGTTGCAATTTCGGCTAAAATAAAAAAAACGCTCAACGAGACGAAAAAAGACAAGATTCCGATAAAAATAGCCGAGGACTTTTTCATAAAAGTTTCTTGCTAAGATACAAAACTAAAAAATAATTTTAATAGAATGCGCTTAAAACACCGTATAGATGAAAGGCGAAAGAGCGCTTTCTTGCCCCAGAACAATCAAGAGGCCGACCAAAATCAGCATCACGATAATTGGTGTTAACCACCAGGCCTTTCGAACTTTTAAAAAATCCCAGATTTCCGCGAACAATGACTTATTTTTTTGCTCCATAAGATTATATTAATTATTTAATTATTAGAAAGTTCCCCAAGACCAAACAGTCAATTTCCGTATTCAGAAAACATCGATAAGCATCTTCCGGCGAGGAAACAATCGGCTCGGCATTCACATTAAAAGAGGTGTTAACCAAGATCGGCACGCCTGATATCCTGCCGAATTCCTTGATTAAATCATAATACAATCGACCGCCCTCTTTTTTAGCAATCTGCAAACGACCCGTGCCGTCAACGTGACAAACCGCCGGAATTTTTGCCTGCCATTCTTTTTTTATCGGACAAACAACGAGCATATACTCAGCCAAATCAAAAAGCGGTTCGTCTATTTCAAAAAATGTCTTGGCGTCTTCGCGGCAAACCACGGGAGCAAACGGCCGGAATTCTTCCCGGTGCTTAACCTTCAAATTTAGAATATCTTTCATTTCGGGATTTAAGGGATTAGCCAGGATGCTTCTGGCCCCTAGAGCTCGCGGCCCCCACTCTTCCCTCCCTTGAAACCACCCAATAACCTGGTCATTAAAAATCAATTGCGCTGTTTTTTGAATCAATTCTTTTTCGTCGATGAATTCATAATATTTTATCCGGTTCTGGTCTAAAAAATTTTTTATTTCCAAGGAAGAATATTCTGGTCCCAAATAAGCGTCAGCCATCGGGTAACGGATTTTATTGCCCAGGATCTGATGATAAGCAAAAAGCGCCGCTCCGAAACTGGTTCCTCCGTCAGAAGCGTTGGGTTGAATCCAAATGTTTTTAAATTTAGTCTGGTTTAAAATTTTTCCGTTCAGAACACTGTTGAGTGCCACCCCGCCGGCTAAAACGACATTATCGCACTGATAATTTTCATATAAATCGGCCAGCAACTTAAAAACAATTTCTTCGGTAATAAGCTGCAGAGCGGCAGCGATGTCTTCATGGCGCGTCTCAACCGGTTCGTCTTTTCGGCGAACTGGTCCGCCAAGCAAACGGCAAAGCTTGTCTGACGGCATCTTCCCCGCGTAATGATATTTAAAATAGCTCATATCCAGCCGGAAACTTCCGTCGTTTTTTATGTCAATAATTTCTTTTAATGTTCTGTAAAAAATATTCTTATTTTTATCTTTTTGCCCGTAAGCGCTAAGCCCCATTACTTTATATTCGGAATTGTTTACCGAAAAACCGAGGTAAGCCGTGATTGCCGAATAGAGCAGGCCCAAGGAATGAGGGAATTTTATCTCCTTTTCCAGCCTTATTTTATTGCCTTGACCCCAGCCCGCCGCTGTTGTTGTCCATTCGCCCGTTCCGTCAATCGTCAGGATTACTGCCCGTTC
>Ga0172369_10007798_pt1 | contig 12342 bp, 12 predicted proteins | sample LakKiv25m_FD_114539 | JGI IMG/M metagenome (GOLD analysis project Ga0172369, IMG submission 114539) | Freshwater microbial communities from Kabuno Bay, South-Kivu, Congo - kab_022012_11.25m | ecosystem: Environmental > Aquatic > Freshwater > Lake | place: Democratic Republic of the Congo... | reverse complement strand
TTGCTGCTTTACCAACAATATAACGGCCTTTTGGTGCAATGTTTGAAATAAATTTAAGTGTGACTGATTTTGCAACTCCTGGATCCCCTATTAATAATAAATGGATGTCACCTCTGTTTGTTGTTCCATCAGGAGCTACTTTTCTAACACCCCCAAACATTTGAAGAACAAGGGATTCTTTGATCTCATCATAGCCCCAGATTGCTGGAGCAATGCTTTCTTTGAATTTTTTTAATATTTCTGGTTCTTCTGAAAGCTCTAAAATTTGACGTTCATCTTCTTCACTTATTTCTAATTCCTCATAGGTTGTTTCTAGAGGGATTACATTGTTTGCTTCAATTGCTAATTCAAATCTTGTTGAAATAGAACCTGTTGGAAGGGGAATTGGAACTTCTTTTAAAATTCCAATAACTCTTACTTTTGCACCAGGAGTTGTTTTTTCTTCCATTCTTGGTTCTACTAAATCTTCTTTTAAGAAAACTTGCATTCTTCTTGGTTGTTCTCCTCCTGAAAGAGCATCAGGTGCTTCTTCAATTACTAGTCTTTGAGCATCTACCATTGTTTTGCTCATTAATCTAAACTGGCCTTTTCTTCCACAAGAACATCTGCTTGGCTCTCTGAATTTTTTTTCAATCTGGAGTACTGATATTACTGTTCCGCAGGAGGGACATTCAAATTTTGCATTTACAACCTGGGGCCTTACATCAGAAGTTTGACGAATTATTCCTTCAAAGAAGATGGTTTTGTTTAAATGCTGAGCACGAATTGTTCTTATCTTTACTTTTTGGGTTTCTGGAAGATCATTAAACCTTATTCTTGTGTTTTGAAGACCTATACCTATTTCTTCAAGAGCTGTTTCAAGGACCTGAATTATATCCTCTGGATTGCTTATTAGTGCTTCTGCAAGCTCTGGTGAGCTGGATGCAAGGTCTGAGAAATTGACAAAGACCACTTTTTGGCCTTTTCTTTTAGTATCTCCTATTTCTTTTTTATATATTTCTAGAAATGCCTTTGCCTCTGCAATCATTTCTTCATTACTCTTTTTTTTATCAATCACCATTTTAGAGTTTTCTGTATGTTTAATTTAGGGCATTCTTCTTTATAAGGATTTATAGCAATATACTATATTTATGCATTAATATATTTTAGAAAGGGTTTTTAAGATTAGGTAATAACTTGAAAGTGAAAAATCAGGGTTTTTATTCTTTTTTTCTAGCATTAGCTTCTTTTAGCTTTTTTATTAATTGGTCCATGGAATCTTCTAATTGTTGGTTGTTTTTGGTTCCTGTACAAACTAATTTTCCATTTGAGAATAGTAAGAAGGTTGCATTCGGTTCTACTAATTTGTAGACCAAACCTGGAAATTGCTCTGGTTCATATTCTGTATTTTCTAATTCTAATGCTAGATAGTTTAGATTAAGCATCATGTCTATGTTTCCACTTGCAACAATGTTCTGAACAGTTATTTTTGGCTTATCTGTAATCTTTACATTTATTTTTTTAAGTGTTTTTATTACTTGTTCAATTACTTCTTTTACTTGAGCAATGGATTTTGTTCCTGTACAAACAAGATTTCCTGATGAAAACACTAGAACTGCTGATTTTGGTTGTTTTATTCTTAGAACAAGACCTGGAAACTGTTCAGGATTGTATTCTGTGTTTGGAATTGTTTTTGCAAGTTTTGTTAATGGAACATCTTTTCCAAGTGAAGTTGTGGCTACAATATTTTGAATTTTTAAAGAACCTTTTCCCATTCTATTTATAAAGGAGTTCTATATATAAAGCTTTCTATTTTTATCGAGGAGTAAGAGGATAGTTTTTAAATGGTTTATGGGCCAAACCTTCCAAGTCTTTGGGCTAATAGAACATTTGCTGTTTGCATTTTTAACGCGGTTGGATTAATTGTTCCATCTGATCTTTTTGCTAGATGTCTTGCTCCGTTAAGTCGAGCTAAGGCGGGTACTTGGGTGCATAGTTCATAGGCTGCTTTTTCTTCTATTCCTTTTGCAACAACTCTTTCTTTTCCATCTCTTGTTGTTATTCCATCTTCAGAGTCAAATGTTTCCCTAAAATTTGTTTCTATGTAGGCAGTCATATATCTATTTCCAGCAAGTCCTCCTGCTTTTTCAGTATATTCATATACTACATAAAGAGGTTTTTCTCCAGTTTCCATTTTTCTGTTAATAGAATTTATTTTATATATTTTTATGTTTTTGAATATATGTATCTAATTTATTGACCTGGCTGAGAATTTTATTGGAGATGAACTGAAAACGCCTCCCTTTCTGGAATTATGGTTGAAGAATGTAATAATTAGGGAGATGAGGATGATGACTATTGCAATTATTAGTGTGATAATTAATCCTATGTAAATGTAATTAGTTAGTTTTAGAAATGATGCTGAACATGATTGACTTTGTTCTTTGTCAGGTTTGCAGTTATTATTATCTGTACAGGTTTTTGTTTGAGTGTCATTGATGCATTCTGACCATGCTGAACAATTCCAGGAAGGAGTGCAGGATGAATTAATTGTTATATCTGGAGGATCGGTTCCACATGGTTGGGTTGTTTCATCTTTATTTAATGTAGTTCCGCAGTAGCTTAGATCTGTTGCATTTCTTGTTTGAAGATTGTTTGTGCAATTTGACCAAGCAGAATAATTCCAATTTTCAATGCAACTTGCATTTTCAATATATTCTATTACTCCGGAATTTGTCAACCCCATTATTCTAAATCCATCTTCATCTACTTCACAGGAAATATTTTCATCGGATTCTGGACAAGTTAATAGTATTTCATTGGATTTAATACATTTAGGGTTTATTGCAGAGATTGAACTAATTTCTTCATCTTTTATGCAGATTTTTCCTGAATATGCGAATGAATTAAGGTATACTGTTTTATTTACATGAAGATTTTTTATTAATATGTAACTTTTATTTACAAAGGTGTATTTTTCAATGTAGATATTATTTAAATCAAGAGGTACTGAAAAGTTCCAATAAAAGTCTACATAGGTTGCATTTGAATTTTTTATTTCTACTCTAATATTTTGGTTTGTGAAATTTTGAGAACTTAAATTTGATGTACCATTAATGTAGAGTGTTACTTGTTCATGCATAGAATTTCTTATTTTTGTTTTGAAATCTTCTGGATTTCCAAATATGCTATCATTATTGAAGTTACAGTTTTGAGTTTTATTAAATGGTTGAGAGGTTGTTGTTCCACAGTAGTTTGAATCTGTGTAATATGTTAATATTGTTTCTGAAGAATTACATGTTGTATTTTGTTCTTGCCAATTAGGTGTGCAGGAAGGGATGGAGGTTATTATTTTTACATACCCAACATAGTCTATGCTATAATTTGCAAATGATAAATCTTCATTTATTTTTATTGTGTTTGTAGATGATTCTGTTATATTTTCATCATAATTGTAAAAAACTTTGTTTAAATCTGAATTATTAATAATCCAGTTTCCAGGAGTTTTTTTAAAACTTGTTTTAAAACTTACATTCGCCTCTGCTAAATTAAATGTTCTTGGTTTTATGTACTTTTCTTGAATTATGGGATTATTGGAAGAATTTAAATATACTTCAGCTGATGCGTTTGAAATTGCTCTTAAAATGTTTAGATACTCTTCTGTAAAATTTCCCCTTATTCCAGTGATAACTGTTAAATTGCCAAATAATATCATGTCCACTCCACTTAGAATAAATGCTTCATCATTTTTTATTTTGTAGGCAGTTATAAAACTGCATTTGCCTGGTTCTGATGTATTTGTAAAAATAATAATATCTGTGGAAGGCTCATTGAAGATAGAATTCCAGAGTGCTTTTATGCTATCGTTTGAACAATCTGTAGGTATTGTTGGATTAAAAATGACTTTTCCAGAAATATTTTTGTTTAGAGAAATTATTACTAGAATTAACAGGATAACAAGTATTATTAGAATGGTTATTAATAATTTAATTCTCTTACCTCTCTTTTTCATTAAAATATACAGTTAAAAGGGTTTAAATTTCTTGGTATTTATAGCTCCTTTGTTTCGGTGCTCAACAAATTCGTTTTTATGTATTGGTAATGATTATGAGTTTAGTTAAAAATGTAAGAGTTTAACATTAGTAGTATTGTAAAAAATTAGAATGATAGGATGTAGGCTAATTTTGAATTAAAGTTTTATTAAAAATTTAATATTCTCTTTTTAATTCCATTCTTTTGAATTCAGTCATTACTTCACTCATTGTGGTTACCTCTTTAAGAGATTTATCTTCTCTTAAATGAGTTATTCTTGGAAATCTTAATGCAAATCCTGACTCATAGCTTGGAGATTTTTGAATGTTTTGAAATAGAATTGTGACTATTATCTTTGGTTTTACTGTAACTTCTTTTCCATGTTCTTTTATTATTAATGGATTCAGTAATTTAGTAAGTTCATTAAAAGAAAGGCCTTCCTCTTCTTTTTCTTTTAATCCTGTTGATGCTTTTCCTATTTCAACAAATTTATCTTTTTCTTCATCAAAACATGAAAGAGTATAGGAAGATAATATGCCTCCTCTTTTTCCTGTTCCATATTCTGCTTTGGTTATTACTAGGTCAAATTCATTTTCAGCAGGTTTTAATTTTAACATAAATCCAACTCTGGCACCTGGCTTGTATTCTGCATTTAGATTTTTTATCATGACTCCTTCTTGTCCTTCTTTTAGGGCTTGTTTGTAGAATTGTTCTGCTTTTTTTTCATCACCTGTTATTAATTGTACTGCTGTTCTTATTTTAAATGGATGATGATGGATTATTTTTCTTATTAGTTGAGTTCTTTTTTCAAATGGTTCTTGAATCATTGATTTTCCGTTATAGTATAGAATATCAAAAATGTTTAATTCGACTGGAAGTTCTTTTTCTAATTTTTCAATATCGTATTTTCTTCTGATTCTTTGAGAGATATCTTGGAAGACTTTGTATCTTTTTGTTTTGGGATCATAGCCAACTGCTTCTGAATCTAGAATAAACGATTTTGCATCAATGTGTTCTTTTATGTATTTTACTACATCTGGAAATTGCTTTGTAACTTCATCAAGTCTTCTTGTAAAGATCTTGATATTTCCTTTTTCATCTTTGTTGATGAGCATCCTAAATCCATCATATTTATATTCGAAAACAGCAGGCCTACCTACTTTTTCAAAACCATCTTTTATTGATTCTGCTTTTAGTGCAAGCATTGCTTTTAAGGGATGTCCTGGAACTAATTCTGTTGCATGAAGGGTTTTTATTCCTTTTAGTGCTTTTTCAAAAACAAGTGCAAAATCATTTGCTTTGTCATAGGATTCTTGAACTGCTTTTGTTGCTTCTATATTCTCTTCTTTATTACTTCCATCTTCTTCTTTATTTCCAAAACAAGCCCAAGTTATAGCATCTCTTATTGTTCCAGATGCAACACCTATTCTTAAATCATTTAAAAGAGTTCTAATAATGTATTTTGCCTCTATTCCTGATGCAGAGGTTAAAAGTTCTGAAACCAATGCCATTTTTTTATCAACTGTTCCTTTTCCAACTAGTTCAGGAAGTTTTTTTAAATTGTCAAGAACTTTTTCAGTTGTTAGTTTGTGTGAGAAAAGAGTATTTTGTTTTTTCTTAGACATTACTTGTTCTGCAACTAGGCCTAAGTCTCCTATTTTTTTCCATTTTTGAATTATATCTTTCTTTGAAATTCCTGATGCTTTTTCAAGAGCTTTAATACAAAGCTGATCAGATATGCCAAATTCTTTTTCAGAATAATCTGGAAAAGCTTTTCCTTGAATTAAATAGATAATTTCTGGATGTCCAGAAGTTTTCATTTTCAATAAAAATTTAGCTAGAATTGCTGTTTTTTTCAATCTTGAAGGATTTTTTTCAAGTTCTTCATATGTTTCACACAGTTCTTTGTATAACATTTTTCACCTCTTGATTTGCTTTATAATGGAATTTAGGTTATTAAAGGTTATTATTATTTGAAATTATTTTTTTAAATTTAATTTTTCCAAAAGCTCAATTTTATTTGCTACAATCTGGTATTTTGCAAATCCTAAATGCCCATATCCTTGTTTTTTCGTCATTAATATTCCATAGACCTTTACTTTTGCATGGGAATAGTTAGAATTCAATCCTGGGAATTCATCTATGTTTGGTATGTATTGTGTGTTTTTAGTTGTTTCAAGCCATATTTTTCCATCTAAATTAGATGTTTCGAAACCAGACTCTAATATTCCACTATATTCTACCTTTTTTTGATCTAATGTCTCTGCTTGTGATTCAATCTCATTTAAAGTAATTTTTTGATATTTGTTTAAAAATGAAAAGATTCCCATGATTATTAGTCCTAATAATATTATGATAATTAATATGGCTAATGGTTTATAATAATTATTGTTTCTCTTTTTCATATGTGAAGGAATAATTAAGAATTATTAAATGTTTGGAGAATTTTATTTTGTCTCTATAATGTAATCTTGTTTTTGTTCTAAATAACTATATATGCCCCATTTAAAATCTTCTTCATTAGGTTTTGTTATTTTAGAATACATGGTTAATTTGTCTCCTTCTTTATTTTCAAAATCATAAGTTAGTGAAGATTTGTTTTTTATTTCTTCCCATACTTTTTTTAGTTTTTCAGCTTCTTTTCCTTTTTTTGTTATTGATAATTCTCCGCTTGTTGAATTGGTAAAGTCAATTCTGCCAATTTCAGTTCGGTTATTATCTTTAATAATGAAGATAATTTTTGGAGTGAACTTAAAACTTTCAATAATTGTTTTTGTCATTATTTTTCCTGAATAGCCATATCCTTCATGTAAATAGGGATAAATCTTTACCATAAAATTTTCTGAATAGAAATTGACTTCTCCAATATCTGCCTTTCCACCAGTCGGAGATTTATTTGTTGCTTTTGTGTAGTATTGAACATTATTTTTATTCACTAAATTAAGAGTTGGTTGAGGTAAATTATCTATAATAACTTTCTCAATTTTCATACTCGGAGCAACAACTGTCTCAAATGGACATTTAAAAAATATTAAATATTCATTGTCATTTATCTTTTTTACTAAAGAAACCTCCCATTTTTTAAACTCTGGATATTCAAAAGTAAATCCTTGAATTTCTGAGAATGTTTTTGTTTCTATTATTTTATAGGATTTAAAGGGCCACATTGTGAATGTAATAATTAATAATATGATTATTATAAATATTGCTGATAAACTAATAATTAGTTTTTTATTATTTTTCCTCTTTTTCATTGATAAATAATATGTTGAGAACTATTAAATGTTTTTATAAACTTTTAAATAGGTTTTGTTCATAAATAAATTATGGTTAATTATTTTATTGGAGAGGTTTATAAAGTTGACAGAATGGGGGCAATACCTGTTGGAGTTGTTGTTGAAAGAAGTGCTAAGTTTATTCCTTTAAAAAAGGGCATGAAATCAGTTATTGATGGAAAAACAATTGAAATTGTTTCACTTGAATCTCATCATGAACAATTGGAAGAATCTAAAAAAGGTACTCCTGTTGCTATTAGTTTTATTATACATGGTAAGAAAAAGAGAAATAACTTGGGTAATAAAACTGAAGCTGAGATAGAAGAAGAATATAATCTTATTAAAAATTATATAAATAAAGAGATTATCTTTAATTAATTATTAAATGTTTGGAGGAATGGGATTATTTTCTAGGATATAATCTATTTCTTTTATGAGTCAAATGCATTTTTCTAACAGAAGGTTTTGCTTTGTTAGTTGGAGATTTGCTAGTAAGTCCTCTGCTCTTTTTTCCAGCAGAAGTAAGCCCTCTATAGACTCTTTTTTGATTTGTTTTTTTGCAAATCCAATTGTAAACTGGATCATTTTTAATTTCAGGTCTTGTTGGATCAACTAGTATTACTTCATAAAAATAATATTTTCCATCTTTTCCTATATTATAACTATTTAAAACTTCTAGGTTTTCAAAGTATTTGTTTGCTCTTTGTTCTGCAACCCATTGATAGGACATTTGAACTACTTTTCTTATGGTGTGTCTTTTTGATCTTCTTCCTTTATTTGTTCTATGTCTTTGCCTTCCACCCCTCGGAACTCTAACTCTTGCAACAATTATCCCTTTTTTTGCTTTGTATCCAAGTGCTCTTGCTCTATCTAGCCTTGTTGGATTTTCAATTTTTAAGACACTTTGTTCTGATCTCCATTGAACCATTAATTCTCTTAGTCTTATTGGATTTGGTTTTTTCCAAGTTTGTTGTAAATAATGATATAATCCTTTTGCCATGTTATTTTTAGATAAGGTTGGTTTAAAAAGGTTATTGTTTAGTTTTAATTCAGATATTCTGTGGTGCTCAAGAATATTTGTATATTCTTGGCGACTCCAACTTTCTTCTATAAAGTTAAAGTATTTGAAAATGAGGCCGCCAAGATTTGAACTTGGGACCCCTGCCTTATCAGAGCAGTATTCTAACCGGGCTGAACTACGGCCTCATTATCATTAATTACTAAGAAAAAGCTTATTTAAAGGTTTTTATATAATTTATATTTTTTAATGTGTTTCGGATTAGCTGGTTTGATCAAATCCATAAACTTATCAAACATTTCTGTTCCCCTAATAGTTATTAGATAAGCCCTTTGCCTGTTAAAATCTTTATTTGCTAACCAACTATAATTAGTTGCCCTTAATCCTAGTTCATTCAAAATTTTATGTAACTGTTCCGCTAATTTTGAAGAAATTGTGGCTATTTGTAGTCTTGGATATAGTTTATTATTCTTATGTTCAAGGTAAATACATCCATCTGTATCAAAAATTCCTCTAATTACTAATGTTTTTAAATCATCGTTTTCTAAAAAAGAATTGGGAATTAAAATGTTAAATTTCTTTCCTAAGGGTAGACCGAGTTTTACTTTAAACTTGACTAATTCATCGTTCCAAATTTGAAAACCAAATACTCTTGTTGAGGGCATTTCCCTAAGATTTATGTCTATGTTATATAGTTCTTTAAAAATAGGTTTTATTCTTTCTAAATAATGGTCTTTGTCATCTTCTATGTGCCCTCTTAATTGATATATGCCTTTTAATTTACCCTGGTTATTATAAAAGTTCATACTGCCATCGCCAATATGCCAACCTGTTTCTTCAGCAAGTTTTTTTGTTATAGCTTTTGGAATAGAAATATTTTCGAATTTTTCAACCTCTCTAGCATATAGAATGACTTCTATATAAATATTATTGCCTTGCTGCAAGTTCAAGAATTAGATTGCCTTGTTCTAATTTATAACCTAGGATTGGAAGATTGATATTAAGTGTTTTTGAATATACTTTATCTTTTCCAAGTGCTTTTATTTCAATGGAATCTTCTAGTTGATTTATGAATATGTCGTCTATTTTTTTTACTTCAGGCATTTGCATCTCATATATAACTTTTCCAGAAAATCTTCTTACCTTTGAGATTGGTTCTTTTTTTGGATATTTTGAGAATTTTTCTGCTTTTTCTTTGGTTATTTTGTTTGTTGATGGGGGTATTAGTTCTGGATTCTCTTCTGTATTTTGTGGAGAGACTCTTTTACCATTTACAAAAAATTGAATTTCTAGATTTCCTTGTTTGGGCATTGTTATTTTTTGAGGGGGGGCTGGTCTTTCTTGAGGAAGGTTTCTCATTTGTTTTTCTATCATTTTTTCTGCTATTTTCATTGCATTTTCTAAAATTCTATCCATAAATGTGTTGTCCATTTCTTCAAACGATAGAGTGTCTAAATTATCATTTTTTCCTAGGAAACCATATTCTTCTTTAAGGTTATTAGTTCTAAAACTATGGCCACAATAGGGGCAAAAATCATAGTCCTTACCCACCTTACTATTGCATTTAGAACATTTCTTTTTGAACATATTATCTTAATGGTTGTTTTGTTTATATATTTTTATATCCCTTAACGAGTTTATAAGAGTTGTGAATGCTGATTTAACCTGTGTTGATTACTTTTGCTTATAAATATTTAACTTAAAATTTGTTCATAAAAATATGATTTTTACTCAAAAATAATGCTCGAAAAGTTCCTCATGCTCACCTTTCTCGCTGATTTATTTGACAATTATTAATAAACATCCGTGAATTTGGCGAGCATCGAAACAAATGAACAAGAATCTCTAAACTGAAAAGATTATATGTTTAAAAGACTTTTTTATCAACTTAAGTTTTTTAAGAAAGGTTTTTAAAAAATGGTTTATTGTTATATTTAACCTAATCTGTATAGCCCTATAATATGGAAGATAATGAAAATATTAAACTAATTGAATTAGCTAAAAAGTATAATCTTGATTTAGATAAGTTAAAACAAGAGCAAATCAAGTTAGCTAAGGGTTTGGAAATAAGAGATAAGATTGATTTTAAATTAGCCGATACTTTTGGAGCTGTGGATAATACTTTTTTTGGAAATAAGTTGCTTTCTTGCATTGTTGTGTGTAATAAGGAGATGGAAGTAGTTGATAGGGCTTATGTAGTGGAGAAAGTTAAATTTCCTTATATACCGGGATTTAGAAATTATAGGGAGATGCCTGCAATGGTTGCAGCTTATGATAAGTTAAATGAAAAACCTGATGTTATTTTTGTTCCTGCAAATGGAATTCTTAATTCCCGACTAGGCCTTGCAAGTCATTTAGGTCTTGCTCTTGGAGTTCCTACTATAGGTGTTTCAAATTCTGATTCAGAATGCGAAATAAAGGGAGATATTTTATTTAGAAATGGAAAGAAAGTTGGGAGGATATTACTTAGTAAAGAAGGAAGTAATCCTCTTTATATTAGTCCTGGGAATCTCATAAGTATTGAAACTGCTTTTGATTTAAGTAAATTGATGATAAGGCCTCCACATAAAAGACCTGAACCATTGCATTTTGCTGCAAAATACACTAAAGAAGTTAGGAAGGAAATTAATCCCTAGATAATTAATAATTTTGTGGGAGACTTTTCTAGGAAGTTATTTTACCTAAATATTTATATAACCTTGAATAATAAAAATAAATATGAATAAAATAATAAAAAGGGCTTTTATTGATTCAATTGGAACTGCTGCTTATGTAATTTTAGTGGCATCTTTTATATTTTCTCTTCAGTTTTTTGCTCCAAAAAAAGATATAATAATCATTCCAATTGCCATGCTTTTACTTTTTGTATGTTCTGCAGCAATCACAGGATTTTTAGTCTTTGGAAAACCAGTAATGTTATATATGGATGGAAAAAAGAAAGATGCAATTTCATTGTTAAGCTACACATTGGGGATATTATTTCTTATCACTTTAATATTCTTTATTTTCTTAATAACCCACTATAATTCTGTTTAAGTGTTTTTTAATTAATAAAAACATCATTAAGTTAGTTTTAGGATCTTTTATTTATGCATTGAAAAGAAGAAAGGATTTATTAAATGGGTTTTAAAATAATGAATATCTTTTATTAAAGGATATTCTATTTTTCTTGCTATTACTTTTATTTCTTTTTCTGTTGAAAATCTCGCTTTTTTCTTTACCTCTTTTATTTTTGGGAGCATTATTATTCCAACTATTAATCTTAGTACTCCAGATATTATAAAAATTATTAAAATTGGGCTTAGGAAAGAGGTTTTTATATTTTCAATTAAGATTGCACCTATTGCAGCCCCTGTGAATACTCCAATGCCATTTAATAATTCATAGTAGGAAAAAGCAAGACATCTTTTTTGAGGGGTTACGCAGTCAAATACATAGTTGGAACATGCAAAATTAAATCCTCCCCAACCAATTCCACTTAGTAATTGTGGAACAAATATTAGGTATATTGGTGATTTGGAGAATATCCAGGTTATGGGACATAGGGCGATTATAATAAGGGTTATTCTAAAAATTTCATAGTTTCCATATTTATCTGAAAATCTTCCCCATGCTTTTATTACAATTAGTGAAAATAGTGTTGCAGCAGAAATTACTATTATATAGGTTATGTAGGAAAATTGAAGGTCTCTTAGCATATATATTGTAAAAAATGGCCCTGCTATTGCAGTTACGCAATTCAACAGTGCTCTATAGATGGTAAATCTTCCAAAATTATTAAATGGTGCTTTTGAAATAAATTGAAAGAAACTAAAATAATTTTCTTTTTCAATTATTATTTTGGGCTCATATTGTTTGCTTAAAAAATATCTTGAAAATATTCTTGAAATCATTGCTATTGTAAATAAAATAATAAATCCAAATATGAGTAAGTTGTTATTTTTAAGAAAATCTAGAAGTATTGCGCTTAATACAGCACATATTAATGAAACACTTCTTAGTATAAATGACCTTTTTGCAAACCATTTTCCTCTGCTT
>Ga0172369_10007795_pt1 | contig 12349 bp, 4 predicted proteins | sample LakKiv25m_FD_114539 | JGI IMG/M metagenome (GOLD analysis project Ga0172369, IMG submission 114539) | Freshwater microbial communities from Kabuno Bay, South-Kivu, Congo - kab_022012_11.25m | ecosystem: Environmental > Aquatic > Freshwater > Lake | place: Democratic Republic of the Congo... | reverse complement strand
TTTTCTTGTTGGGTTTGCCAATGTACTTGTTGCTCCATCACCAAAATACCAATTGTATGTCTGAGAGCCTGTATTTATTGTTGAACTGTTTGTAAAAACAAAATTGTTTTCATTGAAGCATTGGCTGGTATCATTTACATTGAATAAGGAAACAGGATTTGGAAAAACATAGGATTTTAATTGAAGCGTATCTCTGCACCCTTTATTTGTTCCTGCAATTAAATAAACATTAAATGTATCGTCTATGCTATATGTGTGTGAAACATGTCTCGAATAACTTGTGTCTCCGTCACCAAAAACCCATAAAAAAGATATTGTTCCTGTGTTAACTGATGAATTATTTGTAAATGCAAAATTATTTCCATTTAAACATTGCGTACTGTCGTTTACACTGACATTAAATTGAGGAACAGGAAAAACAATTGCTTGCTTAATCACTGAATCTACACATCCCATCGATGATATTATTTTCAATTTCACATCAAACGAGTCATCAGTACTGTAAATATGGTTGGTGTGTGTTGAGGTGGAAGTTTGATTATCACCAAAAAACCAGTAACTATTAAAAGATCCCCATTTTAATGTACTCAGGTTTGTGAAACTTAAATTATTACCTGTCAGGCATTGTCCATTGTTTAGGATACTAAAATCAGCAACAGGCATAGGTTGAACATACATGGTATGAGCAATTGAATCTTTACATCCAAAATCACTCGTTACAATAAGTTTTACTGTAAAAGTATCATCAGTAGCATAAGTATGATTAGGGTCTTTTTGGGTGGAAGTGTCTCCATCACCGAAAGTCCAGTAATAAAATTTACTTCCTGAAGCTATCGTTGAATTATTGGTGAAATAAAATATATTTGCCTTCAAACACTGTGTTGTATCGTTTGTAGAAAAAGCAGCCACCGGCATCGGATGAACATAAACATTTTTAGTGATGGTATCGAAACACTGCAATGCCGAATAACTGATTAAACTAACTGCAAAAGTATCAGCAAGAGCATAGCTGTGGCTTGCATTGGTAGTTGTGGCAATATTAGTATCTCCAAAAAGCCATTTATAGCTTAAAGAACCCCAATCTATGGTTGATGAGGATGTAAAAATAAAGTTGTTTCCTGTTAAACATTGTGAGGTATCGTTTATAGAAAATTGAGACACAGGCATCGGATAAATATGCACGATATGAAAAGATGAATCTTTACATCCTTGCTCTGAGGTAGCATATAATTTCACCTGCAAAGTATCATGGTCGTTGTATTGATAAACCGGATTTTTTAATGTACTGGTATCACCATTTCCAAAATACCATAAATAGTTCAGTGTTCCTGTGCTGATTGAAGTATTATTGGTAAAACTGAAAGAATTAAATCGTAAACATTGTGTACTGTCGTTTACTGAAAACTGAGCATCAGGCATTGGAAAAACAACATTCTTGTGTTCAATGGTATCTCTGCAATTGTAATTCGATGTAACAATTAACTTTGTTGTAAACGTATCGTGGTTTAAATATGTGTGCTGAGGATTTTTAATTGTTGAACTATCATTATCACCAAAATACCATTTCCAGCTAATAGTACCATACTTAACAGAGCTGGTATCTGTAAAGCCAAATAAATTTCCTGATAAACACTGGGTGCTGTCGTTTACATAAAATCCAGCAACCGGCATTGGTCTTACATATATTTTATTAATGGCAGTGTCGCTGCAATTCGAATCTGACTTAACAATAAGCTTCACCGAAAAGCTATCTACTGTTAGGTAAGTATATGGATCAGGAGAAAATTTTGTAGAAGAATCTCCATTGCCAAAATACCATTTATACATTAAGGTACTGGTTGATCCGATACTGGATGTATTATCAAGCAAAAAGCTATGATCTTTATAGCATTTTGAATATTCATCAACATAAAATTCTGCTTTTGGAGAATGTTTTATATAAACCAACATAGTAGTAGAGTCATACCCGCCATAATCTGAAATTTCAATAAGTTTGACGGTATATTTTCCTGGTTTTGAATAAACATGTGTTGGATTTTTTAAATCAGAAGTGTCACCATCTCCAAAATCCCAATGATGCCAGTCTATTGTTCCCTTAGTAATAGTCGAAGTATTAGTAAAAACAAATTGATGATTTTTAAAGCATTGAATTGTATCAGTGGTAAATTTTGCTTTTGGTCGTGGATGAATAACAACCGTATGATGTATTGTATCAATGATATTTCATTTATAAATAATTAGGGTGACTTTATAGTCTCCTGTGTCACAATAGGTATAAGAAGGATTAAAAAGAGTGCTGTAGTTGTTTTGACCTGCACAGGTATCATCAAAAAACCACTTTACTGAGTCAATACGTGCAGAATCAGCAATCAGGAAATTTGTAATCATATCTTCAAAATTACCAACATAGGTAAACCCAAGGCTTGGGTTAAAATATGACTGAACAAATGTGGGTAATCCCATAGCACCTGAGGTGCCAGTTGTTAAGGTCACTCCTGATGTTTGATAATTGCATGATGTACCTAATTTGTTTGGATAATTTATTACAGAAAGATAATTTCTGTTGTCGCGTACGATATAAATTTTTTGGTTGCTCGCCAGCTGTGCAGCTCCATAATTACCACCTCCACCTCCGGAAGATTCATTTGCGATTATTTTTTCAGAATTCCGGATAGCTGTCTGGCTACCGGCATTAAGATTCCATTGGTAAATTCTGTTATATTCTGTGTAACCAGCTCCACCACTATATACGCCCCAGGTAGTCCCATATAAAATGTCACCACCAGGAGAAAACTCAATACCATAAGCACCTTTATATTTGTTTTTCAGTCTGATAGGATTACTGACTGCTCCGGTTGTATAATTAAAATCATATATTTCGAATGCACCGGATGAATCCGGGCATGAAGTAGCATTACCAACACTACCACATCCATCATATCCAATAGCAAGGGCAATTCTTCTTCCATCTGGTGTAGCTTTCATATATCCTCTTGAGCTACCATAACCCCAGTTGTCTCCACCCTGATGAACAGTACCAATAGTTGTAACAACAGGTGTGGTGTTGACGCCTGAAGGAGTAATTAAAAAAGCATAAAATTTATTTCCAGCAGTACTGCTACCAATTTTAAAGTCATGAGCAATGACCCAAATATCTGTGTTATTACAGTGGCGAACAGCCGTAATTTTTTCAGCCATTTTTACACCACTTGGGGTCAATATTACATTCTTTTTACTAGCAACAACATCACCTAGGCCTGAATTTAATTGCATATTAACTAAGGAGTATCTTAATCCATTATTTAAATTGTTTTGAGTAGCATCTATTGTAAAAATTAAAAATGAATCTTTTGAATTAGGCCATTTAACAATAACACCAGATTGTGTTGCAGAAGCATGACCTAAAAGTCCTGATTCCATTACCTGATGGTTTTTATTCCAAACAGTTTGACCATCGGTATAAAATAACAAATTTCCAAGTGAATCAGATATCGTTGCTGTGCCCTCCAGATTATTTGTACTGTTTGTAGCTCCACCAGATACACCTTGTGCTGTTCCATTTACAAATTTTACACCTGCATGGTTGCCAAAATACCAATTATCTCCTTGTTTTGATTGAGAAAAAGCAAAAAAATTAACCAATACTAAAATGATGGCTAAAGAAATGTTGATTATATATGCTTTTCCAATATTCAAATAATTAATTTTTTATAATCTTATATACCGTTGTGTATAAATTATCCGATACTTGTAAAAAATATATACCTTTTGCTAATTCATTAATATTCAGTATAATGACGTGTTTGTTTTCATTTGGTTGTATGTTTTCCTGTGAAATAATTTTTCCATCCATAGTTTTCAATAACAAAGTCGTTTCATTAAAAATCTCAGAAAAATGAATGTTTATATTTTCATTGGCAGGATTTGGAAAAATCTCAATATTATTTTTAAAAGGAAATTTAGCAGAGCCTAGGCTTACTATTTTAATTGTGATCGTATCTGAGTTGTTGCAGAAATTGCTATCAGTAACTACAACAAAATATTTATGTTCACCAATAGCTGTAGTTGTGTCTATTAAAAAATACTGACTGATTGAATTATCTTGCCATAAATAAGAAATAAAACCATTGCCAGCATTAAGTAGCAATTGAGATGTATCATTTATGGTTGTATCGTTGCCAATGAAAACATAAGGTGGTTTAAAAATGATAACTTTTTTGATAATTGAATCTTTACAGTTAAAATTAGAATTAACTGTAAGTTTTACTGAAAAAGTATCTGGTTTAGAAAATGAATAAGACGGATTTTCTGCATTAGAAGTGTCCTGGTTATTAAAATTCCAGTGATATGTAAGAGTTCCATAGTTAATGAATGAATTTTGTGTAAAAATAAAATTGTTATTCTCAAGACATTGGCTACTGTCATTTATTGTAAATTGTGCTTTTGGCATAGGTCTGATAAAAACATTCTTATTTAAGGTATCCAAACAACCTTTATCGGATAAAACAATTAAACGAACATTAAAAGTATCAGCTTTATTGTAAGAATGTGCCGTAGAATATTGAGTAGAAGAATCACTATCACCAAAAAACCATTTTGAGTTAAACGTACCATTTACAATGAAACTGGTGTTGGTAAATATATAATTATTTCCGGTTAAACATTGTGATCGCTGGTTAATGCTGAAAGAAGCTTCAGGCATATAAAATACTTCAACAGATTTTTTAATTGAATCAATACATCCTTTGTCGGAAATTCCAGCCAGCCAAACATTGTATTTGCCCTCCTGAAGATATGAGTGCTGGGCATTTTTTGTATTTGCAAAACCTCCATCACCAAAATTCCAACTATAATATAATATTCCTGATGAAATACTTGAAGTATTTGTAAATTCAAATAGATTATTTTTAAAACATTGATTATAATTAGGTGCTGAAAAATTCAAATCAGCCATAGGGTGAACAATAACCTGCCTGGTTGAAGAGTCAGAACAATTATTATCAGATGACACCAATAATTTCACTGTAAAATTTCCTGTTTTTGAATATGAATAAGCAGGATTTGCAACAAATGAACTGCTTCCATCACCAAACGACCACATTCTTGCAGCAATTTTTCCAATAATGATTGTTGATGTATCTGCAAACATGAATTTATTGTCTTTTAAACACTGAGCACTATCAACTAAATAAATTTTTGCTTTCGGCATAGCAAATACATAGACTGTTTTATTAACAGTATCGTTGCATCCAAAATTAGAATTTGTAATTAGTTTGACACTATAATTGGCAGGTAAAGAATATGTTTTATTAGGATTTATTACTGATGAAAAAGAGTTGTCACCAAAATCCCATTTACTAGTGAAAGTTCCTGATTTTATATAGCTTTTATTAACAAAATCAAACTGATTTCCAGATAAGCACTGGTCACTGTCATTGATTGTAAAATCAGATGCCGGCATTGGCCTTACAAAAACTTTGTCTTGAAAAGTATCGTTACAACCCTTTATTGAGGTTGCTATGAGTGTTATATTAAACGTGTCATCATATAAATAAATGTGGCTGCTGTTAACAAAAGAAGATGAGTCGTTGTCTCCAAAATACCATTTAAAGTTCATTGAACCATTCGAAATAGTACTGGTATTGGTAAAATTGTATTGATTTCCCAGCAAACATTGTGAATTGGCATTTATTGTAAAAGATGGGACTGGTTGAGGATTTATATAAACAGTTTTTAAAAAAGTGTCTTTACAATTATAAGCTGATATAGCTATTAGCCTGACATTAAAAGAATCAGCAGTATTATAAGTATGGAAAGAATTGATCAGATTAGTATCTGTATTATCCCCAAAATCCCAATCGAACCCTAAAGACCCGGAAGCAATAGATGAATTATTTGTAAAAACAAAGTAATTGTTTTTTAAACATTGATCCTGTTGATTGACTGAGAAATTGGCAACAGGATTTGGGTTAAATGTAATATTTATTGTATCTGCTCCTACATAACCATATGGAGCACTAATAGTAATATAATAACTTGCTGTTTTTGTTACTCTTAATTTATTTGTAATCGAAAGAGTGTCATTATAACCAACCTTTTTCCAAATAAATTTATATCCATAGCCCGTATCAACTTCTAAATCAAGGGTATCACCTTCACAAACATTTTTATCCATACCAAGATTAGGGTCAGGAATATCAACAATTTTAAAATCATCTATCGCCAAATCGCTTAAAAACCCATTGCCAGTAAAAGCACGAATCCTGATTTTATTAAGATACCTGTAGCTATTGAGGTCAATTAATTTCTTATACCATGTGTTGCCTTTGTTGCCAGATAAAGGCGTCATAATATCGTTTTTCCATGTAGCAGCTGAGTCTATATCAATGTGTAGTTCACCAATTTGAGTACCATACATGTGATACCATAATTCAATAAAAGGATTTGTTATTTTTGAAATATCAAAGTCAGCAGTTAAAATTTCAGCCTTTTTTGAAGGAGTAAAACCCGAAGCCTCGGTGTAAATATAATAAGAGCCCTCAAGGGCAGCATCTGGCCCTGTTAATGAAGATGGTGTTGCCCCACTTAACCTTGTCCAGTCCATATCATCATTTACAACCTGTTTCCAGTTTCCTAAATCCAAATTTTCAAAGCCCTGTTGATATGGAAAATTTTTAATTAAAGTATATATTGTTGAAATAGTGTCATTTGATTTGTTGCCATCACCATTATTGTTTGCGTTTGAAGTCCAGGCTTTTAAATTTGTTGTACCATGAGGAAAATTATAATTTCCAAAACTAACTTCTGTACTATTTCCTGTTGTTAATGAACCTGTCCAGTTAGATGTAATAGTAGTGCCTCCATTGATTGAAATATTTAAAGCAACTGAAGTGATTGTATTCGGACCTAAATTTTTAAGTGTTGCTTTTATCGTTTTTTTGTTTTCAACCCATATATCTGTAAGAGAAATATCATTTGCAATTGTAGCCGTAATAACAATATCATCAAGACAAATTCCATAACCATATTTGGCAATGCCTTCAAAAGCAATATAATATGTTGAACTTGGATTACTTAGATTAATGGTTCTTTGGGTCCATGCAGTAATTGCTGAATTATAATTGGCCAGCAAATTCCAAGAGCCGGTTGAGGATGTTTTATAGTAAACTTTTAGTTCATCAAAATCGACTCCCCATTTTAACCTTGCTTCATAAAATTTTAAAGTGATATTGCTTAAACCACTGAGGTCTAAAACAGGAGTTACTAATTTTCTGGTATTTGTTGAGGGAGGTGAAGTGGGTGAAAATAAAAAAGCATTTCTTGTTCCACTATATGCTGAAGAAGGATGATTTGAACCATTGTCATAATAACCTCCGTTATTAATTGTCCAAACATCGGTTCCGGTAACCTGGATTTGAGACCATCCTGCAGGAATGGAAGCAGAGTTATTAAAGTTCTCTGAAAGTAATGTAATTTGTCCAAATAATTTAATTTGGTTTATATTAATTAAAAAAATAATGTTATAAATAATAAATAAACATGATTTTTTCTTAAGAATTCCTGTTTTAAGTGTCTTTTTAATTCGTGTCAATTTTTTCAGTAATTTAAATTAAAAACATAATTGAAAATACTTATTTAATCAATGCATTTTCAGAATAAAATTTATAACTTTTTGATGATATTGTTACTGTTTTCTTTTTTTTTTATTTTAAAAAAAAATAATTATCTTTATTTTTTATAAAACAACAATCTATGTAAAAACAAAACTGTTGTTTATAGATAGACAAGAACAGAGATTTATGGTTTAGAGTAGTTAATAATTTTTCTGAATAATACAAACTGTGGCAGGATTAATGTTACAGTTTTCTTTTAGTTTTTTCAATAATATATCCTTCAATAATATCTCCAACTTTAAGATCATTAAAATTCTGAATTCCTATACCACATTCATAACCAGAAGAAACTTCTTTAACATCATCTTTAAAACGTTTTAAAGAAGCAAGTTCTCCGGTATAAACGACAACACCCTCGCGTACTATTCTAACTTTTGTATTACGATTTATTTTTCCTTCCAGTACAAAACATCCTGCAATGTTTCCTACCTTAGAAATCCGATAAACTTCTCTGACTTCTACATTGCAAAGTATTTTTTCTTCTTCAGTAGGCTGAAGCATACCTTCTATTGCGGCTTTGATTTCCTCTATTGCATCGTAAATGATTGAATAAAGTCGAATGTCAATTTGTTCTTGCTCGGCAAGTCGCCTTGCATTCATTGATGGCCTAACCTGAAAACCAATAATAATAGCATCGGAGGCAGAAGCAAGAAGAACATCGGATTCTGAAATTTGTCCAACGCCCTTATGAATTACATTAACCTGAACTTCTTCGGTACTTAGTTTCTGAACAGAATCAGACAGGGCTTCCACAGAACCATCAAAATCAGCTTTAATAATAACATTTAATTCTCTGAAATTACCAAGGGCTATTCTTCGTCCTATTTCATCAAGGGTAACATGTTTTGTCGCTCTGATACCTTGTTCACGTATCAACCGTTTTCTATGATTTGCAACTTCTTTTGCTATTTGGTCATTTTCTGTTACATAAAAAACATCGCCAGCAGTAGGTGGACCATCAAAACCTAAAACTTCTACAGGAAAAGAAGGTCCTGCATCATTTGTTCGTTTTCGGTTTTGATCAAACATGGCTTTTACTTTACCATAATAAGCACCGGCAACAATAGAATCTCCAACTTTCAGCTTTCCTTTTTGAACTAAAATAGTAGCAACGACACCTCTTCCTTTATCCATAGAGGCCTCAATCACAGTTCCAATAGCACGTTTTTCAGGATCTGCTTTCAGTTCAAGCATTTCAGCTTCAAGAAGCACTTTTTCAAGCAACTTATCAACATTTAATCCTTTTTTTGCAGAAATTTCCTGACTTTGATATTTACCACCCCATTCCTCAACTAAAATATTCATTTCTGAAAGTTGTTCCCTTATTTTTTCCGGATTTGCCCCATCCTTATCAACTTTATTTATTGCAAAAACAATTTTAACACCGGCTGCCTGGGCATGACTTATCGCTTCTTTTGTTTGTGGCATGACATTGTCATCGGCAGAAACAACAATAATAGCAACATCAGTAACCTTAGCACCTCTGGCCCTCATTGAAGTAAATGCCTCATGGCCTGGTGTATCAAGAAAAGTTATGTTTTTTCCATTTGGCAATGTAACATAATATGCACCTATGTGTTGTGTAATTCCTCCTGCTTCACCTTCTGTAACCTTGGTCTTTCTGATATAATCCAAAAGTGTTGTTTTACCATGGTCAACATGCCCCATTATTGTTACAACAGGTGCTCTTTCTATCATTCTTTCAACATTATCGCTTTCTTCCAATGATGGCTCGTTGGTACTGTCATGTTTAAAAATAACTTCATAATTGAATTCATCAGCAACAAATGTAATAGATTCGGCATCTAATCTTTGGTTAATGTTCACCATCAAACCAAGGTTCATACAAACAGTAATAACATCAGAAACAGGTACCTGCATTAAATTGGCTAATTCATTAACAGTAATAAATTCAATAACTTCAAGTACATTTGTTTTTTCTTCTTCAGATAAAGCCTGTTCTTTGTCTTTAATTTCTTTTCGTTTAAGTTTTTTAATTTTTGTTTTTACACTTGATGTTGGTTTGCCTGTAAGTTTTGCAAGAGTAGCTGAAATTTGTTCTTTTATTTCCTTTTGATCAACCTCTGGTTTTTTGGGTTCAAGTTTTTTCTTGCCTTTTTCTTTTACTTTTTTATTTTCAGAAGTTGATTCCTTATCTGATTCTCCTTTTTCGCTTTTAAATATTCTTTTTCGTTTTTTCTGTTTGAAACTTGAAATATCTGATGTTGACACTATAGGAACTTTCTTTTTGGGTGCATTGAATTGTTCCATATCAATTTTACCCAAAATTTTAAGTCCTACTTCTTCATTTGGATCATGTCTTTGGGCTATAATCAAATTATCTTGTTTTTCTTCTTCTTTAGTTTCTTCTTCTGAAATTTCTATTGCAAAATCATCATCATTCTTTTCTAATTGAGCAACAACTTCTTCGGGTTCTTCTTCTTTAATATCAATGGGTTCTTCTTCCTTTTGAATTTCCTGAGTAATTATAACAGGTTCGGGCTCGTCAGTTATGATAATTTCTTCTTCAAATTTTTCATTTTCTGTTAAAATCTCTACTTCTTGTGCAAGATTTATTTCTTTATCTTGTTCTTTTTCTACCTCTGGTTCTTTTTCAATTTCCTGTAAATCAATTTTTCCTACAATCTTAAATTCTATTTCCGGCTCTTCTTTCTTTTCTTCTTTAATTTCAGACTTTACTATAGGTTTCTCTTTAATTGTAGCTTCCCTTTTTATAAGGTTAGATTTTATTAAAATATCTTCTTTATCTTCTTGCTGAATTTCTTGTTTTTTTGCTTTTTCTTCCTTCTTTACCTCTTCTTTTTTCTCATCTATTATTTCTTTAGATAATTTATCTGTTTGAAATTTGACTAATAAAATATCATAATGCTCGGGAAGAATTTTTGCATTCGGATTATCTTCAATACTAATATTCTTTGATTTGAGAAACTCAAGTATTGTAGTTGTTGCAATATTTAATTCCTTTGCAACTTTTGATAATCTTTTGGGTGCGTTATCTGACATTTCCAGTCTTTTTATTCAAATTCTTTTTTTAATATACTAAAAACCTGCTCTACTGTTTCTATTTCTAAATCTGTTTTGTCGGACAATTCCTTAATGGTCATACTAAGTACAGATTTTGCTGTATCGCATCCTATATTTTTTATTTCATCAATAATCCATGGGTCAATTTCATCGGCAAATTCATCAAGTTCAATATCAAATTCTTCTTCATCAACATCTCTGAAAACATCTATTTCATACCCAGTAAGTTTTGCAGCTAGTTTAATATTAATACCATCTTTTCCGATTGCTAAAGAAACCTGGTCAGGTTTTAAATAAACAGAACATTTTTTTGTCGAAGAATCAATATTGATTTGCCCGGTTTTGGCAGGACTAAGAGCTCTTGATATATAAAGTGAAAGATTGTCAGTAAAGTTAATAATGTCAATATTTTCATTTCTTAACTCTCTTACAATACCATGAATTCTACTGCCCTTCATTCCAACACAAGCACCAACAGGATCGATTCTATCATCATACGATTCAACTGCTACTTTTGCTCTTTCTCCGGGTTCGCGTACAATAGCCCTAATGCTTACTAAACCATCTGCTATTTCAGGAACTTCCAATTCAAACAATCTTTCCAGAAATGCAGGGGAGGTTCTTGATAATATCACTCTTGGAATACCTGTCATGTTCTCAATTGTGTGTACAACAGCTCTTATTTGATCACCTTTTACAAAATAATCTTTCGGTATTTGATAAGATTTTGGTAAAATTAGTTCATTTCCATCATCATCCAGCACCAAAACTTCTTTTTTCCAAACTCTATATACTTCACCTGTAACAATTTCATCAATTCGGTCCTGGTATCTCTTAATTATTTCGTTTCTTTCTATATCTAAAAGCCTGCTTTGTAAGTTTATTTTTGCATTTTGAATAGCTCTTCTTTCAAATGTATTTATTTTTATTTCTTCTGACAATTCTTCTCCTACTTCAAAATCTTCTTCAATTTTTCTTGCTTCTGAAAGAGATACCTCTTTATTTGGATTTTCAACGGCACCATCTTCAACGATAAGCCTGTTTCTCCAGATTTGTAAGTCTCCCTTTTCTGCATTAATAATAATATCAATGTTATCTGTATCTTCAAACCTTTTTTCCAGAACATCTCTGAATACTTCTTCAAGAACTCTTATCATTGTTGCTCTGTCGATATTTTTCAATTCTTTCAGACCAACAAAGGATTCAATTATTTCGTTTTTATCCATTGCCATAACAAAAAAATTTATTAAAAGCTTCAATAAAAAAGGGGACTCTGTCCCCTTCCACACTGCAAATATACATTAATAATTTAATTAATGAAATTAATGAATTTAAAAGTGTTTATTAATATTAATATGTATGTTGAAAAATTTTGTACAAGTAAATTTTATAATTTAATGATAACAATGAATTCATAGCAGTTAACATTTTTACTATTTGTAAAATATTGTTTTTGTTTTGTTTAAATTATTTTAACAAAAGAGAAAAACAAATTATTGTTAAAAAGAGATACGTTGAGAACTGGAATAATGTGTTGATAAGCAATAAATATATATTGAATTAATAATTTTTTTTTGATGATTCTTAAATTAAAATTGTGTAGTAAAATATGAAAAAAATTAATTAATAAT
>Ga0172369_10007794_pt1 | contig 12350 bp, 8 predicted proteins | sample LakKiv25m_FD_114539 | JGI IMG/M metagenome (GOLD analysis project Ga0172369, IMG submission 114539) | Freshwater microbial communities from Kabuno Bay, South-Kivu, Congo - kab_022012_11.25m | ecosystem: Environmental > Aquatic > Freshwater > Lake | place: Democratic Republic of the Congo... | reverse complement strand
GCTGGGCACGGCCCCGGACCGCCGCCGGGCGCTCGTGCGGGTCGCGGCCGCCGTCGCCTGCGCGCTTCCCTTCGCCGCCGCACAGCTCGTGCCTTCCGCGGAGCTCTTCGGGCACGCCGCCCGGCTGTCGCTCGGGACGAGTCAGGAGCGATGGAACCTGCTGCCGTCGCGCCTGCCCGAGCTCTTCGTCGCCAATCCGCTCGTTCCCGGGCGGTTCGGCAGCCACGACACGCCGAACTACTTCGGCCTTCTGCCCGAAACGACCGAGCCCCCGTACCTCGTCTCGCTCTACCTCGGTCCGCTCGCGCTGGCCGGAGTCTGCGGCGCCTTCGTGCGCGGCCGGCGCGCGGCGGGCGTCGCGGCCGCCGCCTGGCTCCTGGCGGCGCTGGGGCCGGGATGGGGGGTGCAGGACATTCTGGGGGCGCTTGTCCCGACGTGGAAAGCCTACAAATTCGGAGAGAAGCTGATCTTCCCGGCGTCGCTGGCGCTGTGCCTCGCGGGCGGACAGGAGCTGGACGCATGGGTCCGGGGCGAGGGCCGCCGGCGGCTCGCCGCACTGTTCATCATCACCCTGGCGACCGGGCTGGTGGCTGCTTCCCTGCTCGCAGGCAACGAGGAGCTCCCTGCCGCGTTCGTGGTCCACACCCTGCAGCGCACGGGGCTGGCGGTCGTGCCGGCGGGGCTGCTTCTGGCCGTCCACGCCTTCGTACGGTCCCCGGGGCTGCGTGCGGCGCTTTGCGGCCTGCTCGTGGCGGCGCCGGTCTGCCTTGCCACGGCCGAAGTGCGTCCGACGGGCGACGGCGCGGACAGCCGGCGGCCGGCCCCCGCGTCCGAGGTCATTCCGGAGCACCGGCGGCCCCCCGAGAGGTTCTTCTCCATCAGGGACCCCGTGCGGGTGCGACGCGGCGGACGCGACGCGCTCGTGCAGCCGGACATGCACTGGACGCTGGGTGGCGCGCTCGGGGCGATGCACGGGTATGCGAATCTGGACACCTACCTGCCGGGGATGAGCGCGGCGCAGGACTGGATCGCAGCGCACCCGGCCGACCGCGACCGCGCTGCGCGGGCCTTCTCGGTCGGCTGGGTGCTGGCGACCGAGACGTCGGCGGCTCCGCAGGGCTACGCGACGGTGCGCGAGTTCCCCGCCGCGCAGATGCGGGTGATGAAGGCGGGACGCGTGCTGCCCTACGCGTACGTGGCACGCTCCCAGCGGCACGAGGACGACGACGTGCGCGCGCTGGAACGGATTTCGGATCGCGGCTTCCCGCTCGCGGACGCCGTGCTGTCGTCGTGCGCGGTGCAGCCGGGCGAGGACGAGGTGCGGGAGCACGGCCGGGTGCGGCTGGAGGACTGGACCCCGCAGGAGGTGGCGCTCGGGGCGCAGATGGACGAACCGGGACTCGTGGTGCTCAACGAGCGCTGGAGGGAAACCTGGCGGGCGTGGGTCGACGGCGTGCCCGCGCCGATCTGCCGGGTGGACGGATTCGTGCGCGGAGTGCGCCTGGAGGCAGGCACCCACCGCATCGTCTTCCGCTACGACACGCGGCCGTTCGACGCCGGGCTCGCGATCTCGCTGCTGTCGCTCGCATCGGCGGCGGTGCTTGCCTCACGAAAGCGGCGGACGTGACCGGGTCGAAGCTTCAGGCGTCGGGCTTTCCGAATGTCAGCGCGGCGCCGCGGCGAAAAGTCGAAAGCCGAAAGCCGGTACTTACAGCACGGCCCGGAATCCCACGGTCGGCAGCACGTACCGGAATCCGAACGCCCCCACGAGCCCGCCCGACTCCGGCGTCACGAGCAGGTTCACCACGTCCACGTAGAAGTCCAGCATCCACGCGTCGTACACCGCACGCTTGTCGATGCGCAGATCCGCCCGCACCTGCAGCTCCGTTCGCCCGCCGTTGTAGTCGAAGATCGTCGTCACCGGCGTGCCGGTCTGCACCAGGAGCCGCCCGCCGATCTCCCAGTTGTGTGCCAGCCGCGTGCCCGCAACCACGTTCAACATGTGCGTGCGGTCGAAGTCGAACGGCGCCCAGCCCGAATCGGACAGCCGTTCGCTGCGCGAAAGCGTGTACGCAATCCACCCGAACAGCCGCTGCGAGTCCCTTTTGCGCAGGAGTATCTCCAGCCCGTACGCGCGGCCTTTGCGCGGACGCATCATCTGCGCGAGCATGTCGTCCTCCGGCCGCACGGTCGAGCCTTGGGGCGGCTCCTCCCACGGCGGCGACGGCGGCGGCGACAGACGCACCGCGGCCGGCTGCGGATTGACCGCCAAATCGAACAGAACGGGATCCATCCAGGCGAAATACGACTGCACGTCCAGCTCCACTCCGGGCGCGAGCGACAGCTCGGCCCCGATCCCGGTCTGGAGCGATTGCAGAAGACCCAGCGACAGCGAGGATTCGTCCGCCCCCGGCACGGGCAGGAAGAGCCTCGGCGGCTGGTGGTAAAGCCCTGCGACCCCTTTGAGCCAAACGCCTCCGCGCGACGTCGGCCAGGCGCGCCAACGGGCAAGGAGCCTCGGATCCAGGCTCCACTGCGTCGCCGTCTTCGCCCGATACGCATCCGCGCGCACGCCCGGGACAAGGACGAGCCCGTCTCCGGGCCGCCACGGCGCATCCACCCAGACACCGCCCGACACGAAGAGGCCGTTGTCGTCCGTGCTCGCCGTGCCGGGAGGCAACTCGCCGTTTGCGTCGGCAGGCACCTCCTGCCTGTTGTCCTTGAAGGCAACGTCGGCACCCGCGCGCAATCGCAGCGCGTCGGAGAGCGCCCAGTGCCCCGCCAGCATCGGCTGCAGCAGACGCGTCGACACGCCCGTCGTCTCGCCGCCCATGCGCGTGTCGTCGAGACCCGCGACGAGACGCACCTCGCCGCCCGCCTTTTCGCCGCCGAAACGACCGCGCAGGTCCGCCCTGTGGAACTCGAAGCGGGCCACCGTCTCGAGCTTCGGCTCCTGGCCCGGCGGCGTCTGCTCCATGGCCGCCTCCAGTTCGTCCTTCGCGCCGTAGACGAAGATCGTCCACTTCAGGCCTTTGGCCTCCCCGTCGAAGCGCGTCTGGTAATCCCAGTACCCGAATGAAACATCCGGCGTCACGGCGCTCAGCATCAGCGCGGGATATCCGATGCGCCCCGCGACGGTGGCGCCCAGGCCGAGCGAGGGCACGCCGGCGCGCACGAACAGGCCGGTCTGAAGCAGATTCATGTCCAGGTCGAAGCGCCGCTCGTCCGGCGAAGCAGCGCGCGTCTGCCCGTCGACGATGCCTCCCGTGTAGCCTCCGTAGGCGACCGGGAAGCCTCCCGGATGGAATTCGACCCGCTCGACGAACTCCGGGTGCACCACCGCCGGCCCGCTGAAAAGGTGGAACAGCATGGGAAGCCGCGCGCCGTCCAGGAAGAACCCGGTGCTGCCCGGACTCGTGCCGCGCACGACCGGCAGCGGCAGCAGCGACATCACCTGGCCGACGCCCGGCAGCATCGCCACCACGCGGAACGGATCGCCGAAGGTGCCGGGAACCCTGGAGATTTCCCGACCCTCCAGCACCGTGCGCGACACCTCGGTGCGGTCGCGCGGCGCCGTGACGACCACTTCCATGCGGCCGAACGACTCGCGCGTCACGAGGTAGCGCACCCGGAGCCGCTCTCCGGTCTGCAGCGTCTCCGTCTGCAGAAAACGGCGGCAGCCCGTGGCGGCGACGAGCACCTCGACCGGGCCCGAAGGAAGAGCCAGTTCGAATCGGCCCTGCGAATCGGTCGAAGCGACTCGCTCGCCGGCGGACGTCCGTGCCACGACGGCCGCCTCGAGCGCCGGCGCACGCGTACCGCGTTCCATCACCTGGCCCTCGAGAACGGCGTCGAATGCAGGCCCTTCGGGCGCGCGCGCGACCGGCGGCGGAAGCGGCACGAACGTGTGCGTGTACGGAAGAATCACCTCCACCGGCTCGCCGCGCAGCGTCGCGGGACGGAATCGGAATCGCCGTGCCCCCTGCTGCACCGCGGCGTCGAATGCCTCTCCTCCGCCGGACTCGATTAGCACTTCGGCGACCGATCCGTCGATGCCGACGCGCAGCCGCGCCCGCACCTCGACGGGAGTGGAGAAGGCGTCGGAGGGCGGAGAAATCTCAGGAATTTCGAGGGGTTCAGGCGGGACGATGGCGTCGGCGATCGGCTGCGGAGTTGCGGCCGGAACTTCCTCGGCGCGCACGGCACTCGCCGCAAGAAGCATGGCAATGACCCATGCATGTCTATCCGGTTGGACCATTCGGTGCACGGCAACTGGGCCAACCCGATGGACCCGTTCGGGATGCTTCACGGCGTCGTCCCGCAGGGCCAGTCGTCCGGCGGGTGGGTGCGGAAATCCCAGTCGGGCTTCTCGCAGAACGGATCGTCCCAGCAGCCGGCCAGAGGCATGATCATGGCCAAGGGACAATCGCCGGGCGAGACGATGGCGAGCACCTCGGAGGTCAGACACTCCACGTCCCCGACGCCGCCGTGGATGCCGCTCTCCGGGCTCACCGACCAGGTGCGGCGGCCGCCGCATTCGAGGCCGTGTACTTGCTCGTCGCTCAGCCGGGAGATGGGTACGGCCTGCTCCGGAGCGGAAATCGTGCAGGGTTCGAGCGTCGAGGGGACGCTGTTCGGATACGGCCCGGAATGCAGAACGAAATAGCCTCCGGGCGGCTCTCCGCAGCCGGGCGCCGGGTAGAACCAGGAGAATGCGTCCCAGGTGCCTTCGCGGAAGCCGACGCGATCCTGAGGCTCGCGCAGCGAGAAGAACGAGGCGCCGACGATGCGGTCGCCCGGCCCGCGCCCCGGACCGATGCCCGGCGGAGGCTCCATGCCGTCTTTGGGCGTCGGAGCGCTGCCGAGGGAGAAAATCCCGTCGCCGTCGCGATCCGCGACCGCGAGGACGCTCGCCCAGGCGACCCTTCCGCGCGCGTCGCCCACGGACACCGTGGCGGGCGGCAGGCGGGTCAGCTCGAACGTGAAACGCCCCTGCGAATCGGCCGCCGGGAACATCGGCTCGGGTTCCGCGGGCAGAAAGCCGTACGGATCCGGACACGCCGCGGCGAGCTTCGGATGGGTGGGTCCGTAGCGCAGGCAGGGCACGTCCGACGGCCTGAGGCCGGCCCACACCAGCACGGCGCGAAGCGTCTCGCCCTGCGAGGCGGCGAGGACTTCCGGCGAGGCCTGCGCGTGCAGCACGGCGAGCGGGCGGGTGCCCAGCGAGAGATCCTCCAGGCCCGACGAGCATGCGCCCGCGCCGAACACCGCCGCCGCCAGGATGTGGAAGCGTGCGCCCACGGCCCGCGAGTGTGCCACGTTGCGGCCTCGGATGCGCGGACGCCCGTGCCGCGCGGCTTCTTGACGGCCCCGTGTCAGGCTCGTACCGTGGCGATGGAGGTGGTCCATGGCAGGTTCCGGCGACAACGGCGCGAGCGGGAACGAGCACCTGGAAGTCCTGCGCGCGATCTGGCAGGAGATGAAGACGCTCAACGGGCGCACGACCCGCATGCACGAGGACCTCAAGGCGGAAATCGCGGAACTGCGGGGCGAGGTCGCCGGACTGCGAACGGAGACGCACGACGGATTCAAGAGGCTCGACAAACGCATCGACCACATCCTGGTCGGCGGCGACGGCGAGGAGCACCGCGAGTTCCGCGAACGCATCGCGCGGCTGGAGGCGCACGCCGGGCTTCCCCCGCCGCCCGGCGGCGAACCCACCTGAGCCGGCTATCGACGCACCTTCTTGACCGCCTGGCGGCAGGCTCGTACCGTGAAGGAGGAGGTGGTCCATGGCCGGTTCCGGCGACAACGGCGCCAGCGGGGGCGAGCAGATCGAGGTCCTGCGTGCAATCTGGGATCAGATGAAGACGCTCAACCGGCGCACCACGCGCATGCACAAGGATCTCAAGGCGGAAATCGCCGGACTCCGCACCGAGATGCACGATGGATTCGAACGGCTTGATGGGCGAATCGACCACATTCTCGTCGGCCGGCACGGCCGGGAGCACCGGGAGTTCCGCGAGCGCATCGCCCGGCTGGAGACGCACACCGGCCTAGCCCCGCCGCCCGGCGGCGAAGCCACCTGAGCCGCATCCACTCTCGATGAATCGCGTTCAGGCCGACGCTTCGGGCGTCGCCTGATCCGGAGCCGGCCCCGGCACGGTGAACGCCACGCGCGCTCCCGTGAACAGCTCCCCGGGCTCGGGCTGATCGCGCGGCGGGCTCTCGATGACCAGCGATCCGCCGTGGGCCTCGACGATCTGGCGCACCACCGGAAGGCCCAGCCCGGAGCCCGGAATGCGCTCGTCGCTCACCAGCGGCGGCATCGGCGACAGCACGCTGCGCATCGCCTCCTGCGGCATCCCCGGGCCCTGGTCGTACACGCCGAACGTCGCCAGCTTGTCGTCCCCGTCCACCACCACCAGCACGCGCCCGCCGTGCGGCGAGCAGTGCACCGCGTTGTCCACCACGTTCGCCAGCGCCTGGCGCAGCTTGCGCTCGTCGGCCATCATCGGCAGGTGTTCGGGCCGGCGCGCGTCCAGACGCACGCGCTTGCCGCGCGCCTTCGGGTACAGCTCGTCCAGACACCCCGCCACCATCGCCGAGGCGTCGAAAGACGTGCGCGCCACGCGGTACTGCCCGCTCTCCATCGCCGCGAAGTCCACCAGGTTGTCGATGTTGCGGCCCAGCCGCTCGGCCGCCTTCGACATGCTCTCCAGCACGTGCTGCTGCTGCTCCGTGAACGCGCCCAGCCTTCCGGAGCGCATCAGCTTCAGGTAGCCGATGAGCGGCGTCAGCGGCGTCGCCAGCTCGTGCGAGAGGTTCTGCATGAACTCGTCGCGCGCCGCCGCCTGCGCTCGCAGCCGCACGTTGGCCTCTTTCAGCTCCTCGATGGAGTGCTCCAGCCGTTCCACGAGCGCCTGGCTGTACTCGCGCAGCTTGCGCTTCTCGGTCACCAGGCCCAGACGCTCGCGCTTGCCCGCCAGGAACTCGCGCAGCCTGTCCGGAACGGTGGGCGGGTCGATGGGCTCGTCCAGGAACCCGTCGCAGCCCACCGACAGCGCGAGCGAACGGTCGCCGTTGCCGTGCGCGACGATGGGCACCTGGTCGAACTCGCGCATGCCGCGCAGGCGGGCGGCCACCTCGTAGCCGTCCAGCTCGGGCAGCTTCGCCTCCAGCAGCACCAGGTCGGGGCGCTCCTCGGTGGCCCGGCGGATGGCCTCCACGCCGTCGGCCGCCTCCAGCACCTCGAAGCCCGAGCTCTCCAGCAGATTCCGGCACAGGGCACGGCGGTCCCCGGACCCGTCCGCGCAAAGCACGCGCGGGCGGCGGCCGTTCGCAGAGGCGGCGCCGCTGGGGGCGCCGCCGGGGCCGGTCTCCGACACGCCGGGCAGTATAGTCGCGCCAGGCGGCGGCAGTCCCTCCAAAACAGGGTGTTCCGATGTACGACATCCGGCGGATGTCGGCCGCCCGACGCACGGCCCGGCGCGTGCAGGCGAACGGGAGAGGAGGCCGCAGCCCCGGCAGGGACCGGGAATGCGACGGGCCGTCCGGTCGTAGACGCTTCGGAAGGATGAAGGATGAAGACTGAAGGATGAACGATGAGGGGATGTCACCTGCCGCGCGGAGACGCATCGTTTCCGGAGATTCCATGGGCGCTTCCGAACTCGCCGTCGTACACGAGCTGACGTCCTTCGCGCGGGGACTCGCGACGAAGCTGGCACGCGGCTTCGACGACGTCGAGGTGTTCGTCGAGCGGTGCGACACCGTGGCCTTCGCCGTGGACGGCCGGGCGCTGGCGCCGGAGTTGCGGCCCGGACGGCTTCGCGTCGGGATGCGGGGCCTGCGAGACGGGCGTCTCTGGAGCGCCCATACGGCCTCGCTGGTCGCCTCCGAGAACGCCGCGGCGCTGCGAGCGGCCGGTGCGTCTGCGCGCCCTGCCCGCCTGACGGGGTTCGCGACGCAGGACCAGCCCCTCGACGCGGGCGGTTTCGACGAGGGCATCGCGGCGTTCGCACGCGTGCCGCGCGACCTCCAGCAAATCGCGGTGGATCTGCGCGACCAGGCCCTGGCGGCCGCGACATCGGCGTCGTGGTCGGGGACGCTTTCGGGCCTCGTGCGCGTGGACACGGCGCGCACGGTCGTCGCGACGCGACGCGCCGCGGGCGCGGCCATCGCCAACCGGCTGCTCGTCCAGGCGGAGGCCGGCGCGCGACGCGAGCGCTCGGTGCTGCGCGCCTGGCCGGCGGACGATGCCTCGGTGCGCGACACCGGGGCGCGCGCCGTGCGGTCGCTGGCGCCGCCGGCCCCGCCACCGGGCGGGCTCGGGCTGGCCTCCGGAGCGGAAATCGCTGTGATTCTGCATCCCAGGGTGATCGAGGAGCTGCTGCGCGAGGTCGCCGCGGACGCGTTCACGGCCGGCTCCGCAGCGGCGCGCGGCGGCGTGCACACGGGCGACACTGTCGCCGCGACCGCGATCCGCATCGTGGACTCGGCACGAATGCCCGGCCTGGCTCGGACGTTCGACGACGAGCTGACGCCGACGGTAGAGACTGTGCTCGTCGAGGAAGGGCGGCTCGCGGCGTGCGTCGCGTCGCGCGCCACCGCGGCCGAAACCGGCGCGGCCGCGACCGGCAACGGGTATCGGCGCGCGACGCCTCTGGAGGAAGCGGGCGAAGCGCTGCGCACCCGCCTGTCGGGCCTCTCGATGGATCCCGGCGCGCGCACGCTCGCCGAGCTGCTGGCAGGACCGGGCGTCGTGCTGCTCGCGCGCCGCGTGCAGGGGTTGCAGGACGCCGACCGGGCACGCACCGCTTTCGCGGCGACCGTGGTGGACGGCCTGGTGCTGCGCGGCGGCGAGGTGATCGGCCGCGCGGACGGGCTCGACTGGGCGGTGGCCGGGCGCGTGCTCGCTTGCGGCGGGGAGCCCGGGCTGCTCGGAAACGCGGAGCTGTCGCAGGAGCGGGAGTTCACCGGCGGCGCGCGGCTGCCCTACGTGCGTGCGACGCTGCGGGTGGCGTAGGCGCCCTACCCCTGCGCCTCCAGCGCCTCGCGCTTGCGATCGCGACCCTCGCGGTAGCGCGCCCCGGCGTCGAGCGTGCGCTTGCGGATGCGGATGGAGCGCGGCGTCACCTCGACGAGCTCGTCGGCGTTGATCCACTCGAGGGCCTGCTCCAGGGAGAGCACGCGCGCCGGCGTCAGGATCACGTTCTCGTCGCGCCCCGCCGCGCGGATGTTCGTGAGCTTGCGCCCCTTGATCGCGTTCACGTCGATGTCGTTGACGTAGTTGTGCTCGCCCAGCACCATGCCTTCGTACAGCTCGACGCCCGGGCCGACCATCAACGTGCCGCGCTCCTGGATGTGGAACAGGTCGTAGGCCGTCGAGCGCCCGAGCACCGCGCTGACGATGGCGCCGTTGACGCGCTTGGGCACCGCGCCCTGCCAGGGCTCCCAGCCGTCGAAGCGGCTGCTCATGATGCCCTCGCCGCGCGTGAGCGTCAGGTACTCCGTGCGGAACCCCACGAGGCCCCGCGCCGGAATGCGGAAGTGCAGCCGAACGCGCCCCGACCCGATGGGCGCCATGTCCACCATGCGGCCCTTGCGCGGCCCCAGGTGCTCCGTCACCGCGCCCACCGAGGTCTCCGGCAGGTCGCAGACCATCAGCTCCATGGGCTCGTGGCGCACACCCTCGATTTCGCGCACGATCGGCTCGGGATTCGACACCGTCAGCTCGAAACCCTCGCGCCGCATCGTCTCCACGATGATCGCGAGCTGCAGCTCGCCGCGCGCCACCACCTTGAAGGAGTCCGGCGTCGCGGTGTCCGACACGCGCACCGAAGGATTGCGGTAGGCCTCCTTCACGAGCCGCTCGCGGATGTTGCGGCTGGTGACGTACTTGCCCTCGCGTCCGGCGAACGGGCCGTCGTTCACGCGGAAGATCATGGACATCGTGGGCTCGTCCACGCTGATGCGCGGCAGCGCCCGGGGCTCCTCCGCCTCGCCCAGCGTGTCGCCGATGTCCGGGTCCTCGATGCCCGCCACGACCACGATGTCGCCCGGGCCCGCGTCCTCGACCTCGACGCGCTTGAGGCCCTCGAAGCCGTAGACCTGCATCACCTTCTGGCGCACGACCACGCCGTTGTCCTTGCACAGCGACACGGCCATGCTCGGACGGATGACGCCCGACGTGACGCGCCCGATGACGAGGCGGCCCACGTAGTCGTCCCAGTCCAGGTTCTCCACGAGCATCTGCAGGCCGTCGTAGCCCTCGTTCAGGGGCGCCGGGGGCGGCACGGTGCGCACGATGGCGTCGAAGAGCGGGCGCAGGTCGGTGCCGCGCTCCTTCGGGTCGACCGAGGCGACGCCCTCGCGCGCGACGGCGTAGAGCACCGGAAAGGCGATCTGGTGCTCGTCGGCGCCCAGGTCGATGAAGAGCGCGTAGATGGCGTCCAGGACCTCGGCGGGCCGCGCGTCGGGACGGTCCACCTTGTTGATGCACACGACCGCCGGCAGGTGGAGCGCCAGCGCCTTCTGGAGCACGAAGCGCGTCTGCGGCAGAGGCCCTTCCGCGGCGTCCACGAGCAGCAGCGCGCCGTCCACGAGGCGCAGCGCGCGCTCGACCTCGCCGCCGAAGTCGGCATGGCCCGGCGTGTCGGCGATGTTGATCTTGTGGCCGCCGTAGCGGACCGAGGCGTTCTTCGCGAAGATCGTGATGCCCTTCTCGCGCTCCAGGTCGTTGGAGTCCAGCACGCGGTCGACCATGGCCTCGTTGGCCCGGAAGACGCCCGCCTGGCGCAGCATGTGGTCCACGAGCGTCGTCTTGCCGTGGTCGACGTGGGCGATGATGGCGATGTTGCGGAGCTGCTCTCGGGCGATCATGCGGAAACGTCACTCCTGATGCTGGAAACCGGCACGCCGGCGCTCCGCGCGGGCGGGGCGCGGGCGAAAAAGGCGGCGCAGTCTGCCCGAGCGGCCCCGCGCGGGCAAGGGCCCGGCGTGCGGCCGGGTGGGTAGTCGCCGCGGCGCGGTCTGTCAAACGAAGCCGGGCGCGCAAGCGTCCGGGGCCCGCCCTGCGCCCGCCCCCGGTCGCGCCACCCGTCCCCCGGCAGGAACGCCGCGGCGCCGGCCTTGACACCCGCCCCGGGGACGAGTATTCAATCCGACGCTTGAATATCTCCGCGCCCGCGCCCCGGGCGGGGAACGGGGGCTCGCGATGCAGGGTCGCACGTTCAAGGACGCCGTCTTCCGCCTGTTCGCCCGCGTCGCGCGGTCCTTCTCGGCCCCCAAGCGGCTGGAGCTGCTGGACGTGCTGGCGCAGGGCGAGCGCGACGTGGAGACGCTGGCGTGCGAGACCGGCTGCAGCGTGGCCAACGCCTCGCGTCACCTCCAGGTGCTCCGGCAGACGGGACTCGTGGCCTCCAGGCGGGAGGGCGTGCGCGTGGTGTACCGGCTGAGCGGGCCCGAGGTCGAGCGGGCCTGGCACGGCCTGCGCTCCCTGTCGGAGAGCCGGCTCGCCGGGCTGCCGGACGCCGCCCGCGACTACTTCGCGGGGCGCGACGGGCTCGAGCCGCTGGAGCGCGACGAGCTGCTGCGCCGGGTCCGGCAGGGCGACGCCGTCGTGCTGGACGTGCGCCCGTCGCAGGAGTTCGAGGCGGGCCACATCGCGGGCGCGCTCTCGATGCCGCTTTCGACGCTGCGGCGCCGGCTCGACCTGCTGCCGAGCGACCGCGAGATCGTGGCGTACTGCCGCGGACCGTACTGCGTGCTGGCCGCGGAGGCCGTCGCGCTGCTGCGCCGCTCGGGACGACGCGCGGTGCGTCTTCGCGAGGGCTTCCCCGAATGGCGGGGAGCCGGACTGCCGGTCGCGACCGGGGCGGAGCCGGGGAGAACATCGTGAAGCGCTCGCGCATCGTCGTCCTGGGCGGGTCGTTCGGCGGACTGACGGTCGCGCACGAGCTGCGCCGGCTGCTGCCCGCCGACCGGCGCGAGCTCGTCGTCGTCTCGGCCGAGGACCGCTTCGTGTTCACCCCGTCGCTGCCATGGGTGGCGATGGGCAGCACGACGGTGGAGCGGATCTCGTTCGCGCTGGAGCCCTCGCTGCGCCGGCGCGGCATCGGGTTCGTGCATGCGGCCGCGACGCGCGTCGATCCGGCCGCGAAACAGGTCGTCCTCGGGGAGCGCTGCGTGGACTACGACGTGCTCGTCGTCGCGACGGGCCACCGCAGCGCCAACGAGGCGGTGCCGGGGCTGGGGCCCGACGGCGGCCCGGGCCACTCGCTCATGTCGCCGCGGGAGGCCGTGGAGGTCGCCTCGAGCTGGAAGCGCCTCGTCGAGGCTCCCGGCCCGGT
>Ga0172369_10007792_pt1 | contig 12352 bp, 7 predicted proteins | sample LakKiv25m_FD_114539 | JGI IMG/M metagenome (GOLD analysis project Ga0172369, IMG submission 114539) | Freshwater microbial communities from Kabuno Bay, South-Kivu, Congo - kab_022012_11.25m | ecosystem: Environmental > Aquatic > Freshwater > Lake | place: Democratic Republic of the Congo... | reverse complement strand
TTTAGATGCTGATAGGCAAGCTGTATATGGATCGAGCTTGGAGAGCTCTGCTGCCCATTGTTAGAAAGATCGCTTCTTACTCATAATCGGAGATTCCTATGATGTCAACACACACGCGGTTGTTCATTTGCTTTCTTATTTTGTTCAGTGTCATGGCAGCACATGCCCAGGATACCACAGCGACCCAGTTCGGCTGGAAAAAAGAAGCAGTCGGCAATCTAAGCTTCACCCAGACAAGCTTTGATAATTGGGTGCAAGGCGGCGAGAATGCGGTTGCCTGGCAGGCGGACGTGAACGCCAAATTCATTGACGATCGGGAGAAATTCAATTGGTCCAACACCGGCAAAGTCTCATTCGGCAGAATCAAAGTCGGCGACGCCGAATCGCGCAAGGCTGCCGATGAAATCAAATTGGAAAGTGTGCTCACCTACAAGCTGGGCGTATATGTCAATCCGTACATAGCGGCGACTGGACTGACGCAGATTGCCACAGGTTATATTTATACCGCAACGACGAAAACTGCCATTTCTGCTTTTATGGATCCGGGCTATTTCACCCAAAGCTTTGGCGTAGGCTATTCCCCGGTGGCGGAATTCAAATCGCGCTTGGGTGCGGCGCTAAAAGAGACGTTCACGAAAGACTATCCAATCCCTTACGCTGATGATCCGAAAACCAAAACTGTCGAAAAGACCAAGATCGAAGTTGGCGCCGAATCGGTGACCGATTTCAGCAAAAAGCTGAGCGCCAACATAATCTGGACTTCCAAGTTAGAGCTATTCTCCAACCTTAAGCAGGCTAATGAAATAGATGTGAACTTTGACAATATCTTTTCCGCAAAGGTGTCCACTTACATCAACGTCGCACTGAACGTAAAGCTGTTTTATGACCGTGACATTTCCAGAAAGCGGCAATTGAAGCAGGTTTTGTCTCTTGGAATGTCCTACGCGTTTCTTTAGACCATAAAAGACTTGAGAGTAGAGCATTCTTTCTGCCTAAAAGTCAGATGAGTGCGGATAATGGATTAGTGCCATTTTACAGAGAGCAGTCTCCAAATGCCGCAGTGCCGTCAAGGCCTAAGGGTAAGGGATCATCGAATTTTCGGTAGATGCGATTATTGCATTCACAGAGAATTAGTCGTATATTTTGCCCGGGTGGGGATGTTTTAAGATGATCTCAGTCGGATGTAACTTCTGCAAGGTATAAAGATGGATTTTGAAAAATTAGGCTCCTTCTATTTAGGCAAAGAATACGACGTGGCTGGCGGCCAGATACGCGACCGCCTGTTGATGTATGACGCTCGCGACCTCACCACCCATGCCGTCTGCGTAGGCATGACGGGAAGCGGCAAAACCGGTCTGTGTTTGTGCTTGCTGGAAGAGGCGGCTATCGATCATGTCCCGGCGATCATTATCGATCCCAAGGGCGATATTACCAATCTCTTGCTCACCTTCCCGGATTTGCTGCCACAAGACTTTCGGCCATGGATTAACGTGGACGATGCGCGCCGGAAGCAAATGAGCGAGGACGATTTTGCCGCCCAACAGGCGGAAGCGTGGCAGAAGGGTCTGAGGCAATGGGGACAGGATTCCGCCCGCATCAAGATGCTGCGTGACTCGGCTGATTTTGCCATCTACACACCCGGAAGCGATGCCGGGATTCCGGTGTCTATTCTGCAAAGCTTCGCCGCTCCCAAGGTCGACTGGGACGATGAGGCTGAATCGATCCGTGAGCGAATCCAAGGAATGGTCGGCGCACTGTTGGGATTGGTTGACGTTGATGCCGATCCTGTCAGATCGAGGGAGCATATTCTTCTGGCCAACTTGTTCGAGCATTTCTGGCGACAAAGACAAGATCTTGACCTTCCCAAGCTCATCCTTGCCATTCAGAACCCACCCATCCGTCAGCTTGGCGTTTTCGACATCGACACCTTCTTTCCCCCAAAAGACCGTTTCAACTTGGCCATGAGCCTCAACAACATCATCGCGGCTCCTGCATTTCAGAGTTGGCTGCAAGGTCAACCGCTGGACATCGCCGGTTTTTTAAGCACGCCGGAGGGCAAGCCGCGCCATTCCATTTTCTACATCGCCCACCTTAGCGACGCCGAACGCATGTTTTTCGTCACCATGCTGCTGAATCAAGTCATCTCCTGGATGCGAACGCAGCCGGGGACCACCAGCTTGCGCGCCATATTGTACATGGATGAGATCTTCGGCTATTTCCCGCCCATCAGCAATCCGCCCAGCAAGACGCCCATGCTGACGCTTTTGAAACAGGCTCGAGCGTTCGGATTGGGCTTAGTTCTGGCGACGCAGAATCCAGTCGATCTGGATTACAAGGGTCTTGCCAATGCCGGAACTTGGTTCATTGGTCGCCTGCAAACCGAGCAGGACAAGGCGAGGGTGTTGGATGGCTTGGAAAGCGCCTCTTCGCAAGCCGGACAAGGCCTGGATCGCAATGAGCTGGTGCGGATTCTTTCGCAATTAGGCAATCGCGTCTTTCTGCTGCACAATGTCCATGCGGAAGGTCCGGCTACTTTTCAGACGCGCTGGACGATGAGCTATCTGCGTGGTCCGCTCACCCGCAGTCAGGTGCGACAATTGAAAGGTGAACGGATCGCTGATGTGACGTCTGTTCTTGAGTCGACGGCCGCAATGCGTTCGACGCCACTAACAGCTCAAGGTGAGTCTTTCCTGACTTCTCCGCCGTCGCTGCCGCCGGCAGTTAGGCAAGTCTATTTGCCCGTGCGCAAGGATTTGCATAGCGTGTTGGAAGAATCGGCAGCCCGCAGCGGTATTCGGCCTGATCCGCAGAACAGCTTCTTGGTTTATTCACCCGGCGTTTTAGGCCTCGGCCGGATTCACTTTGTGGATCGCAAGCGCAACCTTGACGAGCGCGCGGACTTTAGTTTGTTTGCCCAAGCCGAGGATGGCGGAAATGTGTTGCGATGGGATCAGGCGCAGGAGCTGAATCTCGACTATCGCGATCTAATAGACAAACCGGAGGCCGAGGCTCGCTTTGACAAGCTGCCGGAGTTCCTAAATGAAGCGCGGGAGTTTTCGGCATTGCAGGATAGCTTGATCGATCATCTTTATCGCAGCCAAAGTGCGACTTTGCTTTTTAGCCCGGTTCTCAAGCTCTATTCTGCTGCCGGAGAAAGCGAGCGGGATTTCCTGATGCGGTTGAATCAAAGTGCTCGGGAACAGCGAGACGCTGAGGTGGATCAGCTCAGCCAGCGCTATGAAAAGCGAATGGAGATGTTGGAAGATCGTCTGCGCCGTGCCGAGGCCGCCTTGGCTAAGAAGCAAACGGATGCGGCGGCGCGCCAACGGGAGATTTTTGTTTCCGTTGGCGAAACAGTGCTCGGCATGTTCATGGGGCGGCGCTCAACTCGTGCGGCCTCTTCGGCAATGAGCAAAGTCAGACAATCGACTTCTGCCAAGATGGGAATGGAGGCGGCAGCAGAGGACGTGGAAGCCTTGCAGCAAGAAATCACCGAGCTACAAAAGGAGATGAAGGAGCAGACAGCGCTCATCAGCGAGCGATGGGATACGATGCTTGCCAAGCTGGAAAAAGTCGCCATTGCCCCTAAACGAAGCGACATCGAAGTGGATGTGTTGGCCATTGCCTGGGCGCCGCATTGGTTGGTGAATTATCAAGGTGCAACCGGACTAACGCACAAGCAGGTGTTAGCCGCTTTTTAGTCAACTCTACGGAGCTGCAGTGACGAATTTCCCCAAAATTGATTCAGGTCAAAAAAGGCAAATTACCGTTTGCTATTTTCCGTCAGAATATTAGCTTTTTAGTGCAAGATCACCCTCAATAGAGGGTGACAAAGTTTTTTGAGGAGCAAATCAAACCAAGGTCGGGGATCAAGCCACAGCCCACCAAGGTTGTGCCTGTCTTATTTAGTGCGTGACCGAAAACTCATGACGCCGTCATTTCGAACCCTGATTTATCAGGGTGAGAAATCTGGCAGCGCTTATTTTTATGAACGTTGGCCAGATTCCTCGACTCACTCCATTCGCTCGGAATAACCAGAAAAGGTGTTTTCATTCAAGCACCATTTAAGGTGAACCATGTACAACCATTTTCTCTTTCGAATCCGTGACGAACCCAGACGCCGGAATGTATTCCGGTTTTGAAATTACATAACAGTAAGGAATACTCTCGTCGCCGGGTAATGTTTTGTCACACGGGCAGCGGCAACCGGCAAGTTGCCGGATATTAGCAGGCTAAGCGAGCGAGTGCATGGAGAACATTTGCGATGATTGATCTCATCCAAGTGGCACATTGCTTGCACGGGGGGCTATCCTATCACGAGAGCATAGCTACAGCGGGCGCAGATCGTAGCGAAAACAATCGCAACTTAAACCAAAGTCAGTTTAGAAAAGAGGAGTAAGATATGAAAACGTCCAAAAAGCTTTCATACGTCTTGAGCCTTGTTTCGCTCTTTGCGCTCATGCTCATCTCGCCCGCCTTGGCACTTAATCAGCGCGGGGCAGAACTGCTACAATTCGAGCAGCAAATGCGCCTGTCCTTCGGTCTGTGGCTTTCGCAACAGTCCGAGTCTCAAGGGAGCACGGTTGCCGAACAATCCAATCCTACCACCAAAGTCGAAAACAGCGGAACCGCCAGCATTGAGGGAAAGGTCACTAGCTCCGATGGCTCGCCTCTAACGGCTTATGTATTTGCCTGGTCCCTAAACGGCGGCAACATGAACAGCGGCTCCGCCGTTAGCGATGCAGAAGGAAACTACAAAATAGTCAATTTGCCCGCGGGAGAGTACCGTGTAGCGGCCGCAGCCAACGGCTATATGCCGCAACTCTGGGATCATGCCACCTCACTCAGTCAGGCCAAACCGGTTCCACTGCGTGACGGAGAGGAGGTCACCGGCATCGATTTCTCTCTCACTCCCTTACCCACGACGCCCGGTACTGGCTCCATAGCGGGAAGCATCAAAAACGAAGCCGATAATCAACCGATTGCCGATGCCTGGGTGATTAGCGTGTCCACTTCGAGTTCTCTAGTGTTCGTCAAGTATTTCGCCGCATCGAGCGCGGATGGCGCGTTTAAGCTCGTCGGACTTTTGCCGGGAGACTATATCCTTTTCATACATGCCAAGGGATTCGTGGCCGAGTTTTATGACAATGTTTCCAATCCCCTTGACGCGAAAGCCGTCCACGTCGGACTTGGCCAGGAAGTGACCGGCATCGAGGTGCTGTTGGCAAAAGGCGGGAGCATCTCCGGCGTGGTCACAGATTCCAACAATGCCGGCATCGCAGGAGTGAGTGTGGCGGCAACCGCCGAATCCATGAACGGCTGGGTTCATTGGCTGCTCTCGCCGGTATGGCCTTACGCCACCACGGATGAAAATGGCGCTTACACGATTGCCGGCTTGGCGGCGGGAAATTATTTCGTTTCTGCGGTGCTGCGCTCTACCGAAGGCATTTTGGTTCAGTGGTGGGAAAACGCCGACCGGTTTGAAGACGCCGATCCGGTGGAGGTGCAATCGGGTGAGGACACGCCGAATATCAATTTCAAATTCGCTGCCGCTAAGGCCACCGGCGCCATTGCCGGAACCGCGACGGACGTAGAACAAACGCCATTGTCCGGCATTTTGGTGACGGCCTGGAACAGGAGTACGAATCAATGGCGCCACTACTGGAATTTCCCCAATGGCGCCAAGACGGATGCAGACGGCCAGTATCAAATCAACGAGTTGCAAGCCGGCGAGTATTTGGTGTCGGCTACGCGCTTGGACTGGTGGAATTTTCAGAGCATTTGGTACAATGGGGCAACTTCTCCGGATCAAGCCACGCCCGTTGTCGTGCAAAACGACCAAGTTACCACCGGCATTGATTTCACCTTTGACAAAGCCAAGGAATTGGGCGCCATTTCCGGCAAGGTGGTGTTTGACGAGAATGGTAATCCTGTCGCCGGCGCCTTGGTGCAAGCCATTCGAATGCGCTCTACACCCATGCCGTCGCACTCACGCGTGCGGCCCTTTGCAGCGACCCGCACTGATGCTAATGGAGAGTATGTATTAGACAATCTCCTTGCCGGCGATTATCTTGTCTCCGTGCGCTTCAACGGCTATGGAGAGTTTTATGATGACGCGCAGAACGTCGGGGATGCCGATGCGGTCACCGTTGCGGACGGCCAAACCACCGGCGATATAAACCTTTCCATTCCTTCCGCTCCCGCGGGTAGCTCGCTGTCCGGTCGTGTGAGTGACGAATCCACTAGTGAGCCAATCGCCAACGCTGTGGTAGGTGTGTTCCCATCCTTCAATTCAACCCCGCTGATTCCGGGCTGGAACCGCCATCGGCTCTTTTTCACTGCCACGACCGATGCCGAAGGAAACTACTCGGTGGTTGGCATCCCAGCCGGAAGCTATATCGTCTCATCGTGGGCGCGCGGCTACATTGGTGAATTCTGGGATAATCATACCAATCCACTGGATGCCGACGTCATTCAATTAGACGGAACGGAGACAAAAACCGGAATCGATTTCGCTTTGACTCCCGGACGACGCTTTGCCTTTGACAGGCCATTGGCCAATGGAAATCAGGGCAGCATCTCCGGTCATGTCACCAGCAGACATGGCCAGTCCATTGAGGGCGCCTTCGTCTATGCCTTGGATGCCAACAAAGCGGTGCAAGCCTCCGAAGCCACAGGCCCCGATGGGCAGTACACATTGGGCGGTCTGGCGGAAGGCGACTATTACGTCATGGTCGGGCGGGTGCCGTACGAACCGGAGTATTATGACAACGCCGGCAGTTTAAGCAGTGCCAAAACGGTGTCGGTCGGGAGTACGGCCGAGGCAACGGTGACGAACGTTGACTTTCAGCTGGTTGTGGAGGTGAACACCGCCGTGGATCCCGGTCAAATCGCAGAGCTTCCTTCTGAATTCGTCTTGGAACAAAACTACCCCAATCCGTTCAATCCAACGACCAGCATCCGCTACGCGCTGCCCAAGGCCGGGCACGTGCGCTTGCTGATATTCAACCTGCGCGGCGAGCTGGTTCGCACCTTGGCGAACAGCTACCAAGCAGCGGACAGCTATCAAGTGAGCTGGAATGGTGAGAACGAGCAGGGACAAATCATGCCCTCCGGCATTTATCTCTACCAGTTGCAGTCCGGCGAGTTCAGCCAAATACGGCGACTGCTATTCTTGAAGTGACAATTAGAGCGCAATAGACCTCAAAGGCCCGAGAGACCTTTGAGGTCGAGCATGTGTGACCGCCATGAAGCCGGACTCGAAAACGGGTCCGGCTTTTTTTCGCCTGCTTACCGTCTAGTGTGAGTTATGTCTCAGCCATTAGTCCACGCCCCAAGGAACAGGCATGTCATTAGCGCACCTACTGATTTCTACGGTGCGAAGACGCCCATCTTGCTTCGTTCTACTCTCCACTTTAAAAATCTCCCCCCCTTCAGGAACCTACCAACTACTTGCACGTCTAATCCCATGACCTCGTCGAAGTCAATGCGGCGATTGGCTAAGAAGGAAATTTGTCTTGCACAAATCTGCATGTTTGACTATTTTCGCACTGTTGTCGATGGCCGTGGTGAGGGAAGGCGCCCTTTCCCTTTGAGATTCTAACCGAGCTTTTGCATTCCACTCTTTAATTCCGGAGACCTCCCTTAGATGGAGTCCGCTAACAGTTACAGGACCTTCGCATTCCATAATCCTGCCAAGTCCAAGGAATATTGCTCTCTGCTCATACTGCTTTTCATTTTGTCGGCCTGCCGCTGTTCCGACGCGAACAAGCCGGAAATCCTCTTCACTACTTCACTGGCCAATTTCAGCGTCACAGTCGAGGCTGAAGGCGAGCTACAAGCGAAAAAATCGCACGTGCTCATCACTCCGGACGTATGGCCGAATCCAAAGATTTCCTATCTGATACCGGAAGGCACGCAGGTACAAAAGGATGATATGGTCGTCAAGTTCGAATCCGAGGAAATCGCCCGGGAATATCAAAACGAGGTAGAGGCGGCGCAAATAGTCAAGGCGGAGGCGAAAAGAACCGAGGCGGAGCTATCCTTACAGCGTATGATTTTAGAGTCGCAGATGCAAAGCGCTCAAGCTTCGGCCGCGACGGTCAGGCTTCAGTTGCCCAGTTTGGAATTCATGGCGCAAAATATCCAAGAAATCAAAAAGCTGGAGATGCAGAAATTCGAGGCGGAGGCGGAAAAGTTACGCAAGAAACTCTCTTCTTTAGAAAGCATTGAAAAGGAGGAGCGTGCCAATCAACTGGCAAAGGTGAAGCAGTCCGAGAACAAAGTCAGCCGCTCGCAAATATTTCTCGACCGGTTGGTTTTGAAAGCTCCGGTGGCAGGGATCGTCGTCTATGAGATGAATTGGGCTACGGACAAGAAAGTACAAGAGGGTGACGCAGTGTGGAATGGAATGCCGGTGGTAAAGATTCCCGACCTGACGGTGATGCAAGTGCAGTTGCAGCTTGGTGAGACGGCGGCGCAAAAGCTAAAGATCGGACAAAAAGCGGTTATTTCCGTGCCGTCCGTTGGGGATTTTAGACTAACCGGCAAGGTAACCAAGGTGGCCAGTGTGGCCAAGCCCATCAAGCGCGGCTCCAAGGTCAAGCAAGTGGAAGCGATTGTAGAGATCGACAGCACACGCGCGGGACTGGTGCCGGGGCTGACCGCCAACTGCATCATCAGCGTGGAAGAAAAAGCAAATGTTTTGGCCGTTCCCTTAGAATGCCTGTTCGAAAAGGATAGCAGCAAGGCAGTCTATGTCTTGAACGGCAGCCATTTCCGCCCGCGTAAGGTCAAGCTGTCTTTTCAAAATACTAATTACGCTGTGATTGACAGCGGCTTGACCGTCGGAGAAAAGTTGGCCATGCGCGAGCCGGGCAGTTCTCTTGTTCACGAGAGCGAGGGGAGGAGTAAGGAGTAGGGAGTAGGGAGAAGGGAGCGGTGGGGAAATGGAGTAATGGAGTAATGGAGTGTTGGAGAGATGGAGCAATGGAGAAATGGAGAAATGGAGAAATGGATCACTGAAGGAATCAGTTCAGCACTCCATCACTCCATTACTCCATCACTCCGGTACTCCATCGATCCAATACTCCAACAAACCGTAGCTTCAGCGTGCTCATAAAGGTTTTTATCAGTGGGAGTCGATTATGCGCAAAATCTGTTCTGTTCTTATTTGCTCTTTGTTATTTGTCTTCTGTCAATCCGGCTCGGATGCGCCGATTGAGACGTACACCCTTAAAAAGGGTGAGTTTCTGATCAGCGTCACCGAAACGGGCGAGCTGGAGGCAGTGAATTCCATGATGATTTATGCTCCGCTCATTTCCTGGCGCTTTGGCGCGCTCAAGATCACCCAGCTTGTAGAAGACGGCAAGCAAGTGCAGTCCGGAGAAATGGTGGTGAAATTTGACACCGCCGAGATCGACAAGGCGATCGTCGATGCCAAGGCCGAGTTGGAAATCGCAGAGGCTGAGCTGCGCAAGGCGCAGGCCAAACAACAGTCCCAGATCGAAGAGCTGACCGCCAATTTGGAAATCGCCAAAATGGACAATCGCATTTCCCAATTGCGCTTACAGCAAGCAAAGTTCGAGGCGGAAATCAAACGCAAGGAAATCGAGTTGAACTTGGAAAAGGCGGGCATAGCTTTGGAGAAAGCACAGCAGGAAATTGAAAATCAAAAAAGCATTAACCAGCAGGAGATCAGCAAGCTGGAGCTCAAGGTTCAACAGGTCAAGACCAAGCTGGAAGAGGCGGAAGAGGCGCTGGACAAGCTGACGGTGACCGCTCCCAATCCCGGCATTGCTATCATCGAAAGGAATTGGAATACCGATGAAAAATTCCAGGTGGATGACCAGCCCTATTCCGGCTGGCCGATGATCAGCCTACCAGACCTCAGCTTGATGAAAGCGAAGGCAATGATCAATGAGGTAGATATTGCCAAGATCGACAGCGGCCAAACCGCCGTTATAAAACTTGACGCCTACCCGGACACCAGTTTTCGCGGCCATGTCTCTGAGGTTGCAACCTTGGCCAGAAATAAGGATCGTGATTCCAAGGTGAAGGTCTTTGATGTCGCCATTTTGATAGATGAAAACGACAAAAAGCTCATGCCGGGTATGACGGTGAGATGTCAAATCGTGGTGGATAAGATTGCAGACACCCTTTTCATCCCTTTGGAAGCACTCTTCAAAAAGGACAATCAAAGCATTGTTTACGTCAAAAACGGCGGCGACTTTGAGCCGCGACCAGTGACGACAGGTCCAGAAAATGACGACTATGTCATCATCAAGAACGGCCTCAAGGTTGGCGATGTGGTTGCGCTGACGGATCCAACAATGCGTGTTCTGGATAGGCAAAAGAAAAAAGCCAGCAAAGCCGGGAAGGAGCCGGCATGAGAGCTGTATTAGCGATATTAGTCGCCATGAGCGCGGTCAGCCTGGGGTGCAGCAGTTCGCCGGTTGACGGAAAGGTTTTCAAAGTTGAGAAGGGCGGTTTCCGCGCCACCATCACCGAAACCGGTGAATTGCAGGCGGTCCGCTCCAGTTTCATCGTCATGCCCTGGTTTCATTGGGACTATGGCCGGCCCAAAATAACCTTTTTGGAAAAAGAAGGGATTTTAGTCAAAAAGGGACAGATGGTCGGGCAGTTGGAAACTTCCGGCGTGGTGCGGGTGCTTGGACAGAAGGAAGCTGATTTGGCAATGGCGCTGGCCGATTTGCAGATGCTCAAAGCCAACAGCGAAACAAAGATGAAGCAGTTGCAGGCAGACCTTGCCTCCACCGAGGCGGCCCTGCGATTGGCGCAAATCGACACCCAAAGGGTGCGCTTTGAATCAGCTTCTGCCAAAGAAATCTCTTTGCTGCAACTGCAGAAGGCGCAAAAGGCCTACCAAAAGGCGCTGGAGAAAATCGAAGTGGAGCGCAAAGTACAAGATGAGGACCTGCGCATTCAACAGGCCAAGACCACTCAGTTCGAATCGGAAATTGGCAACGCCAAGCGGACCGTAGAACGATTTACCCTCACGGCGCCGGCCGACGGTCTCATCGAGTACCGCACCAACTGGCGCACCCGCACCAAGATTCGCGTGGGCGATCAGTTCTAGGCCGGCCAGCCTTTAATGGGCTTGCCCGACCTGCGGCAAATGCGCGTGGAAACCACTGTCAACGAAACGGACGTGAGCAAGGTTCGTATCGGCCAAAAAGTAATCGTTCGGTTGGATGCTTTCCCAAAAATCGCCTTTGAGGGAGAGGTCACTTCCGTCAGTCACATTTGCCGGAAAAAAGACAAGGACTCCAAGCTCATGGTCTTTGACGTAAACGTGCTGCTGGACAAGAGCGATCCCATTCTTCGGCCCGGAATGACGGTAAGCTGTGAGTTGGTCGTGGCCGATTTAGAGAATGTCCTTTTTGTTGATAATCTCTGCATTCAGCAACACGGGCGAGAGTATTTTGTGCAGGTAAAAAAGGGTTCTGAAAGCCGGAGAGTGGCGGTCGAGCTGGGACCCCGCAATTCAAAATCCGTTGTGGTATACGGCGACTTGAAAAAGGGCGACCGGTTGTTGTTGCCGCAGACGTGATGAGTAGAGTAAACCTGTGAGGTTTTCAAAACCTCACAGGTTTGCGCGTTTCCATATTGAAAATAGAGGAATCATGGAACCTCAAGAACATCTCCTGATGGGACTGGAAGGCTTGAAGGTGCATCGACTGCGCTCCGTCTTGACGATGCTGGGCATCATTTTCGGCGTGGCGGCGGTCATCGCCATGCTTTCCGTGGGAGAAGGCGCCAAGCGGGAGGCGCTGGAAAAATTCAAAGTGCTGGGTGTAAACAATATCATCGTCCGCGAAAAAAAGCTCACGGATAAGGAGCGGGAAGAAACGCGCGCCAAATTTTCCCAAGGCCTGAGTATGGAAGATGCCGAGGCCATCAAAAGTATCGTTCCCACCGTTCTCAGCGTTGCCCCGCAAGCGGAGATGGAGATCGAGGCCAAATACGAGGACAAGTCCGCCAAGTGCACCATCGTTGGCGTCACCGCGGATTTTAGAAATATTCTCAACTATGAGCCGAATCTTGGTGGTTTCTTGGATAATGACCATCACCAACGGGAGCTGCGGGTTTGTGTCCTTGGCGAAGAAGTTGCTAGGACGCTCTTCCCAGTACAAAACCCGTTGGGCAAAATGGCCAAGCTGGATGACCAATGGTTCGAGGTCATCGGCACCATGGGCAATAAACAACTATTCACTGAAACAGTGGGTGAGCTGGCGGCGAGGAATCTGAATCAAGACATTTACATCCCGCTGTCGTCGTTTTTGCGGCGTTTTAGCAAGAAAGAAAAGCTGGCCAGCCAGATCGATCAATT
>Ga0172369_10007788_pt1 | contig 12356 bp, 7 predicted proteins | sample LakKiv25m_FD_114539 | JGI IMG/M metagenome (GOLD analysis project Ga0172369, IMG submission 114539) | Freshwater microbial communities from Kabuno Bay, South-Kivu, Congo - kab_022012_11.25m | ecosystem: Environmental > Aquatic > Freshwater > Lake | place: Democratic Republic of the Congo... | reverse complement strand
TTGTTTCTCTCTCTTGTAAGGTTAAATGTTTTCACATATTTTAGTTATTAAGGTATATATTATTTACTAATATATCTCACTTTCTCTTTTTTATGAAATTGCTTTTCATTTCTGAATTTGCCGTCAAATAATATCTTATTTGTGGTTACTGGATTTGAAAATTATGTTTCTTGGTATGAAAAGCACACCCAAAAAAACGGAGAAGGAATAATGTCTGATAGTTCGCGAATAATGCATGATTTTTTTCAAGAAATAATCGAAAATGAGAGTATAAGAATTCCAGAAAAAAATATTTTTGTTATGAATTGTATAGATAATAATAAAGTGGAAGATAATTATTTTTTAAAAATAACAATAGAGCAAGCTACCTCTTTTTTTCAAAATTTTCTCCTTACTTATAAAACACCAGATGCGGAATACTTCGATTAATAAAATTTTAACCTAAAAAAAAGAGATATTTGTGATTTAAAATAAATTATTACCCTTCTTTTATTAATTTTCTTATTTCTAAAAACTCTTTTTTTATACTCACTAATACATTGAGAAGATATACTTTCATTTCTTTTTCATCCAAAAAAACAGTATTTTTAAAATCAAAGAGTTTTATACTTTCTTTTTCAAGAACAAGAAGATGGGTATAAATTTTTCTGTCATTTTGAGAAGGCAACCTTTCCTTTTCTATATTATTCTTAAAATTTTTGATGATTGTATTGAGCTGGAGTCGTATTTTTTCTACAAAAACGGCATATTTTTTTTGTTTTTCTTCTGTTTCTTGTCGTATTTGTATAGATTTATTTTTGAGATACGATTTTATATCTTTGTTGATAACTTTTATTCTTGCGATAGAAAGATTCATGATTTTTTCTGCAACTTGTTTTTCTACTTTATCAGTTTGCACCTTTCTCAGAGCAAAAATCATAACTTTTATTTCACTTATAGTGTTATCTATAGTTATATCTTTTTTTATGCTATTTTTTGTTTTAAAATCAGCTAATTCGTTATTGTATTTTATAAGATATTTCTCTATAAGATTTGCTCATTGCATATTTACTTCTGTATTTTTTTCTTGAGGAGTTTCTGTAAGTTTAATTTCTGGAAAGTTTATAGCAAGACAAATATGAGAAAAGAATATTATTCCCCCAAGTATCACCATAACTTTCAAAAATCTTTTCATTTTTTTTCTTTTAGTCGTATATTACTTTTACAATTATTATATAGGAATTGTTTTTTTATCAAGTTTGAAAACAATAAAAATGAAGAAGTTTGCAAAATTCTTTTTTTCTTGAATATTAACCTATGCTATCAATATGGGGATCACCTATATCTTTGTTGATCTATTTGGGATGTGAGAAAAATTTTCTTATTTTATTTCTCTTCTTCTTATTACGATTATAAACTTCACTATTTCTTTACAATTCACTTTCAAAAAAAATTTCAGTTGGTATATTTTCTGAATGTATAGCTTCTTCCTTGTATTTTTTTCAATCCTAAACTATTATTTGGTAATATTTTTAAAAGAAAATGTTTCAGGATCAAACTTATACTTTTTGATTTTTTCTGTTACGAGTTTCATTTTTGTTTTGAAGTATTTCTCATATGATAGATTTGTATTTAAATAAATTTGAAAATGTATGGATTTTATTGCTCTTGATCTAGAAACAACAGGACTTGATACAAAAAAAGATAAGATTATAGAGGTCGCTCTTGTGCGATTTGATTCTGAAACTTATGCAGTAAAAGAAACTTTTACAAACTTTGTAAATCCACTTATTCCTATTCCAGAACTCAATGAAAATATTACAGGAATAAGTGATGAAGATGTAAAAAATTCTCCTCTCTTTTCTGAATTGAGACAGAAAATAAGCGATTTTATTTGAGAAAATCCTGTCATTGGACATAATGTGTCTTTTGATATTAATTTTCTTGTAGAAAATGGAGTTTCTATAGAAAACAATAGACTTATTGATACATTTTTTCTTTCCAATGCCTTTTTATTCAAAGAAAATTCTCTTAATCTTGAATCCCTTTGCTCATTTTTTTGAATTCCTTTTGAGTGATCTCATAGAGCTTTAAATGATACACTTGCGAGTATTCATCTTTTTTGAGCGATAAAAGAATTTTTCTCATCCCTTCCGAGTGAAAAAAAAGATATGTTTTATTTTATCCTTTCTCAATCTTCTGATGCAAATATATTATTTTTAAAAAAATATTTATTTACTGGTGAAAAAAAAGAGAAAAATAAAGAAAATTTCATAAAAAATCTTATAGACATTCTGGACAAAAAAATTCCTATTAGCTCTGAAAAAAATCAAGAAATATCTAAACAAAGCCAAAAATATAGCGACATAATTGAAAAAATACCATGACTTAGTTTTCGAGAAAATCAAAAAAAGCTGATGGAAATTATTTTTGAAAATATAGAAAAAAATCAAAAAACAGTTATTGAGGCTCCTACCTGAATAGGAAAAACCCTTTCTTATCTTGTTCCTGCTATTTCTTACTCAATAAAAACAGGAGAAAAAGTTTTTATTTCTACCAAGACAAAGGCTTTGCAGGATCAGATTTTTTATAAAGATATTTCACAAATTCAAGATTCGATGCCATACGATTTTTCTTATGTGAAGATAAAGTGAAAGAAAAATTATTTTTCTCTTTTTTCATTTCTCAAGTTTTTTTTTGATGAACAAATAATATATGAAAAAGTGTCTTTTTTGTCTAAAATTGTCTTTTGGCTCTATGAAACAGATTACTGAGAAATAGATGAACTAAATTTTTATTGAGATGAATTCTTTTTTGTCAAATATATCAATGCCGATTATGCAAAAATTCTCTCAGAAGAAAATCCTTACAAAAAATATGAATTTTATTACAAGGTAAGAGAAAAGCTTAAGGATGCGAATATTGTTGTACTCAATCATTCTTTGCTTTTGAGTGATATAATTGCCGAGGGAGAAATATCAAAAAATATGGAAAATCTTATTCTTGATGAGGCTCATAGTCTTGAAGATGTTGCGACAGAAAGCCTAAAAAAAAGATTTTCTCTTCAGTGATTTGAATCAGTATGTGATTTTATTCTTCAGCAATATATCAGACAATCAGAGTCTACAGATTCATTTTTTCTTCACAGAGAAAAGCTCCTAGAGAGTTTCTCTCTTTTTCACGATATTTGTCTATCCCATATCTCTAAAAAATATAATGTAAAAAATGATTATGTTTACTTTCTCATACAAGATTCTTATTTTTTTCAAGAAGATTTTTTGGCTGTTATATCGTGAATAATTAAGAAATTGGATATATTTATTTATACTCTCAAAGAAAAAAAAGAGTTGGATATTATGAGTGAAATTTCCTATCTGGAAGACATAAAACAAGTATTTTTAATTTGTTTTTCTCCTGATTCCAAAAAAGAATTTATCCCAACAATGTCATACAATGAACGATATGGAGTTGTGGTAGAATATACTTATTTGAATATAGGCGATTTTTTAGAAAATCGTTTGTGGACAATGATGAAAAATATTTTTCTTCTCAGTGCGACAATGAAAATAGGTGATTCTTTTGATTATATGAAGGCTTCACTCTATCTTCACAAATGATTTGATTTTTATTCATTTGAGTCAGATTTTAATTATGGAAAACAGGCAACTCTTCTTATTCCAAATGATATAGGAAATATAAAAACCAATTTTTCTCAAGTAAGTGATTTTTTAATAGAAATAGTAGAAGAAGTAAGAGGAAATATGATGATACTTTTCACATCACTCAGCTCTATCAAAAATTTTTATTTCAAAGCCAATCTTCGTTTAAAACTTGAATGAATTACTTTGCTTGCACAATCGCTTTTTGGCAGTAAATTCAAGATACTCAATCTTTTTCAAAAAAAGAGCCACAATAGTGTTATTGTTGGAACTGATAGTTTTTGGGAAGGAGTTGATCTTCCATGAGATGATTTACAATATCTTGTGATTCATAAATTTCCATTTCTTGTTCCATCAGATCCTATTTTTGAAGCGAGAAGTAAGCTTTATAAAGATTCTTTTTCAGAATATTCTCTTCCAAAAGCTATTATAAAACTCAAACAAGGATTTGGTAGGCTTATCAGAACAAAAACAGATGTATGATTTGTTATTCTTCTTGATGATAGGATTTTTTCTACAAAATGGGGAAGAGAATTTTTAAAATCATTTCCTTCAGATATTACTGTAAAAAACCTTAAACAAAAGGAAGTCCTAGATTTTCTTAAAAATAAAAAAAGTAATTATTTTTTTCACTAGTTTTATAAAAAGTAAAGAGCTTTTTTTTGGAAAAATATGTATTTATATGCTAAACTAAAGAGGTAATTATTTAATAAAAGTTTTTTATGTCAGAATCTGATAAAAAAGAAGAAGTTTCCCCAAATACAAATATTTTTGAAGATTTTAGCACCGATGCAAATCTTTCAAAAGATATCACAAAACTTGAGGAAAAGAAAAGTCATGATAGTATTTATTATTTTTGATTTATTTCTTCTGTGTTAAAGTGATTTAATACATTGTTGGTTTTTTTTATAATCCTTTCATCGCTATATATATTTATCCAAAAAAGCGAAGAGCCTCTTTCTCTTTCGTTTTTATCACCTATTTGTTGAATTTTTCTTTGAAATACTCCTTCTCTTGAATCTCCTTGTTCTTGAGTTGAATATGCAAAAATCATTTACAATAAAAATGTAGAGGATACAAAAAAATACCAATTTTGAAAAATATCAAGTATTATATGAGATATTTATGCTCTTGAAAACTTTATTTATTCAAAAGAATTAACCTTTCTTTTTGATAGGACAAAAAATAGAGTAAAACCACTTGAAGTGATTTCAAAATTTGATGCAATAAAAAATAAATTTGATCAAATTGAAAAATCAAGAATACAATGTTATGATCTTACTCTTGATAGTGAAAATATTCTTAAAATGACTTGTGAAGCATATTCTTCGGACTGGGATCAAAGTATAATTTGATTTGATGGATCAAAAGAATCATGATCTGAAATAGGATGAACTTCTCTCAGCCTTGCAAGTAGTTTTATCAATTTTGTAAATAAAAATTCTTGAGATTTTATACTTATAAACAAGCAAAATGTATTTTCTTCTGATCCATTTTTTGGCAATGGAGTCTATACAAAAAAGACAGTTTTTGAACTTTCGCTTAAGTATAATGACAATAATTTATAAATTATTTTACCCTAATTATGGAAAATATAAATAGAAAAAAAATCACACTTCTCCAAGTTATTATTTTTAATTCGGTTTTTCTTGTTATTCTTTTAGTTATTCTTTTAGTTATTCTTCTTTTCAAAATTATACCAAACATCAGTTTTTATAACGAAGAAAAAAATGGATTATATACTACTAGCCAAGAGTTAAATCGTATAAAACAACAAGGAATAAGTTATAATGAATTTATCGATTCTATGATGAAAAATAACATCAAAGATGCCTATCTTGAAGCACTTATTAAAACCATTTCTCTGGATTTTTATAATAAAAATTTACAAAATCCTGAAAATCAAGGACTCTATGAAGACTTCATAAAAAACAAAGAAATAGAAATAACAAACAAAATGAAAGAAAGAGATGTTTCTGATAGAGAAAAAAGCATACAAACAATTTTGCCAGAATACAATGGAAGCTCTTTTACAGAAAATAAACAAGCTCTTACAGATTTTAAATTTATTAATTATATTGAATCAATTTTCTATACTTTTAATCTTGTTTCATCAGATTCTATAGGAATTTCAGATGTTTTTCCAGTAGAAAATTATGTTACTCAAGAATCAGAAAATGCACAACAAGGAATAAGCTCAAAGCTGTATTATATTCCGCTCAATCTTACTATTACTGGAAGAAAAACGGATATTCTTGATTTTCTTCATTTTGCAGAAAATGTCGGAGCTGTAAATATCAAAGATGGAAAATTTTCAGTTTTTGCTGATGATAAGCTTATACAAAATTTTTCTACAGATAAAGAAAAAAATTCTAATATTTATGAAAACCAAATTTTTGATATAGAAAACATTAAAATGCCTCAATATATAGATTCAGATATGTCTTCTACCAAAGGAGATTTACAAGAATTTAGTAATTTTTTGAAAGCAACACAAGGAAATGAAAAATTTAGTGCTGATTTAAGTTTAAGATTTTATGTAAAATGAATGCCCGATTATCAAATAAAAAACTTTATAAAAACAACTCTTGAAAAATATGGGAGCTTAAAAAAAGATAGTAATGAGCTTCTTCAAAAATTGACAGCTCTTCAAGCCCAATCAAATATTGATATTCTTGCTCTCAATAAGCTTAGATCAGTAGATTTTGATATAAAACTTATGGAAACAGATATAAAAAATCTCACAAATCTTTATACAAAATCATGAAAAAATTTAGACCCAGTTTACAAAGAAGCAATGAGAGTCAATATCGTTTTTCAAGTTTTTGAATCCATTTTAAATAAAAATAAGAAAATTTTGGAAAACTTAAAGAAATAATAATAAATAATAAAAAATAAAAATGACAGGAAAAGAAGTAGTAGAAGCACTAAAAGATCTCGTATACAAAGGAGATAATACACAAAAAATATGTGACTATATTATACTTTGAGCTGTTTTACTAAATGCATCAGATATTCATATAGAGCCACTTAATTCTTTTGTACGATTGAGGTATAGAATAGATGGAGAATTAAGAGAAGTTCTTGAGTACCAAAATTTTCTTCATTCTTGAATTATTGCAAGATTGAAAATATTATCTGATCTAAAAATAGACGAAACAAGAATTCCTCAAGATGGAAGAATTAGTCAAACAATAGATGGAAATCCGCTTGATCTCAGAGTTTCAACTCTTCCGACCGTTCATGGAGAAAAAGTGGTAATGAGAATTGTAGACAAAACAAAAAAAGTACCAAGTCTGGATAATCTCGGAATAGAATGAAGAAATCTCAGGCTTATAAAAGAAGCAATTGATCTTCCAAATGGAATTATACTTAATAGTGGACCAACAGGATCTTGAAAAACAGCAACTCTTTATTCTATCCTTGCTATACTAAATCAAGTAGATGTCAATATAATGACTTTTGAAGATCCAGTAGAAATACAGGTAGATGGAATTAATCAAAGCCAAGTAAAGCCAGATATTGGATACTCCTTTGCAAATGGACTAAGAACAGCACTTAGACAAGATCCAGATATCATAATGGTGGGGGAAATAAGAGATAAAGAAACCGTTGATATAGCCATAGAAGCAAGTTTGACAGGACATCTTGTATTGTCTACTATCCATACCAATAGTGCAGCAGAAACAATTACAAGAGTACTCAATATGGGAGTTCAGCCATTTTTACTTCCCGCTTCTTTTAATATTATCATTGCTCAAAGACTCGTAAGAAGATTGTGTCCACATTGTAAAAAAGCTCTCTCTCTCAATGAAATAGGAAATACAACTCTTGCAAATATAAAAAATTCACTTTCTCTTACCCCAAAAGAAGAATTAGAAGAAAGAGTCGGAGAAAAATTAAAAGTCCCAGTATTTTATTGACCAATAGGATGTCCACAATGTGATAATCTTGGCTATAAAGGAAGAGTATGAATTTTTGAAGTATTAGAGATAACAGCAGGAGTAAAGACTATGATACTCCAAGGACAATCTGCTTTTAATATAAATAAACAAGCAATTCAGGATGGGATGATTTCTCTCGAACAAGATGGTATAATGAAAGCACTCAATGGAGAAACCTCTCTCGAAGAAGTCTATGGTGTTGTAAGAACCCAAAATGGATAATATTTTTTTAAAAACTAAAAAATGTCAGAAATAAACAAAAACAACTTGAAAAAAAACTCACTTTTGGATCATATAAATGATTATCTTAATTCTATTCAAGGGATGAAAATAAAAGACAAAGTTATTTTCTTTCGTCTTCTTTCGACAATGATAAACTCGTGAATAACCGTTATGAAATCCATCTCAATACTGGAAAGACAAGAAAAAAATAAAACTATAAAAAATATTCTTTTTTCTATAGGAAATATGTTGGAAGAGGGAAAAAATCTCTCAGAATGTATGGAATTATTTCCAAATTCCTTTACAGATACAGAAATAGGGATAATAAAAGCAGGAGAAAAAACAGGAAAACTTAATGATACTTTGAGGGATTTAGCTTTTCAAATAGAAAAAATATCTTCTATCAATGAAAAAATAAAAGGAGCAATGATTTACCCTATTATGATACTTGTAGTAGTATTTTGAGTTATTATTGTTATGATGACAGTCGTAGTACCAAAATTGATTGATATATTTGCATCAAAAGATTCTCTTCCTTTTTCTACACAAATACTTATTGGAATGTCAGATTTTTTTGTCGCTTACTGGATACTTATCATTATAGGAGTGGTTGTATTTGTTTTTGTTTTTAATATATGGAGAAAGCTTCCAATGGGAAAATATGCTTTTGATAATTTTATATTAAAAATTCCTATTTTTGGAGAGCTCAATAAAAAACTTATCCTTTCAAAATTTTCGAGAATTTTTTCAGGAATGCTTTCTTCGGGTGTATCTATTGTAGAAGCGATAAAAATCGTTTCTGAATCAGTCGGAAATGAAGTATATAGACAGAGAATACTTCTCCTTGTCGAAGATGTAAAACAATGAATGAGGCTTGGAGAATCCTTAGAATGAGACAAATTATTTCCTGATATGATGGTGCAAATGATACAAGTATGAGAACAGACAGCAAAAATAGATGAAACAATTTCAAAAGTTGCAGATTTTTATGATGAACAAGTAGATGGAATGGTAAATATTCTCAATAAACTTTTAGAGCCTTTTATTATTGTTTTTCTCGCATTAATAGTTTGATTTATAGCAATAGCGATTATGCAACCGATTATGAATCTTGCTGATACTGTTTCAAATGCTTAGTTTCAAAAATATTACAACCCCGGGGGATTTAAACCCCTGGGGTTTTTTGAGTCCGGACTCAAAAAGGAATAAAACTAACCCCGAGCTTATTAGGAACCCTGGTGTTGTAATATTTAAAGCCAAAATAAAAATACAAAAATTAATTATAAATTAAAAGTCTCTATTTGTCGCCATTTTTCTTATGTGAAGAATGTGTGAAATTAGAGGCTAGTCGTTTGACTTTACTCATTATAATCAATATAATTGCCGGGCATTAAATTTTGCTCGTTAAAATAATCCGAAAAATAAACCCCGGGGTTCTTTTAACCCCAGGGTTGATGAGGCTCCGGGTGTGTTAAAAACCCCCGGGGTTGGATTCGTTAATGAGATTAAAATTTTTAATAAGGTTTTGATCCGTATAATTGATACTTTGGAACTACAACTTTGGAAGAAAGTTTTTTATATCATCCAAAGAGAGACTGGTCTTCTTAAAAAGACCGGTCTCCATCGGTTTCGTGTTGAAATAGAAGATTTTCTCCCAAGGTTGTGTCGACAAATAACAACTGCGGGTTAAGGCTTTAACCAATTTATTGCTCACGAAAGTGGCAATTTTACTTCTTAACTTATAGTTTACTATGAGTAACATATTTAAAAAAATTACTGCTGCAATCAGTACTTTTATGGTTGTTTTTTCAATCATAGGTCCAGTTGCTGGAGTAAATGCTACATACTCTTCGAGTTTAGATGCTGCTAACAAGCTCGCTACACTTAGAGTTCTAGTAGATCAATCTGCTAATCCTGCGGATTACAGATTAGGAGACAATCTTTCTAGAAGAGAATTGATAAAGATAGCTATTCTTCTTTCTTCTTCTGAATTAAACACTGCTTATGCAGGTAAATTTTCTGATGTTCCACAATCAGATTGGGCATGGAAATATGCTGAAACTGCTGTGGATAATGGTTTCATCGCTGCTAATGCTACATTTTCTCCAAGTAGAAATGTAAGCAAGGGTGAATCTCTAAAAGTTATTATGAATGCTACTGGAGTTGAAAAAGCAAACACTGGAGCTGATAACTTTTGGGCTGACTATGTAACTGGAGCTGTAAAAGCTGGTATCGTAGAAAGCTTTTCTGACTATGATGCTGATGCTCAAAGAGGATGGATTTTTAAAGTAGCTGCAAATGCTCTTGAATCTTCATCAACTGATACTGGTGCTGGTGATCTTCTTGGAGACCTTCTCGGAGGACTTGATGGAGGTACTGGATCTACTACTACTGATACTAGTTCTACTGGAACTACTACAAGTGGAGTTAATGTATTAAGCATTGCTCTTTCTGCTGATACTCCAGAAGCTGCTACTATTCCTGCTAGTGTAAGTGGAATTCCTGTAGCAAGTTATGACTTTACTGCTGGATCTGAAGATGTTACTGTTACTTCTGTTGTTGTTAAAAGAAAAGGTCTTTCTGACCTAGACACTCTTACTGGTATTGCTGCTTTCTCATCTGATGGAAGAGCTTCACAAGCAAGAAATGATTCTCAAAATAACAATACTGAAGCTACTCTTACTCTTACAAACGGTTTCGTGGTAAAAGCTGGAGAAACAAGAACACTTACTCTTGTTGCTGATGTAGCTAATGCTGTTGCTGCTTCAAATGCTGAATTTGCTCTTGAAGTTGTTGAAGTTGTTGCTTCTACTACTGCTGAAAAAGATGGATCTCTTGTGGGGAGTACTTTTAAAGTAGGATCTGTAGATGCTGCTACTTTGACTGTTCAAACAAGTGGATCTGTTTCTAATCCAAAAATTGGACAAGAATGAGTAAATGTATTCAAATTTCAAGTAAGAGGTTCTGCTACTGAAGATATTCTTCTTAAGAGTATCACTGTAAAAGCAGATAACTCAAATGTTGAAAAAGATTTAACAAACTTTAAACTTTTACAAGGAAGTACAGAAGTTGCTGCTACTCCAAGTTCAAACAATAGATATGTTACATTTAGCCTTGGCGATGGAATAACTATTGGAAAAAATAAAGTTGAAAAATTTACAGGTATTGCTGATATCGTAGCTGGTGCTAATGATGCAGTTGCTTGGTCTATTGAAAGATCTCTTGATATATCTGCTGAAGATACAAGATATGGATATGGAGCAAATGTTAGTGTAACTGCTGTTAGTACTGCTGGTAATATTGGAACTTTTACTATCCAAGCTGGAGAATTGACTATAGCTGATATAGATCCTGCTTCTGACAAAATCAGAGAAAATAAAACTGATGTTGTTCTAGGAAAAATCAAAGTTACAAATGTAGCTGGAAAAAATATAGAACTACAAAGATTTGGTGTATATGCTAGTCTTGCTATTACTACTAATGGTGTTACTGCCTTTGTAGATGATGGTAAAACTTCTGGTATTGCATGAAATAATGTTAAGGATGGAGGTGAAGTTGATGTAACTAAACTTACTGAAATCTTCCAAGATGGTTCTTTTGAATTATACAATGAAGATACTGGTGCTTCTTATCCATTAGATACAGCAAGTGTTGGTCTTACTGGTACATTTGAAGATCTTGCTATTAATCTTGCTCTTCCACAAGGAGTGTCAAACTTCGCTTTGAGAGCTGATACACAAAATAATATAGGTAATTTCAATGGACTCGTTCTTACTCTTAGTCTTAATGCTTCAAAAACAGGAAGTGCAGAAACTTTTACTACTGATGGACAATTCTATGCTGTAGAAACTGAAACTGATAGACTTGTTACTGATCTTACTCCTTCTACTCTTTCTTGGAAAACAATAAAAGGAACTGAATCTGGAGCGACTCTTAGTCTTTCTCCACTTTCTAGTCTTTCAAAAGTAAGAGGTGCGAAAGGAGTTGTTGGTCTTCAATTTGAAGTTGAAGCTGATGTGTCTTCTGCTGTAAGTCTTGATGAATTAAAAGTATATGTACAAAAAGATACTGGAAATGCTGATGGATGACAAGGAGCTGCTACTAATGCAACTATTTCTAAGGTAAGTCTTTACAAAGGATCTGTTTCAGATGCTAACTTACTTGATGAAATTTCTGGTTCAAACTTAGCTGCTGGATATGCTACTTTCAATGGATTTAAAGTTGATATTGCTGCAAATACAAAACAATCATTTGTTGTAACTGTTGACTTCGTTGATGGAGCTACTACAAGTGCTGCTGTTAATAGTCCATATACATTGAAAATTACTGCATCTGATATCTCTGCAAGAGATGATGATAGCACTACTGTAAATGTAGCTGGAGGAACTCTTACTTCTGCAAGAAATATTAGTATCACTGATGCTGGTACTGTTACTCTTACTGAAGATGCAAACAATGATGACAATATAGATATCAAAACTATTCTTGGAGGAACTTCTAAAAAAATCTTCTCTATAGATGTACAAGCTACAAATGAAAATGTAGATGTAGA
>Ga0172369_10007787_pt1 | contig 12356 bp, 2 predicted proteins | sample LakKiv25m_FD_114539 | JGI IMG/M metagenome (GOLD analysis project Ga0172369, IMG submission 114539) | Freshwater microbial communities from Kabuno Bay, South-Kivu, Congo - kab_022012_11.25m | ecosystem: Environmental > Aquatic > Freshwater > Lake | place: Democratic Republic of the Congo... | reverse complement strand
CTCGCGAAAAGCAAGTCTATGGTGGTGCAGAAGACATGACCATAGCTATCGTTAAAGATATTCCACTCGAAGTTTTACAAGCCATGCTACCGGTAGACAACCCAAATCTCGATCCAAATACTGTAGACAAAGAGACCATTACAAATTACATCGACCGCACCAACTTTAAAGAATACCCCAGTGGCCACACAACTATTAGTGAAGATATCAATCTCCTCGCCCTCCTTGACCGTACTGTCAGTTTCCTCTATCCTGGCGAGAGCTCCGTCGACGGCCAATCCATGCTCCACCACCCCAGTATTCGTTTCCTCCTCGAAATGGCGAGTAACGACATCACTCAAAGTATCGACGTTATTAGCAATCTCAATTACCTCAACACCACGCTCACTCTCCACCAAGAGCTCATCCGTCGCCTCAGCGATAAACCTAAGATCCGAGATTTGATTCCAGAAGGTGCCGAGACCAACCTCACCGAGCGTCTCAACAATGCTCAAGCCCACCTAAAGGAAATTATTGATACTGTCCAAGCTCGCGCCACAGCACTCGAAATCAATGATCTCAGTAAAGTCACTCCTGAGGACGTTTTCAAACTCTATAACCCAGATGCTCCTGCCCCCCTCCCCATCACCCGAAACGAGGAAGAGGCTGCAGACGCTCTCACCGGTCAAACCGCCGGATTTAAGCTCGGCGGCGACCCCGCCGACATCATCCGCAATTTTGGGAACATGTTTAGGAATATATGGCAGAAGAGAATAAAACAAAATACCAACTCAAATACAACTACAAATATCTCTCCAGCACAACTGACCCAATGGTTAAATAATCCACTCCTGCAACAAACTGATCAGTTTAATGATAGTCCGTTTGCTCCAAAGATAGCCACCAAACCGATTCTCATGATCAACAAAACTTCACCCTCTATTTCTACTCCACTAGATATTTCCCCAGATTTTTCTACCTCTGCCAAACCCAACATACAAAGCTGGGAAGGAAATCCAAATCAAGCACTATCTCGCACGCTAGAGTCTCTTGGATATGCTAAATCGAGTGACAAAGTTACAAACGATACTCCTCTTACTACCTATAGCGTATCAAGCGCTGGTCGCTCCGACTTTGTTCTATTTTCAACTCCGATTATTGATAAACAAGGCAATACCTTCCCCATATTTACACGAAAAGGTATTGGTGCCGCACAAGAGAGACTAGCTGCACAAGACGCAGATAAACTCTTTGGTCAACCAGCAGATAAAGATGTTTCAACCTATCCCATTATCGGACAAACAAAATTGCTCGGATATCAACTTGATTCTAATATCACTTCGATTTGGCAAAAAGCTGGCATTCCCGTACGGACTCCATACCGTCCATATCGCATCCAACAAGCATACGATGGTGAGTCTCTAACTGATTTCACAGGGTCAGAATATGCAAGTAATCCCCTCATCATAAGTGTTATGGCCTCTCGAAGTCCATTTACACTATATGACTTAGATCTTGCCTATTATCGATCTAGTCAAGAAAATCGTCGAGAAACCATTAACCATCTTCTGCGTATTCAGTCATACTTCCTTCAATTTGTTAACGACGACGAAGCTAAACAAATTAGTCAACAATTAGCCACCGATCCAGAAAATACTGCCTACTATTGGCTCGATTGGACTACACGCCAATATGGCAAGATCACAGCAACAAAAACAACTAAAGGCCTACTTAGTGGAGAATCACACAAACAAAATCTAGGATTAATTCCAGAAGTTCGAGATCTCGGAGATAATCCACAATTTCCTGATTTAGATAATCGAAAATCGTCACCAACACCATACCAGCTCATTTTGGATAAAAAATATAAAACCGCTCTAGTTAAAGAATATATAGACTATCTCATGAGTCTACTAAACGTCAATGCACTCCTTAATAGCACATATGGATATAGTCAAACCCACAATGTAGAAAATACCATCTCCAAGTTTATGGAAAGTCTCCGTCAACAACATCCCTTTCTCTATCCATTCATCGTCCACGATATCCTAACTCAATTACAAACCATCGCTCCTTTAAATCAAGAAAATAATGGCATTAGCACTGATGCTATATATGGCATAAATACCAATATTGGTAAAGCCAGCCATGAAACAACCATATTCTCCCCATACGTTCTTATACAACAATTAACTAGTTGGCTTAAGGCTAGCCTTTCAACGCACTTAATCCCTATAAGAACAATTAGAGATACTGCTCAAAACAGGATATATAAGAATATATTAGAAAATTCGAGCGCCAATTTTAGCACGAATATAGATCAGACACGTAGATGGCAAAGAACCAAATATCGCAGAAATACGACATATGACTCAACACTTACAATCACTAATAGAATCATTTCATCCCACGGTGGAAAGGAAAAATACATACAAGAGCTAATCCAACCATATTTACAATCAGCTGATCCAACTACATACAATACCATTCTGCATGAAATATATGTCGAACTAATACGAGATATCTCAACAAACTCCGATGTGCAATATCCTAGCACAGTTGCATACCAAGTTATTGATCAACTTAACCTCCAGCTCCATATCATTGAATCTTTTGGGATACAAAATGACAATCTTCTCCCCTCTCCCCTCTCCGACTGCTCGTACTGCCCCGTCGAAGTCAAAAACGTAGTCAAGCCAATGAATGAGGCCATGATCCATGAAAAGAGCGGATCCCATTCCATCGCTCTGTCTGCAATTAATTCCGCCCGAGTCGCACTCAACACCCACACCTACAATCGCACCGATCTCCAAATTCTCCTCTATGCATTAATGCAAACTGTCCGTGGTGATATCACTCACGAATCTGCCGATTATGATCTAGCTCTCCAACTTCTTGCTGATGCTCGGACTCAATTTAACAACTACGATGAGCTAACAGGAGGAGAAGATACCCTCAATTTCGACAATATCTCCGCCCTACCGCCTAGCGTTGCCGACATAATTAACAATCTCCCCATTAACGGTACTCCCGCAGCCTTGGATCGCGCTGCTCACCTCGCTCGCCTCGAACAACTAGAAACATACATAAGGGCTCAACTATCTCATGCTAATTATTCTTCACTCATTACCTCTGTCACAAGAAAGGTGGAGTTGGCCGAAGCCTTGCTCCATCGAAGTACTGGTGATATGTCTCATCTATTAAATGGGGATGACACCGTTGCGCCACCTCCCCCCGTCACCACCCATCAAGCTCTATCTCAAGATATAGTCACTGGCCATGACAATACTGTCGAAGATTCTGCCCATACTCTTGGGAATAACGCCGGCGCCGTCACCGATGGCAGATCAGGAGACGGAGCTGCAAGCAAAGCGATAGCCGACAAAGCTAGTCAAGAGTTAACCGAGCAACTAAATAAACTAGTCGATCAACACGGCGATAACTACCAAGCAATTTATGACGGAATGTTCGCCTTTATCACTGCCCCCAACTCTGGTTATCAAACCAAAGCTAGTGCCACCGTAGTTGTCAGTGTCATTACTCCCCAAGGGAAGCTTATCACTTTCCGCGTTGGGGACTCTCAACAACGCATTATTCATAAAAACAAAATCAAACATGGAGTCAAACTCAATGCCACTACAGACACAACTCTCAAACAAGACGTTTCACTTCTCGGCAACGATGTAGAGTATGAAACCCCAGTACGATTTATTGGCTCAACAACCCAAGCCACCACCAAGACCACCTACGTCCTTGCCGATATTATAAAGGATAAAAAGCCTCTCCTGACCGTCCACCAGCTCGATCCCGGAGATATAGTCCTTCTCACTTCTGACGCTCCCACCTATCACTTCCCCGCTGGCGACACCAATATGCAAGAGGGCAAAGCGGGGACACGAGTGATCTCCGAAAAAGATATTTTGGATACTGTTAATACATATCGCGGTGGGAAAGAGGGAGAAATCGGCCAAGCTTTGATCGACAAACTAAAAGCCAATTGGAAAGCAGGATATAAGTCAGAAAAACCTCCAAAAGATGCAATCCCCGACGACCTTGGTGTTGTCACTCTCGTCTACCACCGTACCCCCGATCTTGTAGATCTAAGTGTTGGTGGCGACAACCTCACCATCGATCTCTCTATGCCTGTTTGGATTAATGGCGCACAACAAGAGAAAATGCAAAACACCCTCCAACTTATCAAGCAATTGCTCGACATGAGCAAAGCAACTCCGGGCAATCAAACCGCAGTCCTTCAATATTTTGACCAATACGGCAATTTACAAACGACAAGGGCATATACTGTAAGTGAGATTGCTACATTCTTGTTCACTTACAACACTCAACCTCGCGCCAATATATTCCTAGCTTTCATTAGTGCAGGAACAACTCTCGCACTTGATACCATTAACCTCACCATCAATTCCATCCCCGGTCTTCTTGGTGACACCCAAATTCGCGATGGTATTCGCAATTCACTCTATTCACTCTTTGTTAATCGCGATATCATAATTCACCAAGCCAAACAACTTGCCATCGGTTTCGCCACCCTCCTAGAAGTAATCAATCCTGTTACATATCTCCCCATTGGCGGCGCCCCGTTTGTTGATGGATTTACTCCCAACTCCACTGGGCAAGACAATATCTCCCCAATTGACAGGTTGCCAACAGAGTCTCAGACCAATTATCTTCATCGTGCCGGAAAGTATGTCACAGATCAACTCAATATAGCATTCAGGGGAAGAATATTTGATCCATATCGCACATCAGAAACTGACCTACCCCATGCTATCAAGCTGTTTATTTCAACCATCATGTCTCAAGCGAGTATGCCACAAGTAGATGTACTAAATCATGAAAAGAATATGCAAGCCATTAAAAAAATAGAAGAAAATGTTGGTGAAAATCATAAGTTAACAACTATAAATAAAACCTCATTTGAAAATGAAACTCAACGTGGTCGCAAATTCTTCGAACTCCAACCAGGCAAGGGAGATGCAGAACGTGAGACATATTGGAATACTCTTTTCTTCCCATACAATACAGTTGATACCAAAGCCTACGCCAAAACAGTATTAGACGGCAAAAGAATAATTCTAGCAGGCGGTGGTCACAGTCATCTTACTGACGAACTAAATCTTCACAATATACAACCTACTAGAATAGTCAATATTGATCCTTATGTAGATAATCCTGAACCAAAATCAGATAAGCTCATTCCTCTCGACTTCACTTCACCTCAACTATATTCACAACTTCAGGAAAAAGGAGTAAGTCAAGCCGATGAAATATGGGCACTATTTTCTGTTCCTGCTTACCTAACAGATTCTAAAGAAATTAACCAACTCATTATCAATATCGATCAACTTCTAGCTCCTGGTGGAAATGCGCGAGTATGGCCAATTAAAGTATTAAGTCAAGAAAAATATGAAGAAGTAATAATTAGTAAAAAAACTCTTATAGACAGTCTAAAACAACTTGAATTATCAAATAATTACGAAATTATTTTCTACGAAGCTGCTGGAGACTATGGGTTTATACTTCACAAAATAAACTCAAACTCAGCTACAGATATGACAACAAACACTGCCTCTCCCCTTTCTCCCTGGGCGCAACAATTCATAAATAAGCATCTCAACCCCAGTAGCATCATCTCCAGTGCCCGCCAAGCTGCCATCGGTTTCGCCACCTTTCTTGAATTAATCAACCCCTTCCCCTCCTTTGGCGCTCCCATGCCTGACCCAGCCCAACCCGCCCAAGTCCAGCAAGTTACAATACAGCAATACGGCGTCTCCGATCGTACTGTCAGTGCACTGACCAAGTTTATTGCCAACAAAACACCTTCAAATGAATCTCCCGAAGATCAAAGTAAACGTGAAGCTCTTGAGCTCGAGCAACTTGGAATAGTTCTTGGTAGTGAAACAGAACTTACCAATTCTCTCCCAATTGAAGCGATTGGCGATCCCCTTGCTCTCATCAAAATCAGCGAATTTTATCGTCTCAAACAACTCTTTAGTGATACATCTAAGCACGCTAACAATCTCAAACGTCTCTACGGCAAAATTCGTGGTAGTTATTACGGTTTTGTACAAATTCAAGATGGTACTCTGACTACGCGTACCGAAATGTTGCTCGATTTAGTACCAATCATTGGCGATACTAGGACCAAGGATGGTCAAATTGAATACGGCTTTGATCAATATGGTCAGGTTACAAAACTCAAAGAACAGTCCCCAGATTGCTTTGGACTTGTCATGCAACCCAATCCTCCTCGCCACGAAGACGGCTCTATCAATCTCGATGAAGCTCGCTCTTATGATCTCGGCAATCTTGCTGTCAAACTTGCAACCATCCTCACTATCAATTATCAAAATACTGGTCTGAGTGCCGAGATCTATCCGGGCAACACTCTCCATCTCTTTGATCGTCCTGTTGTGGGAGGAGCCAATGAGCGCTCAGCAGCCATCTTTACCCAAGCCCGCCAAAACAATATTAAAGAGCTCAAAGCCCTCGCCCTCCAAGATTTCTCTCTCCCTCCATATGTCATGGATCAACTCAATGATGATTTTTGGAACACAGTATTTGATCTTACCAATGACGAGCTCAAAACCACTACCTACGACGAGTTTCATTCAACCACTGCTCCTCCCACCGACAATCAAACTCTCACAATCAACCGTGCCCTCAATCAAATAGTTACCGCCAACTATCCTCGCCAATCTCGTAGTTCTGATCCCCACCACAATCCGCTCTTCCTCTGGACCTTTGATCGCTTCTGGGAAATGACGGATGAGTCTCCTCTTGATCCTCCTGTTATTATCAACCGTCTAACCAACGCCACCCTCTCCTTCCAGCAATGGACTGAGCTAGAAAAACGTCTTTATCCCAACAAAGCCAAAACTCTAACCTCCAAAGTTCTCTATCAAGGAAAAGCTGTGGATGCAATTAGTCAGTCTCGCATTCTCTCCGACCTTATTACTACCCTCAACTCTGGTCGTCATGACATCAGTCGTGGCAATGACTTTGAGATGCTCCTTTCCGCGATTCCCAACAATTATCCCGAAGGTAGCAAATACAACTCCGAATCCGAGGAATTTATAAATACCCTCATCACTCGTCTCAAAGAAAAGGAGGGTATTAATCTCCCCTCTGCCATGCTCATTCTCCTGGGCAACAATCTAGTCGACTCCTCCCACTCTCAAAATATTACCACCGCCCCGCTCTGGGAACATTTCTTAGCCGAACTCAAAAATGATCATGCCAAAGAATCTAAAGATCGTCAGTATCAAACCCTCCTCGCTAACAAAGATGAGCTAGAACAATACAGAAGAGATGCCCTCAGCGCTAGCAATCCTCAACCCATGATGAGTAGCTTTGGTATCAACATCATGGTCAAACTCCTCCAAGATGTTGTTGCTCTCCGCCTCGATGTCTCCGGATTATTTAACGCCAACGGCGTCCAGATCCTCGACATGGTCAACGGAGATCTCCTCCTGCGTCACGTCACCAATGGTGTTGAAGAACAAGTAATATTGCGGGGCAATGATCTCTGTGAGGATTGCTACTTTGCTCGTGGCAACAATAGTGGCGACGAATACGTCATCATGAGTCCCCATAGTGATTTCAAACCCGAAAAATTGCGAGAAAAACTTATAGAAAGAGGCATTGTCAAAAAAGTTGTTAACCCAAATACCAATCAAGAAGAATACTTTTTCTACGTCGGCAAATGGCTCACCAGTACCAAAGAAGGTATCGTCTACGCCGATGCCATAGCCAAGCTAGTTGACACCCCCTTTGGATCAGAAGTTGTAGACAACAACCAACTTCACGAATTAGTCAGCGTAAGCGAAGAACGCTGGACCACTTTCCTCACCAAAAACTATCCTGGTGTCCAAGAAATCTTAGACGAAATTGCAGCCAATCCGGGAAAATTTAGCCAAAAAGATATTGAGCTCACTCGTCAACTCCTCATCACCATCTTTTCAGATGATCTCTTTGATCGCCAAGTTGCAAATACTACTCCCGAACAACAACTCCCCGAGATTATCACTACTCGCAATATCGCTACCTACCAAACGCTCCTCCACACGCTAAAACCTGGGCAAATCCTCGTCTTCCGCCGTAGCGGCTCCGAATTTTTCTTTGGAATTCCCGGCAAATCCGGTCAAGTCATCACTCTCTTCTATGACGTGGCTGGTGTCCTCAAAGAGATTAATGATAATAGCAAAGATGCATATGTCGAGGGCGATCGCTTTGCCGCTCATCTCGTCGATATACTTCTTAAAAAATTAAGTGGTAATAATGGCCAACTAACCCCCGAAAATGTGCGCAAGATTGCTGATGGTCTCCACCGTGACACCGACAATACTACATATACAACTACCGAAGGAGCAAAGTACCTCCTCTTCTGTGGCACCGCAGTCACAGTTGCCAAATCAGCCGACGGCTGGGTAGAACGCGAAATGGACAAAACTCGTAGCCAGGGATCAGACAGTTTCCTGAGTACCCTACAGTACTATGTTAAGATCGACAAACTCGATACCACCGCGTTTCGCGACTATCTCTACAAATACTACAGTAACGCCAAACGTGGCTTTGATCGTCTAATCAAATTGTTCCGTAGCGAAGAAAAGACAACCGAACTGAACAAACTCTCAGGTGATACAAAACAATTTGTTGCAGGCGTCCAACAAGGTTTAACCAACTACCTCCCCGGCACCCAAAGTAGTAGTATTTTAGCTGCTCAGATCGAAGCAGCCAGACTCGCCGGCAAACAAAACTTCTACGCCAACATCAAAGCTCGCCTCCCCAGCCAAACCAAAGAGCGAGAGATGCTCTATTCTTACACCACTCAAGACATTCACTACTCGCTTGACGACAAAGCCACCTTCCTTGACTCACTCGAGCCTGGCGCCCGCATTCACTTCCGCATTGGTCTAACCGACGAGAGTACCGATGTCGAGTACCTCAAACTCGACAATGGTACCTGGCAAGCCGTAGAACGCACCAATTTTAAAGTCAAATTCCCCTCTCACTTCCGTCTCGCCACTGCAACATTTGTCTTTGCCCCCGACGGCGGCTCAGGTAATGCCTATGCCGACCAACTAACCGGAGTTGCCGATATTATCTATGTTGGCTTTGACGCTAGCGCCCGTATCGTCAACAATGTCCTCGATTCTGACAATGCAGTCCAGGGTTTGGCCGAGGCCTACAACCTAATCTACGACGTCTACGAAGCACTAAAAGAGATAATTCCAGATCTTAAGCTCCCCGAACTAGCTTGTCGTGCGACAGTTGGCTGCAATACCATCAGCCTCCTCCACGATCAGGCTGTCAAATTAAGCAAGCTCGGTGATGGCGCCAACAATTTCTTCCTCACTCTCGATTCAATAAAAGCATATATCAACGCCAACATTACAAAACGAATCATTGTGTTAGGTACCGATGCATTTATGGAATATGTATGGAATGATAAAGAATACCACTTCCCAACATATGAAGTGCTTTTCCCAAGGGCACCTGCTGATATTGAAACATTCAACATTCGCAGCCTGGTACAAGAAATTATTTGGCGCCAAAAAGCCATGGATAAAGTATACATTCCAGAATCAATTTTAGATCCCAATAATGATCAACATATTGAATATATTAATCACCGACACGCTCTCGTCAAAGCCGTTCGACAACTTGTTAATGATTTACAATCAAAAGGTGATCTCCAGGTAATTCTCGCCTGTACCGAGCTCCCCGACGCTTTTGCCACCGCCGCCCGCTTTGACCCCGTTGTCGCCAGCTATATTGCCAACTATTCCCCCATCGACCCCGCCAAACTTGTCAATCAAGAGCTCATGCGTACCCGGCTTGATAATATTCGTAAAGCCCTCAACCTCTCTCGTAGATATAAAGAAGCTATGGGTATTGACCCCTCCCTCGACTTCTCCAACGAACAAACCCACGATTTGGGTCAAACACAATATTACTCAAAAGGAAAGTGAAGCTCAATATCTAGACCAATGAGCCATAAAGAAAGGAAGCAATATGAACAAAGCTAAAATACGACCGCGTAGAACAAGAATTTGCGCGCTAATCCCCCTTGCACTCCCCCTCATACTGGCCGAATAATTATTCGGCCGTTGTAATGGCAGAATAATTATGATACCATACACCCATGGATCAAAACATCGAACTAAAAACTACCCTCACCAATCTCAATCCATGGTGGGAAACCCCCAAATACCGTTTTGATATCAAGCCCAGATCAAGTTATAAAGAGCTCATTTTCAATCAGAGCAAAAACATTGATATTTTTATTGGAGCTAGGCGTGTCGGCAAAACTTCCCTTATGCAAAATGTCATCAATCACCTACTTTCATCAGGGATAAATAGCAAACAAATCATTTATTTTTCTGCCGACGCCAGAGTTAGTCAAAGTCTATCGCCCGAAGATATTGTCAGTTATGTCAAAACAGTCTTTACCCTCAAACCAACTGATAAAATATACCTCTTTCTTGACGAAGTCCAAGACATGCCAGACTGGCAAAGAAGTGTTAAGTATCTCTATGACAACACAAGTATCAAGATATATTTAACCGGCTCCTCCAGCCTTATTTTGCGACCTCAAACATCCAAGCTGACCGGCAGGTTCATCTTGCACGAGATATTGGGACTCAGCTTTACAGAATATCTCGAATTTACTGGTCAAAAACTATTCAAACTTCAATCAAAAAATACAACACTTGTTACAGAGTACCTTCAAACAGGCGGATATCCAGAATACGTGCTCAACAAAGATAGACAGGCTCTATCAAATATTATTGAATCCACTCTTTACCGCGACCTAATCTCCAAATATGGCATCCGCAACCCAGCCTTTCTCAAAGACCTACTCGACTACCTGGCTGACAAAGTTACAAGCCCAGTCAGCAACGCAAATATTGCTCGTGATCTAGGGGTCAACGATGATACCGCCAAATTTTATCTTCAATACTTGCAAGATGTATATCTAATATACCCGGTCTACCGCAAAGGCAAATCCAACAAAATCTCCAAATCTTCCGTTCCCAAATATTACTTTAATGATACGGGCGTGCTCGCCCTCCGCTCACTTTCACCCAAAATCGGATCTCTTGCCGAAAATGCAGTCTACCTTCACCTACGAAGAAAATCATTTTCCAAAGAGTATCCCGATATTTTTTACAACGAAATCAGTGGCACAGAAATCGACTTTGACAACCGAAGTGGGCATTTACTAGAAGTCAAATTTCGAGACAATATGGTCAAGGAAGATCTCGAAAAATATCAACTCATAGATCACAAGATAACTATGGTTGTCAAAGCTCAAAGTGAAATACTGTCAGATGTGCTTCCCATGCACGACAAAATTACTCTAGATCAATTTTTATTAAACTAGTGCAATTATCCGCAAAACTTGCTACTATTAAATAGTATTCATAATAATTGGAGGTTATATGCTCAAATCTGCCCTAAAAGTTCTCGCTCTAGTTGTCCTCTCCGTCCTCGTCTATTTAGGCGCCGCCGTCGCCACTGGCTTTATCTCTGCCTTCTCTAACAATATCGAGACTAGCACCTTTGCCGTCATCTTTGACTCCCAGATTACGATTGCCTACCTCCTGGTCTACTATAGCCTCGCCTCTTTTTACAAAATGAGCTCCAGCCAAAACTATGTACTCTTCGTCGTGACCCTTCTTCTTTCCTTCACCACCAACTTTATCCAAGGCGCCTTCACTCTCCTCATTCTCCCTCCGCTCCTCCGCAAACTGGGACTAATCACCAAACCCACCCCCACCACCTAATTAGTAGCTAAACAATTAGTCATTCATACTGGAAAACTGGGTTACTGGGATTCTGGGATACTGACGTATTACCACACCCGATACGTTACTGAGACTGCCTTCACGATCTCAAACTTCTTGTCATTGTTATCAATCGCCTGGGTAGCCGTCGCACTATCACCACTACTAGCCTGCTCTATCGCCACCATCTTGCGGATCGGGCGCAATCCTACCGTGTTTTTAAGACTCTCTCGGGCACTCTCCATCGCCTCGTCCAGCGCCTCAGCCTCTAGTTTGGTAGCATCCTCCACAGATACGACCGGCTGTGATACCACGACCGCCCCAGTCGCATACATATTAACGACTATCTCTCCCACCTGTGCCACATTGCGTGTCTTCACGCTCATTGTACTGGTCGCCTGATAGCCCTTCGCCCCCTCCGTCACTACTGCTGCCGGGGTTATGGTCACTTGTGATTCACTAATATCCGAGCTCCCAATCCCAATTTCTGCGAGCACTCCCTTTATCTTATCTACCTTCTCCCTCACCTGAGACAACGCCTCGTTCGCGCTCTCATTACTAGCTACT
>Ga0172369_10007783_pt1 | contig 12361 bp, 12 predicted proteins | sample LakKiv25m_FD_114539 | JGI IMG/M metagenome (GOLD analysis project Ga0172369, IMG submission 114539) | Freshwater microbial communities from Kabuno Bay, South-Kivu, Congo - kab_022012_11.25m | ecosystem: Environmental > Aquatic > Freshwater > Lake | place: Democratic Republic of the Congo... | reverse complement strand
TTCGAGCACTGGCCAGTCACGCCAAAGGCGTGATTCGGAATAGTTTACCATGAAAATACCTTTCTAACCACACGAATGACACGAATAGACATACGGCCTGTTTTCCCTGTGAGAGAGGCTTCCAGCCTCGATCCTCGCGGCGAGGACGCCGCTCACACAGGGGATTTTCATCCCCAGGGGCGACAAAGCGTTCATCATGGGCATTTACATGACGAACGAGGTGCGTGATGACAGCCGGCAACCCGAAACGATAAACAGGTCTTTTACACACGCGCCCTATTGGTCTGAGGCCTTTCGAAGGAGGCAGTTATCGATGAGCCGGGTCTTTCCCACTCGAACGGCCAGGGCCAACAGGGTCTCTTCTTCGAGCGCATCCAGGGTCTCCAACGTGACCGGGTCGCATAGGGCAACATAATCGATGTCGGTAAAAGGATGACTCAGGATAAGAGACCTGACCGCATCCGTAATGGTCTTTGCCCTGCGCTCACCGGTCCGGAGTAATTCGTTGGCGAGATCGATGGATTTTTTCAGGCCGAGCGCCGAGCGCCTCTCTTCGGGACTGAGATAGCTGTTCCGGGAACTCATGGCCAATCCATCCGGTTCGCGCACCGTGGGAACCCCTAATATTCGAATGTCCATGTTGAGGTCCATGACCATCCGGCTGATGACGGCCAACTGTTGGTAGTCCTTCTGCCCGAAAACCGCCAGATGGGGTCTGGTGATGTTGAACAGCTTGGCCACGACCGTGGCAACCCCGTCAAAATGCCCGGGTCTCGACAGGCCGCAGAGGTGGTGTGGAAGGTCTTCGACCTGAACCCGGGTCTGGAAGCGATCCGGATACAACTCCTCAGCCGATGGCATAAAAACGACATCGACCCCGACGCTGCGGGCCTTCTGGAGATCGCCTTTTGTGTCCCTTGGATACCGGTCGAGGTCCTCGCCCGGGCCAAATTGTGTAGGATTGACAAAGATGCTGATGATCAGTTCATCCGCGTGTTGTTTTCCTGCCCGCATCAGTTCAAGGTGGCCCTCGTGGAGAAACCCCATGGTAGGGACCAGGGCGATCGTTCGCCCGGCCGCTCGCAGCTTATCGGATCTCTCCTGCATTTCCTGAATCGTCGCTATCACATCCATGTCAAGCCCTCGAAAAAGGCGCAACAGAGCCGCCTTCTGCAAGAAAATTTGAGCTTATATCAGTCTGTTTCGCGCTTGTCAACTGCAAGGATCGACGCAAGGGTCAAAAACTCATCCATAGTGAGGGACTCGGCCCTTCTTGCGGGATCAATCCCGCGGGCCTTCATCCCTTTCATGAGGAGATCCGGCGTCCAGGCGGGGAGATACCCCTTCAGAGAATTCAGGAGGGTCTTTCTCCTGTGGGCAAAGGCCCCTTTGACCGCTTTTCTGAAATCGTCTTCTCCCACCCCGCGGCTTGGATATGGCCGCGTAAAATCAAGTTCCACCACCATTGAATCGACTTTTGGAACCGGATAGAAGGCGCTCCTGGGCACCTCAAGAAGACGGGTCGGCCTGGCATGGTACCGAATCAGGAGGGTCATGGCCCCATACCCCTTGGTGCATGGAGGGGCGGTCAACCGCATGGCAACCTCCCGTTGAAACATGAGGACGGCCCGTCCCAGTCGTTGGCGATGATGGATCAGTTTTTCCAGCACAGGAGAAGAGATGTTGTAGGGGAGATTGCCGATGACCTGGATCTTTCGCGACGGAGGGAGGGGGATCGCATTGAAATCGAATCTCAGGATATCCTGACAGACAAGGGCGACATTGGAAATACCCGAGATGGAGAGCCTTTCCCGGAGAAAGTCCGCCAGGCGGACGTCCTTCTCGACCGCCACGATGCTGGAAATGGTCTTACAAAGGGGGAGGGTGAGGGCCCCCCGGCCGGGCCCGATCTCCAAGATCACATCGGAGGATTGGAAGCCTGCTGAAGAGACGATTTTTTCAGGAATATGGGGATCGACAAGGAAGTGCTGGCCCAACCGCTTTTTGGGCTGGAGGGATCTCACATCCCTCAATGTTATGTGACGCGCCAATTACTCGGGGGACTCCTCGATTCTCGCCAGGCCCTTATTTTTCTAAAAATATAGAGAAAAATGAAATACGAGGGAATGGAGACCACGATCGCCATGATCAAACCGCCTGTCAGAAACGAGGCAATCATGAACCCCCCGGCCTCCACGATCTTCTCCGCAATCACCATGCCGTCCTCGCGGAGCCGAACGGATGTCATGATGGATGAAAACATGGCGCCCTGTTGTTCCTGCATGCCCAATGCAGAAGCCCCTATCTTGTAGCTGTAATAGTAGAGAAAATACCAGTTCAACGGGTTGCTGATCCAGGTGCCGAGGGCCGCGGTGATCTTGCTCCCCTTGAACGTAAGGGCCAAAACGAGGGCAAGGGCCGTCTGAAAAGGGAGAATCGGCATCATGCCGGCAAAGATGCCAAAGCTCATCCCGAGGGCCAGTTCCTGGGGGTTCCCCCTTAGACGGATGAACCTGAGATAATAATATCGGGTCAGCCTCTTCAGTTCCAAGTTAGCGTTGTGTCCCTTAGCGAAACCATGACGTATAAGCGTTCATGGGTTCAACGGTTGAAAGGTTCATTCGTTCATGGGGCTAAACGTCAGGTTCCAAGATTCAATTTTGGGGGCGGAGGCTCTCTATCGGAAATCTGGATGTTACATCCTCAGTCATGTCGGCAATCTCCCCCCGCAGCAGCCGGTAATAGCCGGCCGCGGCGATCATGGCCCCGTTGTCCGTACAGTATTCCGGTCTGGGAAAATAGACCCGCACCCCTTCATCCCTGGCCGCAGCCGACAACTTCTCCCTGAGCCTGCTGTTGCATGCGACGCCCCCTGCCACGACAACCGATGGCGCATCGGTCCTTCTTCTGGCGGTCATGAGCTTGTGAACCAGCACATCCACCACCGATTCCTGAAAGGAGGCCGCAATGTCAGCGAGGGTTGTTTCCTGCTCGTATGGTTCCCGATCCTCGCGCCATTGTTTCATATACAGGGCGACCGCGGTTTTCAGGCCGCTGAAGCTGAAGTCGAGGGAGTCTTTTTCCATATATGCCCTTGGAAACGGGATCTTGTCGCAGGCGCCGTTTTGAGCCATTTTTTCGATGGCAACCCCACCCGGATAACCGAGGCCAGAGAGCTTGGCCACCTTGTCGAACGCCTCGCCCGCAGCATCATCCAGGGTCTGACCCATCAACGTATATCGGCCATGTCCTTCAACATGGTAGATACTGGTATGTCCCCCTGATACGGTCAGTGCAACAAAGGGAAACGGGGGAGGGTCCTCTTCCAGGAAGATGGAGAGGATGTGCCCTTCCAGATGGTTGACGCCAGTCAGGGGGATATTTAAGACGTAGGCCAGGCCTTTGGCATAATAGAGGCCTACGAGAAGGGCCCCCACGAGGCCCGGTCCGACGGTTACAGAAATGCCGTCCAGATCGTTCAATTGGATGCCGGCCTTTAACAGGGATGCCTCCACCACAGGCATGATGTTCCGGGTATGCTCCCTGGAGGCCAGTTCCGGGACAACGCCCCCGTAGGGATGATGGACCTCCACCTGAGAGTGGACCACATTGGACAGGACCGACCTTCCATCCACCACCACGCCGGCAGATGTATCGTCACAGGAGGTATCGATGCCTAATATGATCATGGGCGGAGGTTAAGGGTCATGGATTTGGCCTCAGATGAACGTCCAATTCCGCTGATCGCGACACCAAGGCGTGAAATGAAAAAAGATCCATTCTGGTCGTTTTGGTCATTTGCATCTCTTTGGTCGTTTTTCCGAACATACGCCCCAAAAATTAGGAGCGGACCATCGTCTCTTAACCTTTGAACCTTGAACCTCTCGACCCTTCATCACGATTCTCCCTTGTCCACATCCAGCCCAAAGGCACTGTGGAGGACCCGCACCGCCAATTCCGTGTATTTCTCCTCGATGACGCAGGATATCTTTATTTCAGAGGTGCTGATCATCATGATATTGATATTCTCCTTTGCCAGGGTCTCAAACATCTTTTTGGCGACCCCGGCGTGGGTTCGCATCCCTACCCCGATAATCGAGACCTTGGCGATATCCTCATCGCCTAAGACCCGTTCTGCGCCGATGTTCGCGGCCACATCGCTGACGATCTTCATGGTCTTGTAGAAGTCGGTCTTGGGAACGGTAAAGGTCAGATCGGTCAGTCCATCCTGGCTCGTATTCTGTACGATCATATCCACCACGATGCCGGCCCTGAAAACCGGGTCAAATATGAGGGAGGCAATTCCCGGCCGATCCGGCACCTTATGGATGGTCACCCTTGCCTCATTCTTGTTATACGCAACTCCCGATACCGCGACCTTTTCCATATCCTTTGTCTCAGCAACCACCATGGTACCCCTTTCGTTGGTAAACGTTGATCTCACATGAATCGGTACATCAAATTTCTTGGCGAATTCGACCGATCGGATTTCCAGGACCTTCGCGCCCAGACTCGCCATCTCCAACATCTCATCGTAGGCGATGGAATCCATTTTTCTGGCCTTTGGGCAGATATGGGGATCTGTAGTGTAAACCCCGTCCACATCCGTATATATCTCGCAGACGTCTGCGGTTAGGGCTGCGGCCAGGGCAACGGCGGTGGTGTCCGAACCGCCCCTTCCCAGAGTGGTAATGTCTCCGTGGTCGTTGATCCCTTGAAAGCCTGCAACGGTGACGATCCTCCCCTGTTCCAGGTTTCTGATAATGCGCCCTGTTTCAATGTCGTGAATCCGCGCCTTCCCAAACAGGTGATCGGTGTGGATGCCGACCTGAAAACCGAGGAGAGAGCGGGCATCACGCCCCATGGATTTTGCCGCTATGGCGAAGAGGGCTACGCTCACCTGTTCCCCCGTAGACATGAGGACGTCCAGTTCCCTGGGATCAGGGTCTTCGGTCAATCCATAGGCCAGTCTAATCAGCCCATCGGTCTGACCGGCCATGGCCGACAGGACCACTACCATCTGGTTGCCCTGTTCGGCGGTCCTGATGACCCTCTCCGCAACTGCACAGATTTTTTCGATGCTCCCTACTGAGGTCCCGCCGTACTTCTGAACAATAAGTGCCATAATCGCTCTTAGGGTGCCTCCCTTTTCAGGTCTGTCAGGATTTCCACTCCTTCTGGATAGCTCCCGGAAAGGGTAATTTCCCGGGAGTGTTCGCTCAGAATGGCAATCCGGACCTTCAGATGTCTTTCTGGCAGGATCTCGGGCCAGCGGTCTGCCCACTCCATCACTGCAACGCCGTTTCCGTGCAAAAAGTCGTCAAGACCGGCATTCAAGAAGTCAGAGGCTGTTTCCAACCGATAGACATCGATATGAAACAGGGTGCAGCGGCCCTCGTAGGCATTCATGAGGGCAAAAGAGGGACTGGTGACCACTTCGTCAGGACGCACCCCCAGTCCCAGGGCCAGGCCCTTGGTAAACCATGTCTTTCCACTCCCGAGATCCCCGGCCAGGGCAACCACATCTCCCTCACGAAGATGTGCCCCCAATCGTTGACCCAGGCCGATGGTCTCCTCACCAGAGGATGTCCGGCATGTGACAGACACCTCTTTCAACCCGTGATCGTCCGTATCAGGTCCGCCTTGCCAATAATCCCCACCATGCGATTCTCGTCCATGACCGGGATCGTGTAAATCTTCTTCTGGGTCATAATGGTGGCGATCTCATCGATAAGGGTTTTTTCATCGACGGTGACGGGCTTCCGGGTGTACAGATCTCCGACTGTCGTGGCGCTGAACCGCTGAAACTCCTTTTCCATGTTCTTCGGTCTTTCGAGATAAATGACTGCGTCAAAGATGGCCACCACCGTGGGGATGTGAAGCTTCTTGTCTTTGCGAATGAGATCGCTTTCACAGATAATCCCGATCAGCGAACCATCGTCGTCGACCACGGGAACCCCGTTAATGTGGTGACTGTAGAGGATTTCCGCCAATTCCTTCAGGGAGGTCTCCCTTTTGACGGTGATCACCTCGGTCGTCATGATATCACTGGCATTTAACATCTCATGCTCTCCTTTCCAGCACCACCATGGCGATGCCGTAATCCCCGTCATCTGAAAGGCTCAGGTGAATGCCGTTGATCCCGTTCTTACGGCAGATGTTCGCGGCCATGCCGGAAAGCCTGAGCCCGGGTTTCCCTGAAGGCTCGTTGAAGACCTCGATATCCCGCCAACGGATCCCTTTCCGCATGCCGAGGCCCAGGGCCTTTGAGAAGGCCTCCTTGGCAGCGAACCGAAGCGCAAAGGCGGCATGGGAGGCGGTCCGGCGGCGACAGATTAGGGCCTCCTGATCCGTAAATACCCGTTTGATGAATCTGCCCCCCCACGTGAGGATCACCTTTTCCATCCTCTGAATGCTCACAAGGTCTACGCCGGTTCCATAGATCATGCTAAAAATTCTTGACCAGGTCGATCATCTTCCGGACCGCCTGTTCGAAACCGATCAGGACCGCCATGGCCACGATGCTATGACCGATACTGTACTCTTCAATATGCGAAAGGTCTTTGAATCGCTTCACGTTGACATAGTTGAGCCCGTGCCCGGCGCTGATGCCGAGGTCCAGTTTGGTTGCCGATTCGACGGCCTTAACGATGCGCCCGAATTGCTCGACCGCCTTCGGCTCGGAATGCGATTCTGAATAGTGACCCGTGTGAATCTCCACAATATCGGCCCCGCACTGGTGGGCCGCCTGGATCTGGTCCGGATCCGGATCGATGAAAAGACTGACCTGGATGCCCGCTCCCTTGAGACGTTCCACCACATCTCTGTAATGACCTGACTGGGCCCTGACATCGAGCCCCCCTTCCGTGGTCAGTTCCTGCCGCTTCTCGGGGACTAAGGTAACCAGGTCCGGCTTGACATCCAGTGCGATCTCCACGATCTCGTCCACTGCGGCCATTTCCATGTTGAGACGGGTCTTCACCGTCTGTCGCAAAATTCTCAGGTCCCTCTCGTTAATGTGCCGCCGGTCTTCCCTGAGATGGCAGATGATCCCTTCTGCGCCTGCCAGCTCGGCCAGGCCTGCGGCAAGGACCGGATCAGGCTCGTCCCCCCCCCTGGCCTGGCGCACCGTGGCCACATGGTCCACGTTCACCGCTAAGCGTGCCATATCTCCTCCTACTGTAAGTGCCTAAAGTGAGCTAAAGTGACTACAGTTAGAATGTATTTTTTGACACTTTGAACTACATGCCCCGCAGGTTGGGTTGAGCAAAGCAAAACCCAACACCATATGTTGAACGCATGGCGGAGAAGTAATCCCTTCTAAAAAGTCACAAAGTTCCTTAACTTTAGGCACTTTAAACTTTAGCTCACTTTAGTCACTTCAACCAATGCCCTCAACCGTTCTTCTTCTCTCTCCATCAGGGCCGCCTGGGCCTGTGCGCCCACATGGTCGTGACCGAGCAGGTGCAGAATCCCATGAATCAGCAGCCGGTCAACCGTCTGTTCCAACGTCTCTCCGAATTCCTCCGCCTCTTTTTGCGCGGTGTCGACCGATACCACCACATCGCCCAGGAGGTCTGTTTCAATGTCAGGGGTCTGGCCTGCAGGCGCGTGGATATCGGACATGGGGAATGCCAGGACGTTCGTTGGACCCGCTCTTCCCAGATACCGAAGGTTGAGCTCTGCCATGCGGCGGTCATCGGTAAAGAGGATGCTCAATTCCTTGTCATGACAGCCCAAGTCGCTTAAGACCCTCTCTACCTTCGCCCTGATCTCCCTTTCTTTCAATCCGGGGGGTTCCCGGTGAGACCGGATCTGTATCTCCATTCTTTCCTTTTCTGGAAACCGCTTCCCTTGTTTCTGCAGCCGCTTCATGGTCGCGCGTCGGAGCCATCTTCGCCGTGGACTCAGGATATTCAACGCGATGATGAAATATTCCGCTCAGGGTCATGTTAAAACTCTTGGCGATCTCATGAAGGTCCTTCAGGGTCAGTTCGCATTCATCTAACTGACCATCGGAAAAAATCTTGTTGACCATTCTCTGAACCATGCCCTGGATGCGTGCCGGGGTCGGGTCTACCAACGTCTTGGATGCCGCCTCCACCACATCCGCGAGCATAACCAGCCCGGCCTCCTTGGTCTGGGGCTTGGGTCCTGGGTACCGGAAGTCGGCCTCTCCCACCTGAAGGCACTTGCTCCCCTTTTTCTCACCCTGTTCCCTGGCCTTCTCATAAAAGTAGGTGATCAGAGACGTCCCGTGATGCTGTCTGATAATATCGATAATCTCTTTTCCCAATCGATACTGCCTTGCCAATTCAACGCCATCCTTGACATGAGAGATAAGGATCAGGCTGGACATGGAAGGGGCCAGCTTTTCATGTTTGTTCCCCCGGCCGCCCTGGTTTTCGATAAAATAGAGGGGTTTTTTAATCTTTCCGACGTCATGATAATAAGCAGCCACCTTTGCAAGAAGGGGGTTGGCGTGGACGGCCCTGGCCGATGCCTCCACCAGGTTGCTCACAATCACGCTGTGATGATAGGTCCCGGGCGCCTGAACCATGAGTTCCCGCAACAGTGGCTGATCCAGACTCGCCAGTTCGAGGAGTTTGACATCCGTGGTATAGCCGAAAGACATCTCGATCAAGGGGAGTAACCCCGTGGCCACCACGCCCACCAAGACCCCTCCGAGGAGGGCTGAGCAGAATGCGACAAGGGCCTCCAGGGTAAAGAGCGAACCGTATAACCCCTCGATGGAAAGGGCCAGAATCATATTGGATATGCTGACCTTGAGTCCAGCCCTGATGAAGACGCCCCTCTCTCGATATCGTCTGACCCCGGACGCCGCCACCAGGGACCCGACAAAAAAGTACACGAAGAATTCCATCCGACCTTCTACGGCAAGGCAGGCCAGGGCAGAGATAATGAGAGAAAAACTGGCGGCCACGCCTGTCCCATGGAAGATCGATATGAGCATGGCGCCGCTGGCCACCGGGACGGCAAAGAGCAAGGCCTTGGGAGAAAAGTAACTAAATCCTCGGGCGATTTCAAAGGCCACAAAATTAACGGCGATCACTACGAAGAAAATGAGGAGAAGGGTTGATCCTTGGAATAACAGGTCTTTTATCTCGGGGCCAGACGATTGGCTGCTGAGGAGACCCACGATGTACATGGACGAGAGAAGGCATGCGATCAGGATGGCCATGGCCGGCACTCTCCCGAACATTTCCTTCTGTTTCAGTAGCTTATATTGTTCGCTCAGTTTGAGGAGGTGCTCTGGCAGAATTCTTTCCCCTTCCCTGATCAGCATTTCGCCCTTTTTCACCTTGAAATAGAAGGGCTTGACTGAGGCGCGAGCTTGCTCCTTTCTTAAAGCGGTTTCCCGATTATTGAAGGTAAGGTTGGGTTTGACCAGGCTGGCGGCCAGTTTCATCACGGTCTGTGCCAGTTCTTTCGGTTTGATGCTCCGGATGAGGGCCTCCCCACTGCTTTCGACCATTTCTCCGGCGGTCTTAAGATCGTAAAATTGATCGAGATCCGTAACCGTCGTCTCTTTTCCATTGTGGATATCATGGAGGACAATCCCTTTGCCGCCCTGGTTCATTAACATTTTCTTATTGCTGACGACACCGATTTGAAAGAGGTCTGTGATCAATGTGATGGCCGCCTTTTCCGCCTCCGGAGAAAAGCCGTTTTTCATGAAAACATCGATCAGGCCTCCATCATAGGGGGTATCAAGGCCTTCGAAAAAACGGCTCTTGAAGCTGTTCGCAGCCTCCAGATGGTCCGCAAGCGCCTTTTCAGATGCAAGCGACCCGCTGTCGTAGGCGTAGGAAAGCTCGATGGATTTGGATAGATACCCCCTCCCGGATTCAAAGGCCTCTCTTATCTTGGCGGCCATATCTGTTCCGGTGGGATCAAAATCATAGACCGGCAAAACCGAACGGACCGCTTCCTGCCTGTTTTTCTCTGTAAGTTCAAGGTCTTCGACAAGAAAATCGCGGGATGCCTTGATATCACGGTCGGCCACATCCCCCAATTTGAAGGCCTTGGGCGGGGTCAGAATGCTTGGAAACAGGAGAATGGAGATGATCACGCTCAGACCCAGTAGGATATACCACCGCTGTGCCTCGGATTGAAACCAGATGGATGCAGCGCCTTTGCCTTTCGCAGCGATATGGGACGCGTCCGTTTCTTTTTTCCACGGTGTTTTCCGCTTACTCACGGGCGTCAATCTCGATCGGTCTATTCTCTTTACTGACATCGTCAGATCGCTTTCCCTGGTCCTTCTCTCAGGTTCTCCATTTTTTCATAGGCGTCGATGATGTCCTGAACCAGCCGATGCCGGATGACATCTTCCCTTGAAAAATAGACAAACTGAATCCCCTGTATCCCTTTGAGGGTCTCCTTGGCTTCCACCAGCCCGGAGGTCTTTCCTTTCGGCAGGTCTGTCTGAGTGACATCTCCTGTAATGACCGCCTTTGAGCTGAACCCGAGGCGGGTCAGAAACATCTTCATCTGCTCGGAGGTGGCATTCTGGGCCTCGTCTAAGATCACGAAGGAGTCGTTGAGGGTCCTCCCCCTCATGAAGGCGAGGGGCGCAACCTCGATCACCCCCTGTTCAAGGAGTCGCGATGCATTTTCAAACGACATCATATCATGCAGGGCATCGTACAGGGGCCGGAGGTAGGGATTTACCTTTTCATAGAGGTCTCCCGGCAAAAACCCCAAATGTTCCCCCGCCTCTACGGCGGGCCGCGCCAGAACGACCCGATGGATCTCCTTCTTGATCAGGGATGACATCGCCATGGCCATGGCGAGATAGGTTTTACCTGTCCCTGCCGGCCCTATGCCAAAGACAATGTCGAACTTTCGGATGCTGTCAATGTAGTTTTTCTGGTTGATCGTCTTTGGGGTGATGGTCTTTTTCTTAGAGGAGATGAAGATCTCCTCTTTGAATATGGTTTTCAAGTCGGCTGACCGATCCCCGCTCACTATCCTGACGGCATATTCGACATCGCTCGGATAGAGGGGGTAATCAGACTCCAGGAGCCCGTAGAGCTGTTTCAGAATCTTTTCTGTAAGTTCCACTTCCCAGTCCCTGCCCTTGATGCGTATCTCATTCCCCCTGAGATCCAGAGAAACACCCACACGCCCTTCGATTAGTCCAAGGTGTGTGTTGTGTTCTCCGCAGAGGCTCCGCATCAATTCATAGTCCGGAAAGCAGATTCGCCGACTCACGGTCGAATCGTCTGTCATGTCTGATTTATTCAACCCAAAGCCCTCACAACATAAGTATAACGGGTTCAAGTGACAAGGGTTACCCTTTCCACATTTGATGTTGGACGTTCGATGTTGCCGTTTGTACAAGAAGTTCTATTTTCATCTCTGGGGGTGACCCTGTGCCCTGGTCACGAGCATTTACATATCATTTCCTATAGCATAGCCCCCTGTTTTCGGCAACAAAAAGCGATCGGCATGGGTGGGCGGCACAGGCCGGGATCTACTGAAACATGAAACGCCGCATGCTGATATTCATCAGTATCCCCATGGCTGCCATGGTGCTAATAAGGGATGAGCCGCCATAGCTGAAAAGGAGCAGAGGTATGCCCACCACCGGGAGGAGTCCGGTAACCATCCCGACATTGATGACAACCTGCCAGAAGATGATGGCAACGATCCCGGTGGCGATCATGGAGCCGAATCGGTCTTTTGAATTTTTTGCGATATTCAGGCCCCACAAGATCATGAAGAGGTAGATCAGAAGAAGAATGACCGAGCCTATCAGGCCCCACTCTTCAGCCAGGACCGAAAAGGCAAAATCTGTGTGTTGTTCCGGCAGAAAATGGAGCCGCGTCTGGGTCCCCTTTAAAAAGCCCTTGCCCCAGAACTGCCCCGAGCCGATCGCGATTTTAGATTGGTTGATGTGATATCCGGTCCCCAGAGGGTCCATCTCAGGACTCAGAAATGAAAGGACGCGTTTCTGCTGGTATTCCTTGAGCCCGAACCAGATCAGGGGGGCTGCCAGACCGGAGGCCCCGATCAGAATCACCAGCGATTTCCAGTTCACCCTGGCGATGAGAACCATAGAAATGGATATCAGCGCCAGAAAGAGGCCCGTACCGAGGTCGGGCTCCTTCAGGATCAGAAAACAGGGTATGGCCGTGAGTATGAACGGTTGCCAGAGGTCTCTCAGGCGGTATTTCTTGTACTCGCCCCTCACACTGAAAAATTTGGCGAGGACCACCACCATGACGATCTTTGCCAGTTCCGAGGGTTGAAATGAAACGGGCCCGAGGCTGAGCCATCGCTGGGATCCCGACGTCACCCTCCCCGCAAACAGGACCAGGATAAGAAGGGCGAT
>Ga0172369_10007782_pt1 | contig 12362 bp, 13 predicted proteins | sample LakKiv25m_FD_114539 | JGI IMG/M metagenome (GOLD analysis project Ga0172369, IMG submission 114539) | Freshwater microbial communities from Kabuno Bay, South-Kivu, Congo - kab_022012_11.25m | ecosystem: Environmental > Aquatic > Freshwater > Lake | place: Democratic Republic of the Congo... | reverse complement strand
TGCATGCCGGAGATCCATCGAAGGTGATTGCCAAGGAGGCGGAGGATGGCCATAATACCTTGATTTTGATGGGGGCCAGGGGGTTATCTTCCTTGAAACGGCTGGTCCTGGGCAGCGTCTCCAGCGAGGTCCTGCAAGGGATCTCGAAATCCATCGTGGGGATTGTTTATCTCTGAGGCCCACTCAAACGAGAAAAGTGTACATGAAAATCGTTACCTTGACGATGAACCCGACCGTTGACAAGAGTTCTGCCGTGGATCAGGTGGTGGTCGAATGGAAGCTACGGTGCGAGCCTCCTGCGTATAGTCGGGCGGGGGAGGCATTAATGTTTCACGGGCCATTCGTAAATTGGGCGGCGATTCCCTGGCTTTCTACACGGCAGGCGGGTTGTCCGGGGAGATGCTGGCAGGCCTGCTGGACGGGGAGGGAATACCAGCAAGCCGTTGCCGCTCTGGGCGGTTATGACCTGAAGGATTGCGGCAAGATCATCTGGGAACAATAAAATGGATTATTTCTCTTGCCTCTGGTCAAAATTTAAGGAAACAATTTCCACGTGGATATTGGCTTCTAAATTTACGCTCTATGATTGAGAAAGTTATTCGGGGAGGGAGCCCATGGAACCGATTAAAACCATGCCCTGCTTGGACATGAAAGACGGCCGGGTAGTTAAGGGCATCAATTTTATTAACTTGCGGGATGCCGGCGATCCGGTGGGAAACGCCCGGTTTTATGAACAGGAAGGGGCTGACGAATTGGCAATGTTGGACATTGCCGCCACGGTGGAAAACCGCAAGTCCAGATTGGAGATTTCACCACGTCATCTGGTCCTTAACTAACTTCTGATATCCGTCCGATACACCTTTGGGGGGAAGGCATGGTCACGAGGCTTCGTCTGCCTGGCAAGATGTCCGCGGTTTTGATTCCAAACCGGCTGGTCCGGTGCAAACTCCGGCCAGTCGCTCTCTTCCTGCTGGCGGTGGCCGAGGTGTTGAGGCCCGAAGCCGCTTGGGCCAGCGGTGACGCTGGGGGCAGCGGTCTCATCTCGGCTATCGGCATCAGCATCATGGCCGCCACCGCGCTGGCCTTTCTGGCCTATATGACCAAGCAGCCGCTCCTTTTAGCCTACCTGGCCGCCGGGGCGGTTATCGGCCCCCAATTTGGCTTCGGCTGGGTGAGCAGCCAGGCGGACATCAAGATCATCACCGAAATCGGCCTGATTCTCCTCTTATTCATGATCGGGCTGGAAATGAACCTCAACAAGCTGAAAGAATCGGGCAAATCCCTGATTACCACCGGTGTTTTTCAGTTCATCCTGTGCGCCGCCATGGGCTTCGGTTTCTTCCTGCTGCTGGGCTTCACCATCGGCGAGCCCTTTGAATACCGGATTTTCGGCGTCAAGGTCCTGGGCGGCCAGTACGATCTGCTCTACCTGGCCGTGTGTCTGGCCCTCAGCAGCACCACCATCGTGGTGAAACTGCTTTATGAGAAGTTTGAACTGGGCACCCTGGCCGGCCGGCTCACCCTGGGCGTCCTGGTGTTTCAAGATATCTGGGCCATCGTGTTGCTGAGCATCCAAACCTCCCTCAGCGATCCCAAAATCCTGTCGATCCTGATCCAGTTCGGCGAGGCCGCCCTGCTCATCGTTATCAGTATGACGCTGAGCAAATATGCCCTGGGTTATCTCTTCCGGAAGATAGCCCGGCTACCGGAACTCATGCTGGTGGCCTCCTTGGGGTGGTGCTTCCTCATCTGCGCCCTGGCCGGCTTTTTCGACCTGTCCCTGGAAATGGGGGCTCTGATCGCCGGCGTCGCCATCTCCACTTTCCCTTACAACCTTGATATCATTTCAAAAATCGTTAACATCCGCGACTTTTTCATTACGCTGTTTTTTGTGGCCTTGGGGATGGAAATTCCCAACCCCTTGGATAACCTGGGAATATTTTTAGTGGCGGGGGCAGCGGCTCTCTTTCTCGTCGCCTCCCGGTTCCTGTCGGTGTACCCCATCCTTTATTTTCTCAAGAACGGCAACCGGGTGAGCCTCCTGACCTCCATCAACCTGTCCCAAGCCAGCGAGTTTGCCCTGGTTATCACTGCCATCGGCCTGAAGAGCCAGCATATCGTCTCGGACATCCAAGCCATTATTATCTTTGTCTTTGTGATCACCTCCATTTCCTCCACCTACATGATCAAATACAGCCATCAGCTCCAGGGTTTTTTGAGTAAAATCGTGGAACGGGTTGGTTTCAAGGATCTCAAGAGCGCCCCCGCGGACGAGCTGGCAGCGCCCTCTAAAGATATCGCCCTGCTGGGCTTTTTCCGGGTCGCCAGCGCCTTCGTCCGGGAGATCGAGGACGTGGCGGTGGACCTTAAAGACAAGATCGTGGTGGTGGATTTTAACCCGCAAGTATTGCGAAGATTGCCCCGCCACGGCATCAAAGTGGTCTACGGTGACATCAGCAACCCGGAAACCTTGCACCATGCCGGCATTAGCGAAGCCAAGATCGTGATCTCTACCATCTCTGATGAAATCCTGGTGGGGACCAGTAATCTCAAACTCATTGACCAGATGAAGAAAATTGCTCCTAAGGCCCGGATCATCGTCACCGCCGAAACCCCGTCCCGGGCTCTGGAATTCTATAACGCCGGAGCCGATTATGTCTACCTGCCCAACCGGTTGGCGGCCCAGCATCTGCTCACCGTAGTAAAGCGGCTGCTCGGGGGGGAACCAGCCGTCCTCAAGGAAGCGGAAATAGAGCGACTCATGGAGCGGGATGAAGTGGTGGGCTGATAACCGGGATTCTGGTACAATGTTGCTCAACCGGGAGATTTGCTACACCCTGAAGGAGGCCCAAATCCTGATAGAGCGGTGGCGGCAGGAATATAATACGGTACGGCCCCACAGCGCTTTGGGTTATCGCCTGGGACTGGCTATTTGTAGGGAAGTGGTGCGGGCCCACCGGGGAACCATCTGGCTCGACTCGGTACTAGGTCAGGGGAGCACCTTTACGTTTACCATTCCAACGGTCGGTTGAGACAGCAAGGAGTCTGAAGATGGATTCCAGACGGGTATTAATCGTTGATGACGAAAAAAATATTCGCTTCTCCTTATCTAAAGCTCTGGAAAAACTGGAGGTCCCAGTGGAGACCGCAGATAGTGGCGAAGAAGCCTTGGGTAAGCTGACTCAAGCTGATTACGATCTTATGCTCCTGGACTTGCGCATGCCAGGGATGGATGGCATGGAAGTACTCCGTCAAGTCTCCCAACAACTTCCTGAACTCAAGGTCATCATTATTACTGCTTACGGCTCCCTTGACTTGGCAGTGGAAGCCATGAGGCTGGGGGCGGTAGACTTCCTCCAAAAACCAATTGATGTTACTCAAGTCCGGGAGATGGTGCGCCGTATCTTGGAGAAACAGGGAGGGGCCCAGGTATATGAAGACTATCTGGCTATAGCCAAAGAATTAATAGGCGAAAGGGACTTTGAGGTTGCCGCGGTCTATGCCCAGAAGGCCATTTTCCTTAATCCTGATCGACCGGAGGCCTTAAATCTGCTGGGGGGGATAGCTGAAGTCAAACGCAACCGGCGGGAAGCCAAAGAATATTATCAAGCCGCGTTGAAGCTTGATCCCGCCTATGCTTGGGCTCAACTTAATTTAGAGCGCATGGATAGCAGGCCCTATAGCAAGCGAGACATTGTTTGGGGTTAATCGAACAACCAACGGCCACATCCCTATACACTATCAAAAATATTTCGTCATAATATTAATATGTTGTTCTACGCAGATATAAAAATTGGATAGGCGGTTATAGATTGTTTGCCATCATCATCGGGGTCGGCAGAGAGGCTGGGAGGACCGCCGGAAGGGCGAGTAGGTTGGGTTCAATTAGGGGGTCACAGGGTGATCCTCCGTTCTCTGAAAGGCCCGTAAATCAAGGGTTTCAGAGGGTCAGTAATTTTGAATGAAGGCCTTTTACGCTGGCAATACCCTTTGAGGACGCCATTTTATTTCAGCTGTACCACTATTCACGATTCTCATTGGTTTTCTTCTGAAAATTATTGTTCCATCCCCCCACGATAATGATCGATTCTTATTTTTCGATAATATCCATATATTACAGTAAATTATGAACCTTTAATCATGGTTTTAACATGACAATTTGTGGTATAATAAATTTCATTAACTCGAACCCAGCTAATCTTGGGGGCCATTCCAATGAAGAAAGCAGGTAATATTGAAACAAATAAGGTTGTTATTTATGCTCGAGTCTCTTCTAAAGAGCAAGAGAAAGAAGGTTTCTCCATCCCGGCACAGCTCAAGCTCCTGAATTCTTACGCCGCTGAGCAAGGCTTTCAGGAGGTCAAGGAATTTGTGGATGTTGAAACGGCAAAAAAAACCGGCCGGCCAGGGTTTAATTCCATGGTGGACTTTTTTAAGAAAGCAATCAAGAGTAAATCCCCTAAAGAGCCTTGCCTCATACTTTTGGTAGAAAAAACTGACCGCCTTTATCGTAACTTGAAAGATTGGGTAACCATCGATGATTTAGATTTAGATATTCACTTTGTAAAAGAAAATGTCATCCTCTCCCGGGAGTCCCGTTCCTCTGAGAAGTTTATGCATGGCATCAAGGTATTGATGGCCAAGAACTACATTGACAATCTCTCTGAAGAAACAAAAAAGGGGATGTTGGAAAAGGCCGAACAAGGAATTTTTCCATCTTTCGCTCCTTTGGGCTACATCAACGTAGAATGTGGAGGTAAACGAATCATTCAGCCAGACCCGGATCTGGGGCCATTAGTTATTCAACTGTTTGAATGGTACGCCACCGGCAATTATTCTCTCTTAGAAGTAAAGGAAAAAGTCCAATCCGAAGGATTTGCTTATCGCAAGAACGGCAGGAAAATCCCTAAGAGCGTTATCCATAAAATTCTAACTAACCCTATATACTATGGCGATTTCAGGTGGGATGGGAAGCACTACCGCGGGACCCATGAGCCTATAGTGACCAAGGAACTTTTTGATCGGGTTCAGGAAGTGTTAGTCGAAAAGGGGCGCCGGCGGACACGACAGCAAAAGCATCAGTGGGCTTTCCAAGGGTTGGTTTCCTGTGGGCACTGTGGCTGCGCTCTTACCGGTGAGATCAAGAAAGGGCGGTATATTTATTACCACTGCACCGGGCACAAGGGCAAATGCCCGGAAAAATATGTGCGCGAAGAGGAATTGGCGGATCACTTTGGCGAGGCCTTGCGAGCCATCAAGCTGGATAGCGAAGTGCTTTCCTGGATAGTAACCGCTCTAAAAGGAAGCCACAAAGATGAGAAACGCTACCACGATGAGATTATCGCAAACCTCCAGAAGCAATACGGAAGGCTCCAGGATCGCCTCGACGCCATGTACATAGACAAACTTGATGGGCGGATCGCGCCGGAATTTTTTGACCGAAAAAGCGAAGAATGGCGGAGAGAGCAAGCTGATATTTTGCGGAAAATTGAGAAGCACCAAAATGCAAACCACGCTTACCTGGATGAGGGCGGACGCATTCTCGAACTCGCACAACATGCTGTTATTCTTTATGAAAAGCAGGAAATGGTGGAAAAGCGTCGTTTGCTCAATTTTGTATTCTCGAACTCCTCCTGGAAGGATGGCAGACTCACCCCTGTTTACCGAAAACCCTTTGATTTACTGGCAGTTACCAACCTGGCCTACCAAAGAGAAAAGGCCCGCTTTCCGACGAAAGAAGGCCTTTTTGATATCTGGCTCCCCGGGACGGACTCGAACCGCCGACAAGGTGGTTAACAGTCCCATCAATCCGGAGAAAATATATTTATCAGGAAAGAGCAGGACAACAGAGAAGTATTTTCTTGTTAACCTTTTCAATTAGTTATCTCTTGTGATATTGTGCAGCAGAAAGCAAGATTTAGCAGTAAAAATCAGGTAAATATTCACCTATATATTCACCATAAAATTGCCCTGAGAAGCCCATTTTTGGAGAACTCCGGCCAGGATCGAAAAAACGTCCGGTGAATCACCAATAGCCACAAATAAACACTTCGCACCTTCCTTTCTGAGGAGTCTTGACCCCAGGACAATCAGGAAGGCGCTTGATTTTTAGAGGTGATTCATGAAGAAACCCCGCCAGGGCCATTTTAAAGAGAGAACTCACCAAGTCCATGTCAAACAACTCCAAAAATACGCCAGCCATCTTGAAGCCGTGAGGTGGAATGAGAGATTCCGGGAGGAAACGGACGCGGCTTTTGCCAAGTTCTGGGAGCGTGAAGGCGATTCTTTGAGTAAGACGAAAATTCACGTAATGGACCCTGAAGGTAATAGAAAATCATACTCATCACTCGGAGAACTACTGGGGGAGCATTTTGAAAAGCCGGATTCTGACCCGGAGATGATCAATAGATATTGCGTTTCTCCAGAGGCACGCCAGGTGCAGCAAAGATACGGATTGCTTTACCCTTACCATTATAACCAACCTGCCCTTTTATCGGCTCCTGGGCAGATAGTAAGCATGACATTTCTTGATGCTGACGAATCTGTTGGGAAAATTGATGGCAAACCAATCTGGATATTCCAGTCTCCTTGTCTTCGAGCAGTTAGGGACCAGTCACTTGATTACTTAAATATAAATATCAATCTGTCTTGGCCCAAAGAAGAAATAATGAATATTTTTGAATTATTATTAGATAAAAATTTAGACGAGAGAGAACGTGCGGGTAAAAAGACTTTTATTAGGAGTGAGACAGTTGATTCTTTTCCCTTTAAAGCTTGGTTGATGAATAAAAAAGAGGGCAAGACATCATGGGAGATTACCCAAGAACTTTTCCCATTTACCAAAGGAAAAAGCTACCAGGATTTTGATGAAAATTACAGCCCGGAAGCCCGAAGCTGTTTAAGGAAAGTTGAAAGAGCAATAAAAAAAGCCGATAATTTAATCTCTTCCGTTACTCCCACGAACTAACCAATAAAACCTTCCCCAATTTCTTCCTGAATCACGAAAAGGGTCCCCCCTTTTTCGTTGTTAGACACCCGGCAAACGCACCTTTATACTGCTCCTTAGATCTGATTAATAATTTTAAGGAGTCAGTCATGCAAACAGCGCCTAAAGTAAGCCCCATGGAGCGTCTTCTATCTAATGACGAAGCAGCAGAGTTGTTAGGCATTTCGCCGTTCTCCTTACGAGGGAAGGTATCACGTCGTGAAATTAAGTTTATAAAATTTGGCCGCCGGGTTCTGTTCCGCAAAGAGGACCTGGTGGAGTTAATTAAAAATTGTACAGTCCAACCCCGGCCCCCGGCGGGAGGCCCTGTGAACCATGTCTAACCAAAACCTTGAAATGGCATTGGAAACCTTGAAGTTTCTCCACCCGGACGGCGGAGTTTTCGAGATATGCATAATTTCTCCCTTAGCGCCAACCTCACCCCACTGGAAAGGGAAGGCATTCGGCAAAAAGCCAATTGTGGCCGGCTGGTTCAGGGATCAGGAAAAAGCGGCAAACCTGGCAACGCGAAACGAGGCAGAAGGCATTTACACAACGCTGAATCCCTGCCAGGATGCTTTAGTTGGCCGGGCTGACCATCGTTTAAAAGCAGGCGTCAATCGGACTAAGGACGATGAGATTGAGAAGATTCAAAATCTTCTCGTTGACCTTGACCCTACCCGGCCCGAGGGCATCAGCAGCACAGATGCGGAGCATCAGGCCGCCCTTGAGATGGCACAGATAATCCGGGCCGACTTGGTCAAAGAAGGATGGCCGGAACCGCTGGTGGGGGATTCTGGAAACGGTGCCCACCTGATTTATCCTCTGGACCTGCTTAATAACGAGGAAAGCAGAACCTTGGTCAAAGCAATTTCAAAGGCCCTGTCCCTACAGTATCAAGATCACTTGGCCCGTCTGAACCTCGAAGTTGACCAAATGGTTTTCAACCCGGGCCGACTGACAAAGCTATATGGCACGATGGTTCGGAAGGGGGATAATACCCCGGACCGACCACACCGGTTGGCCAAAATCATTTCCCTACCGAAGACCCGCCAAGCCGTCCCCCTGGACCTACTCAAAAAAATGGCCGCTACCATCCAGAGCCAAGAAAAAACCCAGGCTAAAAAACCAGAGGCAGGGGCAGGGCGGTTTGACGTGGAAGCCTATTTAACTCGTTATGGCATGGAAGTGGTGATGGTCAAACCCCACGGCGGCGGGTTCCTCTATTGTCTCCGGGAGTGTCTTTTCGACTCGTCCCACAGTGACAACGAGGCGGCCATAGGACAGGCAGAGGATGGGAAACTATTCTTCCAGTGTTTCCATAATTCCTGCAAAGGCCGAACCTGGGCCGAGGCCCGGGCCAAGATAAGCGGTCAAGATAAGCTAACTGAGTTTATCATCGGTGCCGGCAACAATAAGAATCGTAACCAGAATAAACCCCAAAAACAGGGCACAGATGAGGAACCGACCCAGCAGGAAATCTTGCTCACCATCGCGGGGGCGGCTGAACTTTTCTATACCTCCGATGACGAAAGTTTTGCCAGGATACCATTCAAAGGCCATTTGGAGACATGGTCCATAAGAGGCGGCGGTTTTAAAAAATGGTTACTCCATGGATTTTACAAACTTCAGGGTAAAGCACCACAGGCTGAGATTTTCTCTTCTACCATTAAACTTCTCGAGGCCAAAGCTCTATTTGAAGGACCATTACGCCCGGTATGGGTGCGCGTAGCAGAAGATGAGGACGCTATTTATCTTGACTTAAGAAATGACTCCTGGGAAGCAGTAAAAATTACCAAGGACGGTTGGGAAATGGTAGCCGATCCACCGGTGTGCTTCCGGCGGTCTAAGAGTATGTTACCGCTCCCATATCCCGAGAGGGGTGGCAGTCTTAACGAACTGCGCCCTTTCGTGAATGTCGCCACAGTTCAAGACTTCCGCCTCGTGATAGCATACCAGTTGGCGGCCATGAGGGCTCGAGGCCCCTACCCGATTATGGTCGTTAACGGCGAGCAGGGGTCAGCAAAGTCCACCATGGCCCGCGCCAACCGTTCACTGATGGACCCAAACACCTCTCCTTTGCGCTCCGCTCCACGGGAGGAAAGAGACCTAATGATAAGCGCCACTAATTCGTGGACGTTGGCCTTTGATAATCTTTCAGGGATGCCGCCCTGGTTGTCCGATAGCTTTTGTCGGTTGTCAACTGGCGGAGGCATTTCAAACCGGGAGCTATACACCAATGGCGAGGAATTTATCCTGGACGCCATGCGCCCTGTAATTCTTAATGGGATTGATTCGCTAACGGAGCGCCCGGACCTTGCCGACAGGGCTTTGATTTTCAATCTCCCCCAAATTCTCGATGATGCGAGGCGGTCCGAGAAACAATTCTGGGCCGACTTCGAGAGAACCCGGCCCCGGATTCTCGGCGCCCTGCTGGACGCCGTGAGCATGGGCCTACGGAACCAAAGTAGTGTTAAACTCCCAACCTTGCCCAGGATGGCTGATTTCGCCCTCTGGGTTGTGGCCTGTGAGCCTGCTCTACCCTGGCCTCCTGGCTCTTTCATGGCGGCATACCTGGAGAACCGCTCTGAGGCCGTCGAATTATCCCTTGAAGCCGACTGTGTGGCCGTAGCGGTGCGGGAGCACATGGCAGATCGATATATATGGACCGGCAAACCATCGGAGCTATATGAAGAACTTGAAAAACGGGTGTCTGAAAATACCAAGCGAAGCAAAGCATGGCCAAAGGCCCCCAACAAGTTATCGGGCAGACTCAAGAGGGCGGCGACCTTCCTTCGGGCGATTGGCATTGACGTGGAAATCGGATGGTCGAAAAGCAAAGGCCGTGAAATCGTCATCAGGCGGATTATCCAGAGCAAGGAAACTACCGTGGGAACCGAGGGAACCGTTGAAAGTGAGAAACCATGCGAGTTTTCTTCCCACGATACAAAAAACGGAACCGTGGGAACCGATGAACCTACCGTGGGAACACAGGAACCACGGGGGAGGACTTCCCACGATACCGATGATTTTTCCCACGGTCCCGAAAAAGAACCGTGGGACGGGAAAGGCAATAACCATGAGGGCTTCCACGATACCCACGGTTCCCACGATACTTTGCACACTCTTGATGGGGAACTGGACGCTGATTTTTGGGAAGGTGACCTATGAGCCCAGGAATCGAAGCGGTATCAAAACTGTCCAGGCTTGGATTTGCTTTCGAGGTTAACGGGGACCGGGTTCGTTACCGCTACCAAGGCCCCGCCACCCCGGACCCGGCCCAAGTGCGGCTCCTGCTGCAAGTAGTGAAGGCTTATAAGGCTGATGTGTTGGCGCACCTGAGCAAATCGGCCGCACCGGAACGGGTGCTCACCTGTGCCGACTGCGGCTTTCATAAATACCAGGGACCGAACCCGGCCCAGGGCTGGGGGCGATGCACCCTGAAAAAACGGGGGTGTTATGGGTTGCGGAGAGCGTGTTCGGAAATCCCGCGTGATGTCTGGGACGGCTGAAGGGGAGACAATGCGAATCCTGGCACCTCTCTCCCGGCGTGGTGGATCAGGTGAAGGCCCGGCTCATAGATAGGAGGTACGTTCATAACCTGTGGAACCAAAGACGATGAAATCCATCTCTATACCCCCATGAAAGCAATCCGGCGCAAATGCCTGGACTATTGCTGCGGATCAAGTCATAAATCTCTCCTCATTGAAACTACCCATGGCTTTCCCGTCCGCCCTTGTGCTACGGTGATTTTGCGGAATCACATATCAAAGGAGATGGGAAATTATGGCCTTGTATAATCCTAATACATTAATGATTTTCTCAAAAAATGCGAAGACGAAGAATTTAAAACGGTGCGTGGTCCTGGCGAAGATGTTATTCGTGCGGGAATTTACCGCTGCGAGATTTGCGGCCATGAAATTGGCCATCCTGGAAATTCCCCCTTGCCCCCTTATAACCCGGCTCACCACTTACATAAAGGCATTGATGAAGGACGCGGTATTTTTTGGAAACTGATTGTTTCCACTAATTATCCTTATCATAAGATGGAGGTTTGAAAGCAATCGGGATAAATCTTTCGCCAAGAAGTTTATGCACATTTGGTTCAGTTTTAAAACGGCCAAAAAGCGGGCCAGATAGCTCTTTTACGGCATTGGCTATGTCAACCAATTTGGTCGCTTCAAAGTTAGCGTGCATAAATGCCAAAACCGCTTGGACATCGGGGTCTAATTCAATAATCAACGGTGGGGGAAGTTTGAAGTTCCTTTTCATATTTTGTCCTAAATTATTAAGAGATTATTTTATTTTAATTTCCCCTTATCATTATTGAGTCTCAATTGCAAGAACATTTTGTGCATCCGGTTTGGTTAGCGACCTGGCGTGCCTACCAGCCGTTTGATAAGTAAACCTTTCCCCTTCACCCCTTGCAGTAGCTTTTCGGCCCGCTGAGTATCATCGGTCCCTCGGTCGATGCGTTTGTTGTAGCGAAAATCAATTTCGGCCAGATAGCGGTGAAGGTGACGCTTCTTGCAATGTTTATATACACCCTTCATTCCACGCTTGAAGATGTAGAAAAAGCCTGCAAATAAAAGCCTTCCCTGACCTTGGTCCCCCAGTGGCACAAAGTGAACCAACCAGTAAATTACTTCGTTATCTGAATAGGTTTGCCTGGTGCAGAGGCTTGAGGGTGCTGGTAGGGGGTAGGCCCGGGCAGGGCCGGCGGGGCAGACAGGATCGGCTTAGAGGGTTGGCCCTGTTCCCCGGAACCTTGGATAATCACGGTAACTGCCTGCATTCCTCCAATAACTTCTTTCTGTAACCCGAGGCATTTAGCCAGGGCTATTCGGGCATTGAGGCGGACTATTTCTGATGTAGCATTCTCTGCGGAATCAATAAGCATTTGAAGGATGCGGGTTTCACCATATCCCATGGCCCGCATGATTTTTCGGTGATCCCCCGCCTGCTGTTCATACTTTTCTATGATTTTCCTAGCTGCGACATGAATATATTTTGGATGATAATTTGTATAACCTGCCGCTTTCATTGACATTCCAATCGTATACTCGCCAGACAGATAAAATTCAAGGAATTTGAGCTCCTTTGCTGTCAATTGATTTTTAATGGAGGGATTTCCTTGATAATTTGAGTCATCAAGAATTGTGGGCAAATCCCGATCTTGGCTTTCTTTTCTCGTCTTTAATTTCTTTACCCGCCAACTAACCGCTTGCTCAGAGACCCCAAGTTTCCGGGCGATTTCAGCTTGACTCAATGGCTGATCGAGTGTACCGCATCCGGTTTTCTGGACACAAGTTTTTATTAAGCCGCCCGAGATAGAGAGGCTTGGGCGAGCCACTGGTCCCTGGCCTGCCAGGGGCTT
>Ga0172369_10007778_pt1 | contig 12363 bp, 9 predicted proteins | sample LakKiv25m_FD_114539 | JGI IMG/M metagenome (GOLD analysis project Ga0172369, IMG submission 114539) | Freshwater microbial communities from Kabuno Bay, South-Kivu, Congo - kab_022012_11.25m | ecosystem: Environmental > Aquatic > Freshwater > Lake | place: Democratic Republic of the Congo... | reverse complement strand
GCGCGGGTGTTGCATATCCGCAGGGTTTTTCGTTGGCAGCTTTTCCCTGATGAGCCGAAGCATGAGAAGACCCAACGACGTTATTACCAACTAATTCTATCACCATTGAAACGGCTACCGCAATCTATTTACAGCCGACGCTGGCGGTTGATTGTATTCATTCCCACTACTTGGGAAAAGTTCGTGACCGCCAGCGAGATCAATGACTTGTTTGACGAGAGTCCGCTGGAAGACCGGCTTTGGGCCGAGTTGAAACGGTTGAAAATTTATGCCGAGCGACAGCAATTCGTACAGGTTGCCCAGCGGCTCTATGCTCTCGATTTTGCTATTTACTGTGCCTCAGGCAAAGTAGATGTCGAGACCGACGGCGATACTTGGCATGCTGACGTAAAGCGGATACCTATGGACAATCTGCGGGACAATGACTTGGAAACCGAGGGATGGAAGCTACTGCGTTTTAACGGCCATCAAATCCACGAAGAGATGGCGGAATATTGTTTGCCAACTATTGTCAAAAATGTCAACCGGCTGGGAGGTCTGGATGAGCAAGGAGCTCTACCCCGAAAAATTGACTATAATTTGCCGGATGATAGGCAGCAATTGAGTATGTTTGATCTTGCAGATTAGGATGACTAAACAGTTACTGAACGAAAGGCACCTGAAAATGTCCTTCCACGAAGGCGCATCCGCATTTGGCGTGAGCGGACTCGCTCATGCTGTACCATGAAGTGATTCAAATTCGCCTTGGCGAATGAGAAATCTGGCATTGCTGATAATGCGGGATTCACAGATTTCTCCCTTCAGTCGAAATGACAGGAAGGAGGGTCTCTTGTTCAGGCACCAATTAAGAAATGCGGTGTGGCAGCCGACGCAGAATAGTATTGTATGACATCTTCATAGTCCCGAAAATCCGCCGTTATGTTGAGATCGATTATCTTTTTGTTCACCAAAGCAACAGACGAAACGGCGCGGATTTTGAATAACCGTTTAGTAGCGATCTTAGGAGTGTTTGATTGGCAAGGATATGAGAAATGACAGAGAAGCTTTGTGCGGAAATGAATCCCTTGTATTTTCTGCTTTCTATTGATTCGAATACTTTTGCAGAAGCAGAATATAAAGGTTCCCTCTTGAGGAATATGTCGAGCAGTATGTTCGTGTCCAAGAAGATTCTCTTCATGAATGCTTATTCTCGATATGTGCCCTATACTCGTCAACCAAACTGTCAAGAGATGCGTCCGTTTTGATAATGCCGGAGATTTCTCGAAGGACGGGAGTCTGCGGGACATCCTTTTGTTCCATTCGAATTAGGTTTATGAGATAGTTCGACACCAAAGTCGACAAATTGGACTTTTTCTTTTTTGCTATTGATTGCGCTTGCTCCAACAGGTCTTTGTCGATTTGAAGAGTTGCTTTTGTCGGCATATATTTATCCTTCAAATTCTTTTTCTGGAAAATTGGTAGAAAAATCAGTAAAATGCAAAAGTTGGTATAATGAAATATAGGAAGTGTTGGTTTATCAAGCAAGACTATAAATGCCAGAACTGAGAGCGAGCTTTAAAACGATTTTTAGGGAGGAGAACCGGATGTTTAATCGGAAAACGTGTTTGCGCAATTCTCTTGAAAAAACTGTTTTGCAGATTTTGGAGCGGGTTGGTTTCGTTTACCTTCTGGTCGCAGGTAACCTTGCTGCTGCTGAGCTACAAATCCTCTCCGTTTCGCCCAAAGGCACCGTCCAGTCGGTTAGCGAAGCCCAGAGTATTATTGCCACCTTCGACCGGCCCATGGTATCCTTGCAAGCGACCCCGGAAGACTTAAGCGAAGGGCCGTTAACCATTCGCCCTGCTGTGCTGGGAAAGTACCGCTGGTTAGGCACCAGCACGTTGTCTTTCGCTCCTTTGGACACATTGCCACTGGCCACCGAATTTGCGGTGACTATTCCCGCGGGCATCAAGGCGACGGATGGCTCGACTCTGCCTACTGCTTTCACCTGGACTTTTGAGACGTTGCGTCCGGTGTTCCAAGCCAGCTATCCCATGGAGGGACAGGAACCGGTGGACTTGCAGCCTGCCATATTGCTCAAATTCAATCAGCCCATGTCGCCGCAGCGGATCGGTAATAAGATTCGACTTGAAAGTCAGCAGAGCAACGAGTCTGTGCCGCTGAAGTTTAGTCTGCCACTGGTGTCCGAATTAGAGAAATATTGGAACTTGGGCATGGACTCTACGATGGTCATCAAGGCGATTCCAGAGCGCAAGCTAAAGAGGGACACCGCCTATCGACTGATCATGGAAAAGGGTCTTCTTTCCGCCGAAGGTGAGTTGGGGACGGCAAATGCCAAGACCATCAATTTGCGTACTTTTGCTCCTCTGGCTTACGTTGGTTGCCAATCTCCTCGAAGCAAAGACAAAGCAACGGAATTTGATCCGAGCCGGGGAATCGAGCTGCAATTCACCAATCGCGTGAAACCGTCCGAGTTGGCGGCAATGATTCGTTTTGAGCCTGAATTGAAAATTCCTGAATACTATCTGCAACGAGAGTGGGGGCAGGAGAGGATTTACCTGGAAGTGGAGCTAAAGCCAAGAACAACCTACAAGCTTTTTCTTCCCCCCGATATGCACGACATATTCGAAAACGAATTGGAAAACGCCGTGGTTGATTCCTTCACTACCGGATCTTATTCCTCCAGAGTCACCATGACCACCGGGCCGGGCGTGTTGGAAGCATTCGGCGATCGGCGCTATCCCATCTTTTTCGTGAATCAGGAGCAAGTGCGACTGCGCATGGGCATGGTCCCCATGAACAAGCTCATTCCACTCTTGAGCGAAGAGAACAAACTTTTTACTCACCGCGAAGCTTTGCCGGATTCGCTGTTCATGGTGGATCGTTTGTGGGAGGTGAAGGGTGCACGCGACATCAAGGTCATTCGACCCATCGAATTGGACTGGCTGTTGGCCGGCAAGAAGAACGGCTTGGTCTTGATCGAGGTGGATGACCTGACTCCCCCTCGTCCGACGACCGAGGAAGGGTCACAGCAGGAAGAAAGCGAGGGAGAAAGTGTCCTCAGCGAAAGCGGCAAACATCGCGCTCTACTGCAAGTTACCGATTTAGGCATCTCCGCCAAATTCTCCGCCCATAACAATGTGGTCTGGGTGACATCTTTGAAGACCGCTGCTCCTATAGCCGGAGCGAAAATCGAGATTCGCGACGATCAAAACCGATCCCTGTGGAGCGGAATTACGGACAAAGACGGTTTGGCTGAAACGCTCGGCTGGCATGAGCTGGGCATTACCAGCAAGTCCGAATGGGAAAGGCCGCGACAGTGGGTGTTTGCCAGAAAAGACGGCGACCTGGCTTATACCGCATCCGATTGGGGCACCGGCATCTATCCATATCGATTCGGGATTGATTACGATTGGAACCCCGAGCCGACAGTCATGACCGGCTCGCTTTTCACCGAACGCGGTCTTTATCGGGCGGGCGAAACGGTGCATGTCAAGGGCATCCTGCGGGAGAAAAAGTACGACCGCTGGACGATCCCGAATCGCAAAGAGATTACCCTCACTGTTCGCGACGCTCGTGGAGACAACGTTCTCCAAGAAAAAGTAGCTGTTTCTGAATTCGGCTCTTTTTCGTTAGATGTTCCTTTGCATGAAACCGCGCCGTTGGGCTATTATTCGATCTCGGCGGAAACCTTGCGCGTCGCTTCTGACCCTCAGTCGACCGTGAGTTTTCTCTATGGTAATTTTCGCGTAGAGGCTTTTCGTCCGGCGGACTTTGCCGTGCGGGTTCGTCCCCAAAAACCGGAATATGTGCTGGGTGATAGCGCCATAGTGCACATCAATGCTTCCTATCTGTTCGGCTCGCCATTAAAAGGCCAGAAAATTTCCTGGCACTACTATGTCTATCCGAAGGAGTTCATGCCGCCCGGCCATGAGGATTTCTTCTTCGGATATCCATTGTGGGAAGACGGGGCGCAATTGCTGACCAGCTATGAGCTGGGCAAGGGACGCGGCGTCTTGGACGATAACGGCAATTTCCGAGCTGCCGCCAAACTCATGGCTCCGGAAGCTGATTTTGCCTTGAATCTTAGTATGACTGCTGACGTGGAAGGTCCCGACCGGCAGCACATCGCCGGAGTGGAGAACCTTGTATTGCATCCAGCCGAGTTTTATGTCGGCCTCAAACAAGCGACATTTTTTGCTCAAGCCGGGCAGGAGTTTCGCTATCAGATCATCAGTGTCTTGCCCAACGGAGAAATTTCCACCAACAAGAGTGTCGAGGTCCGAGTGCTCAAGCGGCAATGGCATTCGGTACGCAAGGCCGGCGTAGGCGGGCGCTACGAATGGATCAGCAAAAAGGTGGACACGGTTCTTGATTCGGCGACGGTGCAGACAGCCACGACGCCGCTGGCACGTCTGTTCGTACCGAAGGAAGCCGGAGTGTATGTTCTTCGCGCCAGCACCCGCGATGCCCGCGGCAATCGCACGACGACGGAATCCTACTTTTATGCCATCGGCCGTGGCTATGTCGCCTGGGAGCGCGAGGATGACGACCGTGTGGACCTGGTGCCCAATGCCACGCAATACAAGCCGGGAGACGTGGCCAGAATCATGGTGAAATCGCCCTTCGAAAGCGCCGAGGCATTGGTCACTCTGGAGAGGGAAGGCATTCTTTCTCATCAAACTCTCAAGCTGGAAGGCAGCACGCCGACCATCGAAATTCCGATCACGGAGACGCACTTGCCGAACGTCTTTGTCTCAGTAATCCTGCTCAAAGGCCGCTCCGCAAATCATGTTTATTCTGCCGAAGGTGAAGACGTGGGTCGCCCTGCATTCAAAATCGGCTACACCAATTTGCCGGTTGACCCTGGTAGCCAGCATTTGTCGGTCAAGGTAGAATCGGACAAGGAGAGCTATCAACCGGGCGATGAAGTCACGGCGACGCTGCAAGTGACCGACAGCAACGGCCTGCCGGTTACCGGGGAGGCAACCTTGGCAGTGGTCGATTTGGGTGTGCTCAATCTCATCCGTTATGAACTACCAGATCCTTTCGATGATTTCTACGGGCAGCGACCGCTCTCGGTACAGACCTCGGAAACCCGTCTGCACGTGGTGGAGCAGCGCAACTACGGCGAAAAGGGTGAGAGCCGCGGCGGTGGCGGCGGAGAAGGAGATTTAGATTTCGGCGTACGAAAGAATTTCAAATCCACTGCATACTGGAATCCGACCATCCTGCTTGATGCGAACGGACGGGCCACGGTGACGTTCAAGCTACCGGACAATCTGACCACTTTCAAAATGATGGCCGTAGCGCAAACCAAAGACGCCAAGTTTGGTCGTGGCAGCCAACAGTTCAAAGTCAGTAAGCCATTGCTCATGCTGGCAGCATTGCCTCGCTTTGCTCGTCTGGGTGATCGTTTTGAGGCCGGCGTCGTGGTGCACAACTACTCGGGCCAAAGAGGGAACGGAGTGGTTTCCATATATGCCGAGGGAATAAAACTCTTAGGCAAGAATAGTCAAGAAGTCAAGCTGAATGATGGCGAAAGCCGCGAGGTACGTTTTAGCTTTGAAGCGCAAAGCTTGGGCAGATCGACACTGCGATTTCGTCTGCGGTTAGGCGAGCTAACGGATGGTCTGGAAAAGAACGTGCCGATTTATGCTTCCCGTAAGAAGGAGACAGTGGCCCTGTACCAACGCACCGAAACCACGTCCGTGGAAACTGTAGAGGTGCCGCAGAAAGCCTTTAAGGACTTGACTACGCTGGAAATCACCGCGGCGTCGACGGCAATGACTGAATTGCAGGGACCAGCTCGGTACCTGTTTGACTATCCTTATGATTGTTTGGAGCAAAAGATTTCCCGTATTCTGCCGGTGCTGGTGGCGGGTGAGCTTATTAAAGCGTTCGATCTCAAGATCGGCCAGTTGGGAGATCCTGAGCAAGCTGTTCGCAACGCTTTGGCTGACTTGACCAAATTCCAAACGCAGGATGGCGGTTTCGCCTTGTGGATGGGCGAGCGGCGATCCGTCCCCTACGTGAGCGCCTACGCCACCTATGCGCTGACATTGGCGCAGCAGAGTGGCTATGCAATCAGTGCCGCTTTGCTTCAGAGCGCCCTCGAGTACTTGCGCAAAGTTTTGACGGAGAAAACTTTTCGTTTCGGTTACCCCTACGATAGGTTTTCCTGGAAAGCGACCGACGCCTTTATTCTCTACGTCCTCGCGCTCAACGGCAAGGCGGATGCCGGGTATTTAGAGAAATACTATGCAGAGCGCGAGAGTCTGCCCGTCATCGCACGCGCTTATCTGCTCAAGACGTTTCAGCTTACCATGCTTGAGGACGATCGCAAAGCGATTATGCAGCAAGAGTTTGCCAACATGGTCAAGGTGTCTCCGACAACTGCGCACTTTGAGGAGACGGTCGCCGGCGAAATGCCATGGATTTTCCATTCCAATGTGCGTACCACAGCCATTGTACTGCAAACCTTGCTGGAGACTGGCGCCGAGTTTCCGCTGGCGGAGCGGGTGGTTGCCTGGCTATTGGAACGACGCCGCGATGGCGCTTGGATGAACACTCAGGAAAATGTTTACGTTCTGTACGCTCTTTCAACCTATTTTCAAAAGTTCGAAAAGGTCGAGCCTAATTTCCAGGCGTTCATCAAAATGGCCGGCAAAGAGGTGCTGCAATCCTCGTTTTCCGGGCGATCCATGCATATCGAGAAGAAGCAAATGGTCTTGGAGCAGACGGGGCAGCCTCAGTTACCCGTCGAGATCGGCAAGCAAGGAGCGGGGCAGCTTTATTACGGATTGCGCATGAGCTATTATCCTCTCGATCCCAGCGAGGCGCGCGAGGAAGGAATTGCCATCATCAAGTCAATGGAATTGGCCGAATCGACTCGACTGTTTACCGGAGACTTTGCCGGCGGAGAGCTGGTAAAAGTAACTTTGCAGGTGGTAGCGCCGATGGAACGCAGATTTGTTGTGGTGGACGATCCCTTGCCGGCCGGTTTGGAGCCGGTCAATCTGACTTTTGCGACAACCGGCGCAACGCCTGAAGAAGTGAGTGATCGAGAGCGCGGATGGGAATGGGCAAGCGGATTCAACCACGTAGAGATGCATGATGACCGCGTCTTCCTGTTTGCGGATTGGCTGCGGCCCGGATTGCATACCCACTCCTATCTTGCCCGCGCCATTACCAAAGGTACGTTTTCGATGCCTGCAACTTATGCGGAAGAGATGTATCGGCCGGAGGTCTACGGGAGAACGGTCGATAAAGAGGTGGAGGTAAAATGATCCAAAGCGTTTGACCGGACTTGTCGACAGGTCTGTGCGGCGCCTTCGGTCGCGAGCCAAATCGCACATTAAGAAACGTTATCCAATCTAACTTGTATTGCTCCAATGGAGTGTAATCGACCCCAAGTGGCAAGCCTGTTGCATTTAGAAGAGCAAATTGCTATGTTTGCGCTATGAAAAAAATCAGACTCACAAAACACGCTCGTGAACAATGTTTAGAAAGGGGTACAAACGAAAAAGAGATTCAGGAAGCTATTCGGCACGGCCTTAAAGAGCCGGCAAAACGGGGGAGATTTTTGTACCGAATCAATTTTCAATATGACAGCACTTGGCAAGGAGAATATTACCCTATTAAGCAAGTAGCCCCAGTGGCTGCGGAGGAAAAGACCGAATTCGTCGTCGTTACTGTCTACACTTTCTACTTTTGATAAAGGCAATCAAAATGAAAATTAGCTATGATAATGAAATAGATGCCCTCTATATTCGCTTATTGGAAGGTCCACACGAATGCCGCACTCTGCGCCTAAGCGAAGAGGTTGCTCTCAACATTGGCGATGGAGAAAAGCTGGTGGGCATAGAAATTCTCGATGCAAAAGAGACCTTGGGCGAGGGTGATTTGTTGAAGGTGGTTCTTGAGAATGTGCCTTTTGCTACCGCCACCTAAATCCATGACCGCGGATCGGTTTTGAAATAACGGGCCGTCGGTCAGTTTGCGAAATTTTAAAACGGGTGACGAACGGCTACTTTCAACAGACGCCCCCAAAAAGCTTGAAATAATTCATTGCCACTAACGTTTTTCCTGTAATCCCTCGACATCTCAGAGTCCAGTCGTCTGGAAAGCGCCATCCATGGAAGCAAGATCGTTGCAGACAAAAGCTTGAAATCGATATCCAGCCGTGCTACGTTATTTTTCAAACAGGAAGTATTTATTATTTGCCGGGGTGATCGTATTGGTGATGACGATCATTGCCGCGTGGCCCGTAGGCAATAATCGCCTTCGACCTGGCAATGTTCCTTCCTTACGCATATATGACTGCCGAGGCACATTGCTTCGGGAAGTACTTTCCAGCCAGCAAGGGCATGGAATTTGGGTGCCGCTTCAGGAAGTCTCGCCGCATTTTCGCTCTGCAATAGTCGCCGTGGAGGATAAGCGATTCTATCATCATTTCGGCGTCGATCCTTTGGCCATCCTGCGCGCTGCTTGGCTTAATGTGTCCAAACGAAAAGTCCTATCCGGCGGCTCGACCATTACTCAGCAATTGGCGCGTCAGCTTTATGCATTACCCCGGCGTTGGTATGCCAAGCCCCTGGAGGCGTTGTTGGCTGTGAGATTGGAGGTCTGGCTCAGCAAAGCAGAGATTCTGGAGCAATACGTCAATCGTGTTCCCTTTGGCAATCAGACATTCGGTGTCGAAGCCGCAGCTCGACTCTATTTTGACAAGCCGGCGGCGCATCTTTCCATTTCCGAGGCTGCGTTTTTGGCGGGCCTTCCCCAATCGCCCAGCGGATATGATCCTTATCGATTCCCTGACAAGGCAAAACAGCGCCAATCAATGGTTCTGCAGGCGATGCTGCGCGACGGGCAGTTGGATTTATCAGATTGTTTTCAAATTCAACAGGCGCCGACAGAGTTCGTGCGGAAACAGGGTCGCTTCCTGGCTCCGCATTTTTGCCAAATGCTATTGACGGAGGCAAATCCGCAACAGAAGGCGGGCGGTGAGCTGCACACCACCTTGGACTGGGCCCTTCAGTCACGCATCGAGACGCTGGTGACAGGTCACATACGAGCCTTGGCGGATCAGAACATCACCAACGCAGCCGTGCTGGTCTTGGAAAACACGACAGGCGGCGTCAAGGCTTGGATCGGCGCCGAGGATTTTTTCAATGATGCGCATCAAGGTCAAGTGGACGGCGTTTTAGCTTTGCGGCAGCCGGGTTCCGCGCTCAAGCCTTTCACTTACGGCTTGGCCTTGGAAAGCGGCTTTACCGCTGCCAGCATTTTGCCCGACATCGAAACACATGCCGCGACCGCAGACGGCGGTCTGTCGGTTCGCAATTACGATGAGACCTTTCATGGCCCGGTGCGCCTGCGGACGGCCTTGGCGTGCTCTTATAACGTCCCTGCGGTGCGCGTTCTCGAAGTCCTTGGTGCGGATTGGCTTTTGTCCAGATTGCAGAAACTGGGAATGTCCAATCTGGACAAGCCCGCAAATTACTATGGCTTGGGACTGACGCTTGGGAATGGGGAAGTGACTTTGGCGCAGTTGACCAATGCATATCGAGCATTGGCGAACAGCGGCCTGTATTCGCCAATTAAAGTCTGGCAGGATGAGGCTGTTTCTTCAGCTCCACCATTTCTGAGAGAACTGGTTTTTAGCCCGCAAATCGCGTTTCTGCTGACAGACTTCCTGAGTGACCCGCAAGCTCGTGCCCCGGCCTTTGGATTGGGAGGCCCGTTGCGCCTGCCGTTCCCTTGCGCCGCCAAAACCGGCACCACCAAGGATTATAGGGATAATTGGACTGTCGGCTACACCAGCCAATACACCGTCGGCGTCTGGGTTGGTAATTTTGACGGCCAGCCAATGCAAAAGAGCAGCGGCATCAGCGGTGCGGCGCCGCTTTTTCGAGACATTATGCTGACTCTCCATGCAGAGAGCGATCCTGCCGCTTTTGTCATTCCACAAAACTTGAGCAAAGTGACCGTTTGCGAGAAATCTGGTAAATTGCCTGGCGCAAATTGTTTGCAGCAATTGGAAGAGTGGTTCGTCAAAGGAACAGCGCCTACCTCAGTGTGCGACGTTCATAGGGCATATCTCATTGATCGTCGTAATGGGCGGCTTGCAGTGCCGCAAACGCCAAAGGATCAGGTGAAAGAACGCGTCTTTGAGATTTGGCCGGAAGAATATGTGTCCTGGATGGCTGACAATAAAGTCCCCTTGCCGCCTGGCTCATACTCTGAGCTTGCGGTGGAACCCGGGCAACGACTGGCCATCAGCTTTCCCAGCGATGGCGACATTTTTAAGATTGATCCCATTCTACGCCCCGAATACCAAACGCTGCAGCTCGAGGCATTAGCCCCGCACGGAACCAACACAGTCGAGTGGATTATCGATAGCGTGTCCGTTGCCAAAACAAAAAGCCCGTATTCGGCTCGCTGGCAATTGACCGAAGGAACGCATCGTATGCAGCTCAAGGTGGATTCGCAACCTACCCCATTGTACAGCCCCGAGATTCTGATAAGTGTTTTTTAAGCTGGCGGGGATGAGGCTTTGCCTCGGACTGTCACAAAAATGATACACCCGAATAAAAAATCCGACAGGCAAAGTCTGCCCTTTTGATTCTGCCGCAAATCGATGGTTTTCGACCTGACGCATTGAGGAAACAGCTCGATCGCAGCCATGTTTCAAGAGGCCCGATCACTTTCGGCTCATTGCCTATTCACTTGCAGCCGCTCTACCTAATCAACGGGATGGTGGCAGCCTGCGACCTGTAACTTGCGACCTGTTTTGTGTCATCATTAAACACTGTCATAGTAAAGTGTCTCCATTGTCATAAATCGTTTCGTAACACCGAACACTCTCTCGCTCCAATGAGTCCATCGCAGAGGAGGGTGTGCAATCAAAATAACTGGTTATCTTGAGCAAATTTATTCACCATTTCTGCTTTTGTTTGGTACGCTTGTTGTTTTGGCTGAATTGCACCGGATGGTCATTGCTTTAGTATCGGCTGACCCAGCACGGCATCTTTGTACGATTGGAGTAGAGGAACACAAGCATGAAAAGTACTGCGTTTTTGGCAACGATATTGTTCGTCACCAGTATCGCTTTGGGACAGGTGCAGGTGAAAAGCACTAGCAAACAAGAATCAGCTCGAAGGCTGGAGAAGATTCGCCGCATAGCAGCGGAGAGTGAGGGGAAAATTGAAGTCACAGTCATACGCGTGGACGCACCTGTTCGCCGCGAAGAAGTGAAAACGGCGCGCGAATCGGAATCCACCAGACGCCTGAAAAAGATACAGAGAATCGCTGCGGAGAGTCAGGGCAAGATCGAAATTACGGTCATACCTCTCGACGTACCTTCTGCGAAGGAAGAAGTGAAAAGCGCCCATATGCTGGCGTCCGATGCCTTTTCCAGACCGGTTTGCAAATCGGTTGGACACAACAAGGGCAAGGAAGAGGTGAAAAGCGCCCAATAGTTGGGCCGGCGCAGGTCGCTTTAAAACCTTTTATCAGATAAGGCTGGGTGGCAGGACATCCCGATCAATGGATCGGGATTTTTTTTGTAATGGCGCGCAGGCGGCAGTTTTCTGGGTTGAGTCCAACGATTTGACTCACAAACGACCCAGGAACAAACGCCCCATTGAGGTTGTTGAATCGGAAACAATAAAATTAAAATTATTGCTTGTTGCATCCTAATGCCGTACATTTTCCGCCAAAGAAGGAATTTGGGATGCGCGAAATAGGTGTTATCGTCTCGGCCCAAGACGAAATAGTTCAAGTACAAATTGCAAAAGGTGAGCGGTGCGTGGGCTGTCATAGCTGTGTTTCCTTAAAGCCCAATCTCATGCAAGTGGAAGCGCGCAACGACATCCGCGCCGAAGTTGGCAAGGTGGTGGAAGTAGAAATCCAAGCCCGGCATGTGCTTGGTTATGCCTTCCTCGTATTCATCTTCCCAATACTAATGATGATCACTGGGTACTTGCTCGCCATGAGAATCGCGAACGGCCGTGCAATTTCAGGAGAAGGCTCTGGGATTCTTGGAGCTATTGCCGGATTTGCCTTGGCGTTTTTAGCAATAAGAGTCATCGATACTCAATGGGGACGTGCACATAAATCTGCCGCCAGAGTGGTGGGCTACGCAGCAGGGCCGCCCGAAACCTGCATTTCCATATCACCCGTAAAGTAATCGGTCATTTCTCTATGATGAAGGATTCAAGTCTGTTCAAAGGATATTCTTTCCTTTTTTTGTTTTTGGTGTTAGCGAGTCTTGGCCCAGCGGCAACGCGTGACAGCGATTTCAAGGTTCTCTCTTCCTCCCCAAATCACATCTTGATAGAGTTCACCCCCTTGAATTGG
>Ga0172369_10007776_pt1 | contig 12367 bp, 12 predicted proteins | sample LakKiv25m_FD_114539 | JGI IMG/M metagenome (GOLD analysis project Ga0172369, IMG submission 114539) | Freshwater microbial communities from Kabuno Bay, South-Kivu, Congo - kab_022012_11.25m | ecosystem: Environmental > Aquatic > Freshwater > Lake | place: Democratic Republic of the Congo... | reverse complement strand
TTTCAATCTTATAAATCTTTTAAATCCTTATTAAAGGAACCCCGCTCTGTTTCCCTACCTCCATCCTGTTCTTATGTATGATATTTCCTCGGCACGAAGTCGGTAGAGATTTTGCCGGATACGAAGTCAGGGTCGTCCAGGATGTTCAAGAAGAGCGGGATGGTGGTGGGCAGGCCGTCCACCCGCATCTCGCGCAGCGCCCGCTTCATGCGCAGCAGCGCTTCGGGGCGGTCCTGCCCCCAGCAGATGACCTTCGCCAGCAGCGAGTCATAGTAGGACGGCACTTCATACCCCGAATAGAGGTGGCTGTCCACGCGCACGCCCGGACCGCCGGGCGGCAGGTAATTCTTCACCAGGCCGGCGCAGGCCATCATGTTGCGGGCGGGGTCTTCCGCGTTCACGCGGCACTCGATGGCATGACCGTTAAGCCGGACATCCTTCTGGCTCAACGGCAGCTTTTCGCCGGCGGCGATGAGGATCTGCAGCTTCACCAGGTCGAGACCGGTGACCATTTCGGTAACGCAGTGCTCGACCTGGATGCGCGTGTTCATCTCCATGAAGTAAATCTTGCCTTTTTTATCGAGCAGAAACTCCATGGTGCCGGCGTTGACGTAGCCGATGGACTTTGCCGCGCGCACCGCCGCTTCGCCGATCTTCTGGCGCTGCGACGGGCTGATCGCGATGGAGGGCGACTCCTCGATGAGCTTCTGATGGGATTTTTTCTGCACCGTGCAGTCGCGCTCGCCCAGATGGATCACGTTGCCGTGCTCATCGGCCAGCATCTGCATTTCGATATGGCGCGGCTCCTCGATATATTTTTCCAGGTAGACTTCGGGCCGGCCGAAGGACGCCTGCGCTTCCGCCTGCGCCAGCGGCAGGTTGCGCACGAATTCGTCATCGGTGCGCACGATGCGGATGCCGCGCCCGCCGCCGCCCGCCGCCGCCTTGATCATCACCGGGTAGCCGAAGCGGTGGGCGGTCTTCACCCCTTCATCAACGTTAAATAGCACGCCATCGGTGCCGGGAATAACCGGCACGCCGGCGCGCGCCACCAGTTGCTTTGCCTGCGCCTTGTCCTGCATCTTCTCGATGGTCTCCGGGCGCGGGCCGATGAACTTCAGGCGGGCAATCTCGCAGTTCTCCGCAAAGGCCACCGTTTCCGACAGGTTGCCGTAGCCGGGGTGCACCGCGTCGCAACCCTTGATCATGGCGGCGGTGACCAGGTTGGGGATATTAAGGTAACTGTCGCGATTGGGCGGCGGTCCGATGCAGACGGCTTCGTCCGCCAGTTTCACGTGCAGCGATTCCGCGTCTGCCCGCGAATAGACGGCAACCGTAGCAATGCCGAGATCGCGGCAGGCGCGGATGATCCGCACCGCGATCTCTCCGCGATTGGCAACCAGGATCTTTTTGAACACCAGACGTTATTCCCTTCAAAAGCCGGCAGCGCCGGCGCCATCATACCCGCAGATCACCGCAGATCACCGGTTTTTCAGGGGATTGATATCGGTATCTCCGCGAAGGTATCAGTGGTAAGTAACAAGTGATAAGAAATTACCTAAGTATTATAACTGATATTATCACTGATCGCTCATCGCTAATGGCAGCCACACCATCACCAGCCGATCCTCATCCGTCCGATAATATCCTTTCACCTCGGCGCGGGCGGTGAAGCCCAGTTTACGGTAGAGGGCCAGCGCGCGATCGTTTACCGGGTCTACAGTCAACAGCACCGGCGCGCCGGCCTTTGCCAGCATGGCTTGCAACAGCGCCGTGCCGATGCCCCGGCCCACGCAGGCGGGATGCACGAATACCTTGTGCAGGAAAAGCTCACCCTCCATGGTGGGGAAGGTAAGCGCCACTCCGGCAATGGGCGACCAAGGGCCGGGCGGGATGCTGGCTGCCTCCACGACCAGCACGCGGGCGTACTCGCACCAGACGCGCCAGACATGCTCCCCGTCCGGGATGAAGCCATCGCGACCACCGGTCCAAACGATCCGGTCCAGCGCGGCAACGGCAAGAAAATCCCGTGGCGTGGCGCGGCGCAGTGTAAAATCCACGGCTTGTTCCTTGAGTGACTAAGTGATAAGTGATTTATATAACCTGGCAGGTAAGCTTTCTACGCGGTGGTTTCGATACGGCATGAGAGTTATGGAAAGAATCGATCACCTTTCCTGCCTACTCAACCACCGGACTCATCTTGCCTGGTATAGCATAATTCAATGACTTATTGTTAATAACAAGTCTACTGCTACTTTACTAATCACTTATCAATCAAAATCCTTCATGTCCCGGGGTCGTGCAGGAGACCTTACCGGAGTCGGGGTCATAGGCGTAATCCTGGCCGCCGATAGGGCAGGAGCGCACCTGAATGCTGTCCGGCACGTCGGTCAGCGATGTCGGGAAAACACCGCCGCGGTCGTCGGTGGCCAGTTGGATCAGCATGCGCAACTGGCGCAGGTTCTCCATGCACTGCTCGCCGCGCGCCTTGGATATCGCCCGCCCCGGGATGGTTGTCGGCTGGCGGACATTCGGCACGGACGCCTGGTTCGCCGCGCCGTCCGCCGCGGTATTGCCTTCGGCTTCCGTGGCCGGCCTTCCCTCGGGACCCGGACGGCCGCTCCCGCCGGCCTCGAGCTGTTTTTGCAAGTTAGTTGCCACGGTGGTTCCCGTCGGGTCGAGCAGCTCCCGTTCGGCCCGGTTCCTGCTGCCGGACAGGCCAAAGTACAGCGAAATGCCGACGAGAATAATCGCCAGCACGACCACTATCTCGATCAGCGCCCAGAAGCCCGGTTTAGACCGGGGGTGGCAACATGCCCGCTTCATCTTCGCTTACCTCCTCATATGGCCGGATACTCATTAGCGGCTGGCCATACTCGACACCGGTGCCGTCATCGGCCAAGATACTTTCTATTGTACCCGAAACAGGAGAGACAAGATCATTCGGAACATGCATCAATTCAATGGAGCCGATGGTTTGCCCGGCCTGCACCTGGTCGCCGGGTCGCGGGCCACCGCGCGGGAAACCGCGGCTGGCGAGATGAAAGACCCCCACCGCCGGCGCGCAGATGCACTCGGACTCTTCCTCAAGGGTTTCTTCTATAGCCTGCGTGACCGATTGGCCGGCCGGCGCAAGAACGGGTGGAGGAGCGTGGACGGGGGTCGCGCGGCGAACGAGATCCAGCGCGGCGCCTTCGATGTTCAGGTGCACTTCGGCGATGCCCCATTGCTCCATGAGGTCGCAAATCTCTTCGATATCAACGGCCTGAATCGGTTCGCTCATGGCGCTGCTCCATTTTTGAAACCACCGATTACACAGATTTTACAGATCATTCATTATAGCGGAGTCCAATGAATAAAGATTGAAAAGATGTTAAAAGATTGAAAAGATAATTAATTTATATTTTCAAAAATAAAATTTATTAATCATTTAAATCTTTTAATATCTTTTCAATCTTTATTCCCTGAACTCTGCTAGATAAAGAAATCAGCGAAATCTGTGGTTTCACCCTCTTACGCGCTCGATGTATTTTTCCGAGCGGGTATCGACACGAATGATGTCACCTTCGTTGATGAAGAGCGGGACGGTGACCACCGCGCTCTCCACCGTATCGATGGTCGCCGGCTTCGAGCCGCCGGAGGCGGTGTCACCCTTGAGACCCGGATCGGTCTGTTTCACCGGCGCCTCGATGGTGTCGGGCAGATCGACACCGAGCACGGTTCCCTCGTGGCTGGCGACCAGCACTTCCAGGTTGTCCATCAAAAACTTCACCTGCGGCCCGATCTGGTCGGCGCCGAGGGTAACCTGGTCGAAGGTCTCGTTGTCCATGAAGATATAGTCATCGCCGGCTTTGTAGAGGAACTGCAGCGGCTTGCGCTCGACGTGGGCGATCTCGATGCGCTCGCCCGCGCGGAAGGTCTTGTCGATCACGCTGCCGTTCTTCAGGTTGCGCAGCTTTGTCCGCACGAAGGCCCCGCCCTTGCCCGGCTTCACGTGCTGAAATTCGACAATCTGAAATACATCTCCGTCGAATTCGATGGTCAATCCGTTTTTGAAATCGGCGGTGCTTGCCATGAAAAGCCTCCCGAAATGGTAAATAATGCCCGCATCACGCGTCGAAAAGAATGCCATTAAATCGGCCTAGTGTAGCACTCACCAGCATCGAGCGTCAAGGAAAAATGCGAACCCACGCACGGCAGGCCGATCAAACCGCTCCATGCAGGAGAGTGTGGCAGCATGAAAATAATAGAAAATATGGATGGGAAGATTCAGCGGGTGGTCGAGATAAACATGATGGGAGCTTAAAGCCTTGAAAGGAATTCACCAAGGCTCAATCCTGCCATTCGGATGATGCCGCGAAGGGTTCCTGAATCCAGCTCATCGTGGTCAGGGACAACAACTTGTGCGAAGGGATCATCCCGGCGCATGATTATATGGCTTCCCTCCTGACGCTTCAGGTAGAAGCCGAAAGTCTTAAGTATCTTCACGCATCGTCTTCCGGAAAGTCGGGGCAATTTCGTCATACGGCAACCAGCAGCGTGTCAAAATGTTCTTCGGGTACGGGAAGATGGTCTTCTTCCAGGGCTGCAATATATCCGTGGATGGCCTCTTTTATGTTGCCGATGGCCTCTTCCCTGGTCTTTCCCTGACTGATGCATCCGGGCAAGCTGGGGCACTCCGCAATCCAATATCCGTCTTCACCGTGATAAATGACCACCTGTCGCATGGCTACCCTCCATTGCTGTAACTCTATCTTACCCATCCGGTATCGTCAACAGGGCTGGACGAAACACGGTAATTGCGATAAATTATGGGGCAATTAGATCAGGGGGGTTAAATGACGCTGGCGGTAAACGAGACGATCCAGGCGAAGTATGAGCGGCTGCAGTCGGCCTTGCGCGAGCTGGGGCGGGTGGTGGTAGCCTTTTCCGGCGGGGTAGACAGCACCTTCCTGCTGCGCGTGGCGGTGGAGACGCTGGGCGCGGAGAACGTGCTGGCCATCATCGGTGAGTCGGACAGCTACCCGGCGCGCGAGAAGGAGGAGGCGATCCGCCTGGCGGAGGAGATGGGCGCGCGCTACGAGGTGATCCACAGCGAGGAGATGGAGGACGCGCGCTATGTGGCCAACCCTTCCGACCGCTGTTATTATTGCAAGTCCAACCTCTTCTCACGGCTGGTGACGGCGGGGGCAAGCAAAGGTTATGCCGCCGTGCTGGACGGCAACAACGCGGACGACAAAGGTGACTGGCGTCCGGGACAGCGCGCGGGTCGCGAGCTGGGCGTGCGCAGCCTGCTGATGGAGGCCGGCCTTACGAAGGCGGAGATTCGCGAGTTGTCCCGCGCCTTCGGACTTTCCACCGCCGACAAGCCGTCCTTCGCCTGCCTTGCCTCGCGCATCCCCTACGGCAACGCCATCACCCGCGACGCGCTGTCGGCCATCGAGGCGGCGGAGGATTACCTGCGCGACCTCGGCTTCGCCCAGGTACGCGTGCGGCACCACGATAAGGTTGCCCGCATCGAAGTGCCCCCCACGGAGATCGACCGCCTGCTCGACCCCATCCTGCGCGCCCGCGTCGCCACTCGCCTGCGCGAGCTGGGCTATCACTATGTGACAGTAGACCTGGAAGGCTACCGGACGGGGAGCATGAACGAAATTTTAGATTTTTGATTTTAGATTTTGGATTGTCATTCAATATCAGTGGTATTCGCAATGATCCGGGTTGACTCAACTACCGCTTTACGGTAATAACCGAAGACCGCGATGAGCAGCAATACCTGCACCAGCAGATCGACGCCGACCTGGTCGATTTTGGCTTCACCGACGGCGAGGGTAAGCACCCAGCAGAGAAGGGTGAGCCCGGAGAGCGCGACCATTACTGCAAGCAGCACGGGATGCCGGTCGGGATCTCGGGTTATCGCCGCGGAGACGCCCCCGCCCAGCAGCATATAGGTGCCGAGGGCGCGGATGGCGACCAGGGCGGCCTGCGCCTGCGCGTCGGCGGGCGGGAAGCCATACAGGCCGATGGCGATAACGGGCGCAAAGGAAAAAAATGCGGAGCATTAAGAGGAATCCCGGCGGGTTATACCGGCGTTTTCAACTCACTGCATGTAGTATTCATAACAATCGCCGGAAACCACTGTGGGCGATGGGGCCAGTCAGACGCTTCATCACCGTATCGGTAGACAGCGCATCGGCAATCTCGGCGAAAACCGCGTCGATCGCTTCGCCGTATTTCTCGACGATTTCCGGCGTATGGCCCATGGTCGGGTAGATCGCCGTGCCGGCGAGGAAGCCGCGACCGAGCATGAGCTGGGTATACAGCGTGCGCAGCGCGTCCGCCTGCTCGTGCTGGAAGGCGAAGTGCGCCAGGCAGGGGTAGCCGTCGTCGGTGTGCACGGGCAGGCCGTACTTCGCGCCGAGCGTCGCCCACAGCGCCTTCACCCGGGTGCCGATCGACGCCACGTGCGCGGTAGCGTTCACCGCTTTTAGCTTGCGGATGGTCGCCAGCGCGGCGGCGGGGCCGATGCCCTCGGTCCAGTAGGTGCTGCTGATGAACGAGGTGTGCGCGCCCTCCATCGCCGCGGATGTGCCGATGATCGCCGCCATCGGGTAGCCGTTGCCCATCGCCTTGGCGAACACGGCGATGTCCGGCTCTATGCCGAAGCGCAGGTGCGCGCCGCCGTGGTGCAGCCGCCAGCCGATAGTGATCTCGTCGAAAATGAGCAGGCCGCCCGCCTTATGCACGCCATCGCGCACGTATTCAAGCCAGCCAGGTTCCGGGTCGTGATAGCGGCAGGGCTCCATGATCACCGCCGCCAGCCGGTCGCCCGCCGTGTCCAGCACCGCCTGGAACTCCTCGCGGTTGCCGTAGGTGAAGGTGAGCACCGAGCCGCGCAGCTCGCGGGGCACGCCCAGCGGGTTCAGGCCGGGCAGCAGGTGGCCGCGCAGCGCGTCCTCCGCCCCCAGGTTCGCCGCCAGGTACCAGTCCTGCCAGCCGTGGTAACCGCAGATGGCGACGATGGAGCGGTCGGTGGTGGCGCGGGCAATGCGCACCGCGATGCCGCACGCCTCGCCGCCGGGCCGCCCGAAGCGCGCCTGCTCCGCCCACGGGTGGATCTCGCGGAGCAGATCGGCCAGCTCCACCTCATCCGGCGCGTTGAGCGTGCACATGCTGCCCAGCGTCACCCGCCGGTGCACCGCCGCGTTCACGTCCGGGTCGGCGTAACCGAGCAGGCAGGCGCCGACTGAATTATGCACCATATCGTAGTAATGCCGGCCGTCCAGGTCCCACACCTCGCAGCCGCGCGCCTCGCGGAAGTAGGCCGGCCACTGATCGGGCGCCATCTGCTCGGGCCGCTTGCTGAGGAGCTGCACCCCGCCGGGGATGCGGGTTTTCGCGCGGCGGTATAAATCCTCCGAGACACCGGATTCGTCGAGCTGGCCGAACAGCCGCCGCGCGTTGTCGGCGAAAATATCCTGCAGGTCGTCGCCGTTCAGGTGCAGATCGTCCGCCGCTTCCAGCACCGCGCGCGCGGATTCCAACCCGATCAGCGTCGGGAGGACGGCGACGTTCACCTGGTCCAGGCGGATGGAATCGCGGTCGAGCCAGAGGAAGCTGTCGCCCAGCGTGACGCACTTGCCGCGGATTTCCGACACCGGGTAGTCGCTGCCCCATAACAGCTTGCGCGGGCCGAATTCTTCGATGATCGCCTTCAGCGGCGCCGATTCGCACACCGCCGCCGCGTCGAAATACACATTCTGCAGACCACGCAGCGAGGAGATGTGCTTCACCGTGTTAGGCGCATGGAAACCGCGCGCCGCGTGGGCAAGGATGAGCCGGGCGTTGGGGTAGCGCGTGCAGAAGTCGCGGATCTCGCGCTGGTTTTCCGGGTCGGCCAGCGCCGCGTCCTTCACCATGTGCAGCGTGATGATCAGCCCGTGCTCGTCGGCGAATTGCCAGGCCCACTCCGGCACGAAGCTGGAGATGGGGGCCTGGAAGGTGGGCTTCTGCGGGCTGAGCACGTGGTATGGCTTGAAGCCGGCAAACTGCGGATTAGCCAGGTATGGCCGGAAGTGGTCCGGCGTCATCTCCGGCGCCAGTCCGAGCAGCACGCGGCTGTCCGGCAGCGCGGCGGCCTCCCGCAGCATGAAATCATTGTGCGCGGGAAGATGCTCCGCCTTCATCAGCGGCGTGGCGAGGAACAGCGCTCCCCGCATGCGCGACGCCCCCAGCGCGCGGCCCTGGTGCTCGCGCCAGAGCGCGGGCGTCACCAGCGTCGGCTCCTGCTTGAAGATGTGCGTCCCCGGCAGCTCCAGGTGCTCGGAGCGGTAGAGGTGCGCGTGTATGTCGATGATGCGGTCGGGCAGGCGGGCCTGCACCTCGCGGGCGATCTGCTCGTCCACCTCGGTGAAGGTCCAGTTGAGAATCGATTCATCGCGGCCGATGGAAGTCATGGTATACCCCTCCGGAGCGCGGATTGCCAATCCGCGCGAAATGACCACACGCGCGGATTGGCAATCCGCGCTCCAGATATACCGACTTGCCTGTTATTTGCTCACCCGCACCCAGCGAATATCCGTCAAGTCCTTGTGCGGGCCGGTGTAGAACAGCACCAGCAGGTCGCCGTTGGGCAGCAGGGCGGTGCAGGGGAGGCCGGTGGAGAATTTGCCCATCTCGCTCCAGGCGTCCTGCATCGAACCTTTCGTCACCGTTTGCGTGGGGGTGGGCGGTTGGAAAAGGATCAGCTCGGTCGCCTCCGGCCAGGTGCGGCCGCCGTCGGTGCCGCGGCGAAGCTTGACGGTGGGGGTGCCCGTGCGGTCCATATAGACCATGGCAATGCTGCCGTCGGGCAGCGATACGGGCGGGGCGGGCTGGCCAGGCACGCCGGTGTCCCATATCTCCGTCCAGGTGCGGCCATTGTCCTTCGAGGCGCGCGCGTGGATATTAAGGTAAACGGCGTCCACGTTGTCATAGGTCCAGAAGAGGTCGAGCAGCGTGCCGTCCGCCAGTATGCCGGGCCGCTGGTCCCACCAGAAGCAGCGCCGGGTCGGATCGCTGGCGGTCACCACGTATTCGGGGAAGGTGCGGCCTTCGTCGCGGGTGAACATCAGCACCGAGGCGTGCTGCCAGGGCGTGGTGTCGTAATAATGCTTGTTCGTCTCGAACTGCAGTGCCCATTCGCCGTTCGGCAGCACCAGCGTCGGCCCGGTGGTCGGCGTGGGCACGTTGAAGGGCGTGGTGTCCAGCAGCCGCGGCTCCGACCAGCTTTCGCCGTTGTCTTCGGAAAAGGAGAAGTAGAGATACGAATCCAGCAAGCCTTCCGTCTCCTCGTTGAAGAAGGGCAGTGACGGATCGGAGTTGTCCACCCAATACAGCGTGCTCAGCACGCTCGATCCGCCCAGCGCCGTCAGCATCGCCGCGCGGAACAGCCCCGGCTTGCCGTTCAGCTCGCGCGGCGCCCACGGAGTAAACGGCTCGCGCCACGTCTTCCCCTCGTCATCCGACCAGGCGATCATGGTATGCTGACCCTCCATCTCTCCCTTGAGCGGCGCTGCGCGAAACCCGCACAGCCACCGCCCGTTCGGCAGCACGGCGACGCTGGCAAACGCGCAGCTCGCGCGGTCGGTTCCCTCTTGTGCCTTGACGGTGATGCCCTGGTCGATGATGCGCATGATATTTCCTCTCCAATTAATGGTCAGACCGTCATTAAATTCACAACCACCCGGTCAGTTTCGCCAATTGCCGGCTATACTCCACGAAATTCGGCCACGAGATGTCGGGCGGGACGCCGTGATCGCAGCCGGGGATGAAGCCGCCATCCTTGATGACCGGTTCCAGGCGTTTCAGCTCGGCGGTAAGGATTTCGCCGCCTTTGGCGATGGCGCGCTTGTCCACGCCGCCGATGTAGGCGATCCGATGGCCGAACTGCCGGCGGAATTCGTTGATGTCGTTGTAGGCGGCCACCTCGATGGGGTCGCAGACATTGATTCCCGCCTCGATCCAGATGGGAATCAACTCGCCGATGAAGCCGTCGGAGTCCATGTCGATCACCGAGCCGCCGGAGTCGAAAATCTGCTTTACCCAGCGGCGGTAGGCGGGCTGCAGGAATTCGCGCGTCATGGCGGGGGAGATCATGCTGTGCGCCTTGTAAGCCATGTCCTCGGAGATGCCGAAGCGGTCGATGGGCACGTGCGCGGTGATGCGGGTGATGCATTGCGAAACGAAGTCGCTCCAGAATTGGCACATCTCCGCCACGAAGTCCGGGTCCTCGATGCAGAGCATGCACAGGTTCTCGAAGCCGCACCACTCGCGAAGCTGCCAGAAGGGGCCGTTGACGTGGATGGTGGTGATATGGTCGGCCCGCATGGCGGCGGTGTTGGCCGCCTGCGCGGCGAAGTCGTCAGGGAAACGGCCCGGAGCGTCCAGGCGGTAGCGGGTTTTCATATCCTCCCAGTCCGCGCGGGTCTCCACCGGGAACTTGTGCCACTTGCGGGTGACGAAGTCCTTCGCATTACGGATGTAGGTGTAGTCGAACTCGTCGCTGATCTCGGTGATGGCGCCCATCCAATCCCGCACCAGGTAGTGGCCGTGCTCGTGCTTGAGCACCTTCTCCTCGAACTGCGGGATCATGCGGAAATCGACCGGGATGCCCACCGCTCCGCCGGGGGGCGGGGTGATGCCCAGGATCTCCAGCACCGCCGTGTAGGGGTCCTTGTCTTCCGGCAGCCCCTGCCGGCGCCAGGTCCGCAGCGTGGATTCACGCCCGCCGCCGGGCGAGAGCGGGATGCGCTCCGGGTTGCGGAACAGCAGCGTGTCCAGGTACAGGTCGCGGTAGGTTTTCACGGTGGTGCTCATCGGTGTCACTCCTCTTCAGGCTAATTCCCTCGCGGAGGCGATTTTCCTTTGCGTCCTTTGCATTCTTTGCGTGAAATAATTCGTTTCACGCAAAGGACGCAAAGGTATAGATGCTTTTATTGCGCCGCTTCACGCAGCGCGTTCAGTATCACCTGCGCCGCGCCGTCCACCGGGTCGGAGAGCACCGGCAGGAAGAGCAGTTCTTGGGCCATTCGCTCGGTGACCGGCAGGTCGCCTTTTTGATAGCCTGTCCACCCCTCCACCAGCACGCCGCGGTTGCCGGTATACAGGTCGAAGCCGCGGGCGAAATAGGGCAGCAGGTGCAGCGGCGGGTAGGGGTTGCGGCCCGCGGTGACGCCGCGCGCGTTGACGGCTTGTACGAAGTCCGCCAGCGGCCGCCCGCCCTGCTCCGCCGCGGCGTAGCGCACCGGGAAGCCGTAATACCCCCCGCGCGTCGAGCCGGGTGTTACCGGGATGGGGTGCAAGCCGGGAATATCCGCCAAACCGGCCTCCACTTCCTCGAAATAAGCGCGCCGGCGGCGGTTGAGCTCGGGCAATTTCTCGAGCTGGATGCTCGCGATGCCGATTCCCAGCGGGTGGGCGCGGAACTTCATGCCGGTGCCGAAGGGCTGCAGGTCCTGGTAATGCGGCGTGTCCAGGTCGATGCCGGCGATGCGGTTCACCTGGCCGGCCATGCAGGCGCGCTCGAAGACGTCCACGTGGCGGGTGGCCAGCACGCCGCCCTCGCCGGCGCTGACCGCCTTCGAACCCTGCAGCGACCAGCACCCCGCGTCGCCAATGCTGCCCACCGGCTTGCCCTTGTACCGGGCGCCGTGCGCGTGCGAGCAGTCCTCGATCACCGGGATGCCGTGCTTCGCGCCGATGGCCATGATGCGGTCCATGTCGCACACCCACCCCCACAGGTGGACGGCGACAATGGCTTTCGTGCGCGGGGTGATGCGCCGCTCGATGTCATCGGGATCGACCAGGAAGCCGCCCGGCTCGCTCTCGCAGAACACCGGTTTCGCGCCGAGGAAAGGCACGGGGGAGACCGTGCAGATCCACGTGTAGCTCGGGCAGATCACCTCGTCGCCCGGCCCCACGCCCAACCCGAAGAAGGCGCTGAAGAGCGCAGCGGTGCCGTTCACGGTGGTCAGCGCGTAAGGCAATCCGGTCTGCCGCCGCCACTCTGACTCGAATTCGCGCACTACCGGCGTGCCCCCGGACAACTCGTTGCGCAGCGTCATCTCGTAAACGAGCCGCGCTTCCTCCTCGCCCACCTGCCGCCAGCGGTCGAGCGCCGTCATCTCCACCATCGCCGTCTGCACAAAGGTGCGGTTTTGTTCTGCCATGCCGGGACCTCCTTCATACCGGTTATTCCGCCAGACGGAAAAAATTCCTCCCTTTGCGCCTTCGTGTCTTCGTGTTACCTGATGCCGACCTTCACATTCTGAAACCGCGCCCGCGACGCTCCATGGCCGACATGCATGACCTGCATGGGGACGCCTTT
>Ga0172369_10007775_pt1 | contig 12368 bp, 9 predicted proteins | sample LakKiv25m_FD_114539 | JGI IMG/M metagenome (GOLD analysis project Ga0172369, IMG submission 114539) | Freshwater microbial communities from Kabuno Bay, South-Kivu, Congo - kab_022012_11.25m | ecosystem: Environmental > Aquatic > Freshwater > Lake | place: Democratic Republic of the Congo... | reverse complement strand
GTCTTCATTTTTCCAACACTGTGCCGCCCGACGCCCTCAAAAATGGAGATCAAGTCGGTGCACCCTGCTCCAGCCACCATCGGCCCGCCGCTTAAATAAATCGCAGGGATATTCACACGCACCATGGCATTGTACATAGCCGGAACGATCTTGTCGCAATTGCCAATCCCAATCCACGCGTCGCAAGGATGCGCGCCGATGATCGTTTCGATCTGATCAGCAATGAGCTCTCTTGATGCAAGAGAGTATTTCATGCCAAAATGACCCATGGCAATACCATCACAGATCGCCCCGCCAATATTGGCATACCAGACATTAACGCCTTGCTTTTCTAGCTCGGCTTTCACCATGTGGCCAATTTCCTCCAAATGGGCATGGCCGGGAATCTGATTGGTATAAGAATTGATGACGGTCACAAAAGGCTTTTTCAGATCCTTAAACGATCTTATGACCCCTTCGGCCATCATGAGCGATATATTAGGAAAACGATGTGCCCCTTCGCGAAACACGCCGCTTCCTCTTTTACGGATATCTTCGATTCCTTGATTAACAGCTTGATTGGCCATGATGATCTCCTTTGTGGGATTCTTAAAAATAAATATAGAAATATCTTAACGCTCTCAAGAAGCTTAAACAATACAAAAAAATACTTTTTTATCTTATCTTTAACAGCGCCATGCTTCAAGGCAATTTTTACTTTGGATTATGCATGTTTTTGATACAATGGTGTCATGTTAGAATTGGGATTTAAAAGAGCAAAAGAAATCGCAAAGCGTAACGCCCACACCTTCTACCTAGCATCATTTTTTCTTGCTAAAGAAAAGCGCCGAGCCGCCTACGCCATTTATGCCATTTGCCACTTAAGCGATGAATCAGTCGATAATGTCCAGTTAACTCTTGGCCAGAAACAAAAGGAATTCGACAGCGTTCGTAAAAAAATCAATCAAGCCTTTAACGCAAACGAGATCCAAGACCCTCTCCTTCAAGCTTTCCGTCAGACAATACAACAATATAGGATCCCCCAAAAGTATTTTGATGAACTCCTAGACGGGATGTCTATGGATTTAGTTAAAAATCGTTATCAAAATTTTGATGAGCTTTATCTGTATTCCTATCGGGTTGCCGGTGTGATTGGACTCATCATGATAAAAATTTTTGAATATAAAGATGCGGCAGCAGAACAATGCGCGCTGGACCTAGGCTTGGCTTTACAGCTGACAAACATTCTACGGGACATTAAAGAAGATTTTGCACGTGGACGAATTTACCTGCCGCAAGACGAGATGAGTCAATGCCAAATAGATGAAAATGATATCAAAAATGAAATCGTTGATAAAAATTTCAAAGATTTTATGAATTTTCAAATTAGGAGAGCACGCGGTTATTTTTACAAAGCAAGTCACGGCATCACCCTTATCAAAAACCCTCGATGCCAATTTGTGACATTTCTTATCTTGGAATTTTATGCAAAAATCTTAAAAAAAATTGAGAACAATAATTTTAATATTTATTCGCGGCAGGCTTTTGTCCCGGTAATGGAAAAGATTTATATTCTTTTTTATCTTGTTTACCGATTTATCAAAAAAGACTTTATCTTCAAGGTGTAATCCTGTCTTTCATAATTTTGATCCAACAAGCATGCTTTGGTTATGCGTCTTTCTCTCTTAGAAATTGAATCGTATCCCGCTTAAAAAACAACAACATGACCCAGCTAACCCACACCTTGGTCTTTTTCTCAAGCCGCGGAAGCTTGAGAAGATAAATGTCGCGCCACAAAAGCCAAGCAAGGCACCCTTTAATGTTGAAACCTAAAATCGTAGCCACACCTGTAAAATGCCCGATATTCGCAAGCTGTCCAAAAGACTTGTAACGAAAGGCTTTTTTAGGCCGACCGTCAATCGTTGCGCTGATATTGTTGGCTAATGTTGCGGACTCGCGAACAGCGTGTTGTGCCGTCGGCGGATAAGATTTATTCTTTTCCTTATCAGAAATATAAGCGCAGTCTCCAGCAGCCCAGACACCGGGATACTGAGGAACTTCTAAATAATCATCGACAACAATACGCCCCTGTTTTTTCTCTAAAGGCAAGGCCCCGATCAAGGCATGGGTTGTATTGCCTGCGGTCCAAACAAGCGTTTCCGCATCAATCACTTCGCCAGAGCTCAGCAAAACTTTATCATCTTTGATGGCCACAAGGCTCACTTGAAGCTTGACCTCAATATGACGCTCTTTAAATTTCTTTTGCACATAAATCCCAAGATTCGCATTCATCTCAGGGACCAAAATTTCCCCTGCATGTACTAAAATGATTCTTAAATCACTCATCTTAATATCTGGATACAACCCGATGGCTTCTTTTAAAAAGTCGTCCATAGCGCCCAATATTTCAACGCCTGTAAATCCTCCGCCGGCTACAATAAAGGTTAAAAATCCCTTGCGTTTTTCCGGATCTTGTTCGCCATTCGCCTTTTCAAGGCAAGCAATCATGCGATTGCGCAAACGAATACCATCGCTTAACGACTTCATGGTCAAAGCTTTTTCGGCCAACCCCTGAATATTAAAAAAATTGGGAACAAGTCCCAAGGCAAAAACAACCTGATCATAGCTAAATTCTTTTTGCGACCCTTGGGGATTTGTTGTAAAAATACTTTTTTTCTGAAAATCAACATGATCAACGCGAGATTGAATAAAACGTGAACGCCTTAAAAGCTTGCGAATAGGATTAACAATATTGACCCCTCCCTGGCTGCTGGAGACAACTTCATGCAGAAGGGGTGTAAAAAGAAAAAAATTATCCTGACTAATCAGGGTTACTTCTAAAAAAGGGTGCTCACACAAAGTCTTCTCAAGGCCCATCGCCGTATAAATGCCGGCAAAACCACCGCCGAGAATAAAAACTTTATTCTTTGCTAAAGGTTTCACGAAAAATCCTTTTCCCTTTGGCTTACTTTTTTGTGATTAGCCTGTCGATCGAGAAAGCTCCGCCTCCGGCTTCGAGAAGGGCCAGGGCGCTCAAGAGAACAGTGCCCGGATAATTAAAGTCATTTAAATGCACTTTAACAATCGCAACTGTCATGATAATGATAATGAAAAATGAGGCAAAGCGTGTTAAAAATCCGAACAAAAGCAATATCCCGCAAATGAACTCGGTCCAGCCAACCAGATAAGCATTAAATACAGGAAAGCCGATACCGATTTTTTCCAAGAATCCAGCGAACCCATTAATACCAAATCCGCCAAACCAGCCAAACAATTTTCCTGCGCCAGAACTAATAAAAATCCAGGCAAGAAAAAGGCGTAAAAACATAACTCCTAAACCGACATGTGTTGAACAAATATCCTTTTTCCACGTATTCATGTCTACCTCCTGTTCACAACATCATGCTGGCAGACTATCAAGAAGTCCAGAGACCATGTTTATTGCAAAATTCTAATGCTTGAAGGTTATCTGCGCTAATCTGAAACACCGCCTCCGGCGCCATCCCTGGTTTTAGATATTTACGATGCACTTCATCGGACGTACGCACTTCAATAAACTCAATATAATGATCTGGCTCCATGGGGTGCGGAACAGAACCAATTTTTACCTTGATACCGCCGGAAATCTTTTCAATCACAGGCACATGCTTTTCTTTTCCCTGGTCAGCTGTTTTAGGCTGAGCCTTCACCATCGGAGCGCCGCAACAGGTCATTTCGCAGTCATCCCCGCAGCCGCGCATCATCTCGGCAAGGCAATGACATTTTACATCTTGAGAGCACTGATAAATTCCTGAACGTTCACAGCCCATATAAACCTCCTTATTGAAAAATTTCTCCCGAAAAATCAATAACCTATTTTGCAAGATGACAAAAAATATAGGCAGGATTTCATATATGAAATCCTGCCCTTTCTTCTCAAATCTTTCCAGACTTTCTATCTAAATTAACAGCAGCAGCAAGATCTCATTTTCTTTGTTTTACCACTCTTTTTTGCTGGTGCCTTTTTTGCTCTCTTTTTTGTCTTTGTCGCCATCGGAAATCACCCCCTTTATCCTAATGTGCCACAATCGTATCAAACCTTATTATCCTTTGTCAAGGTAACAAATAATGCTTCTTTCAAAAACATCGCATCTTTTTTATTTTTTTACACTCTTCTTCACAGCGATAACAAACTTCATTCTTCAGATAACCATCAGCAAAAAATTCTTTAATATTTTCCAGCGTTGTATGCGCAATATTAAATAATGCTTCCTTGGTAAAAAACCCCTGATGCGATGTCACAAGCACATTAGGAAATGTCAAAAGCCGCGCCAAAACATCATCGCTAATCATCGAAGAGGAGAAATCTTCAAAGAAGTAATCGCTCTCTTCCTCATAAACATCCAGGCCCGCTGAACCAATCTGGCCTGTTTTAAGGCCATCGATCAACGCCTTGGTATCAATGAGTTTACCGCGGCCGGTGTTGATGATCATCACTCCTTTTTTCATCTTTGAAATACTGCCCTTGCCGATCATATGATTCGTTTCAGGTGTTAAGGGGCAATTGAGTGAAATGATATCGCTCTCGGCATACAAGGTATCAAGGTCAACGTAGCGAATATCGTTTTCTTTTGCAAAGGCCTCATCGTGAAATTTATCATAGACCACAACTTCCATTCCAAAACCTTTTAAGATCGACACAAGACATTTACCGATCTTCCCTAGCCCAATGATCCCTGCGCGCTTACCATGCATATCAAACCCAAGAAAACCATTGATCGAGAAATTCCCATCCCGCACGCGATCATAGGCTTTGTGCGTCTTACGGTTTAAGGTCATCATGAGCGCGACCGCATGTTCGGCAACGGCATGCGGGGAATACGCGGGAACACGGACCACATGAAGGTTGTCATAAGCGGCCTTCAAGTCCACGTTGTTATATCCCGCACAACGAAGGGCAATCAACGAAACACCGCTTTCTTTCAACTTTTTGATAACAACTTTATTGATTACATCATTAACAAAAGCACAAACAACATCAAAACCTTTCGCAAGATTAACGGTATGCTCGTTAAGATGCAAAGGATAGTAGGTGATGTGAAAATCGTATCCAACGTTAGTCTCATCGAAAGATTTTTGATCATAAGGTTTTGCATCGAAAAAAACTATTTTTTTCATATCCACCTTCTTTTTCTTTACCTGCCTGCCATCATGGCCTCAACATCGCTGGCAACTTCACCGACAGGTTTGATGTGAAAATTCTCGACCAAAACTTTGGCAACTCCCGGTGTTAAGAATCCTGGCAGTGTAGGCCCAAGACGCATCCCCTTAAAGCCTAGATGCAACAAGGCCAAAAGAACGCACACAGCCTTTTGTTCGTACCAAGCAATGTCGAAAGATATCGGCAACTCGTTAACATCTTTGACGCCAAAAACTTCCTTCAGCTTGAGCGCGATCACAGCCAAGGAATACGAATCATTGCATTGTCCCGCATCCAGAACGCGCGGAACACCGTCAATGTCACCCAAGGGTAATTTGTTGTATCGATATTTGGCGCATCCGGCCGTCAGGATGATCGTATCTTGGGGCAAGGCCTTCGCAACATCCGTAAAATAATTACGCGTCGTGTGCCTGCCGTCACAGCCGGCCATAACGACAAAACGCTTGATCTTTCCGCTCTTAACCGCAGCTACCACTTTATCCGCTACTTGCATGACCTGATGGTGCGCGAAACCACCGACGATCTCTCCAGTCTCGATCTCTTGCGGCGCTGGACAAGTTTTCGCTAAGGCAATGATCTTGGAGAAATCTTTTTTGCCGTTGGGCAAGCGATCAGCAATATGCACAACGCCCGGATAACCGGTCATGCCGGTTGTAAAAATTCTGTTTTTATATGAATCCTTGACCGGAATGATGCAATTTGTTGTCATCAGGATCGGGCCGTTAAAGGTCTCAAAATCCTTATTCTGATGCCACCACGAGCTACCGTAATTACCAACGAAATGTTTGTATTTCTTAAATGACGGATAATAATGTGCCGGTAACATTTCGCTATGCGTATAAACATCCACACCCGTTCCTTCTGTTTGTTTTAAAAGCTCCTCTATATCCTTAAGGTCGTGGCCAGAGATAAGAATCCCTGGATTCTTGCGAACGCCGATGTTAACTTTTGTGATTTCAGGGTTTCCATAGGCAGAGGTATTGGCTCCGTCTAAAAGCGCCATAGCCTTAACCGCAATCGCACCGGTTTCCAAGACTAACCCTGTAGCCTCTTCGGCTGACAAAGCCCTTGTCATGGCGGCCAAAGCTTTATACATAAAGGTGAAAATTTCATCGTCATAGGCGCCTAGGACCGCGGCATGTTCCGTGTACGCGGCAACACCTTTGAGTCCGTAGAGCAATAAAGATTTTAACGAGCGAATATCTTCGTTCTGGCTGTATGACAATGGGCTTACGGTCGCAGCTTTCTTGAGCATCTCTTCTTTTGTGCTCGCTGACCACGCAAGCGCGTCCACGCATGCTCCGCCGCAGCATCCGCAAGAAGACTGCCTTTTAAGTTCACCGCGCAAATTCAATCCTTCCTTAATAAGAGCCACGATACGGTCTTCGTCAAAGTTAGCGTTGGTGATGGTCGCAAAAAGAGCTTTGATAGTAAAAATACCGTATTTACGGTCTAAAGGCTGTGGAAGTTCCTGAGCGGTTACGGACATCCCTTGAAGAACATAAACTAAAAGATCCATCAAATTAGCCGCACGTTCGTCCTTACCGCAAACGCCTTTGACCGAACATCCGGTATTTCTTGCTGTTTCCTGACACTGATAACAAAACATGCTCATTTGGTCCTCCCTGTTATTATGATCTTTTCATTTGTTTCTTTAAGTTTTCAATCGTAATCAAGCAAAATTCATCAACGACTTTCTTCTCAATTTGTAAAATATTCTGACGCACAACGCAATTTCTACGATTGGGGCAAATTTTTTTTCGAAACATACACTCGGAGAGCTGAACTTCCCCCTGAAAAATTCTGATAAGATCTGTCAGCTTGATTTTGGCAGGAGAAATATTGAGCTGAAAGCCACCCAGCCCCCCTTCGCGTGACATCACGACCCTTTCCTTGAGAAGACGATTTAAAATCTTGCGCAAAAATTCATAAGGGATCTTCTGTTTGTCAGCGATCTCTTTGGCCGATATGAACTGGTCGTCTCCAAACGAAAGCTCAAGAAGTGCGCGAATAGCATAATCTGTATTTTTTGTTAAGACCTTCATAGAACTCTTCCTTTCAACTGGGACTATATTAATCCCAGTCATAATAAATGTCAAGAACTATTTTTATGATTTCTTTTCTGCAGATAAAATAAAATGGCGCCTTGGGGATCCCCAAGGCGCCAATCATTAGACAGCGCGCGATCAACACCCTTCATTAATGATGGCTTATAATTTCCATCGTCGCTAAATAATTCTGCTCTGAAATATTCGTCTGGACATTCCTATATTTTCTCTGCTTGGGTGTAAAAGCATATTTTGGTTTTGACGGTGTGATCAGCCCAGACCAACCGATCGGTTTTTCGAACGAATAAAGACCTCTAGCATCTGTCGTTGCGACAACTGTCCCCGTATCATCTTTGAGAACAACACCCGCGACAACCGTATCATTCGGCGAAGAGACAACGCGGCCGGAGATCACGACAGACGTCTTTTTCGCCTTATAATCTTGATGGTCTTGTGGGCCCTGAAGGTTCGCATAGACACGTTCTATGGGATCAAAAGAATAGTTCGTTTTTGTCGGAACAACCGTTGCAGACCAGCCATATTCTTTCTCGAAAGAATACGCGCCATCTGCTGCCGTCACGGCATAAACAACATTGCTGGATTGATCCTTAAGCTCTACACCCGCCAAAGGTCCAGAACCGTCAGCCATGATAACGACTCCTGAGATAGTGTATTTCTCAAGGGTGGCTTTATAATGTTGTTCTGTTTGGCTAGCGGTGACGTTACTATAGGTCCGTACGCCTGATGACGGATCAATGACGATATAACCCTGCTTGATCGGCTTCACAACACCATCCCAGCCATAGGGCACGCTCAAGGAATATGATCCATCTGCTTGCGTAGTCGTTGATGTAACAGACGGAAGGTTCGGATTATTATTTACCACATTAATAACAAATCCTACGCCAGGGCCTGTCGTCGTTTTAACAATACCCGTGATATCAAAATAGATCATCGTGCCGATAAAATTCTGGATTTGATTAGAGGTAATGTTGTTAAACGTTGCGCTTGGCGGCGTAAAGCTGTAGCCGGTGGCCGATGGTGTGACGGTTAAGTTGCTGCCATAGTTGACGGTAAAGGTATAGCTGCCGTCTGCGGCAACTGCCTGGCCGTTGACCGTCGCACCGGGGATCGGCTGATTGCTCGCGTTGAGGACTGTACCGCTCACGGTGTAGGTCAACAAGTTCCCGATAAAATTCTGGATTTGATTAGAGGTAATGCTGTTAAACGTTGCGCTTGGCGGCGTAAAGCTGTAGCCGGTGGCCGATGGCGTGACGGTTAAGTTGCTGCCATAGTTGACGGTAAAGGTATAGCTGCCGTCAGGATTAACCGCCTGGTTATTGATCATGGCCCCTGTGATTGGATTCAATGCCGCATCCAAGACCGTACCGCTCACGGTATAGGTCGTTGGCGGAACTGTTTGTTCAATCTCATACGCACCCATGTCGGGCTGTGTACCGACTGGAGCCGGACGCGGATTATTAATAATATCCGTTGCAGGTGCGGCAACCACTAAATTGTTAGGGAAGGTAAATGTGCTGATGCCCGTGCCCGCGCAAGAAGAAGTATTTTGCAAAGAAAATCCATTATTCACCCAATTATTAATATTAACAAATTGAGGATCATGTAAGGTCGTGTTTTCGCCAATATTTCCGGCGAGCCAATTAAATCCTCCCGAAACTCCCGACTGCCCAAATTCTATATCAGAATAAGCAATTGAGACAGGCCCGACTGCCGAGACATTAATTTGTTTTAAATAATTAGGAAATAAAGAAGATCTGTTCCCCCAAACGATCGAATTTAAAACACTTGCCTGCGAAGCATTATAAATATTAATACCTGATACTCCCTGCGTGCTACTCAAGCTAACATTTTCTGCAACAGTTGAATTAATTAGCTTTAATATTCCGTTCACAACGTTGACCCCGGTGCTGATTTCAACGGATCCGCAGTATCCATTCCTTCCACTATTAAATGCTATTAATGAATTTTTTACTACCGCGGAAGCTCCAAAAATTGCTATGCCCCCGCCGCCAGAACTCGTTGATGAATATGGCTGATTTCCAACTATTTCTAATCCATCAGCTAGAACATTATTTGCTCCGCTATCAATAATTAGCGGAGCACTTGTAGTTGTATTATTTATCATTTTAACTTTATTTAAAATAACATTATTACCACCAAAAATATGAAGCACGCATCCTTCATTAATATTATTGTCTTGAAAAATAATATTTTTTAGTTCAAATGTATCGGTATATGCGGTTTCAACAAACTTAAAGAGTTGCGTCTGCGAAGTTACGCCTTGAATGGACAACCCCTGATACATAAAACCATTCATAATCAAATGTGTGTTATTTCCAAGAATTGGCGAGTTGGTTGGCGAGTTAAATTTTGTTTGCGATGGGTCATTAGGCGACCCAAGGATAGTCACACTGACTGGATTATTCTGATAGATAGGGTTAATAATATCCCCGGAATGTGTTCCAGGCAAAACCTGAATAACGTCACCTTCCGTCACAACCCCCATGGCATAAGCAATTGTCGCAAAAGCGGTTTGCGGTGTCATCCCGTCGTTGGAATTGCTGCCAGTCGTGCTGACATAATAAATCGTTGAATCTTGATTAACCTCATATGCGCCCATGTCCGGCTGCGTGCCGGTCGGAATGGGCCGAGGATCATTATTAATATCAGCTGTCGGCGCGCTAACCATTGGTCCACCAGGAAATGCAAACTGGCTGATACCTGTTCCAGCGCAAGGCGAGGTACTTAGCAAAGAAAACCCATCGTTCTGCCAATCATTAATATTAAAAAATTGAGGATCATGTAAGGTCATGTTCTCTCCAATATTACCGGTGAGCCAATTGATTGTCCCGCCATAAGAATTATAAATCCCGTTCACTCCATATTGAATGTCCGAGTACGCGGTCGATATAGTTGCAGAAAACAAAGTAATTTGCCTATTATTGAAGGATGGAAAATTAAGATAAGAATTTCCCCAAACAATAGAATTAAGCAAAAAGACGCTGGCCTGATTAAACAAGTTAAGGCCTGGAGCATCTATGGCTGAATAAGGGGTCGAGGCAAGGCTCACGTTGTTAGCTATAACGGAATTTACGATTGTCGTTGTCCCGCCGCCAATTGTGATGCCTCCTGCTTTTGAACTAAAACCACAATTCGAGTACCCTTGATTAAGCGCAACAAGCGAATTGACCATGGCGATATTTGAAGCATAAGCCGACATGGCTCCACCGCCGGTAGATGCAGAGGACGGCTTAACGTTGTTAACGATCTTGACCCGGTTCATTAAAACATTTGAACAATATTGAAACCTCAGCGCTTCGCTTTGAATGACATTATCTTTTATTGTGACATCTTCCAAAACGATCGGTGCTGTATAAGGAGAAGATTCATATCCAACCAGAAAAAATGGAGTTAAGAAATTATACGGGATATTATGAAAGACGGTGTTCTTGATCGTAACCGCCAAGTCGACATCGCTTCCTCCGGCGTTGCCTTCCAGCGTAAATCCATTAAGGACAAAATATTTGTTTGAGGCATAGCTCATGACCAGGGACATGTTGTTTTGGATGATCGTTAAGGATGGGTCGCTGGGGGAACCTCTTAATGTAAAACTGTAATCTGTATGATTAACATTGTCCGATACAAACACAAAATCTGGGTATGTTCCTGGCGCAACCTGAACAACATCTCCATCTTGACTGACAGCATTAATGCCTGCTTGGATCGTGTTAAATGGCGCGGATTGCGTGCCGCTCCCTCCTGGAGGGGCATTGATGTCCACGTAATAAGTTGTGCCGGTTGTCGTCGAATCATTATTTGGGTCAGGAACTTCACTACCAGATTCTTGAGTATTGGGTAGAATATACTTAGGCAAGTCGGACGAAATCGATGAAGTTGGATATTGTGATAAAGGAAGAAGATCTCCTGAAGGCTCTGTCTTCATCGACCCGGAAACCGCTTCCTCTTTCACTGAAGGCATGGGCTCGATATTCCGGCTGAACCCTTTTGAATTACCAGTTGGTGCAGCTAAAACATAGCTAGGAATTGTAAAATTAAAAAATACGATCAAAGCGATAAAGCTGATCAAAAATTTGTTTTTCATTTTTTATCCTTTAGTGAGCCCCGCTACTGGCGAAGCGAATTCCCATCGAAACGAGTCCATTTCTGACCGATACCCTCCGCTGCCTTTCAGCGGATTCAGTTTGATAATTAAACTATCTTACGAAGAAATCTCTCTGAGGATTTTGTACGACAATGTACCAGGACGGGTCTTAAAAGGATATGAAAGTGAATTCGGCTGATAGGCAAAAAGCCTTTGAACAAAGGCCAAGAAATGCGATCTCAGCATATCCAAAAAGAAAATGACCGTGGCTGGCAACTTCTTCCTCATTGTTCTCTTTTTCTAATAACTACAAAAGCTTTAAATTATTTAAAGTATATCCTATATTTTTGAAATTTCAAGGTAAGGGGCTATCTTTCTTCCTGGCCCACCTTTTCCCTAGGACTGCGGTAGGCTACCGATTCCTCGGCAGCCGACCGCTAAAAAACATTTCTACAAATGACTTATATCTCCTGCTCTTGTCGCAACGTAATGCTCTTCAGATAAGTTAACCTGAACATTTTCATACTTGCGCTGTTTAGGCGTAAAGGCATATTTTGGTTTTGAAGGTGTGACAACACCAGACCAGCCAATAGGCTTCTCAAATGAGTAAGCTCCATTCATGTCGGTCGTGGCTAGGATCGTTCCGTCCTGATCTTTTAAAACAACTCCTGCAAGGACTACATCATTGGGTGAAGAAACAATATAGCCTGAGATCACAATAGATTCTTTCTTGGCCTTATAGTTTTGCTCAACCTGATTTGACTGAAGGTCAATGTATTCCCGTTCAACTGGGTCAAAGACATGATTGTCTTTATAGGGCCTCACGACAGCAGACCATCCATAATCTTCTTCAAAAGAATAGAAGCCGGAGGCATCTGTTGTCGCTAAGAGGTTGTCAGCATCATCTTTAAGCTGCACACCTTCAACAGGGCCTGAGCCATTGGCATATTCAATAAGCCCTGAAATGGTGTATCTTTCAAGGACAGACTTATAGTTCTTTTCAGCCTGATCAGAT
>Ga0172369_10007771_pt1 | contig 12372 bp, 10 predicted proteins | sample LakKiv25m_FD_114539 | JGI IMG/M metagenome (GOLD analysis project Ga0172369, IMG submission 114539) | Freshwater microbial communities from Kabuno Bay, South-Kivu, Congo - kab_022012_11.25m | ecosystem: Environmental > Aquatic > Freshwater > Lake | place: Democratic Republic of the Congo... | reverse complement strand
GATTGTCCGAAAAAATGCTTACTTTTATCCATTGTAGAGTGTTTGTGCAAAAACAAATCTACAACATCTTTGGAGCCGGGCCTTAGGTTCGGCTCCTTCTTAAACTTTTACCGGACAACAGTGCATCTGAAATATGTTTCATTAATGTCCGATATAGAAATTACAATACAATTATTATACCAATCATATATTTCATTCTAAATCAATGATATAATAATTATAACATGAATTTTTTGTGTTAAATATTTTGACATTTGTTATGAAAATGTCAAATAATTTTACACGTAAATTTAACCTTAACTGAAGTTTCCTTAAAAAATCATATGGGATATGTGAACTGTCACGCTTAGCAAAAACCGGCATCATTGACTACCGTGGCAGAAGGTGTCCTAACCACTATTGTTTTCAACTATCTTTATTTTCGGATTGAAATTTTAAGGAAATCCAATAGTTAATAGAAAGTCTTTTCATTCACTTCAACAAAACAAATCTGTAATTTGTTCACCTTCTTTTATTTTCAGGTGATATCCGATAATTCCGGCGTTTTCAGCTCCTTCGATATGCTGCAGGGAATCATCGATAAACAATGTTTCCGGGGCCTTCAATCCGCTCTTGTTTAAAACAAATTCAAATATTCGCACAACAGGTTTCTGTAAATGAATATTAAAAGAGAAGTATGCTTTTTCAAATAGCCGATCAAAATCCTGATAACCAAAATTATTCCTGAAATCGGAAAGATATTTTTGGTAATGAATTTCATTTGAGTTACTCAGAAGAAAAATCCTGTAAGTTTTCCTGATATCTTCCAGGAGACGGATACGTTCTAAAGGGATATCCAATAACAAAGCATTCCACGCATCATCTATCTCCTTATCCGTAACCGGTCTGGTAAAAAAACGTTTCAAAGAATTGCGGAATTCCTGAGCCGGCATTCCCCCTTTTTCCAGTCGCCTGAACAGATCATCCCGCTCTGAAATTGCATTACCGTTTTCAAACCGTTTTAATCCCATTTCAAAGAATTTTTTCTCTGTCCGTTTTATATCTATATCGCATATTACTCCGCCAAAATCAAAAATTATATTTTTGATTGACTTGATTTGAGGAATGCCGGGAATCAGTCGTGCCATTCAGAGGATATTTATCAGTGTATTTACACTTGCAAAAATGCAAAAAATTCCCTACTTTTGCGCTCTTTTATCAGTGAACTTTCTTATCAATAAAGGATTTCAGTTGATCAGGGCCCATAGCTCAGACGGTTAGAGCAGTAGACTCATAATCTATTGGTCCCAGGTTCAAGTCCTGGTGGGCCCACTCACAGGTAGAAAGGGAGTTGTTTATCAACTCCTTTTTTTATCTTTGGCGGTTGGTAAGTTTTACGGTTTCCCTGTTAATCTTTGGTAAAAGCCTTAAACGATGAGTTATAAAAATATAAAGATATTTTCAGTCGTTTTATTTCAACTGTTTATATTCGATGAGCTTATCGCACAAAAATGGGATTTCATCAAAGAGAAGGACGGAATAAAAATCTATACACGGAAGGAAGCAAACACTTCATTAAAATCATTCAGAGGGGAAGTAATACTTCACGCACAAATGAACATGGTTTGTAGTTTGATTGGAAATGTAAAAAACGTCGACTGGTGGGATAAAAATTTGCGCGAAATTAATATCCTTTCTTATGTGGAGGACAAGAATATCAAATATTATCTCATTTACGATGTTCCCTGGCCGTTTACCGACAGAGATCTTTGTGTCGAGGCTAAAATTACGACAGATCCGGTCACTGGCCGACGGATTGTATACTCTGTTCCATTACCCAATGTCATACCGGAAAAACCCGATCTGATCAGGATTAAAAATTATTGGCAGAAATGGGTCATACAACCTATGAATAACGGAAATATTCACGTCATTCTGGAAGGATTTGTGGATCCCGCAGGAAGCGTCCCTGCCTGGCTTTATAATATGGTTATTACCGAAACCCCTTTAAAAATCATAAGGGGCATCAAAGGTAGAGTTGAGGCCAAATAATTCAAAAATTTTCTTTTAAATTCATCCCGGAAAAGATTATTGTGGTCTCATAATTACCTCAATTATATTTCCCTGGGACAGAACTTTTTTTGCATAATCATGGACTGAATTAACATCCAATGCCTTGACCTTATTTTCATACCCGGTCAGATAGTCCAGATCATAAAAATAGTAATCCGTCAGAATATTATTCCACCAGTTATTTTCTTTCATGTCCTCCTGTCGCTGTTTTATAAAATATTCTTTTGCTTTTTGAAGATCAGTCTCTGAAGGGCCATTTTCAACTAATTTTTCAACCTCACGATGGACTATTCCCACAAGTTTATCTGCTTTTAAGGGATCAGTATCAAACACGACATTCATCATAAACCATGGTACCGGATTTTTATCTATGTTATACGAAATTCTTACGCTGTATGTTCCACCTTCATCCTCCCGGATTGACTCCACATAACGTAGTTCAAGTATATGACGAATGGCTGCGCCAAACAGCCTGTCATCAGCAGAATAATTACAGGTTCCATTATAGTCGATAAAAACCGAAGTACGGGGAGTCTTATTTTCACGTTTAAAATCATTGTTTAAGTGTCCTGAAGGCGCGTGTATCCCATCGTCCTTATATGTATCTTTTCTGTTTTGAACCGGCAAAGAAGCAAGATATTTTTCAATCATTTTGTGTAATTCTTCCGGATTTATTTTACCGATAAACTGGAATGTAAAATTTCCAGGATCAGAGAATCTCTGAGAATAAACAGATTTGATTTTTTCAAAGGTAATTTCATCAAGCAATTTATATGTCATTGGAATTGTTCTCCGGTTATGATCTGTCATCATCACTGTGATTGTATCACTGAATGCTTTGCGTGGTTCAGATTCGGCATTGATGTACATAGCTCTCATCTTGTCCATCCAGGTAATATAATCAGTTTCATTCCAGCGGGGATTTGTATAATACAGGTTGATCAGTTGCAATGAAGTTTCAAGATCCTTGGGAGATGTACGTACGTTGATAACATCCTGATCGCGCATTATGCCAATATTAAGATTTATTCTTTTACCGGCTAACAGTTTATTCAGATCAGTACGTGAAAAACTACTAATACCCATCTGATCCACTACCGAACCAATAACTCCTGCGACAATAACCTCATCATCTTTTAAAAGTGATTGCCCTCCAGAACCATAACCCTTGATTATCAACTCATCTTCTTTAATATCTGTTGGTTTATAAATGACCTTCATCCCGTTTGACAAGATCAACTCTGAAGTTCCCAGGATTGGATTGGCTGATGTTTTAATGATTTTCCCGGGAACCGGATCCTTTTCAATAAGCTTTTTCCCGGTGATATTGTCTATGTACGGGTCAATTTTATTCGATCTGTAGGTCGCAAGGACTTGTTGAATTTCCTGAATTGATGGAATAGTTATACCCTCTTTTTCCGGTCCTGTGATTGTAATTATTTCATTGTCATCCCGCACATATTTTTTGCTTCCGAATTTATTTCTTCAAGTGTTATGCCCGGCATTTCCGTCTTTGCGAACTGGTATTCGAACTCAATTCCAGGATTGGGATTATTGACCAGGTAGTTAGAAACGCAAGGATAAACAAGCTCCCGGTTTTTCCTTTTATCCCGGTCCAGATATCTTGACTCATAATTTCGCATAACATTTGCTTTGGCACGTTCATACTCTCCCGTTGTAAATCCAAAAAGTTTCAGCCGTTCCATTTCAATAAGAAGCGCTGAAAGCGCTCTGATTGCCTCATTATTTGCAGATGTTGCAGTTCCAGTAAAAGCATCTTTTGTCTTTGTGAATGTACGGTAATAACTATAGGCATTCAGGAATGGCGGATTCTCTGTACGGGAAATCTCATTCATCCTTTGTCCGAACATATTATTTATCAGATTTCTGATAATCTGGAGTCGCATAAAGTTTAAATTTTTATAACTGTCTTTAACGGCATTATGTTTGAAACTTACATTAACCGAGGTTGATGTAGCTTCTTTATCAGTTGCAGTTCCTATCAGTGGTTCCGTATTATCAGGAAGTGGATAAATTTCTTTCGGTAAAGGATTTTGAACCCGGGGTATAGAGTTGAAGAGCTTTTTGATGGTCGCCTCAATTTTATTTTCGTCAAAGTCACCTACGACTACTATTGCCTGAAGATCGGGGCGGTACCATTTATTATAAAAGTCGATTAAAGTTTTATAGGCAAAATGATTTATAACAGAGGTATCCCCGATCACATTACGTCTGGCATACTTCGATCCTTTATAAATTACCGGAGCCAGTTCATTATTCATACGTTCATCGGCAGACCCATACATGCGCCATTCCTCGCGGATCACCCCGCGTTCAAGATCAATTTCCCTGGGTACAAAAGAAACATAATGTGCCCAGTCGTGAAGAATAAGCAATGCAGTATCGATGATACCTTCACGTGACAGTGGTACATTTGAAAGGTTGTAAATTGTCTGTGCAATTCCGGTACCGGCATTTACGTTTGTTCCGAATTTAACCCCGATTGTAGCGAGGTAATCAAGGATTCCTTTACCCGGGAAATTCTTTGTTCCGTTAAAAGCCATGTGTTCAGTAAAATGGGCCAAACCATTTTGATCATCGTTTTCCTCAATTGCACCAACATTATTAACCAGAAAAAATTCACCTCTTCTTTCAGGGAGTTTATTTGACCTTATATAATAATGCATTCCGTTATCAAGTACGCCGGACTTTACTTTCGGATCGAGGGCAGGAATACCGTTCAGATCATAATTCTGACCGGCTGTTGAAAAGGTCAATGTTAACAATATGGTAAAGAAACCGGAGAAAGACAAAAATGTACTTTTCATATTTATTGATTTAATGTTTCTATGACTAATCTTTAAATTGTAACACTATTAACAAATTTACATGAAAAACCTTTCCAATAAATTATCACCATTTGTTAAGAAGTCATTTTCTTCACTTAGGAAAATAGTTTAGTTTTGCTCGATCGACGGTCAAACAATTTAATAATGGAATTTTTATACATAGTTATTGGCTTAGTTCTTGTTTTTGATTTCATAAACGGATTTCATGATTCAGCTAATTCGATTGCTACTGTTGTTTCAACAAAAGTCCTTGCTCCGTTTACTGCAGTTGTTTTCGCCGCATTTTTTAATTTTATTGCTTTCCTGGTCTTTAGTTTAAAAGTTGCGACTACTATTGGGAAGGGTGTTGTTAATCCCGATGTTATTAATCTTACTGTCATAGGTTCAGCCCTGATTGGTGCCATAATCTGGAATCTGTTAACCTGGTGGTGGGGACTTCCTTCAAGTTCTTCTCACACGTTGGTTGGAGGTTTAGTTGGGGCAGCAATTGCAAAAGCCGGAATTGGATCTGTAGTTATGGCGGGTGTCCTCAAGATTGTTGCATTTATTATCATCGCACCGGTACTCGGTATGGTCATATCATTCATCATATCTGCCACTGTGCTCCAAATATGCAAGAATTTCTCTCCTTCAAAGGTAGATAAGTATTTCAGGCGATTTCAATTATTGTCTGCGGCAGCGTTTAGTCTCGGACATGGGGGTAATGACGCTCAAAAGTCTATGGGAATAATCTGGGTTGCTTTGATCGTTACTGGCCATGCTACTAAACATGATCCAATAGCAGGCTGGATAATAATTTCCTGTTATACATCTATTGGTTTAGGCACTCTTTTTGGAGGATGGCGGATTGTTAAAACGATGGGACAAAAAATAACGAAACTTAAACCGTTTGAAGGATTTTGTGCTGAAAGTGCAGGAGCGTTAACTCTATTTGGCGCAACTGAATTAGGAATTCCGGTGAGCACCACTCATACCATCACCGGAGCAATCATAGGAGCCGGCGCCAGAAAGGGGGCTTCTGCGGTAAAATGGGGAGTCACCACAAAAATCTTCTGGGCGTGGATACTTACCATACCTGTCTCGGCCATGATGAGCGCCCTTGTGTTCTTTTTTTTGAATCAGGTTCTTTAATTTGAATAAAACATTAAAATAAAAACATATGAAAGTGGATTTTCTGCTGAAGTTATTTGTCCCAAAAGACACTTCATTCTTCCCTTTGTTTGAACAGGATGCAAAAATACTTATTAAAGCATCTGAACTCCTTAAACAGCTTATGGCTACGAATGCCATTGAACAACGGGAACCTATTATCAAACAGATAAAAGCTGTAGAACATGAAGGTGATGAAATAACCCACCAGATTTATAAGCAATTAAATAAATCGTTTATCACCCCATTTGACAGGGAAGATATACAGACCATAGCTTCGTCGATGGATAATGTAACTGATTATATTAATGGTACAAGCCAGCGAATTCAATTGTATAAGCCAAAAAAAATCAATCCCGTATTTATTGAATTTGCAGAAATAATTTTCCTGGCAGCAAAAGAAATTGAATTTTCCCTTATCAATCTTAAAGATGCAGGCAAAAATAAAGAAAAAATCCTGGAGGCCTGCATCAACCTGAATACCCTTTAAAACAAAGCTGACGATCTCTATCATGGCGGTATTTCACAACTTTTTGAAGAGGAAAAAGATACCATAGAACTGATAAAAAACAAAGAGATTTTTGCCACCCTCGAAAAAAGTGTCGATACCGCTGAAGACGTATCGGATATCATCAAAACGATCCTGATAAAAATGGCCTGACCGGACATATTATTTCTTATCTCAGAATTTAGGAAATATCCTTTCATTCCATTAAAATATTTCTGACTTATTTTACTATTTGTACTTCTCATTAATTCGGATTAACTTTACCAGAAGTTCTGCACATCTTTTTACACTGACTAACATTTAAAATTCAAAACGGAATAATAATTGGAATTTAATGGAATAATAATGTTGGGTTTTAACCTGAAACATTTAATTTAACAGGAAGAGACATGAAAAAGAAAAAACAAAATAATAAGGTAAAAAAAGTAAAGTATATGACTACAAAGGCCGGTCTGGCTTTGAAGAATCAGTTTTATATGGAAGCATCATGGATTATTTCTGAAATCCTTGAAAAAAGATTAAAATCTTTACTTGAGAAGATAAGCGATCAAAAACCCGGCGCAGGATTTACATTGGAACAATGTATTAAAAGAATAAAGCATATACATGTCACAGGTAAAAATCAGCAATTCAGGAATTTCTTTGAACTGCGCCTTATTGATAAAACCAGAAACTGGAAAAACCAGCGGAACACGATAGTAAAGGATATGCTTACTGTGCATGTATCAAAAGCAAGAAAGGAAAAACTGGCAATGGACGGCATTCGTCTGTCAAAAGAATGGAACAAGGCGCTGAAACCCTTCAAATCCGAGCTTTTAAAAACTGTGCCCGAAGTCCCTGATGAAATCAGCAGCGAAAATTAATCAGAAAATGAATAAAAAAGAAACGGGTGAGTTCATTTTCAGGTTTTACCGGAAACGTGCGACTTCCTTTCTGGCAAATCTTTATAAAGCAAGCATAACCGGAGATGATGAGGATATTCATAAAGCGAGGGTTGATGTAAAAAAAATTATCGCTCTTTTCCGGCTTTTCGAAATGATTTTACCCAATGTGTTTCAGAAGGATGATCATTATTATCTTTTTCAAAAACTTTTCAGCATAACCGGAAAGATCAGGGAATCACAGGTAAATGTTTTACTTTTAGGCGATTACTTTAAGGGTGATCCGGAGACCAACAAATACAAGAGTTTTATAAAAGCGGAAGTTACGCGACTTACAAGACAGTTTCTGTTAACCGTTCAGAAGGTCGAAGACAGGAATCTTAAAAAAACAGAGATCGAAATCAGAAGGTTAGGAGCAAAGATAGGTCAAAAAAAATTTATTTCTGTTGCATATAAATTTATCCTGAAAAAGGCATTAAAAACAAAGAAAATATTGATCGAGAAAAAATCACCCGAATATCTTCATAAGGACAGACAAAATCTTAAGGCAATTGGGGCTATTGCAGCATTATCGAAAACCATAAAAAGAGATAAAAAACTTGATCATATTTTACATGATTTGACAAACCTTGAAGTTTTGATTGGAAAATGGCACGACAAACAAGTTTTTATCAGATCGATTAATGCTTTTATTAAGAAAAAGGGAAAAATTCAGAAAACAGGATTCCCCTTGATGAAAGGATTAAAAAACCAGATGATTGAGGACTGTAATATTCTGCAAAAAAAAATCACCCCTGAACTGAAACAACTTCTTACCACAATTCTGGATAGTCAAAAAATAAACATTACTGAGCCTCAAACAGAAAAAAATGGTGGAGCTGAATAAACAAATCAAATTCCTGTTTTTTATCCCCCTCGTTGTTATAATATCAGTGGTTGGACAATGTAATGCTATACGAAACTCCGACAGTCTGGAATTCCTTATAAGAAATACTAAAGGAATCCAAAAGGTTCAAATTTTTCTTCAATTATCAAAATTAGTTTCGGATACCTCTCCTTCTGCTGGTTTTATTTTTGCCTGTGATGCATTGAAAGAATCAACCCAAATTAATCATCCCAAAGGAAAGGCCGATGCACGGATGCTTATCGGTGATTATTTTAAAGGACAAAGAAAATATCTTCTGTCTCTTGAATTCTACTTAGGTTGTTTAAAGATATACACAAACTTAAATGACCTGGAAGGGGTCTTATGCGCATATCAGGCGATAGGATCATTATCAACGCTTTTAAGAGATGAAAAGAATGCAATAATTTATTTTCAGAAAGGACTTGCCCTCGCTAATTCATATCATAAATTAAGCTGGACAGGCATTTTTATATACGAGCTTGGCAGGATTGAACAAAACAAAGGTAATCTTGCAAAAGCGCTGGAACAATACAAAAAGTCTTTAACAATATTTCAACAGACAGGGAACAAGAAGTTGGCATTAAGTGTTTATATTTCAATTGGAAGTATTTATCTGGACCAGGCCAGATATGATGATGCTATTGTATTTTACAACCAACTTCTGAATCTCAATGAACCATCAATCCTGCTACAACTAGGTTCAATTTATACCTCACTTGCTCATGCCTATGAGCAGAAAGGGCTATATCAAAAAGCAATTTCTTACAATTTTCAGGCATTGAATATCCGTAAAAAGCTTGGACAAATTGAAGTCTGCAACAGCTCCATTATAAATATTGCGGGGGACTATTTTTTTCTGAATAAAATCGATTCGGCATGGGAATATATGAATGATGGATTGAAAAAGGCAAAAGCAAATAACCGGTCTTATCTTCTTGAAAACGGATACAGAAATCTTTACAAATATTTTTTCTCCCGCAATGATTTAAAAAATGCACTTTTTTACTATCAGAAATTCGCGGCAATTGGCGACAGCATCATCATCGATAAAAATAAAGGAGATATTGCTATCCTGGAAGTGAATCAACGTATTCAAAGTATTGAAGAAGGAAATTCGATTTTAGCGCAGGAAAATGAAATTCAATTGCTAAGCCTGAAAAATCAGCGTTTCCAGATTATATTTCTTCAGGTTATCCTTAGCCTTGCTTCTATAATGATCATTTCTTCTTTTTTCCAATACATAAGGAACATCAGAGCTAAAAAAGAAATACAGCAGATTTATGGACGGATGTCAAAAGAAGTAACAGAACTTGAAGTAGCCAACAAGTTAATAAGAGAGCAGGAATGGCAATATCGGTTTTTAGCTGAAAACTCTGTTGATTTTATTACGAGGTTTGATAAAAACATGAACCGTATTTATGCTTCTCCGGCTTCGGTTCGTGTTTATGGCTATACACCTGAAGAGATTCTTCAGAAAACAACATATGACCTTACCCATCATGACTTTTATGATTATGCAATAAAGGAATATCAGAAGATGCTTTCAGAAAAAAAATCCAGACAGCTCATTTATCTTGCTCTCAGGAAAAGCGGGGAAATATTTTGGATAGAAAGTGTTTTGAATCCTGTTTTCAATAATAAAAGCGGGGAATTGGAAGAGGTAGTAGAAGTTACGAGAGACATTCAGGAAAGAAAAATTAAAGAAATGGAAATCATGGAAGGGACAAAACAAAAAGAGAACCTCCTAAAGGAGATTCATCATCGTGTAAAAAACAATTTTGCTATTCTGGTAAGCCTTATAAATATGCAGAAAGACCAGACGAAAATCCCTGAATTCATTCAATCATTGACTGATCTTCAGTTGAGAATCCGCACAATGGCCCTGGTACATGAAATGCTTTACCGGTCAAAAGATTTTGAGAACATTTCATTCCGCGAATAATTAAAATCACTCTCTGCGGTAATAACCGGAACCTTTAACAGGCGGGATATACGTTTGAGTTTTGATGTTCAGGATATTACTATGGATATTGAGGCTGCAATACCTCTCGGTTTGATTATAAATGAAATTCTAAGTAATGCATACAAACATGCCTTCCCGGATAACCGTCCCGGTTCAATACTGATCAGTTTAAAGGAACAAGCAGATGATTCTGAGCTATGCCTTATTGTATGCGACGACGGCATTGGGTTACCCAAAAGTTTTGACCTGGAACAATGTAAAACCATGGGTATTCAAATCGTGATAATTCTCGTAAAACAAATTGAAGGAAAATTGACTATTATCTGCGAACAAGGAACCACGGTCAAAATCATTTTTTCAAGAGCCTAATAACCAGGCAAATACATTCTTTTCTTAACAATTATTTAACACAAACGTAATCTTAAGTTAACATTACCATTTAGGGTAAGGGATACCTTTGCGGGAAATTTAAAACTAAACCTGTGAAGACACTTACAAATTCATTGCTATCAATTGGATTGATAACCTCAATCATGTTCAATGCGGTTAAATCGAACGCTCAGGTAATGCAGGATACATTAAAGGACCAGGTAGTTACTCTTCGAGACCGAATTGCCGGAATTGAAGAAAGAGTGGCAACGGCCGAAAGTGACCTGTCAAAACTAACCAGGATTAAGTTATCGGGTTATATTCAGGCTCAATTTCAACGCTTCGAGAATCCATCCGTTTATCCGAATAACACATTTTCATTGCGCAGGGTAAGAATCAAATTTCAATATGAGCCTGTTAATGGAGTGGTGTTCGTTCTGCAGCCCGACTTTTCTCCGGGAAGTATTACCCTTAAAGACGCATATGCACGTATGAATGAACCCTGGCTGAAGACCTTCTCACTTTGGGCTGGTCAGTTTAACCGTCCTGACTACGAAGTTGAATACTCCTCAAGTAGCCGTGAAGTTCCGGAACGATCTGCAGTTATCCGTGCCCTGTATCCCGGGGAACGTGCCATTGGAGCTAAACTGGAAATCGCGCCACCTGCCACAACGTTAAAAGTCCAGTTAGCTGTCTTCAACGGAAATGATGGGATGACAATCAATTCAAAAGTTTATGATGCTTCAACCCAGAAATGGAATAATCTGAATATCAATCCAACAAATAAGGATTTTGACAACTACAAAGATGTCATGGCCCGGATAACCTATGGTTTTAAATTGGGAAACTGGGGGGGATTGAATATCGGAGTTAATGGATACTATGGGTTCCTTAAATCGAATTCGACCGATCTGCTCAATTCCGATTATACATATAATAAAACTTTAAAAATCGGCGATGCATTGAAAAGAAATTGGATCGGCGCTGAGGCACAGGTATATATTGATCTGTGGGGTGGCCTGACCCTTAAAGGTGAATATATTTTCGGTAAGAATGATTATCCGGGTTATGTCTCGGATCCATATAATGTATTCTCAAATTCTTCTGCCTTCAATAGTGAAAGCGATACCCTGACCCTGACCAATCTCAAAACGACAACGACTCAGCAATCACCCGGGATTATCAGGAACTTCATGGGATACTACATATATTTTATTAAGAATATTGGGAAACGGAATCAGTTTGCAGTTCGCTGGGATTATTACGACCCGAATACTAAACTGTCAGCAGATCAGATTGGAGTTACCGGGTGGGATGCCAAAGTTCCCGATGTCATCAATAATGAACGTCAATATGCAGGGACAGATCCTGTGATTTGTACTAACAATCAAACCAGAACAATTGTCAACAATAGTCTGAAAAGTGGTATTCCGGATATTGCATATGGAACAATTACACTAGCCTGGAGCTATTTCTTTGATGGCAACATCAAATTTATGCTGGCATATGAAATACCGATCAATGAAAAAGTTACACAGAACGATAAAGGGGTAGGTAATGTCACCTCGAAATATACAATTAATGGCGAACCGGGTGTTCTGGACTACAGCACCGTTTTTCCACAGAATATTCTGACATTACGGATGCAGGTGAAATTTTAAAATTAATCCGGAGAGAGTATAAAAATTAATAAT
>Ga0172369_10007770_pt1 | contig 12372 bp, 9 predicted proteins | sample LakKiv25m_FD_114539 | JGI IMG/M metagenome (GOLD analysis project Ga0172369, IMG submission 114539) | Freshwater microbial communities from Kabuno Bay, South-Kivu, Congo - kab_022012_11.25m | ecosystem: Environmental > Aquatic > Freshwater > Lake | place: Democratic Republic of the Congo... | reverse complement strand
CGGGCGGCGGGAATCTCCCCCGCCTTGAGCTGCCCGGCCATCTGCCGGAGCTGCTCCAGCTCATCCAGCAAGGTGGCAGGCAGGCGATATAGACTCGGTATGGCAACCATGCAGTCTCCTTTATTCTAGTGGCAGTGGCGGGTGGCGAGTGGCGAGTGGATATGGAACTGAGAAGCTTTCCTGGGACATTTCCAGCTAGCAATATTCGGCCACTCGCCACTCGCCACTCACCACTCGCCACTACCCCGGCAGTCCTTCATCTCCCAATATGTCGGTGAAAAAGCTGGCGTATTTGAAGCCGCTGTCGGGCGAGATGCCGACGGCGAGGCTATCCGCTTCACGCTCGAGCTCGTTGATAGCGTGCACGATGGCGCCGGTGGAGGGGCCGACGATCAGGCCCTCTTCCCGGAAGAGGCGCTTCGTCATGCCGTAGGCGGATTCGTCGTCCACGCGGATTACCTGGTCGATCAGGCTCATGTCGAGGATGCCCGGCTGCTTCGATTCGGTCATATTCTTCATGCCGGGAATGCGGTGGCCCTTGTTCGGCTCGATGGCGATCACCCGGATGTCCGGATTCTGCTCTTTCAGGTACTTGGCCACGCCGGTGATGGTGCCGCAGGTGCCGAAACCGGCCAGGAAGTATTTCACCTTACCTTCCGTCTGCGCCCAGATCTCCGGGCCGGTGGTCTCGTAGTGGGCCTTCACGTTGTCTGGATTTTCATACTGGTTGGGCATGACATACTGGTCGCGGGTTGCCTCGCTGTCCACAAAGGAGTGCGCGAGCGCGATGGCGCCGTCCTTGGGGTGGTTGATCGGGCAGAGATCGTCCGGCGTCGGCCATACTTCCGCGCCCAGCATGCGCAACAGCGTCTTCTTCTCCTCCGGCACGCCGTCGGGGATGGTCACCGTGATTTTGATGCCCATCAGCGCCGCCAGCGCGGCCAGCGCGATACCGGTGTTGCCGCTGGTCGGCTCGACCAACTGCCTGCCGTCGAGTTCGCCGCGCTCGGCCAGCCCCCTGAGCAGGAACAGGGCGGTGCGGTCCTTGATGGAGCCGAAGGGATTGAACCACTCCAGCTTCAGGTAGACGGGCGCCGCGGTCCGCGTCACCCGGTTCAGCCGCAGCAGCGGCGTCGGGTTGTCCACGCTGCCGATCAAATCCCGTATGTCGTCGAACCGCCGCAGGCGAGATAGCGCGGTGCTCTCCTTGAATTCAACAGGTATTGCCATAATAATAATTATTCCCGATTATTCCGATAAGAATACATTAGTATAGCACTGAATTGTGAAACACACAAGAGAGATTGAATTGTCGGGAGGACAAAATTATATGGATTTTTTCACTAACTGTAAAACGGCGCCCGCTGTGTTACAATAAGGCAGGCGGCAGCTATGGCGAGGAAGCGGGTCACTGTTGAGCTGGAAGAAGTAGAAACTCTGTTCGGCAAGCTGGTCGAGAAGCTTCGAACCGGCAGGGACTTTCGCTTGTAAATCGAATAACGTTCACAGACATGGGCTAATCCCTATTCCCTAATCCCTTGTCCTTGAAGGAGCCCGACATGACCACACCTGCCGACCGCCCGGCCGCCATCGCGCCCGGCGACCTGTGCCGCGAGCGCTTTCGCCAGATTCATCTGGATTTCCATACCTCGCCGCACATCCCCGACGTGGGCGCCGAATTCGACGCCGAGGAGTTCGCCGCCACACTGGCCGACGCCCGTGTGAACTGGGTGACGCTGTTCGGCAAGTGCCATCACGGCATGAGCTACTACCCGACGAAGGTGGGCGTGGTGCACCCCTCGCTGAAGGTTGATTTGCTGGGCGGGCAGATCGAGGCGTGCCGGCGCTACGGCATCGTCACCCCCGTCTACATCAGCGCGCGCGTGGACCAGCACATGGCGGAGACGCAACCCGGCCTCATCGGCTGGAAGGCCGGCGAGACCATGAACCACTGGGCGGACGAGAAGGGCGCGGGCTGGTACAACCTCTGCATGAACCATTCCGAATACGTGGATTACCTGATCGCGCAGGCGGAAGAGGTGATCGAGCTCTACGATCCCGAGGGCTTCTTCTTCGACATGTGCTACTACATCAACTGCGTGTGCCCGGCCTGCAACGCGCGCATCCGCAAGGCCGGCGGCACCATCGACGATCCCGCTGCCGTGCAGCGCAAAGAGTATGAGGTGACGCGTGAATACACGCAGCGCATCGCCGCCGCCGTGCGCGCGCTGAAGCCCAACGCCACGCTGTTCTTCAACGGCCGCGTCTCGCCCGCCATCGGCCGCGAGTTGGACGTCTTCACCCACCTGGAGATCGAGTCGCTGCCCACCGGCGGCTGGGGCTACCAGTTCTTCCCCTTCCACGTCCGCTACGCCCGCACGCTGGGCCACCCCACGCAGGGGATGACCGCGCGCTTCCACAAGGGCTGGGCGGACTTCGGCGGGCTGAAGACCGCGGCGCAGTTCGAGTATGAAGCCGGGCTGCTGCTCGCCTCCGGCTCGGTGATGAACGTGGGCGACCAGTTGCACCCGCGCGGGCGGCTGGACCGGGCGGTGTATAAGACCATCGGCGACGCCTTCCGCCACGTCGAGGCGCGCGAGCCCTGGTGCCGCAACGCGGAGCCGGTGGCGGAGCTGGCGGTGCTGCTGCTGAACGAGAAGCCGGAGATGGAGCCGGCGCCCACCCCCGGCGCGGAAGGCGCGACGGCCATGCTGCTGGAGATGAAGGCCCAGTTCGACATCGCGCTGCCGGACGGCGATTGGGGCAAATACCGTGCGCTGATCCTCGCCGATGTCGGACCCATCGACGATGCGCTGCAGGCGAAACTGTCGGGGTACCTGGCAAACGGCGGCAGCCTGATCGTCAGCCACGAAGCCACCCTCGACCCGGCGACGAAACAGTTCCGCTGCCCGGGGCTGCCGGTGGAATACGTCGAGCCCTTCCCCTTCAACCCATGCTACGCGCGGCCCGGCGCGGAGATCGGCGCGGGCCTGCCCGACGCCGAGTTCGACTACGTGCTCTATGACGGCGCCAGCGCGGTGCAGGCGCATCCGGGAGCGAGCAGTTACGGCAACCTGTGCGCCAGCTATTTCAACCGCACCGCCGAACATTTCTGCTCACACCGCCAGACCCCGGTGGATCAGGTAACCGAATATCCGCTGGTAGTGCGGCAGGGGCGGGTAGTCTACATCGCCGCGCCGCTTTTCTCCGGCTACCGCCGGCACAACTACCCGGCGTATAAGGCAATGTTCAAGAACATCTTGCGGTTGATGCTGCCCGACCCGCTGCTGAAGGCGCGCGCGCCCGGCTCGATGGAAATTTCGCTCACCGAGCAGGCCGCGGAGCACCGGCTGATCGCCCACCTGGTCAACTACCAGCCGCAGCGCCGCCAGGGCGACATCGAATACATCGACGACGCCTGGCCGCTGCATAATATCGGCCTGTCGCTGCGCGCCGACCGAATCCCCCGCGAGGTGTATCTGGCCCCTTCCGGCGAAAAGTTGGAGTTCGAGATCAAGGAAGGATACATTAACACAACGGTGCCGGAGATGCTGATGCACGGGATGGTGGTGTATCAATTCTAATCCAGCAGAGCCGGAAACAAAGAACGAATCCCTGCTTAAAGCCAGGTTTATAGTTTATGGTTTATGTTTGCCTTTGATTCCTGGCAGAGCCTGGAATTCTCTACACCGTATTCAGGATGTCAAGCTCTGCCAGGAATCCAGAGCTAAACCATAAACCATAAACCAACATGGGCTTTGCCCGCAACCCAATAACTTGTTTTTCATCGCAGTTCCTGCGATTTAAGGTACTAACGGTTTTCAAAACGAGCCAATGATCCGCTCACCCTCTTTTCGCCAGGCGATCGGTTTTCCCACCGTCGCGTCGAGCATCGAGAGGGGAACGAGCACCTGCCCGCTTTTGATATCGACCGGCGCGGCGATCTTCACCGCCTTGCCGTCGCACGTAACTTCGGACTCGCCGGCGGTCAGGCTGATGGCCTTGCCCAGCAGCGTCACCGTGGCCGTGTTCGCCTTTATCTTCACGCGCGCCTGCGGATCGAGGATGGCGGCGACATATTTCAACGATGTCTGGTAGTCGTTATTCCCGCCGAGCTGTTTAGCCGGAATTTCTCGCGGCACCCCTTCCTTTATGATCCCCAACACCATGCTCTGCTTACCCCATAACGTATTTCCGATATTCCGTTCATCCCAGGAGGCTTGAATCGGCTGATGTAATTCATCCGAACCAAGAGGAATGAAGGTCACGGGAACTAATTTACCTTCACAGTATTTTGCGATTTTATTTGCAGTTAACTCAATGAGGGTTGTCAATTCATCATCGATCCCCTCTCTTCTATAAATAAAAATATCGCAGATGATGTTATCTTTCACATAAATATATCTGCCACGCCTGCCCCAGGCTTTATCGATAAGATCGGTATACTTCTCACCTGGAATCGTCTCTGGTACTACTTCGGAATTGGTCAGTGCCTGCCTTTTTGCAATATCGATTGCTTCAGCAGGTGTTTTAGCAATAGCATAGGCAATATTAATCGATGATTCTGAGGTCATATAGTTGCCATTTTTACGCATTTGTCCATCAAACATCATCTCAACTTTATCTACACTATCTAAAGAATCAAATGAAATACGTACATTTTTTCCGATGTGAAAATCAGATAATACGCATTCCAGCGGAAGTTCATCAGGCGTGAGTAATAGCATAGTAATTATCGAAATCGTCGCATGCACAGTTTGGTTGTTCGTGTGTTGAGGTTGTGTTGTGTATTCTGCGGTTGTCTTTATGGTTTGTTGTTGTATTGTCTGGTGTTGCACTTGCGTGACCGGATGGCTCGGGCTTGTGGTGTTGGTTTCGCCGGGTGACGATAGGCGTTCGTGGTTTGGCGTTGCGGCGGTTGTGCCGTTGTCGTGTTCCGTAGATTTATGCCGGTTGGCGCTAAGGGAGAACACGATGACGCCGGCAACAAGGGGTACAAGCACCAGCCCGGTGATTATCCAGCGCTTTTTCATGGCTTTCACTCCTTTGCTAACTATTATACGTATTAACAAGGCAATTCGTTACCGGGCGAGCAAATTTTTTCAGGCTGCTCCTATAGTGAAATTTCGGATATTGCGCCGTAATTTACGACAAACGGCATGGCCGCAAGCCGATTCCTTCGCCTCCGTGCGGGGTATACCTTAAATTGTTGCGCTGTTCGTTCGTTTTGCCTTACATAGTTGGCGATTTTCCGCCTGATGGTGGAATGGGCGGAAGGAACGGGAAACGGCGGGGCGAACATTGCTGGCGGCGCGGGTTGCCGCGCGCCGCGAAGAGGTGACGGATGATCTCACATCGGCTGGTGGGCATGCTGGTTTGCGCGTTGTGGCTGTCGGCGTTTTCCGCGCCGGGCCGGGCGGAGGACGCGCCTGCCGTGCCTACGGAGAAGGAGACGGTATACACGGATGCCTACGGCACCGTAACGCAATTGTACCGCGACAGTGCGACGGAGGCCGACCTGGGCATGCCGGTCTGGCAGGACGGAGAGTTATTGAGTTCCGGCGTGTTTCGCGTGCGCGACAGGAAAGATCGCGACATGCTGCGCTATGCTTACGCGCGTTTCAGCGCCGCGCAAGGCATGGAAGAGGTTGCCGCGTTTTACCTGCGGGCGCTGGGCAAAGGTGCGCGCCGCGATACGGACAAGGACACCGGCGAGGTGACGGTATTCATCGGCGACAAGGAGAACAGCCGGGTCGTCACCATCAGCCCGAAGAACGGCAACAGTCTGCTGCTGCTGGAGCACATCGAGCATTACACCATTCCGCCGCGCGTATATACCGAGCAGGAGAAGCAGGTTAAGCGCGTGGTGGAGGAGATTTCGCGCGCTTATCGCGAGGCCCGGCGTGTCTCCTATACCATGGAGCAGCAGGTCGAAACCGATCCGCCGGCGGAGAAACCCGCGCCGGCGCTCACCTGGAAGCTGGATTTCCGCCGTCCGCGCCAATTCAGCCTCAGCGTTAGCGCGATGGGGATGGTCGGGCTGGAGATCGCGACGCAAGGCGACAAGCTGGTCATTTCCCGGCCCGGCGAGGAAGCGGTCGAGCGCCAGATCGGGCCCGTGCTGGCTTCGAGCAACGTGCCCGAGCTGCGCAACGATCCCATCGCCCGCCTGCTGTTCGGCGATGCGCTGATCTCCGAGCAGGTCGATTCGCTGGCATTGCTGCCCGTTGGCGACATTCCGCTCGATCGGGAAGTCGAAGCAGTGCTGACTTACCCCGAAGATAAGGCCGTGCTGCACCTGCGGATCGACCGGCAACGGGGCGTAATCACGCGCGTGACGACAGTCGTCCGGCAGGAAGAGGGCGAGACGCGCGTGATCAGATCTTATACGGACACGGTGCTGGAACCCGAGCCGGATGCAAACGCCGCTGCTTTGCCATGATTTCGCCGGACGCCGAGCGACATTATCGGGTCAATTTTCGCGCTTGGACGGTGGAAACATCGTTGTGGATGTTTGCCACCTCGCTGATCGACAGCACCACGGTGCTGCCGGTACTGGTCGAATCCCTCTCGGGCTCCGCATTCCTCGCCAGCCTGCTGCTCAGCATCCGTTATGCCGGCCAGGGATTGCCGCAGCTCATCGCCGCCAGCCTGATTTCGGGCCGGCGCCTGCGTAAAGCGTTTTACTTCCGGGTGGCTATTCCCGGACGGCTGCTGCTGATATGCCCGGCGGTCGTGCTGCTGCTCGGTATCGATAATCCTTCAATCGCGGTGACCGCCATCATCGGCGCTTACTTCGCCTTCTGGATCAGCGAAGGATTCTCCATCGTGCCGTGGGTCGATATGGTAGGGAAAACGGTTCCCGCCAACCGGCGTGGCCTGCTGTTCGCCGTTATGCATATCATCGGGGGCATCATGGGTATCACCGCGGGCCTGTTCGTGCGGCAGATTCTACGGAATCCGGGCATGCCTTTTCCAAGCGGATACGGTGTGCTCTTCGCCATCGCGCTGATTGCGATCGCCATCTCGACGGCGGCGGTAGCCTTCCTGCGCGAGCCGCCCAGCCCGCCCAATGAAGAGCATTATTCGACGCTGGCGCTGATCAGGGATATCCCCAATCTGCTGCGATCCTTCACGCAGTTCCGCCTGCTCGTTTTCCTGCAGGCGCTGTTCGGCTTCGCTTTTCTGGCGGCGCCGTTGTATATTCTATATGCCTCCGGCTGGCTGCAACGCGCGCCCGGCGGCGGGCAATCGCTGGGCGTCGGCTTTTTTCTCGCTGTCCAGACCGCGGGGCTGATCGCCGGCAATGCCGCATGGGGACACCTGGCGGATCGCTATGGGAGCCGGTTGCTGCTGCGCGCGCTCTCCCTCACCCACGTGCTGGCGCCGTTATTGGCCGCGGGCGCCGGCCTGATCGTCCGCGATGCGCCGGCCTGGGTGATCTACCTGGCCTTCGCGCCCACCTTCTTCAGCTTCGGCGCGCTGGGCACCGGAACCTGGATGGCGATCACCAATTTCCTGCTGGATATCGCGCCGGAACACGACCGGCCCGCCTATATCGCCGTCACCAATGCGTTGAATATTCCGGCGATCATCCTGCCGATGGCCGGAGGATTGCTGCTGCGCTTCATCGGATTTCAGTGGATATTCCTCATCGCGGCTTTATTCCTCATCTGCGCATTTTTCATGTCGGGTAAGCTGGTCGAACCGCGTCCATCACGCTCCCATCCCCATTCGCCGCAGTATCAGGACGTGGAAGAATATCACCCGCGCGAGAGGGAGACGTGATACAATAGGAGACATTTGGAGTTCGAAGATCGGAGTTCTATGTTTGTAGTTCGAACTGTCGAATTAGGAGTTTAGCAGTTTAAGGCTCTGATTTTTGATAGTTGTTGTTACAGCCAGGCTAGTGACTGGCGGCAGTTTTATGCGGTAAAATAATAGTACCTTTCGGGTTAAAAAACCTCGAGAGAAAAAAAATTTGGGGATCATGATATTGCCCAATCAGGTAAGGTGAGTCCGGTGGTTGAGTAGGCAGGTAAGCTGAACGGTTCTTTCCACAGCTATTTTACCGTATCGAAACCACCTCCGCGGCGGTACTCCGCCGCATGAGAGGTAAGCCTTATTGAAAACCTGAATTGTTGGGTTATGGGTAATATAGGGCAAGGTATAATGACACTCGATCTGGCACCCGGCACGACCGTGATTCTCGATGGGCAGTGTTACAGCGTGGAAGAGAGTTCCTCCTTTCACGAGGTGGATTTCCGTCTCGACATGGTACGTCTACTCGGTTCCAGCCCGGCGCACGAACGCTGGCTGCTGGCCTTGCAGACCGAGCCTCATCTGATGCTGCTGCGGCGTCTGGAACACGATTGGCTGACCCCGCTGCGCAGCGGATTCGTGCATGAACGCGAGCTTTTCATTCCCGTCATACGCGGCGCGGCTCATCGGGTTCGCCGTGTTCGCGGCGGGAACCGCTCGAAGGGGCGGTTGGACTACTCCCTGTTCCGTTCCAACACGGGCCGCGTCATTCTGACCATAGGTGAAAATGAGGAAGTGGAAGCATGGCTAGGCATCACGCTGCCATCCGGGGCCGTGGAATTTCCGGGGCATGTGGCATAGCGCATACAGATCACCCGGAAAAGGTCTAATTAGCTTGGTTTCCGGGAATATATGTCAAAGACCGAAAGTACCTTTAGGGTTTGCCTTTTTACCTGAACCGGACGGAATATTACATTGAAGTTAATTAAAAAACGGGTGTTCCTATTTAGAATGGTGTGCTATAATGTGTCGCCTTAGGGGGATTCCCCGTGTTATGAGGAGGATGCGTATTGGCGAAGTACTATAAACATCTGCTCGTGCTGTTCGCCGTGTTGCTGCTGGGATTCTATCTGTTCCAGAACAGCCATAAAAACGGCGGCACGGAAGATTTAACCACGTCGACCTTTATCACTAAGCTGGAGCAAGGCGAAATATCGAGCGTGGATATTCAAGGCACCCAGCTTTCAGGCGAGTTTCGCCGGGTCAGGGGCGACGAGAAAGAGAAGCGTTATGCCACCCACTGGGTCAGCGATCAGCAGTCCCTGATTAAGGTGCTGCAGGACGCGCGCATCAAGTTGCAAGCGGAAAAGCTCACCCTGGACTTCAACGTCAAACAGGGGAAGATTTCCGAAACCGCGCTGTGGAACGCACTCAGCATCGTGCTGATGATGGCGCTGTTCATCGGTTTCTGGGTATTCATCATGCGCCAGGCACAGAGCGGCGGCAACCAGGCGATGTCCTTCGGCCGCAGCCGCGCCAAACGCATGAACAGCGCCTCGCAGCGCGTCACTTTCGACGACGTGGCGGGGGTGGAGGAAGCGAAGACCGAGCTGGTCGAAATCGTCGATTTCCTGAAGAATCCGAAAAAATATTCCGCGCTGGGCGCGCGAATTCCGAAAGGCGTGCTGCTGCTGGGCCCTCCGGGCTCCGGCAAGACGCTGCTCGCTCGCGCGGTGGCCGGTGAGGCGGGGGTGCCGTTCTTCCACATCAGCGGTTCGGACTTCGTGGAGATGTTCGTGGGCGTAGGCGCCAGCCGCGTGCGCGACCTGTTCGAGCAGGCGAAGGCGCATAAGCCGTGCATCATCTTCATCGACGAAATCGACGCGGTGGGGCGGCAGCGCTTTGCCGGCGTCGGCGGCGGGCATGACGAGCGCGAACAGACGCTGAACCAGTTGCTGGTGGAGATGGACGGCTTCGACGCCAACAGCGGCGTAATCCTGATCGCCGCTACCAACCGGCCCGACGTGCTCGATCCGGCGCTGCTGCGCCCGGGCCGTTTCGACCGGCGCGTGACGGTAGACCATGCCGACGTGAAGGGGCGCCAGGCTATCCTGGAGGTTCACGCCAAAGGCAAGCCGGTGTCGGATGACGTCGCGCTGGACGTGCTGGCCCGCCGCACGCCGGGATTCTCCGGCGCTGACCTGGCCAACATGCTCAACGAGGCCGCGCTGCTGGCGGCGCGCGAAGGCAAGATGCGCATTGAGATGCTCGACATGGAAAATGCCATCGACCGCGTGATCGCCGGTCCGGAGCGCAAGAGCCGGCTCATCTCCGATAAGGAGAAGACAATCATCGCTTATCACGAGATCGGCCACGCGCTGCTGGCGGAATTACTGCCGAATGCGGACCCGCTGCACAAGGTCTCCATCTTGCCGCGCGGCCAGGCGCTGGGGTACACCCTGAGCCTGCCGGAGGAGGATAAGTACCTGACTTCGCGCAGCGAGCTGATGGACGACATCACCGTGCTGCTGGGCGGCCGCGCGGCGGAAGAGCTGGCGTTCAGCGAAGTCACCACCGGGGCGCACAACGACCTGGAGCGCGCCACGTCGCTGGCCCGCGCGATGGTGATGGATTTCGGTATGAGCGAAACACTCGGCCCGCGCGTGCTGGGCAAGCGGCAGTCGCAGGTCTTCCTGGGCCGCGATATGATGGAAGATCGCGATTATTCGGAGCAGACCGCGGAGCGCATCGATGACGAAGTGCATCGCATCGTGGACGAATGCTACGATCGCGCCAAGAATATCTTGCGTAAGCATACCGAGCAGACGAAGGAGATCGTCGTCACGCTGCGCGAGAAGGAAAGCCTCACCTGCAGCGAAGTGAGGGAGATCCTCTATCGCGACCGGGGCGAGGTCCAGCCTGAAACGATCGCCGCCACGGCGTAAGCTTCGGCTAATGCGCAACATGGAAACGCGGGGATACGGCAACGTATCCCCGCGTTTTTTACCGTAAAGGCACGAAGAAACAAAGAGTTCTTATATTCTTCGTGCCTTTGATCCTTTGTGTCTTTGTGTGAAAATATTTTGTGGTTCGTGTAACATTTCACCCCGCTCATCCGTACTAAGTATTGGTAGCCACTCGAGGGAAGCGAATGACCAGGACGGAGACAAGGAGTTCAGCGCGCGAAGGGACGGCGCGCGCAGGCGTGGGATGCGATTATGGATTCACTCTCCCTCGAGGGGCTGCGGACCCAGGCCGTATTCCTCCGCCACCTCGGTCAGCGCAGCGAGATTCTCCAGCGGCGTGCCGGGGCAGACATTCGCCCCGTCGCCCAGCAGTAGGCCGCCTGGCGGCGCCAGCGCCGCCAGGCAGGCATGCGCTTCCGTCTTCACCTCCGCCTTGCTGCCGTTCAGCATGAGCATCGGGTTGATGTTCCCCCATAACAGCGCCTTGCCGCCCAGGTTTTTCGCGGCGACCCGCGGTGGCACGACGTAGCCGAACAGATCCAGGCTGCTGATGCGCGCCTCCTCCAGCAGCACGCGGTGCAGGTGCGCGCTGTCCCCGCACATGTGCATGCCGCGGCCATGGCGCAGCCCGGCGCCCAGCGTATCATAGAGCCGCAGATCGTACGGCAGCGCGAATTCCCGGTAGCTGTCCGCCGACATGATCGTCACCGTATCCTCGGCAATCCCGAAGCCGCCGCGGGGACGGGGGTCGATAGTGCGGAAATACTGATCTGCCCGGATCATCGCCGTGGTGATCTTGTCGAGAAAACGGCGGCACGCCTCCGGATATTCCACCTGCCACCAGTAAAAGTCTGTCCCCACCAGGTCCACCGCCGTCATGTGCGGGCCGATGCCGCTGATGCCGAGTAGTCCCACGTTTACCGGCGCTTCGACGCCGTTGAAGGTGAGGCGCGTCTCCGCCGCCAATTCCTTCATGCGCAGCCACCACTCCGTCATGCGACCCCACAGGCCGGCGGTGGGCGGGGGAATCTCGAAGCGCTCCATCTGCTCGACGGTGTGGATGGTGGGCCGCGACTGCAGCGTCTCGTTCTCCGGCCAGACGATCTCCGCCCCCATGGCATCGGCTTCGATCACATTATCGAAATAGGGGTGAACATTGACCGCCGGACCGGTGCAGAAGATATCTTCTGGTATATTTTCGATGCGATATTTGGCGAATTGCAATTGCCAGTAAAACTGCGTCTCCGCGTCGGTAAAAAAGTCGCAATAACGCAGCTCGAACAGCGGCGCAAAATAGCGCGGTACCAGGCAGAAGCCCACCGGCACGCGGTCCGTATACTTAAATTGCGCGCGAGCTTCCAGCCGCTGGCGACTGGCCTCCATCTTTTCCGGCGGATAATCAATATTAAGTAAAAAACGCATGTCATCTCCTGGGATCGCAGGCGTCCCGCACCTGCCCTCTTTCGGTGTTGGGTGTTGGGGATTGGGTGTTGGTTTTTGAATCAGGTGACCAGCACCAAAAGCAGGCGCGGGACGCCTGCCATCCCAGGGTTTACCCCTTCCCAATGCACCCATACTGCGCCATGCGCAACAGCACTTCCTCTTTTACGCGCACTTTGCCTTGCCGCAGGAAATCGGCGGCTTT